>Ga0265797_10009575_pt1 | contig 12561 bp, 10 predicted proteins | sample P2T30metagenome_FD_192433 | JGI IMG/M metagenome (GOLD analysis project Ga0265797, IMG submission 192433) | Plant litter microbial communities from East Loma Ridge, Irvine, California - P2 T30 | ecosystem: Environmental > Terrestrial > Plant litter > Unclassified | place: USA: California... | reverse complement strand
GGCACCCGAGATCCTCGCGAGCGAGTCGATCGACTCCGTCGTGGTCACCGACACGCTTCCGCTCACGGAGCACCAGCGCTTCGAGGGCCTCGAGGTCCTGCCGATCGCACCGCTCATCGCCCGCGCGATCCACGAGGTGTTCGACAACGGGTCGGTGACCTCGATGTTCGACGGCGCCGCGTAGGCAGCACCACGACCAGGAAGGGACATGACGCGGGCGGGCCCGCCCGCGTCATGTCCCTTCGTGCGTGTCGCGCCAGACGTCAGTGCGTCGACGGCTCCGTCTCGATCTCGGACCGGTCGCCCGACCAGAGCGTGTGGAAGACGCCGTCCTCGTCGACGCGCCGGTAGGTGTGGGCGCCGAAGAAGTCGCGCTGCGCTTGCACGAGCGCGGCGGGCAGGCGCTCGGACGCGAGCGAGTCGTAGTAGCTGAGCGCCGAGGCGAACCCGGGCACGGGGATCCCCGACAGGGCCGCGGTGGCGACGATGCGGCGCCAGGCGGCCTCGCCCTCGCGGACCGCACCGGCGAAGTAGTCGTCCTCGAGGAGGGTCGCGATGGTGGCGTCCTTCTCGTAGGCCTCGACGATGCGGTCGAGGAACTGCGCGCGGATGATGCAGCCGCCGCGCCAGATCTTCGCGATGGCGCCCTTGTCGATGTCCCAGCCGTACTCGTCCGCACCGGCGACGATGGCGTCGAAGCCCTGGGCGTAGGCGATCACCTTCGAGGCGTAGAGCGCGGTGCGCACGTCGTCCTCGAAGCCGTCGCCGGCCTCCTGCACCTCGGGGCGGCCCTGCAACGTCGCGCGGACGGCGGCGCGCTGCTCGGGCTTGCTCGACACGGCGCGCGCGAAGACGGCCTCGGCGATGCCGCCCACCGGCACGCCGAGCCCGACGGCGTTCTGCACCGTCCAGACCCCGGTGCCCTTGGAGCCGGCCTCGTCGACGATCGAGTCGACGAGCGGCCCGCCGGTCTTCTCGTCGGCCTGCCGGAGCACCTCGGCCGTGATCTCGATGAGGTACGACTCGAGGTCGCCGCGGTTCCACTCGTCGAACACCTCGGCGATGGCGGCCGGCTCGTGGCCGCCCACGCGGCGCAGCAGGTCGTACGACTCGGCGATGAGCTGCATGTCGGCGTACTCGATGCCGTTGTGGATCATCTTGACGAAGTGCCCGGCTCCGTCCGCACCGATGTGCGTGACGCAGGGCTCGCCCTCGGCGACCGCCGCGATCGAGGCCAGGATCGGCCCGAGGGTCTCGTAGGCCTCCTTCGACCCGCCGGGCATGATCGACGGCCCCTTGAGCGCGCCCTCCTCGCCACCGGAGATCCCGGCGCCGACGAAGTTCAGGCCGCGCTCCTTGAGGGCGGCCTCGCGGCGCCTCGTGTCGTGGAAGTTCGCGTTGCCGCCGTCGACGATGATGTCGCCCTCCTCGAAGAGGTCGGCCAGCTGGTCGATGACGGCGTCGGTGCCCCCGCCGGCCTGGACCATGATGATCGCGGTGCGCGGCACCTGCAGGGAGGCGGCGAAGTCCTCGATGCTCTTCGAGGCCACGAAGCCGGCGTCGCCGTGCTCGCTCAGGAGGGTGTCGGTGCGCTCGGGGGAGCGGTTGTAGACGGCGACGGTGTTGCCCTCGCGGCTCGCGAGGTTGCGGGCCAGGTTCGAGCCCATGACGGCCAGTCCGACCACGCCGATGTTCGCGGTGCCGGTGGTGCTTCCGTGTTCGGCCACGGTGCCTCCTTCGGTTCGGGGAACGTCCCCGACAGTAGGCCGGGGCGCAGGAGGTGCACCCAGCGAGACGAGGACGTGGGGAGTCCGCCTCCTCCCCGCCTAGGGTGGAGGACCAGATCGAGAGGACCACCGTGAACCGTTCCGCCTTCCCACCCGTCGTCGTCATGGGGGTGTCCGGGTCGGGCAAGTCCACGATCGGAGAGCTCCTCGCCACGTCGCTGGGGGTCCCGTTCGTCGATGCCGACGACCTGCACCCCGCCGCGAACCGCGAGAAGATGGCCGCCGGCCACCCGCTCGACGACGACGACCGTGCCCCCTGGCTCGAGATCGTCGCCCGGCGCATCGCCGAGGGGGCGGAGGAGGGGGTGGTCGTCGCCTGCTCCGCGCTCAAGCGCTCGTACCGCGACGTCCTCCGCACCGGCGACGAGCGGCTCCGCTTCGCGCACCTCACGGGCGTGCGGGACCTCGTCGCCCGCCGGCAGAAGGAGCGCGTCGGGCACTTCATGCCGCCGGGGCTCATGGAGTCGCAGTTCGCGACCCTCGAGCCGCTCGGCGAGGGCGAGGGGTTCGACGTCGACGTGGCCCCGGGGCCGGACGAGATCGTCGGCGAGATCGTCCAGCAGCTCGAGCACCGCTGAACGGACCGGATCGGTGCGCGACGCGCCCGGGTTCCGGTAGTGTGGGCCGCTGAACTTCGGCGAGGGGCACGTACGTGCCCGTGATCGACGCGGTAGGCAGACGTGCAGTCTCCCGGGCGTCCAGCAAGTCGACACCACCCACCACAGAGGAGAGCCACGATGGCCGACGAGAACAACCTGTCCGTGAAGGTCCGCACCAGCTTCGGCAAGGGTGCGGCGCGCAAGATCCGCGCCGCCGACCAGATCCCCGCCGTGCTCTACGGCCACGGCGATGCCCCCCAGCACCTGACGCTGCCCGGCCACGAGACGATGCTCATCGTCCGTCGCGCCAACGCCGTCATCACGCTCGACGTCGAGGGCCGCACCGAGCTCGCCCTCGTCAAGGACATCCAGCGCGACCCGGTCCGCCAGGTCATCGAGCACGTCGACCTCATCTCCGTGCGTCGCGGCGAGAAGGTCTCCGTCGAGGTGCCCGTGCACGTCGAGGGTGAGTCCGCTCCCGGCACGATCAACGTCGTCGAGACCACGACCCTCGAGCTCGAGGTCGAGGCCACGCACATCCCGCAGAACGTCGTGGTCAGCATCGACGGTCTCGAGGAGGGCGCCCAGATCACGGCCGCCGACGTCACCCTGCCGCAGGGTGCGACCCTGGTCAGCGACCCCGAGACGCTCGTGCTCGCCGTGCAGGTGCCCCAGCTGGACCTCACGACCGACGCCGTCGACGACGAGGACGGCGACGCCGCCGAGGCCGAGGGCGACGTGCCCTCGATCGAGGACGAAGAGCGCTCGGAGTAGTCCGGCCCCGCCGGCGCTGCACGCGAGGATCCCGTGGTGGACGATCAGTGGCTCGTGGTCGGGCTCGGCAACCCCGGGCCCGGCTACGCCGGCAACAGGCACAACGTCGGACAGATGGTGCTCGCCGATCTGGCGCACCGACTGTCGGCCAGCTTCAAGAACCACCGCACCGCAGCGAGCGTGGCGGAGGGCCGTGCCGTCCCCGGCGGCCCTCGCCTCGTCCTGGCCAAGCCCGACACGTTCATGAACGTGTCGGGCGGGCCGGTGTCGCAGCTCCTGCGCTTCTACGACCTCGACGTCTCGCGGCTCATCGTCGTCCACGACGAGCTCGACATCCCCTTCGACGCGATGCGCATCAAGCAGGGCGGGGGGCACGGCGGCCACAACGGCCTGCGTGACATCATCGCCGCGACCGGGTCGAACGACTTCACGCGGGTCCGGGTCGGCATCGGCCGCCCGCCCGGTCGACAGCCCGCGGCCGACTTCGTGCTGCGCGACTTCACGTCGACCGAGCGCACGAACCTGCCCGTGCTCCTCGGCGACGCCGCCGACGCGGTCGAGATGATCGCGGCCCAGGGCGTCACGGCCGCGCAGCTCAGGTTCCACACCGCCGGCTGACCCCCGGCCGTCTGCGCCCTGAGCGATCAGGCCGTGCCGGTGTCGGAGGCCGCAACTACACTCGTCGGCGTGATCCTCTCGGGCATGATCCCCGCGCTCTCGCGCGCCTCCACGTTCTCCGCCGCGCTCGACCGCGCGCGCACCGACACCGACTTCTCGGCCGTCGACGGTCTCCGCGTGCCCCTGCTCGCGGGACTGCTCGCGCGGCGCGAGGGACCGCAGGCCATGCTCGTCGTCACGGCGACCGGCCGCGAGTCCGAGGCGGTCCGTGGTTCGTTGTCGAGCTACCTGCCCGAGGCCGAGATCCTCGAGTTCCCCGCGTGGGAGACCCTGCCGCACGAGCGGCTCAGCCCGAGCGCCGAGACGGTGGGCAAGCGCATCCGTGCCCTGCGTCGCCTGGCCGCGTGGCAGGCCGAGGTCGAGGCCGACCCCGCGGCGGCCGGGCACCTCGTCGTCGTGGCCGGGGTGCGCGCCGCGCTCCAGCCGGTGGCCGACAACCTCGCCGACCTCGAACCGGTGGTGCTCCGCACGGGCGGCCGTGGCCACGAGCTCTCCGCGCTCGCCACGCGGCTCGTCGACCTGGCCTACGCCCGCGTCGACATGGTGACCCGGCGCGGCGAGTTCGCGGTGCGCGGCGGGATCCTCGACGTGTTCCCGCCGACGGCCGAGCACCCCGTGCGCGTCGACTTCTTCGGTGACGAGGTCGACCAGGTCCGACGGTTCTCGGTCGCCGACCAGCGCAGCATCGCGGGCGACGTGACCGAGGTCGAGCTGCCGCCGAGCCGCGAGATGCTCCTGACCGAGCCGGTGCGCCAGCGGGCCCGAGAGATGCAGCACGAGTTCCCGAGCCTCGCGCAGATGCTCGCCAAGATCGCCGAGGGCATCCCCGTCGAGGGCATGGAGTCGCTCGCACCCGCCCTCGTGCACGCGCTCGTGCCGGTGACCCACTACCTGCCCGAGGGGGCGTCCATCGCCGTGCTCTCGCCCGAGCGCGTGTCCTCGCGCGCCCAGAGCCTGGCGGAGACGAACCGCGAGTTCCTCTCCGCGGCCTGGAACGCCGCCACGGCGGGCGCCGAGGCGCCGATCGACCTCGACTCCGGGGACTTCCTCAGCCTCCCCGCCCTGCGCGACGCCTCCGCGGGGCGCACCTGGTTCACGGTGAGCGGCTTCGACTCCGGCGAGGTCCTCACCGACGAGGAGGCCGTCGAGTCCGCCGGCGACTACGTCCGCGTGCAGGCCGCCCCGGTGCCGAGCTTCAGCGGGCACGCGGAGGGCGCGGTGCAGCACGTGGCCGAGCGCGTCCGCGACGGCTGGACCGTCGTCGTCACCTCCCGCGGCAGCGGCCTCGTCGAGCGCGCCGCCGACGTGCTGCGCGAGCACGAGGTCGCGGCGCGCCTGGAGGACGCCCTCCCCGACGACGCCGAGCCCGGGGTCGTCCACCTCGTGACCGGCGGCGTCGAGGCCGGCTTCGAGCTGCCCGAGAGCAAGCTCGCGGTGCTCGGTGAGACCGACTTCTACGGTCGCAGCGCCACCTACGACTCCCGTCAGGTGAAGAAGCTCGGCAGCCGTCGCAAGGCCGTCGTCGACCCGTTGCAGCTCAAGCCCGGCGACGTCGTCGTGCACTCGACGCACGGGATCGGCAAGTTCCTCGAGCTGACGAGCCGCGAGGTGAGCACGGGCGGCCGCGGCGCCGTCAAGCACAGCCGCGAGTACCTCGTGCTGGAGTACGCGCCCTCCAAGCGCGGCTACCCCGGCGACAAGCTCTACGTGCCCACCGACCAGCTCGACCTGCTCAGCCGCTACGTCGGGGGCGAGGCCCCCAGCCTCAGCAAGATGGGCGGCAGCGACTGGGCCGCCGCCAAGGGCAAGGCACGTCGGGCCGTGCGCGACATCGCCGTCGAGCTGGTCAAGCTCTACTCCGCGCGCATGGCCTCGAAGGGCCACTCCTTCGCCCCCGACACGCCGTGGCAGCGCGAGCTCGAGGAGGCCTTCCCCTTCGCCGAGACGCCCGACCAGCTCACGACCATCGACGAGATCAAGGCCGACATGGAGCGGCCGATCCCGATGGACCGCCTGCTCGCCGGCGACGTCGGCTACGGCAAGACGGAGGTCGCCGTCCGGGCGGCCTTCAAGGCGATCCAGGACGGCAAGCAGGTCGTCATGCTCGTGCCGACGACGCTGCTGGTCCGCCAGCACTTCTCGACGTTCTCGGAGCGCTTCGCGGGCTTCCCCGTGCACCTGCGCAGCCTCAGTCGCTTCCAGTCGCCGAAGGAGTCCCGCGAGACCATCAAGGGGCTCGGCGACGGCACCGTCGACATGGTGATCGGCACGCACCGCCTGCTCAGCGAGGGCATCTCCTACAAGGACGTCGGCCTCGTCATCATCGACGAGGAGCAGCGCTTCGGCGTCGAGCACAAGGACGCCCTGAAGAAGCTCAAGACGAACGTCGACATCCTGGCGATGAGCGCCACGCCGATCCCGCGCTCGCTCGAGATGGCCGTGACCGGCATCCGCGAGATGAGCACCCTCGCGACCCCGCCGGAGGACCGCCACCCGATCCTCACCTTCGTCGGTCCCGAGAGCGACCGGCAGACGGCGGCGGCGATCCGCCGTGAACTGCTCCGCGAGGGGCAGGTGTTCTACGTGCACAACCGGGTGTCGAGCATCAACCGCGTCGCAGCGCACCTCGCCGAGCTCGTGCCCGAGGCCCGGGTCGCCGTCGCGCACGGCCAGATGGCGGAGTCCACGCTCGAACAGGTCATGGTCGACTTCTGGGAGCGCAAGTTCGACGTGCTCGTGTCGACGACCATCATCGAGACGGGGCTGGACATCGCGAACGCGAACACGCTCATCATCGACCGCGCCGACAAGTACGGCCTGAGCCAGCTGCACCAGCTGCGCGGCCGTGTGGGCCGAGGCCGCGAGCGGGGCTACGCGTACTTCCTCTACGACGCCGACAAGCCGCTCAGCGAGACCGCACAGGACCGTCTCGAGACGATCGCGGCCAACAACGAGCTCGGCGCGGGCATGCAGGTGGCCCTCAAGGACCTCGAGATCCGCGGGGCGGGCAACCTGCTCGGCGGCGAGCAGTCCGGGCACATCGCTGGCGTCGGCTTCGACCTCTACCTCCGCATGATCGGCGAGGCCGTGGGCGCCTTCCGTGGCGACGTGGCCGAGGGGCAGACCGAGCTGCGGCTCGAGCTGCCCGTCGACGCGCACATCCCCGAGGAGTACGTCGAGTCCGAGCGCCTGCGCCTCGAGGCCTACCAGAAGCTCTCGACCGCCAGCGCGCCCACCTCGACCGACGACCAGATCGGCCTCGTCCTCGACGAGCTCACGGACCGCTACGGCGAGCCGCCCCGCCCCGTGCTGGCCCTCGTCGAGGTCTCCCGCCTGCGTCGGGCGGCGCAGAAGGCCGGGCTCAGCGAGGTCGTCGTCATGGGCACGAACCTCCGCATGGCGGGGGTCGACCTGCCGGACAGCGTGCAGGTGCGCCTGCAGCGGGTCTACCCGGGGTCGCGCTGGTTCGCCCAGACGACGTCCGTCAGCGTGCCCCTGCCCCGACGGCACGGCGAGGCGCCCACCGACGACGAGCTCATCGCCTGGGTCGAGTCGTTGCTACGCGACCTCTACGGCGCCGAGACGGTGCGTCCGGAGCAGGTCGACAGCAGCGCCTCGAGCGCGAGCTGACGGGCGGGTCGTCGTGACCACCGCGGCTGACGAGGCGGGCGAGGCGCTCGCCCGCCTCGTCGCGGTCGTCGACCAGCTGCTCGCCGAGGAGGGCGGCTGCGCCTGGAACCGCGCCCAGGACCACCGGAGCCTCGTCACCTACCTCGTGGAGGAGGCGTCGGAGCTCGTCGAGGCCCTGGAGGACGGCACGCCCGCCGACGTCCGGGAGGAGCTCGGCGACGTGCTCTACCAGGTGGTGCTGCACGCGGCGGTCGCCGCCAGGTCGCAGGGCTCGGGGGGCGCGACGACGCTCGCTGCGGTCGTCGACGAGGTGCGGGAGAAGACCGTGCGACGGCACCCGCACGTGTTCGGCGACGCCCGTGCCGCGAGCCTGGACGACATCGTCGACGTCTGGTCGGCGGCGAAGGCCCTGGAGAAGGCGTCCCGGCAGAGCGCCTACGACGGGGTCGCGCGGACGATGCCGGCCCTCGCCCGGGCGCAGAAGCTCGCGACGCGGCGTCGGGGGCTCCGTCACGGTGCGCCCGAGGAGCCCGCGGGCGCTGTCGTCCGGCCCGCGGCGTCTCCTCCAGGGGTGCTGTCGACCGCGGCCGACGAGCGCGAGTGGGGGCGCCTCCTGCTCGCCGAGATCGACGCCGTCGAGGGGAGGGGCTTCGACGTCGAGCGTGCCCTCCGGTCCGCGGTCCGGGAACGCGAGGCCGAGCTGCGGGCAGGAGAACGGACCCGCGCCGACGCTCGCGGGCGAGGCGAGCAGCAGGCCTGACCCCGGGAGGGTCGACAGCCCGCGCCGTTCCGGTGCTGCGGGCGGGGATGCTGACGGGGGAGGGGGAGCGGGGCGGCCTGCCCACCCGAACGAGAGGCCGCCCCGACGTGGACCCGGGGTCGCACGAGGGGAACGTCGACCACACCAGGCGTGACACGCCACCGCTCGGCGCTCGGGATCAGATCGAGCGCCGTTCGGCATGCTGAGTCTGACATGCCGGAATGCTGGATGTCAACTACCGCGTCGGGGGGAGAGGCAGGTCGGGCCCCCGCCGAGGGCGGGGGCCCGACCCGGCGGCCCTGCCCGCAGGGAAGGGAGGGCCTCCAGTGGCCGCCGCGCAACCCGATCCGCGACGCCCGCGCCGACGATACGCGACATGCCACATCCGGAGCAAGTCCGCCGGGCACCGTCGCGCTCTGGAAGGATGTCCCCATGCCGTCACCCGTCAACCCGCCGCGCGGGATGCGCGACTTCCTGCCCGCCGAGAAGCGCCGCCGTGAGCGCGTGCTGGGCGTCGTCCGCGACGTCTACCGCTCGTACGGCTTCGACGAGATCGAGACGCCCGTCGTCGAGGACTCCGCCCGCCTGCACTCGGGGCTGGGCGGCGACAACGAGAAACAGGTCTTCGCCGTGCTCCGGCGCGGTCTCGAGGTGGACGACCTGCGCGCGGCCGGGTCCGCCCTCGAGCTGGCCGACCTGGGCCTCCGGTTCGACCTGACGGTGCCGCTCGCGCGCTTCTACGCCTCGCACCGTGCGGAGCTGCCCTCGGTCTTCCGCTCCGTGCAGATCGCGCCCGTCTGGCGTGCCGAGCGGCCGCAGAAGGGTCGCTACCGTCAGTTCGTCCAGTGCGACATCGACGTGCTGGGCGAGGCCGGGCCGCTCGCCGAGGTCGAGCTGCTCGGCGCGACGTCGGCCGTGCTCGACGCCCTGGGCCTGACGGGCACGCACATCCGCATCAACGACCGCCGCGTGCTGGCCGGGCTGCTCGCCTCGTGGGGCGTGCCCGCCGACCGCACGGACCGTGCCCTCGTCGTCGTCGACAAGCTCGACAAGATCGGGGTCGACGGCGTCGCCGCCGAGCTCGTGGAGCTCGGCGTGCCCGCCGAGGTCTCGGGCGCGTCGCTGCGACAGCTCGAGACCGCGACGTGGGAGCTGGGGGAGTCCGGCGACGCGGCCGCCTGGCTCGACGCCGAGGCGTTCGCCGCCCTCGTGGCCCTGCGCGACGCCCTCCCGGGCGTCGACCTGCGCTTCGACCCCACGCTCGTGCGCGGCATGGGGTACTACACCGGCACCATCTTCGAGGTGGCCCACCCCGACTTCGGCTACTCGCTGGGCGGCGGAGGCCGCTACGACGGCATGATCGGCAGGTTCCTCGGCCAGGACGTCCCGGCGGCGGGCTTCTCGCTGGGCTTCGAGCGCATCGTCGACCTCGTGGAGCTGGCCGACGACGAGGAGGGCGACGGCGTCGTCCTGCTGCACGACCGCCAGGTCGGCGTCGCCGCGCTGGCCAGGCTCCGCACCGACGCGGTCGCCCGCTGGGGCCGCGTGCGCCTGGATCGTCGCGCGAAGAACACCGGGGCACAGCTCGAGGGGCTCGCGCGCTCGGGCTACGGGCGCTTCGCCTTCGTCCGCACCGGGGACGAGCAGCTCGACGAGCTCGAGCTGAAGCCGCTGGCGCGCGACTGACGTCGCGGGGCGCGACCGGAGCGACGCGGCCCGCGGTGCCCGTGCGGGCCTCCTGCCGGTCCGGGGTCGCGGCTAGGATCGAGGGTGGCGCCACGTCCCGGCGCCCCCCGTGCACACGACCCCCAAGGAGTCCACCGTGGCAACGATCGACGCCGTAGGCGCCCGCGAGATCCTCGATTCCCGTGGCAACCCGACCATCGAGGTCGAGGTCCTGCTCGACGACGGGACGGTGTCGCGCGCTGCCGTGCCGTCGGGCGCGTCCACCGGCGCCTTCGAGGCGTACGAGCTGCGCGACGGCGACGCCGACCGCTACGCGGGCAAGGGCGTGCTCAAGGCCGTCGACGCCGTGCTCGACGAGATCGGGCCCGAGCTCGAGGGCGTCGACGCCACCGACCAGCGTCTCGTCGACCGCGCCATGATCGAGCTCGACGGCACCGACAACAAGAAGCGCCTCGGCGCGAACGCCATCCTCGGCGTCTCGCTCGCCGTCGCGCGCGCCGCGGCCGACTCGGCCGACCTGCCGCTCTTCCGCTACGTCGGCGGCCCGAACGCGCACACGCTGCCCGTGCCGATGATGAACGTCATCAACGGCGGCTCGCACGCCGACAGCAACGTCGACATCCAGGAGTTCATGATCCTGCCGATCGGCGCCGGCTCCTTCTCGGAGGCCCTCCGCTGGGGCACCGAGACCTACCACGTCCTCAAGTCCGAGCTCAAGGCACAGGGCCTCTCGACCGGTCTCGGCGACGAGGGCGGCTTCGCACCGAACCTCTCCTCGAGCCGCGCCGCGCTCGACCTGCTCGTCGCTGCCATCACCAAGGCCGGCTTCACCCCGGGCACCGACATCGCCCTCGGCCTCGACGTCGCGTCGAGCGAGTTCTTCCGCGACGGCTCCTACGCCTTCGAGGGCGGGACCAAGAGCGCCGCCGAGATGTCGTCCTTCTACGCCGACCTCGTCGCCTCGTACCCGCTCGTCACCATCGAGGACCCGCTGGACGAGGACGACTGGGAGGGCTGGTCGCACCTCACGAGCGAGATCGGCACGAAGACGCAGATCGTCGGCGACGACCTCTTCGTCACCAACCCGACGCGTCTCGCCCGGGGCATCGAGGCCGGGGCCGCCAACGCCCTCCTGGTGAAGGTCAACCAGATCGGCACGCTCACCGAGACGCTCGACGCCGTGTCGCTGGCGCAGCGCAGCGGCTACAAGGCCGTGCTCTCGCACCGCTCGGGCGAGACCGAGGACACCACCATCGCCGACCTCGCCGTCGCCACCGACTGCGGTCAGATCAAGACGGGTGCCCCCGCGCGCAGCGAGCGCGTCGCGAAGTACAACCAGCTGCTCCGCATCGAGGAGGAGCTCGGCGACGCCGCGGTCTACGCCGGTCGCAGCGCCTTCCCGCGCTTCACCGCCTGACGGTCCCCGCGGCGCCCCGGCGCTGACGGCGACGGGCCCGCTCCTCTCCCCGAGGGGCGGGCCTCCGCCGTTCCCGGCGAGGGTCGTCTACCCTCGGAGCATGCCCCGTGAGCCCAGGACGAGACGAGTCCCCGTGTCGCTGCCCGTGACCGAGGGCGGGGCAGGAGGCTGGCTCCGCAACGTCCGCTTCTCGGGGTTCAGCGCGCTCATGCTCGTGATCCTCGTGCTCTTCGTGGTCGTGCTCGCGCCGTCGCTGCGCACGCTGGTGCAGCAGCAGCAGCAGATCGCGTCCCTCCGCGACGAGGTGGAGCGGCAGGAGGACGACGTCGAGGAGCTCCAGGGCGACGTGGCGCGCTGGAGCGACCCGGCCTACATCGAGGCGCAGGCCCGCGACCGGTTGCTCTACGTCTACCCGGGCGAGTACAGCTACCTCGTGATGGGCGACGACGACGTCCCGACGACGAACGACGGGGTGCCGGTCAGCGACGAGCTGCAGACCCCCGAGGTCGACTGGGTGGGCGCGATGACGTCCTCCCTCTTCGACGCCGGCCTGAGCGACCGGGTCGCGACCGAGCTGGTCGCGCCCGACATCGGCGGGCAGGCTCCCGGATCATCCACGACGAACGGCGACCAGCAGTGACGACCCCTCCCTTCGATCCCGTGACCGATCACGACGTCCGCGTCGTGACCGCCCAGCTCGGCCGGCCCGCGCGCGACGTGGTCGGCATCGCCGCGCGGTGCGCGTGCGGGTCGCCCACGGTGGTCGCCACGAAGCCGCGGCTCAGCGACGGGACGCCGTTCCCGACGCTCTACTACCTGTGCCACCCCGGGGCGACGGCGGCGGTGTCGACCCTCGAGGCGACCGGCGTCATGACCGAGTACAACGAGGCCCTGGCCGACGACCCCGAGCTCAGGAGTCGCTACGGCGCCGCCCACGACGCCTACCTCGCCGACCGCGAGGGCCTCGAGCACGTGCCCGAGATCGCGCACGTGACCGCCGGCGGCATGCCCGAGCGCGTCAAGTGCCTGCACGCGCTGGTCGGCCACGCCCTGGCCGCGGGCCCCGGTGTGAACCCGCTCGGCGACCTCGCCCTCGAGCGTGCCTCCTGGAGCCCCGACGTCTGCCGGTGCCCCGACTGGCTCGCCGACGCGGACACCGCGTCCGACGAGCCCGGCAGCGCTCCCGACGGCACCGCCGCCGCTCCCGTCCGCCAGGGGAGCTGACCCGGC
>Ga0265797_10009573_pt1 | contig 12564 bp, 5 predicted proteins | sample P2T30metagenome_FD_192433 | JGI IMG/M metagenome (GOLD analysis project Ga0265797, IMG submission 192433) | Plant litter microbial communities from East Loma Ridge, Irvine, California - P2 T30 | ecosystem: Environmental > Terrestrial > Plant litter > Unclassified | place: USA: California... | reverse complement strand
CTACCTCGCTCTGGAGTACTTTGATGTTCCTGGGTGGTGCGAATTTTGTCAATATTGGATGGAGGCGAGGCAACCCACCGTCGAGGATTCACTTACCTGAAGTCGCCTTCTTCCCACTGGAGGTAATCCCCCGGCTTCAATAGCTGGAACAGATTCTCGCACGCGATTTTCCATTGGCCTGTTGGTAGACCGAGGACGAGGAGTCGCAGATGTAAGACGTCGAAAGTTTCTTTCTTGTCCTGTGGCACGGGATCGAGCAGGTTCTGCAGAACTTGGGTCAGCGACATCACGATTGTATCGCAGTGAAGATTAAGAGCGCACTGCGGTTAGGTCAGCATCGTATTCGCTAGCATTTCTCAAACCAGACAGCCGTACCCAAAAGCGAAAATCCAATATCCTTTTGCGGGTTCTTCGGGAATTGATCTGAGCTCATATCGAGGCCCTCATAGCTAATGCATTGCCAGGCGTCAGCAATCTGCCGGGTTTCGTGAGATCGTTTGTTATGAACAGTCTCACGTGTATTGAGAGCCTTGCTGCTCCTTCGCCAAATCGTTGATCCAAATGCCAGTACCGGTTCCTACATCGCCAATGTGGGCATCGCTCGGTATGCTCGCAGCAATCTTAGGGTGCAACAGGACGCCAATGTTCGTTTTCCACACAACGTGCTGGGTGTTCAATCTCTCACTCTCTTTGGCGTCGCGCGTGAGTCCGTATACGTCGGCTGCTGGCATGGTTGTGGTTGTTTTCTGGAAGTTGCCGTTCGGTGGGAAGTAGAGAAGGTCTCGTAGGACTAGCAATTCTCGAACAAGACGCTACCTTCACAGCATCTCGACCTGCCTTTATAAGTAGTCGGCATAGGAACCGAATCTTACTGTGTGTTTCCCGAGTTACCGAATGATGATCCCATGGCAGTTGTGAAACCCCACTTGGGTACTGCTGCACAGTACGTTTGCGGGTTGGCATCATGCGAAAGGTGAGATGATCGCCTTCTCCTCGCTCGTACGGAAAGGTTGACTACCGGGTAGTCGGATGGTTGATTTCCACAGACCACTCCACTGCTCGCGCGCCGGGGAACATGACGCAACAGAAACGGGTGCCGAGTGATCCGTCGAGATAGAGTTTTGATAACCCACCGCTTAATACTCCCTCGCAAGCCTTGCTCCTTCGTTGGAGTATGTATGTGCCTTTGAGCCTTTCAAGTGCTACAACCCACTTCTTGCGTTGACCGCGGTGGTCTCGTAGATGTGTACTGCCACGGAAAAAGGCGCTGCAATGGCGATGCACTTTGGTTGGAGTGCTACAAAATCTCTCTCGAGATATGTGTAGAACTGGCTCCTGTTCGGGGACTAAGTGTAGAGTCCTGTAAGCGACGCAAGCTTTAGACCGGGTTCGCTGTACGAGAGCTTTCTACGCGTTCATGCAGCCTTCCTGATGTGCTGTACCCATGCTTCCGTACATGTGCTTCCTTGCTCTTACAATTGCCATTGGATTTGCTGATGTTGCCAAAGCTCTGGTCTTCCTGGATCGTGTGTTGTTGATTGGTACAAGTGTGGGAGAGGGAGATGTGGGATGTCGCAGTCTGGAAAGACCAGCTCGGCAGCTACGGCCAAGTCGTCGCTGCTGACTCAGCCTCAAAAGATAAGACAGACAGATAGGCCGCTATTTTTGGAGACTGCTATTCCACCCCAACCCCCTCCACATGGCGATCCTGCAGATGACAACGAAAGCCGATGGCGGCGGAGGGCAACTATATCTCTCGCCTATCTACCGGCCAAGACGCATGGTTGGCCGTGGCAAAACGGTACTGTGGTAGGAGAAGCATCAATTGATCCAGATCCTGGCCGGCCGGCCGCCACCTTGCCAGTTACCATTGAGGCTCTAACATAGATACATCTGCTTCCTACACGCACAGCACTTCGAATCCTACGCATACGCCACCGACAACGCAAAGATGTCCCCTATCAAGCTGGGCATCCTGGTCCCCTCATCCAACACCAATCTCGAGCCACTCACCTGCTCCATCCTGTCCTCCCTCCCAGACGTGAGCGTGCACTTCAGCCGCTTCCCAGTCACACACATCGCCCTATCCGCAACCGCTCTATCTCAATTCGACGAAACCGCCATCCTAGCCGCCGCCAGTCTGCTGGCAGACGCACAAGTCGATGTCATCGGCTGGAGCGGGACGTCCAGCGGCTGGCTGGGCTTCGAAGCCGACGAGAAGCTCTGTCGTAGTATAGAACAGAAGACGGGCATCAAAGCTACCACGAGTGTGCTCGCACTGAACCGCCTGCTAGACTTGGTGCGAGGACAGGAGAGCAAGCCAGTACCGTTCGGACTCGTAACTCCATATTTGGACGACGTGCAGGCTGCCATCGTCTCGACGTATGGGAAGGCTGGGTACGAAGTCAAAGCCGAGTCGCACCTGCGCAAGACTGTTAATGTGGAGTTTGCGAAAGTCAGTGAAGACACGCTCGACCAACAGATGGATGAGGTGACAGCAGCACTCGGAAATGGGAAGAAAGTCATCTCGACTTTCTGCACGAACTTGAAAGCGGCCCAGAGAGTCAAGCATTGGGAGGAACAGTACGAAGACTTGTATGTTTTCGACACGACGGCAACGGTGGTCTGGGATATGTTGCGTATGGCCGGCGTGGATTATAAAGGCATCACCCAATGGGGAAAACTGTTTGAGATGTGATGGGGGTGTGATAGCCCCGCATGAACTCAATCAATGGACCGTGGTAGAATTGACGACGGTGGGATAGCCGCCTTCCTAGTCTAGAGTCAGTAGTTAGTCTGTGCCTTCCATCATCTTTTAACATTTAAGTTTCTTCTGCTCGTCATATCGTTCATGCGATGGAACGTCGACTCTGGCTTGGTATAAGGCAGAGAGTTTCCCTTATCGACCTACGCTGCGCTATCAGACCGAAGATGGATCTGCAACTATAGGCGACAGCTTTACACCTTTGCCTATCTCGTCTGCTCTCGGCCTTCTCTTATCGCTTGGCCCTGCCGTCTTCCTACTCATGTCAGCATTCGGCCAGGGTGTCTGTCAATGATAAAGTTCGACGACTTTCACTGGGAACCCTTCCATTCTTGCCTGGAAGGTCCACTCTACCTACCAAATCCTAAACGATGACTTCACGCTTCGCCCGAGCATTGCAAGCGAAGCAAACCAGCGACAACAAGGATGAAGGAACAACACACGGCCGCTGGAGCAACATCGATCTCGAACCAACTCCACCCGCTAGTCGCAATTGGTCCGGATGGTACTTCTTCGCTTTTCAAACCAGCATCGCCTTCTCCCCAACGACATACAACATCGGCTCGAGTCTGTACGCAATCGGTCTCACCTGGCAAACCATCATCATCGCATCGTTCGTCGGCACGGGTCTCTGCTGCTTCGTGATCTTCTTCAACGCCAGAGGCGCCACTCTCTACCATGTCGGCTTCCCCGTCTACGTTCGAATGTCCGCTGGCATATATGGCTCCCTCTTCTTCATCTTCATCCGTGCGATCGTGGCGGTCTTTTACATGGGCACGCAGACATACTACGCCAGCCGGATGATGGACGTATCCTTGCGCTGCATATTTGGCCACCAGTGGACGGACATCCCTAACCACTTGCCCGCCTCTGCGAAGATCACCACATCCCAGATGGTAGCGTTCTTCTTGACATGGCTGTTCCAGTTCCCGTTCGCATGGCTGCATCCAAGCAAAGCCGGGCCTCTCTTCGTGGTCAAGTCGGTCCTCTCGCCGGTTGCCTATATCGCGACCATGATATGGGCTATCGTCAAGTTCAACGGAGTCAACCTCGACCTAGCAAAAGCGCCGGCCTCGGGCAGTCAGCTTGGATGGTCTTTCATGCGAGCCATCAACACAGTCGTTAGCGGCGTCGTCCCTCCCATGGTAAACATCGCAGACCTGGCACGCTACGGTACCAAGCCCAGCGACGTCCTACCTTTGACCGCCGGACTTTTCGTCAGCAAGCCTCTCGTCATCATGATCGGACTGTTCACCACTGCTGCAGGCGCAAAGGGGTTCGGCGTAGCCAACTGGAACCTGTGGGACTTTTACGGCCTTGTTCTCGACAATTACTGGGGTCCCGGCACCCGCACCCTCGTCTTCTTGGGGGCCTTCATCCAGTGCTTCGCCACGATCGTGACCAACGTCTCTAGCAACGCAATCCCGATCGGCTGCGATCTCAACGGCCTCTTCCCCAAGTACTTCACCATCGTGCGTGGCATGATCCTCAGCCATATCCTCGTGTGGCCCGTTGTTCCATGGCTGCTGGTCAACAGCGCGCAGAACTTCCTCACCTTCCTCGGCTCCTACCTCTGTTTCGTCACTCCGATTGTCGCCGTGATGATTGTCGACTACTGGTTCTCCCGCCGAGGAAACATCCACGTTCCATCCCTCTACACTCCCGAGCCAGGGACACCATACTACTACACGAAGGGCTTCAACCTCCGCGCTTTCATCGCATGGGCATGCGGAGTCGTCCTGGTCATCTCTGGTATTTCGGGTGCCATCAAACCCGGCTCCATCAGTCAAACGGCTGTACATGTGTACAATTGCGGTTTCATCCTCTCCGGTACGGCGGGTGCTGTGATCTACGCCATTCTATGCAAGATTTGGCCGGTGCAGGTATATCCCTCGAGCGCCCGGGAAGGCGAAGGGTCCATGGCTTGGGAGTCGATGGTTCCGACCGAGGGTTTCTTCCACGATGATGCGACAATGCCCGAGTATATCAAGAGCCGAGTGCTTTTGGAGGCGGAAGGGTCTATTAGTTCCGTGATCCAGCTGGATGGCGATTCCTCTTCTGGGCGGAAGATTAGAGGGGAGAAGTCGTAGGTGGCGTCTGTAGACCCTTCGTGGGCCATGTCGTTAGATACCTATACCAGAATAGCACCAGTGTACAGCTCTGTCGTGATGCTTTCTGCCAGCCATTTCCTGTCCAGAAATGTGATCTTGCACATGCGATTGACTCATCGTGGCCGAAGCGATGATAGTCCTCGACTAGCAGCGTACGCTCCTCGATAGAAAGAATATCTTTTTTTAGTCAGGCTCAGTGATGAAGGTGTTCAAGTCAGGATGCCTTAAGAAGGGAAACACCACCCGAGATTAAGCTTTGCGCTAGCCGTCCCGCAGACTTTCACATCATCGAAAGTCCATCGTAGCAAAGCCGTCGCGTGGCGCACTCACTCTCTTTGCAGGTCTCCAAGAGACATCCACTCCTACTACACCACACATTGACATCTACGGCTTGTTCGTCCATTAGCGAACAGTTACCGCCGTGATGTCTAACCAACAGAAAGGCGGCGCTGGCGGAGGCGGAGGAGGAGGCGACAACAACATGAGCCAGTACAAGTATGGCGCCATGTCCAACTTGGTCCTGCAGGCGGACCGTCGCTTTGTGTCGCGCCGTGGCGATGAGAATACTGGTGATCCGGAATCGCTAGCTGGTCGCATCAACCTGGGCGACATGGGCTCGAGGACAGCACGCGAAGCCGCGCCCGCGCGTCCCACAACTCAGGAGCAGGCGCGCAAGAGAAAGCGTACGGAGCCGGTACAAAATACCAGAGCAGCAGGCGTGCTGAGCCAAGGAGACTTGGACATTGAAGGACTGCGGTACCGGCCCAGAACGGCTGCGACGAAGGATGTCTACGATCTCATTGCGACTGAGACTGCGCGCAAGATGGGCGGCGACTACGGACTGGCGATCACGGCCTCGGCGACCGACTCGATTCTGGAGTACCTGAAAGACGAGACCATGAAAGACTTCGACAAGAAGAAGGAAATCGACGACATTCTCGGCGTTACTCTCACGAGTCAGGAAATGAACAGACTCGTGAATCTGGGCAAAAAGATCACCGATTACGACGCACAAGACGAGGATGAAGAGATGGGCGACGGAGGTGGCGACGGCGCTGACATTGATGAGCGTCAAGGTGTAGCCGTGGACTTTGGCGAGGAAGAGGACGAAGAGGAGGAGGGCAAAGGTCAGACTTTCGAGGTACGAGACGAAGACGAGGAGTCAGAGGACGAACTCCAAATGGGCACAGAAGAAATCACTGGCGAAACCGACGAACCTCCACCTGCTCCCGCAGATGAAGACGCAGCCGAGGAAGATGGTATGGTGATAGAGAACCGGGCACAGCAGAGGGAGACCGCACAGGATCACGACATCGTTCCCGCATACGAGATCGATGCATACTGGCTACAACGGCAAGTCGGGCACCTCTACGAAGATGCGCACATTCAGTCTGAAAAGACACGGGAGTCAGAGCAGATAATGGCTGCACTGGAAGACGACTCTGGCGAGCCAAAGCCCTTGCGCGAGGTGGAGAACGACCTTATGGAGCTCTTTGATTATGGACATCCTGAGCTTGTTGGAAAGCTTGTCAAGAACAGAGACAAGATCGTATGGGTGCTCAAGTGGCAGCGCGCCGGTGACGACCAGCAGGCTCGCTCGGCAATTGAGAAGGAGATGCAAAGTGCTGGCCATGCTGGCATTCTTCGGGAGCTGCGTGGTCGCGACGAGCCATCAACCGATGGTAAACCAAAGATGAACGTGAAGCTCGACCCCATGGAACTGGATGCGAAATTGCCCGCGCGGGATGAACAGGAAGGCGCCAAAGAGGGCCTTGTTGGAGGTCTGCAGCCTCGCCGTACGCTCAACATTGACGATCTGAAGTTTGACCAAGGAAACCACACCATGACAAACACCAACGTTCGACTGCCTCCAGGATCTACGAAGCGCACGTTCAAGGGCTACGAGGAGATCCACGTACCTGCGCCGAAGCCAAAGTTCGATCAATCGGAGCCGCTCAAGCCTACTTCGGATCTCCCGGCGTGGGCGCAACCTGGATTTGGCTCCTCGAAATCTCTCAACAGGATTCAGACGAGATGTTTCCCGAGTGCATTCGAAGACGATGGCAACATGCTCATCTGTGCCCCGACTGGATCTGGAAAGACCAACGTGGCCATGTTGACCATGCTTCGCGAGATTGGCAAACACAGGAACCCTGAGACGGGAGAGATTGACCTGGATAGCTTCAAGATCGTCTACATCGCACCACTCAAAGCCCTGGTGCAGGAGCAAGTCGGTAACTTTGGCAAGAGGCTGGAGCCGTATGGTATCACAGTTTCTGAGCTTACTGGTGACCGTCAGCTCACGAAGCAGCAAATTGCCGACACGCAAGTCATCGTCACGACTCCTGAGAAGTGGGATGTCATCACTCGCAAGGCCACCGACACCAGCTATACCAACCTTGTACGTCTGATCTGTATTGATGAGATTCACTTGCTGCACGATGACCGTGGACCTGTCCTCGAGAGCATCGTTGCACGTACCATCCGTCGCCAGGAGCACACTGGAGATCCAGTGCGCATCGTCGGTCTTTCCGCTACCCTGCCCAATTACCGCGATGTAGCCACCTTCCTTCGAGCAGACCCGGAGACTGGCGTGTTCCACTTCGATGGTAGCTACCGTCCTTGCCCCCTCAAGCAAGAGTTCATTGGCATCACAGAAAAGAAGGCAATCAAGCAGCTGAAGACGATGAACGATGTGTGCTACACCAAGACTCTGGAACAGGTTGGACAGAACAAGCAGCAGATGCTCATTTTCGTCCACTCCCGTAAGGAGACTGCGAAGACCGCCAAGTACATTCGCGACAAGGCGATGGAACTCGAGACTATCGGTCAGATTCTACGTACCGACGGCGCTACACGTGAGATTCTGCGCGACGAGGCTGATGGTGCTCAAAGCGCGGATCTCAAGGACGTCCTACCTTATGGCTTTGGTATCCATCACGCTGGAATGAGCAGAGCCGACAGAACCACTGTCGAAGACCTCTTCGCCGATGGCCACATTCAAGTCTTGGTCTGCACTGCTACTCTTGCTTGGGGTGTCAACTTACCAGCCCATACCGTCATCATCAAGGGTACCCAGGTATACTCTCCCGAAAAGGGTAGCTGGGTCGAGCTCAGCCCACAGGATGTCCTGCAAATGCTTGGTCGTGCGGGTCGTCCGCAGTACGACACTTATGGTGAAGGCCTCATCATCACTTCCCAGGCTGAACTGCAGTACTACCTCTCACTCCTGAATCAGCAACTGCCAATTGAGAGTCAGTTGGCATCAAAGCTTGCCGACAACTTGAACGCTGAAGTCGTCCTTGGTAACATTCGCACCAGAGACGAGGGTGTTGAGTGGCTGGGATACACATATCTCTTCGTGCGCATGCTGCGTTCGCCAGCTCTCTACCAGGTCGGCGCAGACTACGATGACGACCACACGCTAGAGCAAAGGCGTGTGGACTTGATTCACTCCGCCGCCGTAATGCTCGAAGCCGCCAACTTGGTCAAGTACGACAAAAAAACCGGCCGCTTGCAATCTACCGAGCTTGGACGTGTTGCCAGTCACTACTACATCACACACAACAGCATGTTGACGTACAACCGCAACATCCAGCCCTCTGTCAGCCCGATCGAGCTGTTCCGAATTTTCGCGTTGAGTGAGGAATTCAAGTACATTCCCGTCCGCCAGGATGAGAAGCTTGAGTTGGCCAAGCTGCTTGGTCGCGTGCCAATCCCGGTCAAAGAAACGATTGACGAGCCGCACTGCAAGATCAACGTGCTCCTGCAGGCCTTCGTCAGCAGACTGAAGCTTGAAGGTCTTGCACTGATGGCCGACCTTGTGTACGTGACTCAATCAGCTGGACGTATCTTGCGTGCAATGTTCGAGATTGCGCTCAAGAAGGGCTGGGCTGGTGTCGCGAAGGATGCTCTCGCCCTTTGCAAGACTGCTGAGAAGCGAATGTGGCCTACGATGAGCCCCCTGCGCCAGTTCCCTGAGTGCTCGCCTGAGATCATCAAGAAGGCCGAGCGTATCGACGTCCCTTGGCAGCAGTACTTCGATCTGGACCCACCTCGCATGGGCGAGCTTCTTGGCATGCAGAAGCATGGCCGACAGGTTTGCAACATGGTGTCACGATTCCCTAGGCTTGATGTGCAAGCGCAAGTCCAACCCATCACCAAGAGCTTGCTCCGTGTTGAGCTCACTCTGACTCCCAACTTCGAGTGGGACGACGCCCTGCATGGCCGTGCTGAGAGCTGGTGGATCATTGTTGAAGACTGCGACGGCGAACAGATCCTCTTCCATGACCAATTCCTGCTGCGCAAAGAGTACGCTGTCTCCGAGATGAACGAGCATCTCGTCGAGTTCACTGTACCCATCACCGAACCGATGCCTCCAAACTACTTCATCACCGTCGTTTCGGATCGCTGGATGCACGCTGAGAGCAAGTTGGCTTTGAGCTTCCAAAAATTGCATCTGCCTGAAAAGTTCCCTTCGCACACTCCTCTCCTCGAATTGCAGCCGCTTCCAGTCGCTGCTTTGAAGAGACAGGACTACGTCGATCTGTACCCCGACTGGCCCAACTTCAACCGGATCCAGTCGCAGACTTTCAACCACCTCTTCCAGACAGATGACAGCGTCCTCGTTGGATGTGCTGCTGGAAGTGGCAAGACGGTGTGTGCCGAGTTTGCGCTTCTTCGACACTGGTCGAAGCAGAACTCTGGCAAGGCTGTGTACATTGCACCGTTCCAGGAGCAAGTGGATGCCCGTCAAAAGGCATTGCAACTTCGCCTCTCTAAGCTCGCAGGTGGCAAGGACATCGTCAAGCTTACTGGTGAAACCGCCGCAGACTTGAAGCTCCTGGAGATGGGTGATCTCATTCTCGCGACGCCAGCACAGTGGGATATGATGTCTCGCCAGTGGCAAAGGAGAAAGAACGTACAGAACACCAAACTTTTGATTGCAGATGACCTGCACCTTCTTGGTGGTCACGGTGGCTATGTGTATGAGACTGTTGTGTCTCGCGCTCAGGCTATTGCCGCGAACTTGGAAAGCAGCGTCCGCATCGTGGGCTTGAGTGTCTCCCTTGCAAATGCCAGGGACATCGGCGAATGGATCGGTGCCAGCAAGCAGACCATTTACAACTTCAGCCCTGCAGTCCGACCCATCCCACTCAGCCTGCATCTGCAATCCTTCACCATTCCTCACTTCCCTTCGCTCATGCTTGCCATGACGAAGCCCACATACCAGGCCATCCTGCAGCATGCCTCCGACAAACCCGCTATGGTCTTTGTGCCTAGCAGAAAGCAAGTACGTGCGACTGCTTCAGACCTCCTCGCTGCGTGTGTTGCGGATGACGATGAAGACCGCTTCCTGCACACGGACCTGGAGTCAATTGCTCCTCTGCTCGAGAAAGTCAAGGAGCGATCGCTGGCGCTTTCGCTCTCCCACGGTATTGCCTACTACCACGAAGCGTTGTCAGTAGGCGACAAGCGCATCGTGGATCACTTGTTCAGCCAAGGTGCCGTCCAGGTCATGCTTGTGTCAAGAGATTGTTGTTGGGAAACCCAGAGCTCTGCATACCTTGTCATCATTATGGGCACGCAGTTCTTCGAGGGCCGTGAGCACCGCTACATCGACTACCCGGTCAGCGATGTGCTGCAGATGTTCGGCAAAGCCGGTCGCACGCTCCAGGACAAAGACTGTCGTGGTGTCTTGATGTGCCCTGCTGTCAAGCGTGACTACTACAGCAAATTCCTCAAGGAAGCACTCCCCATCGAGAGTCAGTTGCAGACGTTCTTCCACGATGCGTTCGTCACCGAGATCAGCACAAAGACGATCGAGTCCACACAGGACGCCGTTGACTGGTCGACCTACACATACTTCTACAGAAGGCTACTCGCCAACCCCAGTTTCTACGGCCTGCAGGACACCAGCCACGACGCACTCAGCGCGTACCTGTCCGAGCTTGTCGAGTCCACGCTGAAGGAGCTTTCCGACGCCAAGCTGATCGAGCTTGACGAGGACGAGGACACAGTGGAGCCCATGAATGCTGCCATGATCGCAGCATACTACAACATCTCCTTTATCACCATGCAGACCCTGTTGCTTTCGCTCAAGCGCAACACCAAGCTAAAGGGTATTCTGGAAATTGTCACTGCTGCAACCGAGTTCGAAGACATCCAGATCCGCCGCCACGAGGAGCACACTCTGCAACGCATCTACGACCGCGTGCCCGTGAAGCTCGGAGAGGTCAACTTTGAATCTCCCCACTTCAAGGCTTTCATCTTGCTGCAAGCCCACTTCTCTCGCATGCAGCTGCCCACTGACCTTGCCAAGGATCAAGAGCTCGTTCTCCGCAAGGTACTCAGCCTTCTCAGCGCATCGGTCGACGTACTCTCCTCCGAAGGCCACCTCAACGCCATGAGCGCCATGGAGATGAGCCAGATGGTCGTCCAAGCCATGTGGGACCGCGACTCGCCACTCAAGCAAATCCCACACTTCGAACCCGAGGTCGTCGAGGCCTGCAACACCGCCGGCGTCAACGACGTCTTCGAGTTCATGGAAGCCATGGACCCCAGCGAGAACCCCAATTACGGCAAACTCGTGCAAGCCATGGGTCTCAGCAACTCGCAGCTCGCAGACGCAGCGCGCTTCACCAACGAGCGCTACCCGAACGTCGAGCTCAACTTTGAGCTTGAGGACCCCGACAACGTCGTCTCGGGTTCGCCTAGCATCCTCAACGTCTCGGTCGAGCGCGAGATCGAGGAGGACGAGGAGCCGAACCTTACCGTTCACGCGCCCTTCTACCCTGCTGAGAAGACGGAGAACTGGTGGTTGGTTGTCGGCGAGGAGAGCACCAAGTCGCTGCTGGCTATCAAGAGAGTCACGATTGCGAGGGCGCTCAAGACGAAGTTGGAGGTCGTCATTCCTACCCCGGGCAAGCATTCGCTCACGCTGTTCTTGATGAGCGCGGACTACGTTGGTGTGGACCAGGCTCCTACTTTCGAAGTCGATGCTGCTGAGGGCATGGACGAGGACGAGGACGAAGACGAGGATGACGAGTAAAGGGGGCTGGAAATTAAATTCCAATGGCGTTTTGTTTTCAATAGTTGTTTGCTATAAGTGATATATTTTGTGTACGAAATGATTGAATATCGAAAGACACATATCGTTGATCAACGTTCCACTTTGCCTAGAAATCTCACTCCTCGGAGATCAGTCTGCGAATAAGTAATGGGCATAGCAGGCGGCCTTCCCAATTAAGCGCCACCAATAGTAATACCAGGTCATTGTTGCTCTCGCACGTAGGTACAGTACAGTAGCTAGCTATACAAGAAATACGCGCCAGTCCTCAATTCTCGACTTCACAAACACCCGTCAACAAACCCGCAGTCCATACCCGATTTGACCTTGTTCAATCTCCCTAAGCAATTGTATGCTCTCAGCTAAGAAGAGCACAGTGAAGGAAGCCAGCCCTCCGCTACTCCTGGTTACCGTTTGCGGCAGTGAGCGACTTCAACAAAGCCTTCAGCTCCTTCATGTCCTCCTTCAACTCCTTCAACTCAACCACTGTCGCGTCCGTCACGACATTAGGCGCAGACTCCAGGACCTTCTTGCCCCAACCACTGCCCTCAATATCAAACTCATCAGCCATCTGCTCCCACTCCTCGATCGTGTCGTCGTCGGCCTCGTTGCGCTTGCGG
>Ga0265797_10009572_pt1 | contig 12564 bp, 17 predicted proteins | sample P2T30metagenome_FD_192433 | JGI IMG/M metagenome (GOLD analysis project Ga0265797, IMG submission 192433) | Plant litter microbial communities from East Loma Ridge, Irvine, California - P2 T30 | ecosystem: Environmental > Terrestrial > Plant litter > Unclassified | place: USA: California... | reverse complement strand
GATAACACTGCGCATCATCTCGCTGGCGAAGTGGTTCTACATACTCAGCCTGTTGGTTCAGATGACATGGCACGTCTTTGGATTCATGATGGCCCCGGATGAGCGAGTGTGGGCAGAGGGGGAATCGCCGAATTCCCTGGCATTCTCAGCCGACACTTGCCTGCGACAGGCCATCCAAGAGCAATCCGTGGACGACTGCTGCGTCATGTCAACCACTGTCACGACCTACGTCACGCACGCAATCGTCGCCGACATGGTCACTCTGTGGTGGAATCCAAGGCTGAAAAGCAAGACCAACAGCATCACCGGCCGGATGCAAGGACTGAAGAGGCTATGGGCCATACGCATTTTTGTCCTGCTTGTACGTGTAGGGAGCCTATACTACTGGTCGCGCACTTCAGTCCAAGCAGACGCGATACAGTTCTTCCACAACACACACATCTCGATGCTACTCGTTCTGGCACTCTCCGCTCTTTCTACATGGAAGCTCGTCACCATCACCTACCACCCCCCCGCCTTCGCCAAAACCAACAACGCCCCCACAAGCCCCCCAGACAGCGCAAAGAAGCCCTCAATAAGCTCCTACCGCCCCGCCCACCCAGCCGCCGGCTCCTTCGACACCATGGCCCAGCAATTCGCCTACGGCTTCGACGACACCAACGGCTCGACCGCCTTCCCACCTTCGCCCACCCTAACCGACATCTCAACCTCCTCCACACAAGCGACCGCCACACCCTCAGCCCTCCGCACCAACTACATCGACAACAACAACGACACCGATATGGACTGGACGCCCGAGCACCCAATCCCCGTCTCCAAATTCTCCCTCAACCCCCCACCCATCTTCCCAACCCCATGGTCCCACCAAACCCCCCCACCCCCCAAACCCGCCTCACACTCCATCTTCGCCCAACCCGACCCCAACCCCTTCCACCGCAAAGTCCCCGCCGCCCCCCGCGCCCCCGCCCAAGTCGCCTCCAACCCCTGGAAGCCCAGCGTCTGGGCCCCGCCACTCAAGCAAAACGCGCCGAATTTCTTTAATGCGGATAAGGATAAGGGGCTTGCTGGCGAGGGTGTGCCGCGGAGGGTGAGGCGGGATGCAGAGTTGTTTGCTGGGCCGAAGTTGAAGTATGATTATTATGGGTATAGGGGGGTGAGGGATACGGGGCTTGAGGAGGGGTTTAATGGGTTGTTTTCTAAGTGAAAGTTGGAATGGTAGGGGGCAGGGAAGAGGGGTTTGTGGTGTGGGTGGGGGAGATGGGGTTAGGATAGATGGGTTTGGGATGGCGTTTTTGGAGAGATACCCGGTCTTGACTTTTGGATTGTTGTTTTACTGCATAGCGCTGCGGATGTTGAATGGTTTAGCATTGTGGCGAGGAATGTGTTGACGTGGAGCATGGCTATTGTATGCACGTGGATTTGACTCGCGTGTTGGTCCGTGATGTACGTCTGTGATGTACGTCTGTTGAATTGTGCGAACTGTGTTAGCTATTGGCGATAAGATCAAGTGGGCACTGTACATTAGCGATGTTAGACATCAGTGGTTCCAATACCGCAAATACTTTTAGTGGGCGCTTGAACGAGTCAGATTATCTATCTAACCCTCCAGCAAGTCATGACGTTTTTCATATGCCGAGTAGAAGCACAGGACCATACATCCCCAGTAAAGACTCCAGTAACCCATAACACATCCACGGGATCCGTCAGTCGTCGTGCATGACGCGTTCGTGATCCATCCCAATGCCTTCATTGTCTATGACCTGGGCTTCTCCTTCTTCTCCTTCCACAGCGCGGACAGACCGACACCAGAGACCTTGACGACCTTGAAGCGCACACCGGGAATATCACCCTTGGCCTTGCCCTTGCGACCGAATCCAGCGAGGAGAACTTCGTCGTTCTCGTCCACGAAGTTGAGGCAACCGTCGTTAGGCACTGCAACACATCAGCAAACCAATTTCTAATAATATCCTGGGTAGAAATAGAAATATCGTGACGCACCGAAAGCGGTGACCTTCTTTCCGTTCTTGATCAACTGCACCCTGACGCACTTCCGGATAGCGGAGTTGGGCTGCTTGGCCTCAACACCGACCTTCTCGAGGACTATGCCCTTGGCGTGCGAGGAGCCGCCAAAGGGCGAGGACTTGTAGGCGGTTCCGAGGAGGCGCTTCTTGAAGGAGAGATCGGCCCATCGTTCCTCGCGGCGGTGGTTGCGGAGCTTGCGGGCGGCGTTGAGACCTCTCGGCTTTCCTGTGGGACATGTGAGTGGGTGTTTGCGCTATAGTAGAGTGTGCGAGAAGGAGAATTGGTGGTGTGTGTGGCGTGCGATGTGGAGGGCGTGATGCGTACCTTTACCCATGATTGCGGTGTTGTCGTGGGATTATTGGGAACGGTGGGTTAGTTCTGGAGATTCGAGGTGGTGGTGCTCGGCAAGCAAATTGCAGGCGCGTGTGGGTGCCAAGGTGCGCTAGTACGTTCTTGCCGTTAGCGTGGATGACTATTGCTACCGACAGCGTCATTGCTTGCCCGATGCTCGCAGCAACAACGTGGAAGTCAATGGTGAAGAACAATGAGAGTAATCGAGAGAGGAAAAAGCCTTGACCTGCCGCTGGAAGAGTCGAAGAAACTGCACAAGAGTTGAGGAGATCATCTACTGGACTGCTCCATCCTACGAATCTGTCTGCCCACTACACCCTACCATGGCCTCCAAGAGCAAGGACACCACGAAGACACCGTCCAACCGCCTACCCGCGCCCGCGCTCTTCGTTGGCCCGCCTTCTCACAATGCATCGGCGACATCACTTCTGCCACCAGGTGTAGAGAGCCGCACACCTGCAAAGCCATCACTAGTACGGCAGCGCTCCCTCCTCGCACCAGACTCGAAGCGTCCTCTTCCTGCGACAAGTACAAGCCAATACGATGGCGACCACCTCAGCCTCACCACGTCGAACGCATCAGGGCCCTTTGTGCGGCGCCAGCGACAACACAGCCAAGCCGCAGACGCCGAGGCATCATCAAGAGCAGAGGCAATATGGGCAGAGATGCAGAACACGCTAGAAGAAGTCGAGCTGAGCGCCATAAAAGGACCAGGCAGAACCGTCTTTGGATCCGAGCACTCACGCGCCCTAGACGAGCTACGCCGCGCCCAAATCGAGCTCGCCCAAGCCTGGGCCCGCTCCGAAGCCGAAGAAAACGAGCCCAACCACCAACAAACGAAAGTCCAAGACATAAGCGCAGCCGACCTAGTCCCCCACAGCGGTCGCCGCTCGCGAGCTACGAGCAACGCCGACGCAAGTAAAGGCGACAAGCTCTTCGACCGGATCAAGCTGGAGGAAGAGACGGAAAAGGATATTGAGCTGAGTAGGAAGAGGAGGGAGGAGAATGATAGGTATTTTGAGAAGGTTAATAAGGGGGTGCAGGAGGTGGTTGTGATGTTGGAGGAGGTGGCGAAGGCGATGCGGGGAGTCGAGAGCGAGAGTAAGGAGATTTGGGGGCATGGGGAGGATAGTGCGGATACGGCGAGTGTTGGGACGGCTCGGAGTGGTACTTGAGGATGGTACAGTCCATATTGGCAATACTGGATGCTTGAACGCCTGGAGGCAGTCGCGTCGCCACCCCGATGGCCAAGACGTAACTTTCATGAGCCAGACGAAAGCTGCGGCTTTAAATGCTCTGCTTCAGTCGCCTTGAATGGACGGCTTGAAACGTCAGGCCTCCTGCGAACAGAATCCTGGTCTTGATACCTGGTTCCTCCAGAAGTCCAGTCAAAAGAGTCAGCAGAAGTAGTATGCCTCGCGCATCAAGACACGCAAATGGCAAGACCTCTGTGTAAGAGTAGTTCAACGAACACATCACGGAATCTTTCCACTGGGGTATCGAACGCCTCAATCAATCATCATTTCGACTCCACCAAGTCTCCGCTCTCTCCATCATCGACCACCTCCCTTATCAAAAACTATCCCACCAAACCACACTCCACCCTTCACCCCTCTACAACTGATACCTATACTCCGGACTCATGTCCCCCAACTCCATCTTCTCATGCTCTGTCAAACTCAAATCCCTCACACTCCTCTCCCGCTTCCGATTCTGCCACGCACACATGACAAAATACACCGAACAACTTAGCGCACTCAAACACACAAAGGAGATACTAATCGAATACCCCGGGATATACCTCGGCTTATCCTTGGCCAAGAAACTGTACACCGCGATGATTCCACCTATATTGCCAAAACCTACTTGCCACGCGGACCCAATTGCTCGCCGATGGTGGCCCCCAAGGTTCATGTTGAACCAGCACACGATGACAGGCATAGCGGTGTATGCGCCCATCGCGACGAGGAAGAGCGCTGCGTATTGCACTTGGCGATTGTCATGTACGCTGATGAGTATCGCGAAGCCAGAAATACACACGCAGATAGGGAACATCGTAAAGAAGAAGCGATGCTTCACTTTATCCGAAAAATACGCAATCAACATGCTGAATCCGAACGCCGCAGCCCAGGGCGGCACGCTGTGCAGCTGCGTCTGAATCGGCGAGTAGCCGTAGGACTGGATGATAGTCGGACTGAAGTACGCGTATCCATACGCTGGGACAATGAGGCCAAAGTACATGAATCCGCCGACAACGATCTTGGGGTCTTTGAAAACGTTGCCGACGTCCTTGAGGGTAATGGGTCGTTCGCGCGCGGATTTTCCTTGATCGATTTGCAGGCGGGCTTTCACGTAGGCGCGTTCGTCTTCGGTGAGCCATTTTGATTCTTCGGGGAAGTTGGGGAGGAGGAAGAAGAAGAAGAAGGAGACGATGACTGTGAGGAGGCCTTCGAGGATGAAGATCCATCTTTGTGAGAGTTAGTGTGTGGTGTGGGGGGATATTTGGGGGAAACGGTAACGTACCTCCATCCTTTGTAGCCTGCGAGACCGTCCATTTTGCCGATTGCTGAGGCTAGGAGGCCGCCGAATGCGCCGGCTAGTGTGGTTGAGGAGAAGAAAAAGGAGTACCGCTTTTGCGCTTCGTGTCTGCGGTACCACATGCCGATGAGGTAGAATGCTCCCGGGAACATGCCCGTTTCGAAAACACCGAGGAAGAACCTCGTCGTCAGCAGTCCAGCGTAGTTCTGCACAAAGCCCTGCAGCATCGTGACTAGTCCAAAGCCAAACATGCAAATCGACAACCAGATTCTCGGCTTCATCTTCTTGAGAATGACATTCGACGGGATCTCAAACAGGATGTAGGGTACGAAGAAGATGACGAGCGCGTTGTTGTACTTATTGCCATCGGTGATTTTGAGTTCCTTGGAGAGGCCGAATACGTTGGCGTTGGCGATGTTGACGCGGTCCAGGAAGGCGAGCAGGTACATAATGCACAGGAAGGGAATGACGTGAAGGTCAATTTTGGTGAGGAGTTTGGCTTCCGTTGTGTGTGCTGGGCATTGCACGAGTTCCGGGGCGGATTCATCGTAGTCGTTGCCGGTGTAGGAGTCGTGGTTTGGACTGTATGCGGGTACTGGGTCTGCCTTTTCGACTGGAGACTCCAGGTTTTCTGATTTTAATTAGTTGGTGTCTATGAACGTCGAAAGGATCGCAGCTAGAAGTGATGGTATTTGCGATAATGGTCAAGCCATCAAGGTGAGACATTTTGTTTGCAGTACTCGATAGCTCGTGACCATCGTGATAGTCAAGCGATCAAGCTCACTTGACACTACTTGACATGACGATGACGGAGCTTGACATACCCTTTTTCTTGGAGAATAACATCTTGCACTGCGACTGTCTGACGATGTGCTTGCGCAATGCCTAAATGATCCGCCTGGTCGGCTAGGCTAATGCACCAAGACGATCTCTAGAGTACCACGTTTCGGAGGCAGGGAAGAGGGAGGTGAAGTGACATCGTGAGTCGGAGCACCTAGAGGTTTTATTCCCAGCGCCGAGGTCGCAGAAAGGCTGGCAATGATCTGACCACTCGAGCCTCGCGAACCCCGCGTTATTGTGGAGGTCGCTTACCACTTTTATGTACCGTGTAAGCGAACATGTTGCCAGAAGAGGAAGCTAGGTTGTCAATCTTCAGCCATAGTCAGCCATATTCAGCGCCATGTGGCGATGTCACCGTGTATTTCCACGCTGCTGGCTTACAGACGGAACACGCGCTTATCACAGGCCCAGAAACAAAGGGAAGCCGAGTCGCCGAACCTGACAGAACAACATCGTCAGACTTTTGTGCGCATGACGCGAGGCGAATGTCACTTGCGGCTGCGACGATGAGATCGACGGCTATTGCGTACGGAGCCAATAAGAGCAACTCGAGCGATGTTGCTCGGGACGATGTCGGGGCGGACACCTCGTTGTGCGGCGCAGAACATTCCGCGGGTAAAAAATGGACAATGAATCATGTGACGCTTGTAACGAAACCCTGAGGGTACACCTGCCTGAATTGTGGACGTAATTAACATGGGCAAAAACACCGGTACGCTGCGCACGAGGCGTGAGCTTAGTCAATATCCCACACCAATCGGCGTAGGGCTCCATGGGTTGGTGCCGAAAGCACGACCAAGGCTGCCCACCTGGGCAAGCACGCAGGCTCCTAATAAATCTCGTCGACTTTCGCCCTCCTTCTCCGTCAGCCTTTCTCACCACCACGCAATACAGCCACGACGCCGACGCATTCTGCCGCTCTTGATGAACACCGTCAGCTCGGCCACTGGACTCGAAACTGCGTGCGCTCCGAGATTATCGCTCTCGCCGGCCGGGCTACCACGCGCAACTTGCCAAACTCTCGTAGAAGATCTCGAGGTTTCCACGACTGGAGCTTGGATTGGAAGTGTCTCGATCACGGGCTCTCACGTGATTCCAGATGGTCAATTCCAAGAATGTCACATTCAAAGTGAACCGGCAGGTGCCCATCAGCCATCCTCCGGCGCAAGCATACGGTACCGTTATCAACTGCAGGAAGGCTATCGGTAAGCGTGCAGCGAAGGAGAAAAAGGAAGCGCAGTCGCATTACGTGGCCTTCACGAACGTCGATGGGAACCTCAAACGCAAGTGGGGTGTAGAGGAGGACGACGGCGCGAATGCAACGTCTTCTTTCATGGTCTACCAGAGCCTCGATGCGCAATCAGGCACATTACAGGAGGCACCTTTGCAGAAATGGCAGCCGCCAAAGCCGCCGAGGCCCCGAAAATCCAAACTGCCTTCCAAAGGAGTCGATCTCGATTGCTGGTTCATCATTCTGTCCTTCGCGGATCCCGCGCAGCTTCTCCTGATGCGTAGCAAGATCCCGTCGTGCTACCACTTTTTAAGCAACAACCCGACGTTGTGGAAGCACAGCAGAAATTACCACCACGCAGACCTGCCCGAGCCGCCGTCTGAGCTCAACGAGCACCAGTATGCAGACCTGCGTCACGACCACGGCTGTCAGAGCTGCAAGGCGCCCAACACGCGCAAGACGTACTGGGCATTTCTGCGCCGCTGGTGCAAGACGTGTCTGAACTCCAAGACGGAGAAAGAGCACGATGCGTTGGTTGTCCTGCGCGAGGCGCACGGCGATGAAAGTCTAGTGTTACAAAAGTGTCTGCCGACTGGCGTCTATGATTCTTGGGGCAACTTTGTCGGTGTTGGGCCAGCTACTACCCACGCACTGAAGACCGTGTATCTGATTCGGGATGTCAAGGCGCTCTCCGCCGAGTACAGCGACCTCAAAGCCAAAAACCAGAATGTTATAGAGTGGCCTACTGAGTTTGGCAACTGGTACAAAGCAAAGACAGACATGGTAGAAGAGCGCAAGGTATTTGCGCACAAGATGGAGGCCTGGGAAGAGACGATACGCAACGACCGGAGCTTCGAGTACTCTGCGAAGAAGTCGGCGCGGAAGCAGTTCTTCCAGGCAAGGGCGTTAGACCTAAGTCCACCCATCACCGCGCAAGAGATCGAACACTGCGCGTCCTACAAACGCGCCATCGCCATACCCAAGGAACCAAACAACACGTCCTGGCTACAGCTGAAGCCAAAGCTCGAGAAAGAAGCTGCGGCGCATAGAGCCAAGGGTGGCCCTCCAGAGAACCGCACGTCTGCGTCATCGGCCTCTCAGACTGGGATCTCGACCCCAGTCAGTACCATGGAACCGCAACACGCGTACACGTTCCATCCGGGCTATTCTCTTCCTTTGAATCATCCTCCGCTTACTATGCTTGCACCGCCTTCGCTACCATCGCAGAACCACAATTTCATACAGCTTCCGCCGATGCAGTACCATTACGGTCATCCGCCACCTCCAGGTCCGGTGAGTCACATGATGCTTGCCCCTCCACCACCCCGGCCGCCGCCAGGTCATCTGAACCATACGGGGCTTCCGCATTTGTTTTAACGTATTTCTTTCTTTCTTATTCTGGGTCTTGTGTCTTGGCGCACTGCTTGACATTGGGTTAATGATGGGAGAGTTGTATCATGGTCTTGGAGTCTGGGTCTGATTTTACATCTTCGGTGTTTCACTGCATAGCGCTGGTCACGGGATACGTTGGCATACGGGATTAATGAGGGATTGGTCGGGCATTTTCTTGTGCATCAGTATCTTCGTTCATATACCGATTTTCTAGACTTAATGAAATACGATACGTGCGATCAATGTTGGACACATCGGGGTCTCGTGAACTGGTCGAACATGCACGAGCACTCAGTGCCGCAAACCATGCCGCTGCGGACAGCAACGGCACGCAGATTGCTCGTACGAGTCAGCAGTTCGGCATCTTAGTAAAGCCGCGACTCTGTCCGTGAGCCGAATGACCTAAAAGTGAGCGGTGGACAAACAGCACAGACTTCTCCACAGACGTCCTTGGGAATTCAAGCAAAAACATGAAGAAGAATTTACAAAATAGCCCCTCAAGCACCTAAACAACCATGCCGCAGAGCCTCATGCCTCACGCTACCCCTCTTCGCTTTCCAGTAGTCGATCACCACTGACAGCCAATAGCAGGGCGTGGATGTCGGTCTTCTTATGCATCCAGGCTGAATAAGTACAGAACCATGAACATGCTTCTTGCACGACCGCCGAGTCGTCCTACGAAGTACACACGCCTTTGAGTGATGATTCTTACAGGAGTTTGCTCCCTCAATCGGCGGACTCGGCGGTGTATGACCAGAGGGCGCGATTACGAGATACTGAGAGTCTGGACAATATGGAATTCAGACGATGTGATTGGCTCGGAGGTCCGCTTTTTTTCGGCATCGAAAGTCATGAAGATTCTGGCGAGATATCTTGCCATCGGCGTTTACTTCTGATAAGAAGCCTTCTGCCTTCGTTCCTTTGATTCGGCGTTCTTGAGTTCTTCCTCTCGCGACTTTTTCACCGTCTTTTAGGGCCAAATAATTTCATAGAAAGGACTTCGAGCATACCACCACTCCAACATTCTGATCGCACGATCAATCACCACCACAACAATGACATCCACCTCACGATCCTTGTCCCGTGCTCTACGCACTACCGCACCGTCCTTCCGCTCCACCACCACACGCTCCTCCCGCTTCATCGCGCCCTCGCAAACCGCCTTCCGCACGCAGTGGCAACGCAGCTACGCTACCGGCCAGGAACAAGAAACTGGCAAAGACAAGTTCGAAGGCAACCCAACCGGCCTCCTTTTCGGCGCCGGTGCTTTGGTCGCCACAGCTGGTGTCTATGGCCTGTACACATGGAAGCCAGAGCTCTTCGGCCAAGAAGCGAAGAAAGCGCTTTTCGTACCGCGCTTCGAGGACTACCAGAAAGTATATGACATGATTGCGAATCGACTAGAGGAGAAAGACGACTACGATGATGGGAGCTACGGACCCGTCCTCCTGCGATTAGCATGGCACGCTTCTGGAACGTACGTACCCAACCTTCCACCCATTTCCTACCACCCATACTAACATTTCATCCCAGCTACGATTCCCTCACCAAAACCGGCGGCTCAAACGGCTCAACAATGCGCTTCGCCCCCGAAGGCGACCACGGCGCAAACGCCGGCCTCGCCGCCGCCCGCCACTTCCTTGAGCCCGTCAAAGCCTCCTTCCCCTGGATCTCATACTCCGACCTCTGGATCCTCGCGGGCGTCTGCGCCATCCAAGAAATGCAAGGCCCGAAAATCCCATACCGCGCGGGCCGCACAGATCGCGACGTAGCATTCTGCACGCCTGATGGCCGTCTACCGGACGCGAGTAAAGACCGGAGTCACATACGCGCTATATTCGGACGCATGGGGTTCGACGACAGGGAAATGGTTGCGCTGTCGGGCGCACATGCGCTGGGTCGATGCCATACTGATCGCAGCGGGTATGACGGGCCGTGGACGTTTAGTCCTACGGTGATGACGAACGATTACTTTAAGTTACTGCTCGAGGAGAAGTGGGGGTACAAGAAGTGGAATGGGCCCAAGCAGTTTGAAGATACGAAGACGAAGACGCTCATGATGCTGCCGACGGATATGGAGTTGGTGAAGGACAAGGCGTTCAGGAAGTGGACGGAGGTGTATGCGCGGGATAATGAGGTTTTTTTCAAGGATTTTTCGGATGCGGCGGTCAGGCTGTTTGAGTTGGGGGTGCCGTTTGAGCAGCCCGAGGATCAGAGGTGGGTGTTTAGGAGCAGTCACGACTAGATAGGGGTGGAGGTTGGAAGGAAAGGGAACAGGAGAGAGGAGAGAGGTGGTAGGTGCTTTGATGTTTTGATATCCATGTAGACCGATTAGATTTGCTCATAGAGTGTATATCAGCTGTATAATAGCTTGTAAATGCGAGGGCTCGAACATGAATCCCACCTTGCTTTTCGTTACAACAGCTTTGCTTCTTTCCGTAATATGAAATGTAGATGATCAATATCTCATACACGCCTATTGGCCCTCCACTGCGAGTGCTGAGATTAAGCATAACCCGATGACGCCGTACAACAATCTCGCGTGCTTCACATCCAGTTTCAGTCCTCGAAGACCCTGAGAAGCTGCGCAGTCTTCTTCTGCCAGTGCGCCTGGTAGTCACGCTCCGCCTTGCGATACTCCTCGAGCTCCTTCTGGCCCAATTCCTTGATTCGTGAGTCAACTTGCTTGATGTCTTGCTCAGGCAGGTTGGGCATGCCAGAAACGGGCCCTACAAGCCAGTGAGATGGCCCGTGCAAGAACTCGAGAGAAGCACTTGTGGCAGTCGGAAGCTCGTCGGTCACATCTGGTGACACGAACTTGACACGCTTCTTGCTGCGCGTCTTGTCGAGCGCAGGCGAGGCGTCGTGCTCTGGTATGAAGAGCGTGGATTCAGCCAATGTGGCCTTGGATGGCGAGGACGAGAGTTCGCGATTGGGCTTGTCGGTGAACAGCATAGCATCCATAGCCTCCTCACCCAGACACTGCACGCCAAGCTTCCAGATCTCACCAACAATGAGCTCCCACTCCCTCCTCTTCTTCTCGATCTTGGCCTTCTGCTGCTCAAGATGCTCCTCGAAGTCCAGCATGCGCTTCTCGAGCGTACACATCAGCGGCTCTGGCTCGCCGTCGGTGTTGGTACGGCTCAGCCGGACGCTGTATGCTGAGATAGGAAGGTAAACCTTGTGCGCTGCACGATTGAACTGTACGGGCGCGCTGAGTCGGAGTGGTGAGTCTTGGCTGCCGTCCGAGTCAGACGAGACGGTATGCAAAGTGCTCTCATGGAGACCGCTGACGAGGAAGTCGAGAGTCTTTTTGATCTGCAGCGACGTGCTCTCCAACAGGTAGTTGGTGTAGTTGTCTTTGGTGTCTATGTTGTGAATACGTTGGTTAGCTGAGCTTTCGTGTGGGCTGGGGTACAAAACGTACCTCTGAACTCGATTGCGAGAGGATGCATGTCCGACCGCTTCTTCGATGCCCTTCGGTCATCCTTGTGCGCACTGTGTGAGCTCGAATCCGACGCATCATGGATTGCGGACTTGGGCGTGTCGATCTTTGGTTGGCACGGCAAAGAGGCTTTCTTCGTTCTGAGACCCTTCTTCCCGAAGACCGAGCTAGCTGAAACATGCTTCTGCTTCTTGGACAGTACTGGCGTGATTTGCTTCGAAGCAGGCTGCAAGTTGCGCCGCGCCCGTAGAACCGGGCCAGGGTGATCGACCTCCATACTGCGGTGCGTGGTGCGTGATGATGCGGAAGATTTTGAGGTTAGGTGAGAGGAGGAGAGTTAGCGAAGACGCGTCAGGGTGAACTTGGGGCGTCAATGAGGAAGGCGCGAGTGAGGCAAGCACGTGGCAGGGGTCACCTACGACCTACCAGTATGAAGCAGAACAACGAAAACGACACAAAAATGAGATGTGAAGAGCGAGAAAATCGAGCTTATAACCGGAGAAAGCAGCGAAAGATTGGCAAAATCGTTCGCAGACATATTGCACAATTTGATGTTACATTGGCCGAGGCCAGCATCAAAACAATATATGATACAGTCTGAAGCATTCTCTGAAGATACACTTGCCTTCTACTTCTTCCACCACGTAGTTATGGCTGCGCGCCCGGCTCAGCAGGCACAACCACACCCTTCTCTTCCAGCATCTTCGCCAGCGACCCGTCCTGGTGCATCGTCATGAGAATGTCG
>Ga0265797_10009571_pt1 | contig 12565 bp, 11 predicted proteins | sample P2T30metagenome_FD_192433 | JGI IMG/M metagenome (GOLD analysis project Ga0265797, IMG submission 192433) | Plant litter microbial communities from East Loma Ridge, Irvine, California - P2 T30 | ecosystem: Environmental > Terrestrial > Plant litter > Unclassified | place: USA: California... | reverse complement strand
GGAGCTTGTTCCTAGCCGTCGCGGCATTACGCCTCTTGTGGCGGTGCTCTGTACATAGACATATGAAACCCATCACAACATGACGTGGTCTCGTGGCTGTATTCCGACATGGTACAAACATGTCAGGGTGGATAACAAAGTGTCGTGTGCCTGATGCGCTGCGTGATGAACCCTCGGCTCGCTAATCGCATCTCGGCTTAGAGGCATGGATTGTTCCAAGCTTCGTCGTCATCCGCACCTTTACCAGGCATCCTCGAGCGGCGTGCATCATTGTGCCGCTGCGGCCTTGGGTCTTCTTATCTTCCTAACTATAAAGACGCTCTTGCCTCGCCCCCGCCGTCAGCCACTTCGCTGCTTCCTCGGAAAGGCCAGGTCCGACCATCGCTCCTGCCCGCGTGCAACCCTTACCACCCTGACATCAGATCTCACACCTCCACCACCGCGACTATTACACTCCACGCTCGACTGCGACGATGCACGACCCGTTTCCTTTCCCGAGGCCTGAGAGCCTGGTCAAATATGTAGAGCCCGTCGCTGAAATGCTCTCGCTGAAGACGCTACCGTTGCACTTCCACGAGGTCATTGCAGCGTTCACCCTCTACCACTGCACCTACCGCTACTTCGCCCCCGCCATCTCGCGCCTCCTTGTCCCGAGGATATATGCGCAGTTCAGTGCGCGAACCAAGCTGAACTGGGATGTACATATCGTGTCTTTTGTCCAGAGCACGCTCATCTGCTCTATGGCGTTATGGGTTATGTGGACGGACAGGGAGCTTAACCAGATGGACGCAACGGAGCGCGTGCATGGATACACGGGGGCGTCTGGATTAATTCAAGCTTTCGCGGGAGGCTACTTCCTGTGGGACCTGGCAATCACAGTACAGAATGTGAAGGCCTTTGGTATCGGCATGCTGTTCCATGCTATCTGTGCCCTCTCTGTCTTCTCGCTGGGCTTCGTAAGTGTAAAGCGGTGCTCTTTGGAGCACATGGGAGCTGTGTGGAATACTAATCGTGCGACAGCGTCCATTCGTGAACTACTACGCGTGTACTTTCATCCTCTACGAGCTCTCCTCGCCCTTCCTGAACATCCACTGGTTCTGCGATAAACTCAACATGACCGGTACCACCATCCAGCTCGTCAACGGCATAGTTCTGCTGTGCACCTTCTTCTCCTGCCGCATCGTGTGGGGATCGTACCAGTCAATACGCGTCTTCACTGATGTCTACCACGCCTACACAGCCGGCGCAGTTGTACGCTCAGACCCAGACGTCGGAAAGCTGTCAGACAACACGACCCTCAGCAACGCAGCCTTCAAGAACGATGTCCTCCAGTTCGCCGACAACCAAACCGTCCCTCTGTGGATCATAAGCGCCTACCTCGCCTCAAACTTCATCCTCAACGGCTTGAACTGGTTCTGGTTCGGCAAGATGATCGAGACCCTACGTAAACGCTTCGACCCTCCCTTTGGCACAAAGAAACCTGAGATCAAGGAAACCACTCTGGAGATTCCAGATGACGAGAAGGTCTTGGTCGAGGGTATACATGTCTCCACTCCTGGTGTAATTGAGAAGGATGCTAAGGATTACATTGACGTAGCCTCCCCGGAGTTGGTGTCGCTGGAGAAGAACAGGACCGGGACGCATTTGGAGGTTAAGCAGAGTGAGGTGCGGAGCCGGAATACGGCACAAAGAGGGGGATTGAGAGCTGCTCAGGCGGCGTGAACGTGCATGGCAGCATAGATCGGCGAATCTTATAGAATGGAGATGTAGGTAACACTTTAATTCGGCATTTTTCACATACATTTTATCAAAGCCCTTTTCGGTTTTTCAGTCTTGCATTGTAGAATTTTTCACTACGCCCCTCATATCCATCTCAAATACCTTACCCCATCGCCTCTTCCCTCAAAATTGCTATCCTACTTGTCCCCATATGGTGTACTCAGCCTTGCTAAGCAGCGCCTCTAAACCCTCATGTTTAGCATCGTGTACCAACCGGTCAATCATAACTCTTCGTTTCGTGTCGTCCGAGACCTTCTTCGCATGATTCAACTCCTCCTCGTTTGGCTCATCTTGTTGCTTTAGAGCTTCGACTGGCTCTTCCACCAAGGAGATGATCAAAGCAGCTTGTTGGTCTAGTGAATTTCTCTCTTTGACGCTCTCCTCAAGTTTAGTGCGGAGCATACGGACGTACGTCTCGCGATCGCTGTGCGAGATTTTGGTGAGATTGGATGTGAACCAGACGGCTGTTTGGTAGTTGTTGCTTAGAACTGTGCTGTTCTGTCTTCTCTGATGTGGTACTTACTAGTGATATCCTTGTCTAAGACGCTTTTTACTCGGGGTTGCAGGGGCTGCTGTTCTGACATAGTGGTTGGTTTGTCTGGAGACGTCTCCATGGTAAGTTGAAGATTAGTGATGTGAAGCGGAACAAGTGATTCTTGGAACCATATGAAGATCGCGAGGAGAGTAGACATATCAGTGATGCTTGTTTGCTAATGTAGTGATATACTGAGACATCCAATAGACAAACTCAAACTTACTAGGGCTTTCAGATGTGCGTGCATGCTGACATTCGTCCTGCACTCTGTGGGTCATCTCTTGGATGTATTAGTTGCGTGTGCAGATTACATGTGGTGCTTAGACAGATAAATTTTGATAAGTCCATGGTGACGGTGTGCAATGTGTTGGTATTGGAGCTACTTTTCAAGAAACATACATACAGAATCTTGCACGTAGCCATCACGATATGACTTCACACTTCTGATTCTGCACTTACCAATCGTGCCTTCACCTCAGCTTACCCAAGGAACCCTAGTGGTATCAAGGCAGTTTATCAATCCGCCCTTTACCTCTAATAGACACAAGGCGAGCGTAAGCGGCGAGTCGCAGCTTTCCCTCTTCATCCTGGGAACCAGCGCGACAGCTGACCTGAAGCTCTGACACATGACTGCAGATATCTCTCTAGGCTGCAGTTCTCTTGGGATCAACTACTTTATCTGCACTGGTCCGCTTTTGTGAACAGCAGCAAATAATCAACACAGAAACAAGAGTCCACGAACACTGCAACCATGGGTCAAGTGCAACTCTATTGTCCATCCAAAAAGAAGACCATCGACAATTTCGTCTTCGGCGCATTCCAGAATCTCGACCAAGTTCTGCAAGGCGTGCGACTCGCGCTCGATATCAAGTACGCAGCACTCTACACTGTCGAGGCGAGACCCATTTACGAACCCAGTGCGCTCGAGGAAGATCAGCGCATATTGGTGGCAGCAAGTGCGGAAGAGACGATGTTGCCTGATGCGCCTCCTGGATGGGTTCTGTACCATGGCGAAGAGGACGACGATGTCGACCCGGACACGGAAGGTTATGGTCAAGAGTGGGATGTGAGTACAAATCGGCGCTTACATGAGGGACAAGTCGCTAATTGATATCAGACGCTGTCCGATCATGAAAAACATCTACACATCACCAGTCTCAACGAGCAGAAGCCCGAGACCCGCAACAAGATGCGCATCACGCGCCCATACAAGTCACTTGAAGCAGAACTTCACTTCTTCGAATACAAAGGTTCATCAACCTTTGAGTTCACTGAGGATGATGCTCGTGTCGAGCGATACTGGGGCATCACTGTCAAGCAGTTCATCCCCTTCTCCATGAAAGCAGGACCTGGCCCAAACCTTAACCAGAAGCTCAGCTCCCCAACCGCATTTGCCATCATGATCCTGTCTAGCTTCACACACGGTCAATCTCGACTAGCTCTGGAGGTACTAGAGGAGGCCATTGCGTTACGTACCCAAGACGAGCAAGGCGATAACAAGGATCCCGTCTTGCAGACGCGGGATGTACTCAACGCGATTGCCATTGTGTATGAGCGGGCTGATCTTATCCCAGCCAACCTGACAAAGGTAAAGAGCGGAAAGTCGAAGGAACGTGAGAAGCGAAAGGCTGCTAGGGAGAAGAAGAAGTCCGCTGGTCAGTCTAGCACTTCGGTGTAGGAGTAGACTGGCTGCTTCGAGGGTGCTTTCAATAAATAGAAGAGGTTGGAATCTACAGACGACGATGGTATTAGGCATAGTCATAGCCTTGGTGTAGTAACAGCTGTTTTGTATAGACACGTAGAAAGCAGCCTGTATGTAGATATAGGAGTTCAATTCTGTATGAACGCCAACCAGAGAGACGTCGGTGAACTTTGTAGACAATCTGCTCAATATCAGCCAAGGCAAAAGTACAAATGACAGCATTGCGTACCATGTTAAATACCCCGCGTAACTATCCGTCACTTACTCAGTTGATGATCTCAATTTCCACACCCTCCTTAAACTCCGCCTCAAGCAATTCCACTCCACCGTCCTTGGTCGGCCGGCACACGTATCCCGCAACACCCACACTCCAGCCTTCCTCCTCCGCAAATACCCAGGTGACCTCTCTCAATGGGCGTCTCTCGACCTCCTTGCCGGCCTCATCCTTGACAATCCAGTAAATCCAAAGACTCTTTCCAAGGTCATCTCTTTCCCTCCTCGCCTCAATGGTAGCTCCAGGCCTACTGCTGTTCTTGAAGTCGGGCATAGGAACGAGCGACCAGTCAGCCCAAGCATCGCAACCCACGGTCGCTACGTATGGCTTTCCATAGTAAAACTCGATACCAGTCTTGATCCACTTAGTCTCGTTGTCAGGAACTCCTGGCTTGGTAACATGCAGTAAGAGACCGGCTTGGTCGTACTGGCGAAGCTGGTCAGCTGGCGGGAGCTCGAAGGCAAGCTTCGCTCGCTGGAATGTCTTCAGGTCGTAGGTCGGAAGCTGAGCTGGGTAGGTTGATGCATTGAACGCGTTATGAGTTGGGGGCTTGCGCCAGATGTCAGTTCCTGGGGGAGCAGAGAGACTGAACGGTTCGATTGTTGTGGTAGTAGTGTTGGCCATGGTAGCTAGAGCGGTAGATATAAAGAAGGGAAGAGTGTGAAGTCTCATTTTCAAGATGCATGTTGCCTAAGAACCATGGCTGTATTATATACCCAGATGCTCAGACACTCAAATGGTAGACTCGTATGACGAAGGCGAATACCACTGGAACAAAGATCACTTACTATTGGCGGGAAGTCGGGAGCAGTCTAACTCAGGCATGGGCGATCGTGAGGCGCTCAAGGTCCTTGGTCGCGATACCCACTCGGAGCACCAAACAAGACTAATCTGTGGCCCTTTTGTCTTGGAGTGCAGTCATCTCGTGATGCAGACGGGGAAAGCGGGGTACTGTTCCGGGTGAGAATGGCTGAAAACCTGCAAGCTTTAGATTCCAGTGGATAGCCGCAGTGGTACGTCTTGCACATCGACTACGGCTGATCATGCAAAACTCCATGCGGTGGTTCCGAAGTTTACCCAATTGGTGACGACTGACAGAAGGTGCATTAAACTGCGCTTACCTGATTGGGTGACAGATTGCGAGATCTGCTTGGCATGAGAAATCGGGACCCAAAGTACGTGGATACGTCGTATTGCAGCCATCGAGCCTCGGTGTATTACAGGATGTCTTTGCTAAATGTTCTATCGGACCTTCTATATTAGCCGTCGAGCCCACTACATCTGGACCACGGAGCCAACACATATGCACTGAGAACACAGAGCAAGAGGGATGATGTCTAGCATGTGGTGGAATGTTGGATGTTGTACAAGTACGTTCATTCGCAGGTATATACAATCCATATCCTCTAAGCTTTCTATTTCTTCTCTTCCTCTTTGGGAGGCTCTGGCTTTGGTGTTGGGAGTTTGAACTGTATTTCCGTTAGATGCGGCGTCATAAATATGGCAAGTAAAGAGACTCACGTTCTCGGGCTTGAGGTCGTCACCAGGACCGACCTGCTCCCATGCTGAGGAGCCACCACGGAAGTTCCTGAAAGCCTGTGTCATCTCCAGGGGTTCCACGACGATCCTCTTCTTCTCCTCGTCGTATCGGATCTCAGTGTATCCAGTCATGGGGAAGTCCTTTCGCAGTGGGTGTCCATCGAAACCGTAGTCGGTCATGATGCGCCTCAAGTCTGGGTGTCCAACGAAGAAGACACCAAACAGATCGTAGACCTCGCGCTCGTACCAGTTGGCGCCGTCGTAGAGATCGCACAGACTGGGGACTGGGGTGGCCTCGTCTGCGTATGTCTTGACCCTGAGGCGCGAGTTGTGGCGGATGCTGAGCATGTTGTAGACGACTTCAAAGCGCTGGTCCTTGGTGGGGTAGTCGACGGCTGTGATGTCGGAAATTTGTGTGTACTCAGCCGCGGTGTGGTACTTCAGGAAGGTGAAGGTGGGGATGATGCCGGCGGGAGGGACGTAGATGGTCAACTCGTCTTTCCACACGGAGAACCTGGACTGCCATCAGATAGTGCTGGATTGAGGTCTGGGCTGACCTACTGCTGGACGTATTTGGGCAGACATGACATGATGTACTGGCCATACTTGTGCAGAGACTCGCCCTTCTCTTTGTACTGGTCTGCCGGGTTTACGATGGCGCGCTTGAGCTTGACGGCCTCGTCACGGGGGGCAAACTGCAGTCGTGTTAGAAGCCCATATTCCAGCTCCAACGTGTGATATAGCGCACCCTCATGTTTGGCGTGTCGGATTCGGGGCCCGCGACCTCCTTCGCCCGCAGAGCCGACGAGGCAAAGGTGCGCACTGCATGGCGGGAGCAGGTGGATGCGCGGACGGCGGCGCCCAATGGCCGGCCTACAGCTAGCCGCATAGCCATAGTGTGCAGTGAGGGAGTGGTGAGGCTACGCGATGTAGCAGGTAAAGGCGACTCGGGGTGGTGATGTCGTCGACGTCGTGAAGTTCGCAGCTCAACCCGCAACATGCAAGATTATGTAAGTAGCGTCTGGCGGAACTGGTGTCCCATCGCGCAGGTGCAGCCTCTTAACCCCCATCACCCTTCCGTGGATCCCTCTTACAGCGACAGCGACTCTCCGGCCGGCGTTTATTTGTGCTTCAGCGGTTTCCTTCCTGACCCCCTGTGGATGCCACCTAGTTCCCATCTCACCCCACGTACCATCACATCCAGCGCCACCCTTCGGCTTTGACCACGCACTTTCCACAACCACACAACACCATGTCCCGACTGCAACAGGACCAGTTCGTCGACGATGACGAGGAGGAGTGCTGCCCGCTCTGCGTCGAGGAGTTCGACCTCTCGGACAGGAATTTCCGGCCCTGTCCATGCGGCTACCAAGTACGCCTTTGTGCCGAAACTCGGTGAAGCCTTCTCGAGTCCCCCGTGCTAACTCACGTGCCAGATATGCCAGTTCTGCTACAACAACATCAAAACCACCATGAACGGGCTGTGCCCCGCATGTCGCAGACCCTACGATGACTCCACGATCGAGTGGAAGACCATCTCCCCCGAAGAGTGCGTCGTCCCTTACATCTTCCCTGCATAACACTTCTGACACTGGGCAGGATGGCACAGCACAAGCAGCTCATAGCGCAAAAGGCCAAGAAGAACGCGCAGATACGGCAGAAGGAAGCGCAGAAGGCCGAAGCCGACTCTCTCAGCCGCAAGCACCTGTCTGGGCTGCGTGTCGTCCAGAAGAACCTCGTATACGTTACCGGTCTCACGCCCACCATACGCGAAGACGAACTACTCAAGACCCTCCGCGGTGACGACTACTTTGGGCAGTACGGCAAGATCCTCAAGATCGTCGTAAGCAAGGCCAAGGAGAACGCTCAGCACCAGCAGTCGGTGGGCGTCTACGTAACATTCGCTCGAAAAGAAGACGCGGAGAAGTGCATCAATGCTGTCGACGGCTCCCAGAACGGCGAGAGAACACTGAGGTACGTAAATATCTTTCCTGCATATTTGCCATGTGACAAGCTTACGTCTCTACAGAGCACAGTTTGGTACGACAAAGTACTGTTCAGCGTACCTCCGCGGCGAGACTTGCAACAACCGCAACTGCATGTTCTTGCACGAACCTGGCGAGGACAACGACAGCTTTACCCGCCAGGATCTCTCCATGATGAACTCGATCCAGACGCAACAACCGTCACAGTCGTCCACATCCCGAGCCGCACCTCCTGCGCACCAGGGTCCACCCGTTGCTGCCGCGACACCGATGAATCGCCAAGACAGTAACGACACGTCGAGCTCGATACATGAAGCACCTGGCCTACCCGCAACGGCAAACTGGGGCAGCAAAGCGGTGCTGGAGCGTCGTGCAAGCCGCTCAACAGTTGCTTCGAACAACGCCAGTCCCATGATCACGAACGCTGTCCCTGCACAAGCATCGAAAGCACCGAAGCCAGCGGAGGCACCAAAGAAGAAGGGCAAGGACAAGGAAAAAGAAAAAGAAAAGGAGAAAGAAAAGGAGAAGGAGAAGGAGAAAGAGCAGAAAGAGAAGGAGAAGGAAAAGGAAAAGGAGAAAGACAAGTCTCCGCAAGCATCGAAGCCTGCAACTCCGCCGCCTGCGCCTGCACCCGCCGCACGCCCTGCCAAATCCCGCGACAACGGCATTCACGATCTCCTAAAGGTCATCTGCTCGCCAGATTTCAAGTTCGTCTTCTCCAGTGCCGTTCTATCTGAGGAAGAATTGAAAGCTGTTACCGAGTTCCCTCAACTCCTGGACCCCAATGGCGGTGCAAAGCGTCGTGCCATTAAGGAAAAGAAGGAGAAGGAATTGGCATTGCAGCGGGAGGCCGAGGCAGAAGCAATTGCAAAGGCAGCCTCCCAGCAAGCTCCTGCTGCAGTTGAGCGTGAAGACAACGAGGCGACGGCTGGTGGCAGCTTACAACTTGGAGGCGAGCCCGAAGACGGCCCTGAGACAAGCACCAACCATCTCAACCAGCATGCGATTGCACCACCTGGTCAACAGGGTTTCGGTGGAAGCCTCTTTGGGCAGAACACCCCTCTGGCCGAGGACTTCAGCAACCTTGGATTGAGCAACAGAGGCCTGACGCCACAGCAGCAACAGCAGTTGTTGCTCTCCAACTTCAAGTCCGGCACCCAGTCCACGAATATTCTCAGCAACATGCAAAATGCTCAGCCTCAGCAGCACAATGCTCCTAGCCATGCCAGACACACGTCACGCTTTAGTTTCGCCAACGACAGCGCCTCTGCTTCTGCGAATGTGCAACCTGTTGCGAACCAGAAGCTCATGAGCCAACAAAACTCGATGATGCCGAAGAATGCCAACCAATTCAACCCCATGTCTCAGCACCAGCAGCTGGGTGGGCAGTTCTTCACCAACGTGCAAGGTCCTCCTCCCGGACTGAAGCCTACTGGTACACCTCCTGTCAGCGGGACTGGCATGTTCGGTCAAGGTCACGGTTTCGCGACGGGTGGTCTACCCTACGGGGCTGGTGCGACGGCGAGGAACAACAATGATGCCATGTATCAGGACTTGCTCCGCAGCCGGAACATGGATGGTGCTGCTAGGCTAGCTGATGCTGGAAAGCGTGAGTCAATGTTTCCTTCTTTCCTTAATCAACACCCCACAACCTCCACACCTGCACCTGCCCCTGGTCTCCTAAGCTTCCCTTATGGACCTTCGCCTGGAGCTTACCAGGAGTCTGGTTCGCAGAAATCCAAGAAAAAGGGTAAGAAGCATAGGCACGCAAACACATCCTCCTCTGGAGGAGGTGGTCTTGCCGATGTTCAGGACCCAAGTATCTTGCAGGCAAGGTTGCACCAAGGCGGTATGGCGGGGCAGGGCTTGTATGGCCAAGGTCAAGGCGGTTTCTCTTCTCTCTATTCCAACAACAACTACGGCGGCGCTGGACGATGGTAGTCATTTTTCCTTCTGCACACTAGTCGGCCTCTGGCTCGACATACTGTCTTAGTACTTTATTCGAACGATGGCTGCATGGCGTTTCGGTTTTACGGCGAATCCATCGGCACAGGTGCTTCGACACTGAGATGCCCGGCGTTATGAGTGGGTTGCACGTCTCTACGGCACCTATACCTTCACATATTTTCTCAGCTTCTGTCATAATTGGGTGGATTGCACTGTCCTGCCGCTGCAAAGGTTGGCTTCTCTCGTCGTCTTCGTCATGGTCATCGCATGTACGTAACTACCCCTCCTGCCGCTGAGTCGGCATGCTTACTTTCTAATAGAGAGATGGCCTGTTCACTATTTTCTTGCCCCATCAAGTGACGGAGATGTTCGAGAGTCAACTTTTGCCAATTGATGTACCTTAAGCTTCTGTCAACACCATCCTGACCATCGTCTGGCGGCCGCCGTACTCATCACAGCTGAACTTGCTTTTTCTGATGTAGACATTCAAGGCTAACGAGTTATCGTAGACGATGCGCCTTTGAGTGCAGAAGAACAAGCGTCTATCAATGTGGATGCACTTGTTAACGACAGCGACAATGAGCCAATCCGACCAATTCTGAGCACTCCGCTGAGCGGCCACTTTTTTGAGCAGCCCCGTCGATCGACTCCCACTATACCGCCTGGCTTCACAGCGCCAGCCATACCCAAAGCGGTCCTGGAAGAGTCACGCTCTCGTCCTGGGTCTCGACCAATGTCTCGAACTACATCCTCGAACATTACACCAGCCGTGCCTGTCGTGCCTGCTACGCCGCTTGTTAACGCAACGCCTGGCAAGACCAAGGGCAAGCAGAAGAGCGATGTCGTCGTACCGGCAACACCTACAGCAGCTCCCCCAGCGACCGCTGCGGCCAAGCCTTCGCCCTCGACGCCTTCAAGAGCGGCGACTAAAGAAGCTGTCGTTGTCCCTCAAACACCCAAGGAGCCTACACCTAGAGAGGCTTCTAGGGCGGCCAAAGAAGACGTAGTACAGACTCCAAAGTCTACCCCAGATGCGAAGAAGATGGTGTCGGAAACAGCTGCCAAGGACACGCCGAAGTCAAAGGGTGCTTCTAAGAAGAGTCAGCCTGCAACTCAAACTACCCCAAAGAAAGAGCCACAGAAGGAGACAGCACGTACGCCTGTCGCGAGTGTGACGCCTACAGCTTCAACCAAGCGGCAGCCTCCAGGCAAGCTTGATATCCCGGCTGCTACTAAACTGCCAATTGATGAAAGCTCCCCAGCCCCAGGCTCGGCCAAGATAGACTCCCAATCGAAGACCAATCGTTCAATGCCGACTCCATCCGCTAGTTCCGTACCCCCAAGTCCTGCCGCGGTGGCCACCGGATCGCCAATCAAGCGTACAGGTGCGCCTAGGACTCTGCGAGTGGTCGCGACACCCAAAGCAGAAGTCCCACCGCCTTTGTCAGCGCCACCAGTGCCGTCTCTGCCTCAGGTATCAACCGTCGACAAGCTTCGATCTAGACAAGCGAGTATCGCTTCTGTCAATCTACCAGGCACACCAAGCGAGATGATATCGGACACAGCTTCGGTCACTTCAACATCGTTCTCAAGAGCCAACTCACCACCACCTGTTGGCGGCAAGGTCGGGACTGCACCTGTCAGGAAGAAGACCAAATCTCAAGCCAAGAAGGACAGACAAGAACGAAAGAAGCAGATTGAAGAAGAGCAGCTGGAGGACACCAAGTCGGATGTTGAGGTTGTGCAAGCTCCAATCATCGGTCGCAAGAAAAAGGAGAAGAAGCCGACAAGCAAACCAAAACCTATCGCGGCAGCTTTCAAGAGTCAGCCAGCCTCGCCCAAGCCAGCTGTGGTCGAGGAAGTTATTGCTCAAGCGCCGACGACATCACGCAGGGATTCTTCAGCGAAGGTCTCAGCAGCAGCAACGCCCGAACCAGAACCCGAGCCCGAACAGCCCAAGGACAAGCGCGAGAATTCTGCTCAATCGATCTTGGCTGATTTGCAACGCACGGGCGAGCTCCTTGTATCGACTCTTGAGTTTTTCAAACCATTGTCTTCGTCGCTCACTCATGCCTCTCGCTCTACTCAAAACGGTAACGTGACTGCACCTCCTGACCTGAAGCTGCATTTCTCCCAAACCGACCTTGATGCGCTCGCTAAAAAGAAGCCGGTACGCCTCAATAGCCAGGATGGCAAACCTGATTCTAGGACTCTCATTACACCCAACGGCAAGTTCTTCTGGGGCCTGACCGAGGAGCTCGAGACGAAAGCACTTGAGCTTGAAAGGCATATCGAAGAACTCAAGGGCCATGCTCGCTTCCACCCTCGTAAGCAGACCGCACATAATCACAACATGACAAACTCAGCTCATTCGAATGACGTACTTCCAGCAATCGCCACTGCACTCAAGGAGGCAGGTAAAAAGCTGAATACCAACGGCGGGCAGCAGATGCCGCGACTAGACAACTCTTCCGGGCTTCTTGATTCAACAAACCTTCCCCTGCCGCCCGTACAAGTACAAGATGCGTCTATGCCTCAAGTCCCTCCCCCACAGCAACAGCAAACACCCGCCGACGCTGGCGCCTATCTCAACCAGTACGTCCTCCCCAAGACAGACAACCCGCCACCGAACCAGCCACGTCCCGAGATGGCTGCTGTTGGTGGTGCGCCTGGTGCCGGGACAGCGAACATGTCTGTCAACTCGAACAGATTTGCAAAGGCAGCTAAAGCAGTTGTCGAAGGAGGAGCAGTGGGAAGCACAGAAATAGACGGCATGGGAATGATGGCAGCCGATAGATTGGGCG
>Ga0265797_10009570_pt1 | contig 12565 bp, 16 predicted proteins | sample P2T30metagenome_FD_192433 | JGI IMG/M metagenome (GOLD analysis project Ga0265797, IMG submission 192433) | Plant litter microbial communities from East Loma Ridge, Irvine, California - P2 T30 | ecosystem: Environmental > Terrestrial > Plant litter > Unclassified | place: USA: California... | reverse complement strand
TTCAGAGTAGGTAGGCATAGTAGGTTATAATAGACAGATGTCGCGAAAAAATCGAGAAGTAACGCGAAACTAGCGCGCGGGACTGTCCGACTTCCGGTACTGTCCGACTTCTAGTACAATGACGTTAATCACTGACTTCGATACATGAGTTGAGCACGAGGCTCCTATCTAAGGAAAGTATCCGTTCTATATACTAAGGAGAATCGTAGGTGCTCAGTCCTTCTCAGTCGTCAACTGAGATCGAGCAGACCAGTCTCAGTCCGAGACTGAGACGTCGGGCTCGTCCTGCTCAGACACGTGACTTGCTCACGTGCTGTTAGGCGCTGAGGTTGGCTCTGGCCAATCAGCCTGGCTCAGTCAGCGGAGGAATCCCGTGCTCATCACAGGACGTTACATAGCTGCATAAGGCTCAGCAACAGTGATCGACAGCCTAGAACTGCATGCATGGTGGGACGCGCACCCCGACAAACCTAAAGAACCTACTCTTGACCTCATCAGCCTGCTATGTCGTTCTCCAGTATGCGCAGAGTAACGTTAGAACGATAAATAGATATTGGCATACAACTATTCCGGGTCACCTGGTGTTTCCCCACGTGTGGACGGACGTTAGAACAGCCGCCGACTGCAATGCGTCGATCCACGCCGAGAGCTCCAAATCAAGTGTACCCTGCTGTCTGTAGTATTCTCGCAAGCGCTCAAGCATGCGCTGCCTCCAAATAATCCGCTGCTCTGTTCTCCTCCACTGCTCATCCTGTTCTGCAGTTGGATGCTGAACATTGCCGTACCTAGGGCATCCTTCGCGGTTCCAGTGATCCGACTCACCGTCAGCGGCCTTGCCACATCGGAAGCAGAAGCTTGCGTCGCACTGGCAGGTCAATTGATTGCACCCGTCGATCAGGTGAATGGTCTTACGGCACCTTGGACAGTTTTGGTAGTCCTTGCCACGCTGTTGTCCGTCGATGTCTTGGGGTCTAAGTGCATCCATCTCCTTCTTCTTCTTCACGAGTTTAGCGAGCATTTTGGGGCTGAGGATAGAGGCAACATCCTGTGGATCAAGCTCCCGAGCGCCCCAGCTGGCAGGCCAATTGAAGTCAAGCTTCAGCGTGGCGTCGAACTGGGCGACGATGCAGTGCTTGCAGAACTGTGCCTGGGCCGAATCCTCCCAGGGGAATTCTGGTGGACTAGTGTATGCTTCAGTGCAAGCAACGCAGTCCCAAGTGCCTACCTGGTTGATGTTGCGGGTAAGTGGGCCAGCCATGTTTGTGATTTGTCGGAAGTTTGATTGCAAGCTTGGGTGTGAGAGGAAAGGTGTATAAGAAAGTGACCGGTACTTTCCCTTTTGGTCTTGCTTCTGATCTGAGGAGAAGAGATGCAGAGATTGGGTCGCATGGACATGCTATATATCTGCTTCGATGGAGCATGGAGTCAGGTTTCGTGTTTGGTGAGGCGCCGGACCACAATGATACACAATTGCGCTTTGTTCGTTGTGACCATAAATAAAGTTTGATCCCTTTGTCTAGAGCTGGGAACAATACCCTTGTTCGTGACTTGTATTGCCGTTCCAAGACTGCTTTGTGCTTGAGCCCTCGATTGCTGAGCATGACCCTGCCAAGTTCACTGGAAAGCCAGCTGAAGTCCATACAGAGCCCCTTTGATGCCTTTGAGCAAGCCTTGGAAAAAGGCCAAAGTCTTTCATAACGGTGCAAAAGCCGGTGGTGCTCGATGATAAATTTCGGAACGTTGTCAGGGTGGACAGCACAGCATATCATCGCTCGTCGAGTTCGCATTTCAGTATCTAAGTGGGAATCTATGCTATTGAAACAGACCCGACTACATGTCACGAAACGTTCGACTCGTTTATTTGCAGGATCATCGTGGAAGCTATTGATACACCAGAGGTTGTCTCCATGTTTGTAGCACGAACGCACTAGCATTTGCGAGATGATACGTACTCATGGTACTACGGCTATTCTCTTATGACCGATGGCGAACACGCTCGGACCTTTGTATTGGGCAGTCGTACCGCAAACGCGGATCAAGATACCAGTATGATCTTTGTGAAGGAATGAGGAATACGTTATAGGCGTTGCTTGACCTTCAATGTTGAGACACTCTTCCAACATCCGTAGCCAATAACAGCAGTCTGATCTCCAGCTGTAGAGCTATATCGCGATCGTAGCGTATCTCTCAATGCCGAGAAGTCCTTGTCCAGACGACAGAAGTTGACCCAGGCCTACCAGACTCAGCCGCCTATTGCCAGAGTGACATGCTTGCTTGTCTCGTCATGAGGTTCACTTGTGCTTAAAGACTTCTTGCCGGCGTTGATCCCGGAGAGATTGCGCTGAGATGTCAGAGTTCGATGGAAATAGTGGCCACTTCATCGAGCTCTTCAATCGTTCCCATCGGCATTTTCCGTGTGCCACGGTGGCAAGAGTCGCTGAAAAAGAGAGAAGCAGACTCAAGCAAAGACACACAGGAACAAAATGGCTCACAGGTTTGATCTTGGCAAGCTTAGAATCTCACTACAAATCGTGTGAAAGGGTCGAAATTGCTTGCGACCAGTCTGGATCACACGTCAGGCAAAAGAAGGGAGAAGAGACAAAGCGGTCAAGATTAATCAGGAAACTTTTGTGACACCAGATAATCGAACAAAGCGGATGAAGCAGTTGAGCAGAACGCAGCACTAGCAAGCGAACACTGGACTCGACTATCACGAATCGACAACAGCCTCATCATGCTCTCCAAGCGGTTGTGACTGTTATTAAGCACGCGCCAGCTCCCAATCTATGAATTATCCCTCAACGTCCTCTCTCTGTCTCGAAATCTTCCCACGCTCAAATCATTTCCCTCCTTCATTGTGCTTTGTTCCTTCCCAATCACGGCAGTGTTCTTTTCTTCTGATATCCCCGTGCGGCAATGCCTTCCCCACATCCACCAAATCACTCCCATACTGCTGTGCGACGAACTCCTTCCCAAAAATGGCTCATCCCAAGCGACTTCCATTGTGTCCTCCTTTTGTGCTCGGCTTGCCATGCCTCCTGATGTCGGATGCGAGTAGCGACGGTGGAAATGAGGTGGGGACCGGCGGTGGGAGCTGGACGTGCGCTGGGTTATCCTTTGTGTGTGAAGTCCTCCTTTTTCTTATTTCGGTGCGCGGGTCTCGATGAACGGCGAGCGTGATGTGCTGGCAGAAGTGTACTACTGCAGGGAGCTGTATTGCTGGTAGGCGCTTCGATAGCTCTGACGAGGGCCGATGTTCTCAAAGTTTGAGAGGTCGAAAGACGCTCAGGTGGGCGAACAAATTGAGTTCCAGCAAGAGCGAGCTGGAGGATTGGCTGAAGCATGGCTGGCTACTGCTGCTCAGAAAGAGTCGACCGAACGCGGGCGGTCGTATGGGCGATACTTTTGACGGCCCTGTGGCTTGGATTCCGAGGTGGCGGCAGGCGCCTGAGTGGACGGTGAGGACTCGTGTGCTGCGAAGGTAGGCGAGCATGCTGCCTGAACGGGCTGTGGCTGACCGAGGAAACAAAGTCGCTCAGCGGTGGTCATTCGCTTGGAATTTCCTTGTTGAGGGCAAAATGCTTGGTGGGTAGGCGCAGTCGGGCTTCATGATTGTAATGGATCATGGACGAGTTGTGATCAGAGGCAGCCACTCGCGTCATGCTGTTGTCGATGGACTGATCCCGAAGCAGCAAGGCTGGTCGGCAAGGAGGGGTGTAGGGCGACTTGAGCTCTCAAACGCTATTTGTGGTGGTAATCTGTCTGGGCTCTGAAAGCTTGAATGGCATTGGAGTTGGACAGGACGGGATTCAGTCCGAATGATGCAGACGCACCATCACCTCGCAAGTGGGCGTCGCTCTGACTTCGAGTGTCGCCCACTTGTGAGGTGATCGCACACCCACATCGTTCCAACCTCCCGTTGACCAGATCTTTGAAGACGACCTAGTGATCGGCGTAGTAGTAGAAGATCAAAGATCAATTTCTGCCACTCCTTCTGCTGGCAAGCGCGCTTGGCCTTAGCCTCGTTGCCCTCCTTGTCCATGAGCATGCGCATCTCGTGAGGAGCCGCAATGTCAACTTATCTGGCGACGGTGGAGGCGCGTCCGTGGCCACCATTGTGGTAGCGGGTCTTGAAGGACAGAATCCTCCCGAACTTGGCGGCCGCGGTCTTTGCCATTTCAGTGCCATCCTCGAGGTTGAAGTGCCTAGACAGCGAATTGTGCTTCACTGTGGCAGACGGCATGACTGTCGCGGAGAGACGCTGGATCATCTCGGGGATCTCGACCTAGTCGCGGAAGCCAGACCTCTGAACACTGCGGTGGAGGGCCACCAGACACCGACTTTGAAAGGGCCGGCTGCCAAACCTGGCAACGACCAGGATGACCGCGCCAGTCTGATTGTTCTGCGAGAACATCACAAGACACTTGTACTGCTCCTCACCGTACTTGGCGAGGAGAGTACGAGCCTCTTCCAGGGTAATACCGGCATACTGCAATCTGTTTTTTGGCTTGAAGTTCCATGGCAGACGGCTTAGGAGCAGTGGAGGGTTGCGGTCGGCGCCGACCTGGCCGCGTGACCGGACTTGAATACGGTAGCCTTGGCCATTTGCATAGTTGGTCAGGCCGTGCTCTCCGCCCCTCCGACCCTGTCTCCGACCCGACGATTGGAGCCAACATGTCATGATCAGTCATCTCCAGCTGAGGTGTTTTCACTCTGCAGCCGAAGGCAACTTTCACACGATTTGATCGTGCCGCTCTGAGCGGCGGCAGGGACGAGGTCTCCCCAGCTGAGGTGTTTTCACTCTGCAACCGGGAGAGAACTGCTCGAAACCCATGTCCAACCGCCCTCGCCGGGCCAGCACTTTTGTTTTCGGGGTGTGCCACCAACCCCGGGCGTTGTTTGTGGAGGTAATCGTCCCCCCGCTTCTGAGTTTTGTTAACGAGGTCCTCTCCTGCCTCGGGCGGTTTTTACAAGGTTTTCTCGTCCGCCTTGGAAGGTGTTTTATCGAGGTTTGTCCCACTGCCTCGGGCGTTTTTTACAAGGCTGAACGTCCACCTTGGAGAGTTTTTGACGAGGTTGTAGTGCGTTCATGGGGCTCTGAGGCCCCGTGCGGAGCCTTGTACCCTTCTGGGATGGCGAAAGGCTCGCGCCCGTCCAAAGCGGAGTCACTCTACCAAAAACGGCAGCCGCAGTGAGCCTTTACCTCGCGGCGCACGGCAGACTTTGGCTTCAAGTTCTGGTAGAGTGACAAGCGTGCTGCACGACGCCGAGGTGTTGGCCGCGATCGGCCTCAACGATGACCATATCGCCTTCGGCGATCTGCAGGCCGGCGTTGTCAAGTAGGTAGAAACCGCCGACCCGCGAACAGTTGAAGCTTACGATGTACAGCATCTTACGCAGGCGACCGCAGACCGGCCCGAATGAGAAGAATGTTTTCGGGCCGGTCAGCGTTCATGTCGCGCTCCCAGAAGACCACCTATTGAGCGGTGGTGGTCGTGTGGACCGGCCGGTGGGTCGAAGGTGTTGTACGGTACCTGTCTCCAGCCGGTCCACACGACCGAAGCCTCGAAAAGCGAAAAGAGCTCCTTGGCACGACCAAAAGGCCGGCCAATGCCAGAGGGTTCGCGCAATGTGGGGTGGAGCGGGTCTTGATTCCCGACCGGGGGGACACCCGGTCTCGTCACCAGGAAGGGGAGTCAGGAGGCTACTAAGCTTCTCATTGAAGACTCTGTGAAGGTGCGCTAGTGTGTGTTCTTGATATGTGTGAGTGAGGTTCGGCTGGGAAACTTACGCTTTTGCCATCGCTGACTCGTGGTGGTTTGCCAATTGGCTCAGGTGTTGCATCATTGGGTATGGTGCAGGATCTTGGATCCAGTGCATACGAGGCAGCATCGCGACAGAGGCGACAAGGCTGAAGGTGCTTGCTTGCCTGTTGCGCTGTGGTCTTGTCATGCTATGGTCTCGCTGTGGGTCAGGCTGGCGATCATCGTGACCTCGCCATGAGCTGATGTAGATCAAGAGATAGTGAGCAAGTTTGAGTGCCGTGAAGAGAATATGCTGATAAGGCAGAACCCGCAGTGTCATGCTCTCGAAGTCTGCATGCTGTGAGTGGGGCAGAGAACGGTGGCTTGCTTTCCGTGCCGGACGCAATCTGGTGAAAGCAAAAGCGGAAGCGAGAGAATGGCAAGCGCTTGCGGCTGCTATGATGATGGCTTGCAGCCGAGGTAGAAGAGACTCTGTCATGGTCTTGAGATCCTCTTGCTGTGAATGAAGCAGAAAGTCTTGATGAATTTCCTGTGCCGGGCGTAATCTGGCACAGGCAGAAACGCGGCAGACGACACTCGTGATTGCGGTAACGATATTCGTGTAGAAGCAGACGTGCAGTGCCGTGTTTTTGTGGTCTTCTTGCTGTGATTGAGGCAGAAGGTCGTGGCGGAGGTTTGGTGCCGGGCGCGATGTGGCGAGGCCAAAAACGCAGCGAACGGATCGCATGGCCTGAATGATGGCTTGCAGGTTGAATGAGACATGCAGTGTCGTGCTTCTGAGATCTTGCTGTGAGCGAGGCAGATCTTGCCGTGCCTTGCGTGTTCTGCTCAGCTCGAAGACGCTATGAATGAGTCTGATGAAAGCGTGCAGGCTGGACAAAACGTGGTGTGCCATAGAATTGAGGTGATGCTGCTGTGAGTGACTCTTATGGTCCTCGCTGTCGTGAGTTGAGCGACTCTTATGGTCATCTTGGTGTTGAGTGGAGCGACTCTTATGATCGTCGTCGAAGTCTTGCTGTGAGCGACTCTTATGGTCGGCGATGTTTGGCGGAGCCACCTGTGACCTGGTGTGTGCAAAAATGTGCTGAGTGAAGGTAATGAGCATGACGATGGTGAGCCGAAAGAGGACAACGAAAGACGTGGAGTATGAGGGTTCCATGACGATGGTTGATCTCTGATGTTGTGCTGTCTCGGTGATGTTGTGGGAAGCTGAAGCAAACGTCAAAACAACCAGGGGCGAAGCGAAGGACAGCGGCAGCGGGACTCAATTCTCTTGTGCGATCACGCTAACTACTTTTGGACGGGGCGACGACGTTGCAGCCAAGATATATGAGTGAGGACGTGCTCGATTGATGAGGGGCATGTGATGGTATTGTTCTTTGGAGATGCATTGGAAGACGCGCTGTGTTCGATCTATATAGTAGTTGCAATCGAAAGCAGTCTTATCCTTGCACATCGATCAATCACATTGACTTCTCTGCTACTCAACGTGATATCGCGTTAACTACTAAACTTGCGCTGTGCTCGATTGATCAAGGACGGCGGCCAGGATTCAGCCGTCGTCGGAGGCTAGCCCTACGGAAGTGCAGCCCACCGCGGGCTCGACTTCCTGAATCACATGCCCATCACGACCATAGTCAGCGACGATACATATCCTTTTATGACACGGGATGACTTCATCACTTCGTTGCCCAAACAGGAATTGTATGTAGGAGTCGCTTGCCTTTTGGAGTGACATCCCTTCTGGTGGATGTAGATCGGACGTCTTCCACTCTACATGTTGAAAGTCAGCCTAGACGATCCACAGGGGTCTCGTGCCGCTCGAACAAGCATCGTTTCCTGTTGGTAATGGAACATGAAACTGTGACTCTCACCTGTATGACCGTCAAAGCACACCGTGGGAGAACTTGCAACATCCATAAGATCACGAGCCCGGCAACCTTCCATGTGAACGAAAAAGTATTTCAACGACGACCATGTATATGCACGACAACACTATCGACGGATAACATGTGAATCAGAGTGGCGCCGGCATACGATGGAAACAGATTCAATTTGCTATGCCGGTAGTCGGGTTTCCCATGCAGTAAAGAGACATCAAAGTGCATTCATCCCATTGCTACATGAAGGTGGATGTGCGAGTGCTCAGTAAAGCACTCGAATTTCCGAACAAAACAACCTGAAGAAGCATCGCTGGTGAAGCAGAAGAAACAAAGAACCCAACAAAGAAGATACCCGAAATCCAAACAAAGGGACTCCATCAACTCCGACTTGAAGCCTCACTCCGGCTGTATAGTTCGCCTCATCCCATGCTAGTCCAACGGGCGACTCGCCCAAACAATCACCCCCTAACGATGCCCCTGCCCTTCGTCCAGCACGACGATGCTTGCTCAATCCAAGTACATCGCCCTCTCGCGGAGACTTAAAGTCCCGGAGACGCGCCGAATCGACCTGCCGCGCTGCATGTCGCGTCTCTCGCTGGAGGTGTGACGGAGCTCACAGATCTGAGCGGGATCGATATTCTCATCAGGCTGATCGTCAGTCGTATCCGACGGACTCTCGCTGGTGATGCGCTCTTCGGCCGCCTCTCTCTGGGCGGCGATCCCCTCTTGCTCCCAGAGGGCCAGGTTGTTGTACGTGGTTCGGTGGACCACGGTCGAGCTGCGGCGGAGAGTGCGAGTTCCAGCGGAGGGCACACGAGGAGTCGACTGGGTGGTTACGGTAGGCACCTCGGATTGGAAGCCAGGAAGTGTGTCTTGGTCCGCGGTGAGTGGGAATTTAGCTGCCAGGCCTCTCGTTGGCAGTTCGCGAGTACGCTGGATCGTGGCAGCCGGCGATGACGACGGCGACAGCGGCTTTTCCTTCTCGCGCAGACTCTGCTCACGCATCTCCAACTTTCTCGCCAGCTCGACCAGCTCCACCTTCATCATTTCATTCCCCTGCTGCACCTTGACGGCTGTTGCGTACTGGACAGCAGCAACCTCTCTGTCTCTCTCCATTCTCTCCCTCTCACCAGCGAGACGAGCCTGTTCGGCAGTGATCTCCCTGCGCTGAGCGTCAAGTTTTCGCTGCTTAGCGATGATTCCATTACGGACGCGATCAAGCCTGATCTCGTCCGAGGCAACCTTGGTTGCCTGCTCGTCCTTCTTCGCCTGGAACTTGGCGCTCTCAGTGGCCAGCTTGCCGAAGTCTTGCTGCAAGCGGAGGAAAACACGATCGAACGCAGTCGAGGGGAAGACGTCGTCCGCCGAGGAAGCGTTGGCCGAAGTTGGGTTTTCGACGACGCCAGACGGAGCAGACTGCAAACCGAGGCGGTAAGTTGCTGGAGTGGGAACTGGACGAGAGTCGATGCGCGTGTAAGTCGGGGCACGACCAGCTGGAGAGTAGGGAGGCGGGAGTGCCCTGGCCTCGAGAGGGTTGTGTGATGGGATGGGCGTGCTGGTCATTGCCTCTTGGGCAGAGAAGGTGGTTGCCGGAAGGGTGGGCAAGTTGCGCTCTTGTCCGGCGCGAGCGAGAGGAGAGGTTTCAGGAGAGGCGTTGTTCGATGTGGACGGCGAGTGGAAAGCGCTGGTGAAGAGAAGGCCGCGAGGGCGAGTGTTCGATGGCATGGTGTGGGAGGTATTTGTGTAGTTGCGGTGATATCGATCGTGTGTTGTGTGGGTTATGACTGCGAAGGACGATGTCGACTTGTTGGTTTTTCGAAAAGTGTCGCGAATCTTGGGTGGGTTGGTTTTGTTGAGTGTCTGAAGGAAGCGTGCGCGGTATTAGCGAGTCCATGTGATTTCAAGCAACCGAACGGCCCGATCGGGAATCTGACTTGGAGTGAGGCGAGATATCGAAGAGAAGAAATCGGAAGATCATCGATCAGATAAGGTACAATTAGCGATATATAGAGGCAGCAGGGAGCATAGTGGAGAGGTTTACAGGAAATCACCACAGGTGCATAAACGTCGCGATCCCACAGATGAGTAGATACACCTCAGGAGCCAGCAAACTAACCCAAGACTATCGCTAGAACACCATGCAAGCTCAAAGAACGGATGCTGAGACACTTAATCTTAGACGAATGTGGGACAGGCTCTTTGAAGTTGTGCCGAACGATGTGGACGGGTTACCCTGGGGATTATCCGTTCGATTCGGGATGACTATTAGGCAGAGAATCATCTTTGACACGATTGATTGGATCAATGTATAATCTGGTCAAAGGCACATGCGGAACTTGGGATTCGACCATGTCAAGCTGTTTTATTCAAGCCTTCAATGTGGTACTGGTTGGCATCGGTTCAGAATGGAGAGGTTCGATTCAAATAAGGCTCATGTTAATCCGACTTCATTGTTCTACAAAGGGGTAGAAAAACAAAGCTAACTGTATGAACAAAAGATTAGAGTACGAAGAACAATGCATTGATACATTTCTCGTAGCAAAGCATCCAGTCCTCGAACCGCGCTACAGGCTTGTCTTGATCGATCAAGCGGCCAGAATTTGATCAAATGTTGTGAATAGGCCGATCGTTTCCAATTCCATGTCTCTGCTTCAACACTCAAGTTAAGTCGATTGCGGGGCTGACCTTCTTTCACTGATCGATTGCATCTGCATTCACTTCTCGACGAAGACTGACGAGACGTCAACAACGCGTCGTTCACAGCTAGTGAAGTCCAGCTCCGACACCCAGCTTTTCCTTCGCCACCAACCACCCACACCTTTGGACTTTCCACCTTCCACCCCTCGACTCCACCTTGTACACCACACAAATATCTCTTCAAATTCACCTTTTACTACACACAATCATCTCATACTCCCCGGAAAGCAAGAACGATGGACTCTCACCGCTCTCAACACGGTGACGGCAATGGCGACACCGACGACTTCGCACGTCGAGAAGATCGAGGCTCCACTCCGGAGCCAGAAGATCGCTCCTCGGAGTATGACGAGCGCGTTCAGGCCAGCCCAGAGAACTACATCGTACCCTTTACTGCTGTGCCTCGTTCGGATCAGCTTTCTTACACGGAGATCCTCGCGCGCGATAATGCTGCAGTCGCCAACAACCATCAAGAACAAACATCAACACGTGGCGGTCAAGAATCGCCGACTACAACACCAAACACCTCCTCGGGCAGGCGCCGCAGAGCTCTGCCTCATTCCAACGACAACATCACCGGCTTGATAGGCTTAAGCCGTCTACAAGAGCGCGATGCTGAGCTTGTATGGTACAATCCTTTCTCGCCCTCGGCTCGCCGTCGCAGGGAGAACCTCTTCTGGGAACAGCCAGCAGGCTGTTCACAATCCCGACGCCGTAGTCCAGTCTATCGACACACAACGCCTGATACCATCTCGGGACCCGATGGCAGCTTTTGACGCCGCTCCAAGACCAAAGGGCGAAAACTTGTACCCTTCACGCACCATCGGAGTGAATATCCCCAGAAATGAAGGTGAAGTCAAACGCGCCAGGTGTCAACCGAAAGAGCCATGGCGGAACATCCGCTCGGACAGGGAGAAGCTCGAGAAGATCCTCCCGAGGGACGAGGCCGAGCTGAAGAAGTGGACCGACTGGGAGGCCGCGGACGACCTGGAAAAGCAGAGAAAGGCCGACCTTGCGAACGGCGTGACAGCGATGCCACGGCAACGGAGACCGTGGATAAAGCCATCCCACCGTCCATTATCGGCGGAGGAGAAGAATTTGATCCCACCGGACTTCAAACGCCAGACCGAGATCTGGCAGAGGGAGTACAAGGAGGAGAAGAAGCTGGAGAGAGAGAGGAAGAGTGGAGAACGAGACGAGCAGCGAGAACGGGAGAGAGGGGAAAAGAGAAGATTGAGGAAAGAGGCAAAGGAGTCGAGGAGTAGGTCATATGGACGCACCTCTCCAGCCCGTGACCAGCCGACAAGATCTTATCCGGCACTTCCATCGACAGCAGTGGAGGAGTCTTCATCGAGCAGGCAGCCTTCCAGCATGGCACCACCTGCGAACACACCGGTCACAGGCGTTCCATCACTGTCGAGTATGCCTCCACCTCCCGTCCCACGACCTTCAAGCATGATGCCGTCGAACATGCCACCGCCTCCGAGATTCACTTCGCCCTCGAATATGCCTCCACCGTCGAGCATCCCACCGCCAAGAACGCGATTGGGAGCGTCAGAAACCGTTCAACAGGGTATCGCAAGTAGCAGCACCAGCTCGCCCTCACATCTCGACGCAAGCACTCGCATGGACGCGACTCCTTCTTCAAAGACGAACGCCAGAAACGACAGCAGCCTCCAGTTGGGCCCGCAGGCACCAGCTCAGGGACAGACAGCCACGCCTCTTGCCACAGAGCAGCCATCGTCTCGAAGCAAGCGGGGCGGCAGTAACACATCGCCGCCACCGCCTTCGCCGAAGAAGCACAAGGCTGCGGCTCCCAACTGAAAGCAGCAGGGAGAAGCTCACACTGAAGACTCCAACCAAGACGCTAGTCATCAGTACCATCGCGCGAGCGCGAGTCTGCTCCATCTCCTCCAGAGCAGCCGTCAGAAGAAAGAGAGAACTCGACGACCGGCCGGATGTTGCCACCGCCTTCCCGTAACACTGCACGCGTTTCAGCACCCCCGGAGCTTCAGCCGGTTAGGGACAATAAGATTCTCGATCAAGCTTCCGTGTTGCTTGACATGCTTGAGCTGAGGGAGACTCAATCAGCACCGGAATTGACTCCTGAAGATGAGCAGGAGTGAGAGTGACAATGTCTTTTCTGCATCGAGAGGGTGGGCGGATCCACACCAGCATCGAGACCTGAACTCGCGCATTGCAGCTTCTGCCGATTTTGGC
>Ga0265797_10009569_pt1 | contig 12567 bp, 6 predicted proteins | sample P2T30metagenome_FD_192433 | JGI IMG/M metagenome (GOLD analysis project Ga0265797, IMG submission 192433) | Plant litter microbial communities from East Loma Ridge, Irvine, California - P2 T30 | ecosystem: Environmental > Terrestrial > Plant litter > Unclassified | place: USA: California... | reverse complement strand
CTGAGGAAGGTTTTGGGGGTGCTTGTTAAGAAGGGACGGGCGCAGATTTTTGGGCTGGATGAGAGTGCTGGTGTTAAGTTCTTTTGAGGGATGGGGGGTTTAAGAGATGGTGATCGGGATATTATTGGAAGAGCAGGGTGTGGGTTTGGTTGGATGCTGCTGCTGGTTATGGCGGCAAGCATTGTGATTTTGCTTCATGGACTTGGAGACTCGATCACAAAGCAGCTTTGCGACTGCTACGGCACCTTGCGTGACCTTTCGCGTGTCGCAGAAATTGCTATATGCTACCGCGTAACACTCCGGAATGTCATCTATGCTGTGTTGCAGCTAGTTTGGAACGACACCACCTTACGCCGCGTTCCACAGCAGTGTGCTGGGAAGAGCTGGTGGTGCTGGCAACATGCTTGCAAAAAGTAAGCGCTCTCGTCGCCAGATCAGACTGCTTCGAATTTGGAATATACAATCCAATCGCTCGAAGTCAGTGGACTGACCAGCCAGTCTTTCTGCATACCAATGGACGAAAGGCAGATGGCGTGCTCGTCACCCCGCTTGATGCAAGCTCTCGTAACAAAGACAAGCTACGATATCACCGCGATAAGTATTTGATGTTGGACATCATCCCTGCCAGCATAAAAGAGCCGGCTCGCTTCACCACCAATTCACTGGACCTCACCTTAATTCAGCCATATCGATTTCTGAAACTACGCAATGTCGACTCAAATCCAACAAGACCTAGCAAAGCGCAACGAACAGTACGCCGCTTCCTTCAAATCAGGCCACCTCGCCCTGCCACCAGCAAGAAAATATCTCGTCGGTACGCATCAAACCCCCTCGACACCCTCTCCCCATCCACCATCTAACAAAAAACCCCCCCAGTAACCTGCATGGACGCCCGCATCGACCCATCCTCAGCCTTCGGCATCGCCCTCGGCGACGCCCACATCATCCGCAACGCCGGCGGCTCCGCTCGCGACGCTCTCCGCTCCATCCTGATCTCGCAGCACCTCCTCGGCACGCGCGAGATCGTTCTCGTCAAGCACACCGGCTGCGGCATGCTGACTTTTTCGAACGAAGATGCTAAAGCTGCGGTAAGAGGGAATGGAGGGAGGGTTGAGGAGGGGTTTGATTTTCAGCCTTTTGCGGAGCTGGAGAGCGCTGTGAGGAGGGATGTGGAGTTTTTGAGCGGGCATGAGGGGTTTCCTGAAGGGGTGGAGGTTAGTGGGTGGGTTTATGAGGTGCAGACGGGGAAGGTGGGGAGGGTTGTTTGATGGGGAGAGAGGATGGGGATGTTGATATGTAGGTCTTTTTTGTCTTGGTTGTAAAAGCTCTTCCATGGTAAGAATGGAGTGGAGTGTCTTCAGATCATATCTGATCAAGTCCGCTCAGGGTTTAGGACAAGTATATTGTACGTGAATCCTCGAGCCACAACTGCACCATTTGTCAGTCTTCACTCAACGATATGACAACTTCGTGCTGCGTCGTTGAAGCACTTGCTGGATCTGGCAGTACTGAGTGAAAGAATTACCTATGTCGTTCGGACTCCCAGTTCTCGGTATAGCCATGACGTGATGTCTCACTTGTTCACGATCCGGAGGTCGTTGCTGATAGCCGTCCTCATGCAGGGCGAACCGTTCATGCTGATCATAACGGTGCAACTACCGCTCCAAGGTACACTGAGGCCGTGACGGCATTTATATACACTTTTTCTACTCAACAATCCCCAATTGAGATTCCGGCCATGACGACTTAACGATTGTCCTATCCGCGCCAGGAGGCAGTGGAGTGCCTCCATGCCGCCCCGCATCTATCTATCGAACCTGTATTGCTGCTGTATAGCAGCGGTGGCAGGATAAGTCTTCGGACAGACATTCCACCAGCTCCACTACAGTGGCTGTGGCGGAGAGAGAATCCTCCAAGCTCCACTACGAGATACTTTTCGGACTTTGGAAGAGCGTTCCTCTTCCTCCTGCATGACCGCACAGTCCTGCGCCGCGCCCGGCGGTGATCGCATGTCCATTTCGGCGCACTGCCACACTTCTCCAAGACATTGCCCAAGCTTCGGACCCGCGCGCCCACCTTACTACCTACCAGACACAGTCTGGCGGCGAGAATCGAGCAAAGGCACTCGCTCCTTCCAATGAATTTCCCCTCCCTTCGTCTTATCAGTGCCTAGCCAAGGATTAAAGACGACAGATCTTTCCTATGTTGGCGCGATATGAGCAGACAGCTGCACTTTTTATCGGCTGAGTTCGGAGAATCTGAATCTTGGCTCTTGAGAGTGGTGAATGTGATGCTTTGTATTGCTTGGACTTGAGTGTGTTGACATCATGTGGTATATATTTCGAGGGTCGCTGCATTGGCGACTCTGGGCATTAGGGTAGGTCTTTTTGTTCCTGTCTATTTGGGTCTCTTAACTTCTGCACGCATCTCGCACTCTCTTCGCTCCCATTGAAGAACTTTCGAACAAGCAGCCATGGTGGCATCTATGAGCAGGATGAACGCGATACTGCTCTGCCTTGGGAGCAGTATCGTGGCACAAAACATCGATCCCACATACGGAGACAACTACACACCAGTCAACAAGGACGACGAGGCGATTTCTCGAAATTATCCTGATATCGACATTGATCTTTTATCGCCTGCTTTCCTGAACCCAGAGACGATTCCTGCAGGCTTTGCCAACGGCACTTCTGGCCCGACACCAGATTTTGTAATGAGTAAGTCGGTCGCTCTCTACTTGCAGGATATAAATACTGACTCTCAAACAGACAACTTCCTCCAGGAACTCGCATCTCGAAATGACTGGTATAACTATTACGTCGCCGATTTCAAGACAGAACAAGGCCGACCTCTTCCATATGTCTACCTCACCGAACCTACCCAGAGCTCACACGGAAACACCACAGCACAGCCTAAGCTTCGTGTATACATCCAGGGCGAGATCCACGGAAACGAGCCTGCCGGCGACCAAGGCATCATGGCACTTTTGGGAAAGATGGATGCAAACAGCACATGGACTGCGAGCCTCCTCGAGCGGATGGATATCCTGATCCTCACACGATACAATGCCGATGGAGTGCACTATTTCCAGCGCGAGCTTGCCAGCAACATTGACCCGAACCGCGACCACCCAAAGCTGCTGAAACAGCAGACTAGAGACATCAAACGAGCATTCAACGATTATGACCCTCATGTTGCGATCGACATGCATGAGTTCACTGCTCCTAGCATCTACGGTGGTAGGTATCGCCACGGCGCAGACGCTATGATCGCTGGTGGCAAGAATCTCAACACGCGCGCGGAAATTCGCAACCTTACCGACGGGAAATTCAGGCTCGGAATTGGAGCTGCTCTTGAAGAGCGCGGCCTCAACTGGGAACCATATGTGACTGCTGAGACCAGTCAGGTGGAAGCGCCGATTGTCATGGAGGAGGCTATCTCAAGTTCGACCAGCGGACGTAATGCCATGGCCCTCAACCAAGCCGTCGTCATTCTCGCAGAACTGCGTGGTATCCGTCTGGCCGACCAACATTTCCAGCGTCGTACGGCTTCTGCGTTGACCATGCTTGAAGCATTCCTCAACATCGCTCGCCAAGACGTCGATGAGGTACTCGAAACCATCGAGGGTGCCATCGAGAGCTTCATCAGCAGCAACGACGACATCATCATGTCCGACTCTCAGCCCAGCGAGAACCGCACTTTCACATTCGTCGACATCCGCAACGGCAGTCTTGTGCAAGTACCTATCGAGTTCCAGAGCTCCACACCAGCGATCGCAAACCAGACCAGAACCAGACCCGAGGCCTATCTCATCCCTCGCAACTGGATGGACGTCGCAGAGCGCCTAAAAATCATGGGCGTTGAGATGGAAGAGCTGAAATACGAATACCGCGCTGCCGTCGAGGCATACAACATCACTTCATCGCAGCTTGAGGACGAATACTATGAGGGAGTAGTGCGGAACCACGTGACAACTAGTCCCTTCGTGAAGGAAGACTTGGTTCTTCCTGTGGGAAGCTGGAGGGTTAGCACACGTCAAAAAAAGGCTGCTCAAGCTTTCATTGCTTTGGAGCCGGAGATTGCTGAGTCGTTTGTGTCGTTCAGCATCATTCCAGTGGGTGAGGGTGCCGAGTATCCTATTTTCAGGGAAGTGGCTTGATAGAGCAGTCATATCACGGTATTGAAACGATCTTTGTTCTTCATAACATTCCCTAAAAACCGTAGATGCTGGCTAGTATGGCAATCATACGTGCTCGCTCTATCAAACCTTCGCGGGCGTCAAACTCGCCATCAGCGGTTTCTTCTCCCAGAGAACATACACTTTCTGATCTTTCCAATCCCTGCTCTCCTCGCACAGCTCCATATCGAAGTAAAGCACAACAGTCGCAAGCATAAGCCGCATTTCATGCCACGCAAGGTTCTTGCCCACGCAATTCCTCGGTCCAACGCTGAAAGGCTCCAACGAGTCGAGCCTGTCGTCTTTGAACTCCGGGTCGCCCAGCCAGCGCTCAGGGTGGAACTCGTGGGGTTTGCGGAAGAACTCCTCGTTCTGATATGTGGCTAGGTGGTGGACTCCTACGGTCGTGCCTTCTGGTAGCCATTCGCCGCATACGGTTGCGCCGCCGGCGGGGACTTTGCGTGGTAGAGCTGAAGGAACGGGCGGGTACATGCGCAGGCCCTCTTGCAGGACTGCCATGAGGTACTTTTGTTTGGCTAGGGGCTCGAGGTGCAGGTCTTCGAGGCTGGTGAATGAAGACCTGATCTCTTCTCTGAGCAGATTGAGCTTGTCGGGGTTTGTGAGGAGCTGGTATGTAGTGCCGCTCAGGGCAGTAGCTGTCGTCTCAGTGCCCGCGATCATGAACACAGACGCTATCGAATGATGCTCGTCCAGTGAGAGACCTTCCGCGTCATTTGGAGCCCCCTTCTCCAGAATTTTGGTCCAAAGGTCCGGACGATCTGGAGTGCGAGCCAAGCGGCGATCCACACGATCTTTGGAGTAGTTCCAGTGTTCAAGCTGCTTGGCCCGGACGATTTTGCTTTTGAATAGAACTTGTTCGATGATGTAGCGGGGCAGACTGCCCAACATCTTGAAGCTCTTTAATTTCGTGTTTTTCTTGATGCCATCGAAGATGAGCTTCACCCAAGGGGAGTAGTCGGAGCCCTCCAGCATTTGCAGGGACTCGGCGAAGCAGAGGTCGCCCATGATATCGCTGGGAGAAATAACGTCAGTACAACACACTCGCCTGCAACTTAATTCGAGACTCACAATGTAGTGCAGTTGTAGAATTTCAAGAGGTCTGCTTTCTTGCCAGCCTTGGCAGACTCCATCATCTTATCCCTCATCAGTTCCACCCATTGCTTCAACAAGGGCTCTTGCTCCTTGAGCGCTCGGTCAGAAAAGGCATTCGACACGACTTTACGCTGGCGACTGTGTTGGGCATCACCGGCGGTGATGATGCTGTGCACCTTGTTGAAAGGCCTGTTGTAGAATTCGGGATCCTTGTACAGCCCTTTCTTTCCAAAACCGTAAATGTCCTTGAAACCAGCCGCGCCGTTTGCGTACGAGACATGTCGAGGCCCGGTGCGAACTACGGGACCATATTTGGCGTGCAGAGCAGGTAGGTCAATGTTGTCGCTTCCTGTGTGGTTGGTCACAATCGCTGGCAGAAGGGAGATTGCATTGAGTTTGGGACCTGGGATTTTCGACAGAGGGCCGAAGTAGCCTTCGTAGATGGCTGATCCAAGGTAGTAGATGGCCGAAAGTACTGCGAAAGAGACGACAATGGACACTGTGTCGCTCGGAGGCCAGTTGATCCTGAGATTATCCATTGTGGGAGGTGTTGACTTTGTCGATCGACGTTGGATCCGACTTTGTACACCACCCTGATGGCAGGTGCAAGTAGTTTTCGATTAAGAAAAGGTTTGAGGTATTGAGAAAGTCAACGTGCGCCACTGATAGTGTATGGGAAAACCCAACTTATATCATTCAATGCCACACAGCACAAACGACAGCGCCACTCGGACAAAGCCCGAGCGCGGCATGTTAGAAGCAAGATTCCCCGTCGAATCCGTGTGCGTACATACTTTACTAGCACCGATCAGCATTACTTGCGGGTCAATCATATGGGGTTACGTCGACGACAACGTGCCGTTGATCTGCCATCAGCTTGCATACTTGCATAAAGCGCTACCGGAAGCCAGCCATCCCTTCGCAATGGTCGTACAGTGTGTCCATCGAGGCGTATGGCTGCTGACTTCATGAGACCAACAACATCATGCTTCGAGATAAGCAACGCATTCGACGTTCTGCAGAAGTTAGGGTTTCTGTCTTGAGCAAATGACGTTGGACGTGTATGTGAGAATGTCATCCTGAATCCTCCCGCAAAGGTAGAAAATCAGCCCTCGCTGCCTCGCACCTACTTTTATGCAGTACGGATGCAATCTGAAATAGCCGAAATGTGGGGATTCAACGTGGAGCATAAAAACAACAACGCCTCGTAAATCTCGTTCCTGCACGTCTGCCGCTTCACACGGGGACCCCAGCAAGAGTACGACCGACCGACGTTTCACCTATATGCGTGTTTGGACATACGCTGGCCGATATATCCGTCTTGCATGTGCACAATAACTCGCAGAGCACAAACTTGCCCACGAAGTTGTTAAGAAGCGATGCAAGCGACCACGTGAATGCCACATGGAGAATTGGCACATGCTTTCGAGGTTCCAAGAATCACCGATGACACCGATGTAGAGCTACATTGTGCGACACACGGAAAGCCCGCATTTCTAGTCTGCTGTGCAATCTTGCTGCTATGTACGCATGTGAAGTCATTGGACACTGCTGCCCAGAACTGCAGTCGTTTGGGCGGAAAATATCATGGCTACTTGCAAAACTCAACTTGACATAGCCACCAAAAATTGAGAGCTTCACGTGTCATTTTACTCCGTCATGCACGTATCGGCGTTACTGGAGAGTGAATTGTGAAATGTGCTAGACATACATCCGTTCCTTGGTGAGGCCAAGGTTACTTGCCACGCCTCTGTGACATGACTGCAACGTTGAAACTTGTATACGTTGCAGCAGAACTTGGAAGCAGATAGACCCGTCCCATGTGACAACACATTTTGATTGGCATCATCGATGGTCATATGCAACCTTGACCATGAGCTGCTCCTGCCAGAGGTCTTAAACGCTCAGAGCTTCGCCTGGGCAGCCCCAGTCGTGATGCGATAGCAGGCTCCGCCCTTTCCAAACATCGTCCTAAGGTCCTCCACGATTTCTCCCGGGATCTCATGTGCTGCGAAGTGTCCACCCTTCGTTTTCTGGCTTTCAAAAGCAACTGGGCCCAAAGTCCGTCCAAACACATGGGGTACAACAGTCAGCTCCTTCGGGCTGTGACACAACCCCAGCTTCACCTGGCCAATCCATTGGCTTGTGCGATCTCTGGTGACGCCAGTGGAGGTGTTGTGTACGGCTTCGTAATAGATACGTACACTCGCGGCGGGGCCTGCTCTCGAGAAGTAGTAAATTGACACCCAGGTCAAGATCTCGTCGTCAGTCCAAGGATAATCGTCGGTCCAATCGTGCAACTTTTCATAAATCCAGGCGAGCAGTGCTACCGGGCTGTCGTGCAGTGCATACCCGAGAGTTTGCGGCTTTGTTGACTGCAGGAGGCGATAGCCCGTCCCTTCCTCCATGAACCAATTTGTGCGTTCAAATCCCGCCTTATCGCGTGCGGAATATGGTCGCAGAGCGTGCTGGGTTGCGAGCAGCGGGTTGGATGTGAAAGTCGGTGCACTTGCGCGGATCATGTTGATGTGGCTGGCCTTGACTGCTTCCGGGTGCAGAAGACCCATGGCTCGAGTAATGTAGAAGCCCCAGTCACCTCCTTGTGTCACATACTGCTTGTAGCCCAGTGAGAGCATCAGGCGGTGACAGGTCTCGGCATATTCGCGCAGAGCAAAGCCGGTACGTTTGGGACCTTCACTCCAGCCGAAGTTCGGGAGAGATGGTGCTACAACGTGGAAAGACACGCCATTGGCACTCTGTTGCAATGCTGGTAGCATCTTAACGACTTCGATGTAGCTCCCAGGCCAGCCGTGACAAAATAGGAGCGGTATGGCGTCTGCACTGGGAGACGGCTGGTGAATGTAGTGAATGTCCAGCTCCTCAAAATTGTCAACCTTGATGCCACGATGGAATTGCGGAAGCTGGTTGAGCTTTGCCTCCTGAGCACGCCAATCGAATCCATCTTCCCAGTAAGCCGCCAGGCGTTTCACATCGGCCAGAGGCGCACCGTAGTCCCAAGCAGCACCAGAGAGCTCGTCTGGGAAAGTCGCCACGGAGAGCTTGGTTTTGAGCTCCTCAAGCTTGACATCGGGGACATTGATGGTATAGCTCGCCATTCTGATCTAGGCGGGTCTGTGCAGATGATCTCAGTGAAAGGAAATTGTTCAACTAGGTGACAATGTCGTGTGTCACGAAGGATCATGAGCCTTTTAAAGACTTGCCGTGATTGCTGCTGACATCAGCTTGATGATGCTTGTTTGTACACTCGAAAGGCGTGACGACAAACAATCGACCAAAAGCGGGGTCGTATCGAGACATTGGAGCAAGGGGACCATCTCACTGGTAAGCATACCCGTTGCGCCGCTTGTGCGAGATGGTGATGTCGAATGCAAGACAACATTGAACTGTCTGTCATGTTTGCTAGAAAACCACTGACAAATAGCATACATTCATGTCTGCGAATTATACGACCGCACACATTGAATACTCTGCGATCGGTGAGACGAACCTTCATGATATGCAGCATTTGGATTGAAAAAGGGCAGAGCAACCATTTCTCATGGTATTATGATTACTTCTCTATTATCTCGGGGAAGACAGTACCGATGAGCGTGTCTATTAGCGTAAGGACCATATGCGTGCTATGTGGATGTTAGCAAATTATCTTCTTTTCGTAGCAGCGTGAAACTTACTTCAATCGCCGATTATTCAGCATAGCCACAACTTTTCTACTAGCAGCCTGTGCATTCGTCCGCCCGACAACACTTCCCGCAAGATCAGGAATCAGAGCGCCGAGCACCAGAGCCGCTTCCCTTCGAGTATGTGCTTTTTCTGCGAGCGTTCGCGGCGTAGAAGCCGCCTTCATCTTCCCGTCCGGCCACATGCCGTTCTGTAGCGATTGCACGTAGCCTTCCAACTTGTCGTCTTCTAGGTAGCTGCGCGCGCTATCGTGGACCTTTCGCTCGATAGTGCCACCGAGTAGTTGGTGCAAAACTACCACGACAGTGCGACCACGTAGCCAACTGTTGCCCTTCGACAGTTCGAAGAATTCGAGGAATAGGTCGCAGATTGGTTTGACGAAGGGCTCGAACTCTTTTGTCTCGTAAGCATTGAGTTCCGCTTCGGCTTCTGCGGCGGTTGATGGATCGTGGGTGGCAGGATCGAGAGAGTCGACAGAATCGCCGTTGATTTGCGAAGTTGCGGCAGAGATCAAGTTCTGCCCAGCGACCGAGAGCTGATCTAGTACAGGAATGTTTCCAAGGAAATCCTCCATGCCGTCCGACACGGAATTGTAGATTCTTGTGACAAAGTCCCGAGCATCATCTTGGCCGTTGTTGTCACCATTGGAAGTGATAGCGGCTTGGGACAAGAACGCTCGAAGTTCGCGACTTCGACAGATCGCCGGAACCAGCAGCAAAGAGCGTAAATACTTCTCAAGCGTTTGGCGTCGACGATTGAGGAACTCCTTCTGCAGAGTGAAAAGAGCTTGTCTGCGTGGGAAGTCCAGTTCCCTGACCACCGGAAACCTAGCACGCAATCGTTTGTGCAGTTCATGGAATTGGCTGTACCGTCTTGTGACAGCCCAGGTAGCCGCTTTCAGATTCTCACCAGCTTGCCGCCTGACCTCGATGACGTAGAGCGCGTACTCGTGACCGTCGTCCTCACGGCCAACCATGACTGATTTGATGGTGACTGCCGCCCGACCGAATAGACTGTTGTCGCTCTCCTGAACAACATATTGCTGTTTTTGCATTTCTTTTCGTCTGATCTCGCGCTGCAGACTCTGCTCTGATTTGCGTAGGATCCTGAGCTCAGCGGTGTTGTTGGTCAATTCAGCTTTCGTGGTGAGAGAATCGACAATACTCTTCTGGGCTTGTAGACGTTCAATCTCTTGGTTGAGTGCGCCGATGGCTTCCGTAAGGCCTAAGTCGCCTGGCGCAGCCTCCTGAACACGGTCTTCATCACTCCCGCCCAAAGCATCTGAGTCTTCCTTCTCGTCCTCAGCGAATTTGTCTGCCTCATCGCCGAAGAGGTCGTCGACAAAAACGCCACGACTGGAGGGCTGTCCCACCAGACCGAGGGATGCGATGCTCGGTTTGCCTTTACCTGATGGCTGCATTGCCAGAGGCGGACGCACAGGCTCAGCAAACCGTACTCTGTCGTTCATTTCCAGTGAAGGTCGACTGGTTGGTTCTGAGAATAACGAATCCTTGTCGTCGTCTCCAACAATGTTATCAAGCGCCAACTGCATGGCGTCCACTGCTTTGGCTTCTTCCTGCGCTCGCTGTGCATTTTCGTTGTCGGAATCATAACTTCGTAAGCTCGTGATAGACTGTGTCATTCGTTCGTCATCGACATCGTCGTCAAACAAAGCTGGTCTGGCACCCGAGTCGTCCATTGATCTTCTAGCATCAGGTGGCGATAATGCTGGCTTGGTGATACTTTTCAAGTCGCTTGTGGATAGTACTGCTCGGCGAAGCTCTGGTTCCCTACTGATCGCAAGTGGTGGCCTTTGTGATCTGATCGGAGATCGGCTTGCATTACGTGCATTGTCTGGTGAGAAAGTCGATCCCGTCAATTTGTTCTGTACTGCTGATAATGCGGGATTGTCGTCAATCGCAAGCCACTTGTAGTACAAGTCGGAACGCTTGAAGTCTTCGAACTGCACCTTTTTCATGCGCTCATACACCTGGGATTGAGTGTGTAGGACTGCCCGTCGTGCTGAGATGTAGTCGTCTGCAGAAGCCTTCGAACCCAGTTTGAGGAATCTTCGTACGACTTCAAGAGTCGCGGGAAGTGTCTGAAATTCTGATTTCGTCAGGTAACCTTCGTACATCTGTCCGATGTCAAGTCGTCCTGGGTCCGCGGCAATCCCTGGCGGAGGCTCATCTGTATCAGTCTCCAGCGGGTCACGAAATCCGTCTACTACTAGCCAGAACTGTACCAGACGCATTAGCTTCACGCGATCCATGAACTCCATGAAATAGCTGAGCCCAGAGGCATCGTAGAGTAGATCACGAAGCGATGCTTGTCGCTTCTTAGCAGCAGCACCTTGGTCGTTCGGAGGCTGTATCGAGAGATTAGGCCTTGCCTTTCCGTTAGCTGCAGCTAATGTCGAGATCTTTTGGTCAAGCAATCGCTTTCCTGTCTCTAGTCGTCGTAGGTATGCAGCATCCTGGTTCTCCACAGCTGTGTCTCGTCTCAACTGGCTTACAACTTCACTCCTGAACCGACGTGCCTCCGACAAGATCTCAACATGTCTGATCGCTCGAATGAATCGCTCGAATTGTCTCTCGCTGTCGTAGGGTCTCAGTCGCGGAAATTGAGACGACTTCTTGGCCTTGATGGAAGAAGCAGGGGCGTGTTGATCTAGTGCTGCTCGTAACTTCCGCACGGTTTTGCGATCGTGCAGCATCGGTCCTCCAATATTGACAATCATCTGATTCCAGAAGTCCGGATCCTCCAGCATGTTGAGCACAGGTGTCAAGACAGCGCAAGCCACGATTTCCTGCACCAACACAGTAACCGCCGGGCTGGTCTTCATATTCTCTGGCAGAACCAGCGGTAACAGCTTCGTGACCAGTTCTCTAAGGTGCTTCTGTTGGCTCAAAGCAGTATCCGCGAATCCAATCGCTGCGGCGGGATGTACCTTGCCGCCCTTGTACTTTGCGGCGATAGCCAAGTCCAGCTCTTCACTTTCCGTGACCTTCAAACCCAAGTCTTTCCCTCTGACTGCCCTTTCGGCTTCGTAGAACTCTTTGAGATGTGCTGTGACGAGCGGCAATACCTTGCTAACACCCAGCTCGACCAGATCGACGCCCGTCAGCCTCGCAGCGACGGTGAGCAGCACCGAGCGAATGCACCGATCGATCTCATTCTGAAACGTCGGCCTCTTTGAAATCCCACCATACCAGCTGGTCACAAAGTCTCTCAAAATCAAGTCCAGAAGCCCGTCCACAGCTTTCGAGAACTTCCTGGCTTCCGGAAATATGACGGGCCTTCTGTACTCGACGCGACTCTTCAGCGCCGCCTTCTCTTCCTCCCACACCTCTTTATCTTTCCACACGACATGTCCCTTTCTCTTTCGCGGCTGGTCCTGCGCAACGCCCCGGCTCGTCGTTGCGATCACAAAAAGTACTCCAGCAACGGCGGTGAGGGCTCCAGTAACAAAAGCGTGCGGTATCCAGCGTAGACTCGGCAGCCAGTCTGTTAGCAAAGCCCATGCGACAAAGGCAGCGAGAGCGGCGAGCAGGGCTTGAGTGCGGTCGAGGCCCATA
>Ga0265797_10009567_pt1 | contig 12568 bp, 8 predicted proteins | sample P2T30metagenome_FD_192433 | JGI IMG/M metagenome (GOLD analysis project Ga0265797, IMG submission 192433) | Plant litter microbial communities from East Loma Ridge, Irvine, California - P2 T30 | ecosystem: Environmental > Terrestrial > Plant litter > Unclassified | place: USA: California... | reverse complement strand
TTGTCTTCGTACTTTATCCTGTAGTCATTGTACTCTTGAGGTGAGCTATCTTCGCTCATAGACGCGAAATAACATATTTGGGCCACGGCTGAATTGGCAATGGCGATGCTGTGACTGTTACACTTTTCATCCCGGCGAAGGACTTCCATGGCCATATCCAGGCCATCACCGCTCATCCATACGTTGTACGAGTAACGGGATATGTCAGTGACACCAATGTACACGTAGGCGTCGGCTTTGAGAACCGCGTCTCCTAGCCGGAGATAAACGTCCTCGTTGAACTGAACGGACCTGTAATGGTGAATGGAACCGAGGGCGGGATGGCGAAACGTGTTTGGGACAGGACCAGTAACCGTAGTGGAAAGAGGTACAGGGTCAGTCTCATGACTCTGTCGCTGTACAACTGGCTGTGGGATGTTAGTGCAGAACAGATGTAGAGCGGCCTGTGCAAAGAGCACTTACCAGAGGTGTTTCTTGAAGACAATTGAATTGTGCCCAGTTTGGAGCAGTGTTGACATCGACACTATAACGCCGCTTGCGTAGAGGGGGTCTTGTCCGCCTAGTGGGCAGATATCCACGCTGGAAGCCCCGTGAAGCGACGAGTGACATTCGCTTGGTGCATGTGCGCATCAAAGACCGCGTTTTGCCGTATATTCCTTTCGCTCGCTTATAGTGAGCATCGATGATCTCTTGAGAAAAACCCAGAGACGAGGAAGTCATAGGTACGCTCGCGTCTGAATCCTGGCATAGAGGGGGAGTGCTGAGTCCCACATGACCGGATGACATATTTTCCCAGTCCTGAGTCGAAGTTGGTGTCATGGGCCTCATGCTGTCGACACATATCTCATCTTGAGGTTGTAGTTCAAGGTGCTTGTCTCCCTGAACTTTTTCTGGGCTCGAGGTATTGTCGTCATGAGGTGACGCAGACAGCACCTTGGTGTCGATACGTGATTGAGAATCCTCGAGAGAGTCAACACCCACCATCGATGATACTGGGCATAGACTGCTGTCGGACTTGCTCGCAGCTGTGGGGTCTTGGGATGGGAGAAGCACCGTGTCTGCGGGGTCGGGTGTAATATTTATATCTGATTGCGGTTTGGTGTGTGCGCCTGCAAGTGGAGCAGATGACAATGGTTGAGGAGGCGCGACCTGCGCGATGATCTGAGCAGGCGCAGGCAGTTCGGGATCGCCCTCTTGTCGTAACATGGCGCTGGGGGTCGTACTATAGTACAGCGCTGTTGCCGTTCTCGTCGTCGAAGGCTGTAGCAGTTTCCACAAGGTTAGGGTGGGCAAGTGGACGAGCACTCGCAACGTAACAAACAGGCAATGCTTGCTTAGGCGTTAACACACACGCACAGCGCTGTGGTTTGCAAGTCTCTGGTATGAAACTGAACCTTGGAACGGATCGAACAGGGGTGTGCTGACTGCGAAGAGTAGATTGGCAGAGGAGAGAGTTAAGTGAAAGGTGTAATGATCAACCTGAGATGTAGAGGTAGGAGAAGAACTTCAAGGCTTCCACACATCAATGGGTCATAGCATCAGCCAAGAAACCAGTAAATGAGGGTCTTCACACTGTCTCGGCAAATTGTTTGCTTCACCCAATAGGTCATGAACGACTTACGATAATGGACCCTGAGAGTAACCAAACCTTGGGCCAGATTATTAACGAGTTCTGGCAAGATGTTCCGCACCTATGAAGACCTGCTGCCTATTCTGTGAACTATGGTACTTGCAATATTGTACCGTGATAAAATTGGTCTGCTCTGTAGGTGCGTACAAGGAGACTCAAATACAGCTTTCAGACCGCCTACAAGAGTGTCTTGGATAACAGCACGATATATGGTATATTTTGCTTGTAGCGATATTCCAGAACCATGGTATATATATGGTAATACTTGCTGATCCGCTATGGAGCAGCCACCAGCTGCAAAGACCACTCATTGCCGATTTGTATGCGCCGCTAAGCTTTTGTGTGGAGGTAGCTATGGCTTGAAGAGGTACTCGCAATGGAGATGACGCGTCCGAGGCACGGCTTCATGTTCATCAAAATATCAGGACATGCCTGCATGTGTTCAATACCGGCCATACCGTACTGTGTTACAAAGAGAGTATACGGAGTTGAGCGGTAGTGAAAGTAGTAAAGTCGTCAGTCAGTCATCCAGAGTTCCTGACGTCTGTGAGAGCCCTGTTGGCGCCAAGTAACTTGGACCTAACCCCAGAAGGAAGCAATCCCAATCAACACAACGTCTGTTGTTTGCGCGTGAACAGTTCACATCGAGTCGCGTTGGCGTAGTCGGGGAAAAACTGTTGGGAGATTGCATCGTACGCATATCCGATGCTGCAGATCCCTTACTAACATAATTGTGATAGCCAAAGCAGGCGTCGACAAAGGATTGTAGGTTTCAAGCACTGACGCAGCAACAGCCGGCATCCGACTATATAGCTCAAAGCTCACACTCCCGGTTCCCTAGGAAACATTGATAGTTGACAGAAATGAGACGACTGCCTTTAGCGACAATAATAGCATCAAATAGAATGGCAACAAAGCGGGATCAAGGATGAACTTCGTGAGGTCTGGCTGTGACTGAGCGGGTTCCATAATGTGTCAAGGCCGCCTCCGCACCTTGAATATTTCTTCTCGCATAACGCAGACCTAATCTCTAACAAGCTTCACCCCGCTCAAAGTTTTAGAGGGGCACACGTTGCTGCAAGAAGAAAAAAGTTTATAGTCTCAAGCAAGACAAATGAAATAAGATATGTAATTATTTACATCAAACTTGGATATCTAGATATCCATAACAGCAACATATGAAGAGGGGTGGTATATGAATTAAAAGTAAAAAAAAAGCAGAACAGCAAGGGAAATCGTAATGAGGCGGCGATGACCAAGATTCTGGTGTGACGCGCCACGCAATGCCTGGTAGAATAAAAAAAAATGCTTTCCATGCCGTTTGTGGTCGAAAATCTCGTACTTGGGGATATCGCCCTTGTAACTCCGCAAAACTTCATGCCTGAAAAAAAAACTGCTGCTGCAAATGCTCGCCCATCCGTCGAAATGTCGTGTAGGTGGCTATCAGATGCGAAACTCGTACTTTTGCCCATTGCACTGTCATTGTGCTGGGCATGTCCAAACTAGATCCCATATGTATAGGGTATCAGTCGCGGCGTCGTAACACGGCGTCGGCCGGCGAGTAGACTGGACACGCTAGGTTGGTAACATCACAATTGTTAATCCAAGTGCAAATATTTTCTGGGAGTTTTTCTCTGCTCACTCTCCAGTACTGTTTCCCCGCAACCTTCTACCCAGGTTGACACTACGGCCGATGTCTGACATGCCACCAACCGAGTGTCGGTTGTTTGGGTTTCGGGCTACACTCAATTGTGCTCTGGCTCGCAGGCCTCCGGACATGGGCTTATCATAGATGACTGGAGAGCCTTCACGGCCCAGATTGTGACCGTAACGACTCTGATCCCGGAAAAGGAGGCTGCTACGTTCATTTGATGGTGTACTTGAGATACTGGGTCTTCGAAGACTCGCACTACTCTGAAGTGCAGGTGACGGCTGTAGGTCAGGCATTGGCTCACGAGAAGTATACTGCCTGCCGCCGCCGCTGAACCTGTTGTTGCTGTTGTTGTTGTCCGTTTGTCGTGCCCTGAAGTCGATGGAGGTCATGGCCCGGGATGGCGCACGGAAGATAGGATCTTCTTCGTCCTCATCTACACTCTGGCGTGTTCGATGAAGACTTGTGCCTGCTCGCTGAATTCGTGATGGGGTCTGTCTATCGTCGTAGGGTTCCTGACTGTTTCCTCGTTGAGAGCCATTGGAGTCAGGTACAAGCATACTGGTTCTTCGAGCCTCTATGCGTGATAATGCCCTGCTAGGACTGACTCCATTCAGCGTGTTGCTCTCCGGCTCGATACTCTGCCGTATTGTCGGAGAGTCGCCATTGATCTGCACGCTCGGTCGGCGCGAGATTGTAGCTTGGGTTGATCGGAAGGCTGGGCTAGAGAGGCCTGTTTTAGTGTCACATATGGCAATGCAAAGCTCCGTCAGGCTACGACAAAGATTATCGGCTTTGCGGCGGACCTGACGGTCAGTTACGACCGAACCGTTGATAATGGAGCTGGCGGAATGAAGGGTGCCCTGGGGTCCGCCGCTGCCACTCATTTCTGCCAAGGCTAAAGCTTCCTGGGCCGTCGCTTCTAGCGAGCGGTACACGGCGGGAGAAACATGCTGTCTGGCTTTGCTGAGAGCGTCCCGTAACAGCGGGTGGGCCCTACTGGTACTGGGCGGCGCCTGGGTGCTGACACTTGATTCTGAAGGAGACAGGTTGGACTTTCGCTGCTGGTTTGGTGAGGAGGATACTGTTGTGGCGGAAGTGTTTGCTGTCCGCGGGCGTTCGGCCGAGGCCTGCGATGCCTGAGATACAATGGCGCCCGACGTCGAAGGTATCTTGCCCCCCATTTCAATCTTGCGTATCCTGGACTTCAATTCGTCTAGCTCGTCCCACACCGACGCAGCGGGGCCTGTAGAGCCGTGGGATTCGGTGCCGTCAGCACGTGACCCAGCTTCATACGAGTTCTCAACGTGGGGCGTCCGTGGCTCATGCGACAAATTCGAAGGCCGGTAGGGCTGGACGGGGGTACGGCTTGGTGGTGTGTGCTGCACGTCTGGCTGGGATGATCGTCTGGTGGCGGAGAATTGGGCGAGGAAATCGCGCGGGGAGAGCTCCGCGTCTCTCCGGGTCGAGGTAAAAGATGCCTTGTGAGAGAGATCGCGCGTACGAGGGGCGGCGTCGGGTGCAGGCGAGTTTGACGATCGCTCATATGCTCTGGACGGGGTGGGCAGGAAGGAGGAGCGGCGCAGGGCAGATGACCGGGGTTCCACAGGGATTCGGCTGGTTGTTGGGGTCGCAGTAGAGTTTGATTGGACTGGTGAGGGGGAGTGTAGAGCGGAGGGAAGCGACTGGCGGTTGCTGTTGACTCTAGCAACTCGGGACTTCAATCTCTCGACGCGCGCCGTGGCCTCGGAGGGCCGCTGCTGCTTCGGCGCAGTGTCGGCGGCGATGTTCAGGAACAGATCCTCCTTGTCAGCGTCGGTGCCCGGGGTGACGGGCGTGGGCGCAGGTGCAGACGCGGGCGCAGGTGCTCTACGTCCGCTGTGTGCGGCCTGGTAGTCCTCCATGCGGCTGCGAGGGCCCGAGTCGTATTCGGACGACCCATCGGTAGAGCTCGCCATGCGTCGCGCGGGCGGGCGAGAGGTGCTGTTTGAGCTTCGGCGGGCGGGAGGAGGCCTAGAGAGGGTGGGGGAGGGAATGGCAGAGGCAATGGCCGCGGCAATTGGCGGGTGTCTGGTGTTTGTTTGCTGTGAGTGCGGTCGCGGGGCTTCGCTCGACGTGACAGACTCGTCGTCCCCGCGGCGGCGGGAGGAGTGGTGGGAGCTGCTGGGGGATACCAGGCCAGACTGCAGGAACTGCTGCTGGGCATAGGCAAAGTCGGCGGGGTTCTGTGAGCTTCGGCTGCGCGTGACCAAGGTGACAGGAGGGCCGCGCGAATTGTCTATTCCATGGGCACTGTGCGAGGCTGGCGGTCTCCGCGCCGTGGCTGCGGGCGCAGATGGCAGACGTAGCAGCGTCGGGGGCTCGGGTGCCGTGTTGCTGCGCAGATGCGTTGGCTTGGGCGTCGTGGCCTGGGATTGAGAGTTGCGCCGTTGGGTGTGGTGTTGTGGTGCGCCTCCAGAGGATTTCCGAGAATGATGGGCCGGCATAGCTGCAGGTCCAAGTCGCAAAGTGCGCTGGCAGCTGGGCTGGCACCAGACAGGGATGACCGGTAACGTTTCAGATGGCTCAGCCCGTCATGGCTGCTTTTTCTTGACCCACAGGCTGCGCGTAAGCCGTCGTATATCGCGCAAGCTTCACCAAAGTTCAGAGGGTGATTTCTGCGACGCTGGGGACACCTAGTCCTCGACCTTGACCCATTCGTTGCTAGGGTGCCGGGCCACACACACTGCGCCAGATGTCACAATCCCTCCTCGAACGAATGACGGGCCTCGACGCGGCCTATCTCACCGCGGCGGTGATGTGCAGCTAGACCGCCTAGCACCCGTCGTCACATGTTCCATGGCCGTTTGCCGTTGTTTTTAGCTCTGGCCTGAACGACGACTACTGACTATAATATGCCTTGAAACTGACTCGGGCTTGATGCGGGCAGTTGAGCAAAAGCATCCTGCTGATCTTCACCGGGAAACCTTGCTCGTCCCTCCCCTCTCACCAACAGCCCAACGCGCCAGACCACATGCATACTGCAGCAAATGGCCTTCATGTCAATCAGGGTGCTTGGGGGCCCGGGGCACCGGCTTCCACCATGAATCGTGCAAGCTAATCTTACCAAGTCTCGGAAGAGGGAGGGGGCAGGATTAATTTTAAATCTCTAGTCATCGCGAAAGCTGCTTTGCGCGACGACTTGTCGCAGATGGGGGACGGACCAGAATGCTATTAGGCCGTGCCAGTCGCAAGTTGACATCGGAGAGGCTGGTAAATGCGTGATGCGGCTAAGGCACTATTGCGTCTTCTTACCGGACTGACCCATGCTGCACTGGCCCGTGGCGCAATATCAGTCCCGGTGGACATGGAACGCTGAAAGTTTATGTGAAAGCATCCAACAATCCCCCAATGCACGTGATCTCGGTAGCGGCGAAACCATGGCGCCGATAGGTCCGAGGAAATCTTGCCCAGCCAAGCCCTGGAGGTCGCCCAAGGGCGCACGATACAACTCACGACAGACAGCAACCCAACCCAACCCCATCCCCGCCGACGTTTACAATGTCCGTCGCAGCTCTGTCCAAGTCGCTGCCCAAGCCGAAATACTCGGGCGAGGAAGAGGAGCTCACCAACAGTACGCGCGTGTTGAGCTCCGAGCAGTACGAAGCCCACGTCGCGAAGAAGCAGAATGGCCCACCCGCATATGGCAGCAGGCAAAGCTGGCGGCCGCGTGCGCCTGAGGATTTTGGCGATGGCGGCGCGTTTCCAGAGGTGCACGTTGCACAATACCCGCTGGACATGGGGAAGAAGGGCACACCATCCACATCCAACGCCCTCGTAAGAAGGGTCGACGGCGAGGGCAAGACCAAGTACGACGAGATTGCCAGGCGTGGCCACGGTGAATCGAGGATCGTGCAAGCAAGCTTCAAGGACCTGATCCCGCTGCGCCAGCAGGCGAATGCCGGCCAACTGGACTTGTCGCGTCCAAGCCAAGACGTAGTGCAGGCGACCAAAGAGAAGACTGAGCAGGCGCTCATGGCGCTCGTCGCAGGCCAGACTGCTGCGCAGCGACCCAAGAACGTTCAGGGCCGAAAGAATGATGAACCTACTTTCGTGCGGTACACACCAACTGCGCAGATGGGTGAAGCACAGGGAAAGACGCGCATCTTCAAGATTCAGCAAAGACAGATTGACCCCATGGAGCCGCCAAAGTTCAAGCACAAGCGTATCCCGCGCGGACCGCCATCGCCGCCACCTCCCGTTCTCCACTCTCCACCGCGAAAGTTGACGGCCGAAGACCAAGAAATGTGGAAGATTCCGCCTCCCATCAGCAACTGGAAGAATCCCAAGGGTTACACAGTACCTCTCGACAAGCGTCTGGCAGCTGACGGTCGAGGTCTTCAGGACATTACAATCAATGACAAGTTTGCGCAGTTTGGCGAAGCACTGCAGGCGGCAGACCGGCACGCACGAGAGGAAGTTAAGCAGCGTGCCATGATGCAACAGAGGTTGGCAGAAAAGGAGAAGCTACAGAAGGAGGAGCACCTGCGCAACCTTGCGAAGCAGGCAAGAGAGGAGCGCGCTAATGCCTCGCGACGACGATCCCAAAGTGATTCCGACACGGACTCTGAAGAAGAGGCAGTACGAAAAAGAATGGACGCGCGCAAGGAACGTCGCGAAGACTTCCAGCGTGAGCTCCGTCAGTCGCGCATGGGTACCGAGCGTAAGATTCAGATGCTTGCACGGGAACAAAATCGCGACATCTCCGAAAAGGTCGCACTTGGCCTCGCAAAGCCTACTTCGGGCGGAGAATCCATGTACGACTCCCGGCTATTTAATCAAACCAGCGGGTTCAACGCAGGGTTCAACGAGGACAATCACTATGATAAGCCTCTCTTTGCTGCACAGGATGCTATAAGTAGCATCTATCGCCCAAGCGTACAACAAGACGACGGCGAGGATGAGGGGGAGACGTACGACAGAATCACAAAGTCAAGCAAATTCGAAGTGCTAGGCAAAGCCAAGGGTGGTTTCAAGGGTGCTGATTTGCAAGAGGCTCGTGAAGGACCTGTGGAATTTGAGAAAGACACCGATGACCCATTTAACATTAGCCAGATGATCAATGAGGTCCGCGGAGAGAAGAGTTCAGAACAGACGGGCGAAAAGAGGTACGGTATCCAGGAGCCCGAGGGCAGATCCGCCAAGCGTGCAAGGGTGGATGATGATAGCGATTGAACGGCATGGGAAAGTAAGCATGGGCGTTTGGGTTTCTTGTGCATTGCAGGCTACGGTAGCAGTCTTCTATGAGCATTGAAGCGAAAATATCAGCATTAAATATCCATAATTCCACCTTGTACACGTCAGATTCTGGTAGTGTATATGGACTCATCTTAAGTAATACCATTGATAGTATGATACAGACAAATACGTTCATGTACGCGCTTACTGATGATTGCGTCGCCGCACTTATCGGCTATGGGTACATTCGAAGATGTAAGCATCGGATAGCGCACCCTCGGCTGCGTCCACCGACAAACTCCCGTCAGTGCTCTCCACACCATTGCTCCATAGCCCCGCTTGCAAGGTCGCGCAATTGCTACCTAAGTACAAGCTTGAAGGCGCTCACATCCGTATTTGTCGGCGACATGTTGCCGGCTGACAGATCTTGTCATAAGATGAATAGCAACAGCTTCTCCATGAGCTGACGTGGGAAACTTGTTGTCAACATCTACACTGAGGGGTTGCCGCAGCATATACAGCACCAAACATCATCTCATTCAGCTTCGAAAAGACACAATGACGGGACAAACCCCACACAAGTTTGATCCGAACTTTACAGAAGCGGTCATCAATGCGACAGGACCGAAGGCTACACCCAGGGTCAGACAGCTTACGGCGGGGTTGATCCGGCATATCCATGACTTTGCGAGAGAGAATGAGCTTACAGTCGACGAGTGGATGGTCGGCGTGGAGTTGGTACGTCAAACATGGTTTTATACAGCTGTAACCTGTTGAAGGGGTCTTTTAACACATATTGACCATGTGCAGATGAACGCAGCAGGCCGCATGTCCGACTCCAAACGCAATGAAGGCCAACTCCTCTGCGATATCCTTGGCCTCGAATCTCTAGTGGATGAAATTACCTATAAACTCGCATCCACCGCTGCTGACGAGCCAACCGCGACTGCCATCCTAGGTCCCTTCTACAGGCACAACGCACCCGAACTGCCCATGGACTCCTGCATCGTCTCAAAGGAGATCAACGAACAAGGAGATCGGACATGGATGCACGGTACTATCACAGACTTCAAGACAGGCAAGCCTATTGAGGGTGCAGTCGTGGATGTATGGCACACAGCGCCAAATGGACTGTATGAGCAGCAGGATCCAGATCAACCGGAAATGAACCTCAGAGGTAGATTCACGACAGGCAAAGACGGCACATACAGCTTCTATTGCCTGAGGCCGGTGCCATATCCGATTCCTTTTGATGGGCCGGCCGGCAAGGTGCTGCAGGCGTTGGACAGGCATCCCATGAGGCCAGCGCATATTCATTTTCTGGTATGTCCAAAGCCTAACGCGTTCAAACCCTGTCCGAAAATATATAAGAGAATGTGTGTTAACAGAAGACAGCTTGCTGCGCCTGGCTATAAGCCTATCGTTACCCAGATCTTCGACCGTCAGAGCAAGTACCTTGAAAACGACGCGGTGTTTGCAGTCAAGGACTCGCTCATTGTGGACTTTAAGCCTTTCAAAGGTGATCCCAAAGCAGACTTTGAGTTGCCATATGATTTCAAAATGGCGAGCTTTGAGGATGCAAAGAAGGAGTGAATTGCATGATGGAGGTGCACGATGTGGACTTGATGGCACAGATCGCGTTATGACGATGTTATTTCAATATTTGGTCAACGGAAAAGTATAGATATCTCATGTTTTACATCAAAATCCATATATGTGTGTTCCGATATCAATTGATGCATTCCGATGCTAGTATTTAGACCGATAAACTTCCCCGCACTAATCCACAAACCGTCTCCAACCGAACCGCGGTTGTCACGCCCTACATGTGCCCGACGCCCTAAGCCGAAGCTACAACATGCTGTGTCGTGTTTGCTCTCGACACCCAACCTCTCCATTGTTCCTCTACTCACAAAAGTACTGCTTACAGAAACCTTGCATGAACACTTGGCTGGTTTGAGCTTATAGTTAGTAAGTTCTCCATGTTCAACTTGATGCACAATATGTATCATAGCAGGTTGGTCATACTGACTACTTCAGGGGAAGTTCAAGGCTAGCATCAAGCGATTCCCACATCTACAACATCCATACGGAGAAAGAGCTAAGCCACAGTCATGGAAGAAGGCAAGATAACCCTCGGACGGTACATGTGGGAACGCATTCACCAAATCGGCGTCGACACAGTCTTTGGCGTACCAGGCGACTTCAACCTACAGTTTCTCGACTCTATCTACCTTACCCCAGGACTTAGACTCATCACGAACCAAAATGAGCTCAACGGTGCGTATGCAGCTGACGGGTACTCTCGCATCAAAAACGCCCCTGGCTGTCTCGTCACCACCCACGGCGTCGGGGAACTCTCTGCCTTGAACGGGATTGCAGGAAGCATGAGTGAAAACGTCAAGGTGATTCATGTTGTCGGACAAACGACGAGAACTATGCAAAAGGCCAGAATGATGATACACCACAGTATAGGTGGGAAACCTGATCACCAGGTATACAACAAGGCTAGTGAAGGACTGAGAGTTGCGGCTGCAGAACTTTGGGATATTGAGAGTGCGCCCAAGGAGATTGATCGCGTGCTGAGAGAGTGTGTGATTCAGAGTGGTCCGGTTTACATCTTCTTGCCGTTGGATCTAAGTGCCGAGATGGTCGATGCGAGACTGTTGAAAGAGAAGATCGACCTTGAACCAAAGGTTGACAAAACAGCCCAGGATGCGGCAGTCAAAGCCATACTTGCTGCAGTCGCGGAGGCGAAGCATCCGACGGTTGTGGTAGATGCACTGGTACATCGATTCAGTGCATCAGAAGAAGCAAAACAGCTGGTCAAGGCGCTCAACGTCCCATTCTTCTCTGCTGCAATGGGCAAAGGCATCGTGGATGAGACGGATGAGCAGTTTGTGGGCGTGTGGAACGGCGAGGTCAGCTCTCCGGGTGTCAAAGAAGCTGCAAAGCAGGCGGATCTAGTCATCACACTTGGCTACATACCCGCTGACACAAACTCCGCTGGCTTCTCAAGACCGCTGGAGGAAGGGACAACCATACACATCAACCCACATGGTGTTATCGTGAGCATTTCCAATTTCTTATACCGTATTTTCTAAGAATTATATCGCTGACACTCTCAACCAGGTCAAGGGCAAACCTTATTCTTCTACTCCCATCAAACCCCTCCTTGCCGCCCTCTCCACTGCCCTTCCATCAACACCCCAACACAAAATTCCCAAACCCACTTTACCAGGCCCCCGTACCCCCCTCGATGCGAATGCCACCCATCTGACGCAATCTGCGCTTTGGCCCGCCATTGAAGCTTTCATTCGCCCAGGTGACGTCGTAGTTAGCGAAACAGGAACAAGCAACACTGGCATCTGCGACATCACATTCCCAGCAGACATTAGGCTAGTCACTCAGATTTACTATGGGAGCATCGGTTTCGCCACTGCAGCAACACTAGGTGTAGACGTGGCACGACGGGAGCTCGAAGATGGTGGAAGTAAGGCCGGAAGGACAATTCTTCTAACGGGCGATGGAAGCATGGCATTGACGATACAAGAAATCGGCACCATGATCAAAAATAAGTGCAAGGCCATCATCTTCGTGCTCAACAATGACGGATACACTGTTGAGCGATTGATCTGGGGTGCACGACAACGTACGTTCATTTCTTTTCCCTTGATCTCTATGCAATCAATTCTAACACACCACTTCCAGCGTACAACGATATTGTTCCTCACAACTACTCACACTTGCTCCCGCTGTACAGCCATCCCAGCCCGGAAGCGTCCTTCCACCGCGCCACAACGAAGGAGGAACTCAAGGCTATCCTAGAGAAGCCCCAGTTGCAGCAGCCAGAGAATGTGCAACTGGTGGAACTGGTGCTGGACAAGATGGATACGAGCTGGAAGCTGGGGACAGTGCTGGCGTGGAGGAGTGAGGAGCACAAGGAGTATCTTACGCGAGAAGGCTTTGTGGATACGTATGGTGGGTGGGGCTTGGACGGTAAGGCTGGGGGTAGCGTGAAGTGGAGCTGATTGGGGCATTGGAGATAACGACAAGTCAAAAAATTAAAG
>Ga0265797_10009566_pt1 | contig 12568 bp, 12 predicted proteins | sample P2T30metagenome_FD_192433 | JGI IMG/M metagenome (GOLD analysis project Ga0265797, IMG submission 192433) | Plant litter microbial communities from East Loma Ridge, Irvine, California - P2 T30 | ecosystem: Environmental > Terrestrial > Plant litter > Unclassified | place: USA: California... | reverse complement strand
GCACCTCGGTGACGCTGGTCATCCGCATGCTGGCGGTGCGATTCGGCTGGACCCTGCCCGAGCAGCGCGCCCTCAGCCGGCTGCCGCGCTGGCGCCGCCCCCGCTGAGGCCCGGGGCCCGCCGGTCCCCCGCTGCCTCGCGCCGTTGCCCCGCGGCCCCGGTGCCCCGCGCCGACCCGCGCCTCCTCTCACAGCCTCGCGGGACAGCTACCCCGCGGCGTCGGCAACTCCTGCTCCTCGCGTCGGCCGGCGTCAGCACCTCGGCGTGTCGGCGTCTCGACCGCAGACGACAGGAGTTGCCGACCGTGGCCGGAGACCGAGCGACGCCGCGCGGCGCACCGCAACCCCGAGCAACGCATCCGCCGCCGGGCGGGCCCACGCGCCGACAACTCCTGCTCCGTGCAGCGATCCAGCCGCAGAGGCACCGTACGGGGCGGTGCATCCGCAGGAGGCAGGAGTTGCCGACACGGGAGCGTGCGACGGCAGGGTGGACCGACGACGAGCGGTGCGGCGGCGGAGAAGGCGGCGGCTCAGGCGGAGGCGAGCTGGCGTGCCTCGACCCCGCGGAGCGCACGGTTCACCGCCGAGACGATCGCCTTGAGCGACGCGGTCGAGATGTCGGCGTCGATGCCCACACCCCAGAGGCGCGTCCCGTCGACGTCCAGCTCGACGTAGGCCGCGGCCTGCGCGTCGCCGCTCGCGCTGAGCGTGTGCTCGACGTAGTCGTACAGCTTGACACCGACTCCGTGCGCCTCGAGGACGGAGATGAACGCGGCGATCGGCCCCGTGCCTCGTCCCGTGGTCGACTCGACGTCGTCGCCGATGCGCAGGTCGACGTCGAGTGCGGTCTCACCGGTCAGGTCGCTCGACGTGCGGGTGCGGGTGAGCTCGAAGCGGCCCCACTTGTCGTCGGACGAGTCGGCCGGCAGGTACTCGTCGCGGAAGATCGACCAGATGTTCGCGCTGGTCATCTCACCGCCTTCTTCGTCCGTGCGCGCCTGGACGACGCCGCTGAACTCGATCTGCAGCTTGCGGGGCAGATCGATGGCGTGGTCGGCCTTCAGCAGATAGGCGACGCCGCCCTTGCCCGACTGCGAGTTGACGCGGATGACCGCCTCGTAGCTGCGGCCGAGGTCTTTAGGGTCGACCGGCAGATAGGGCACGGCCCAGGGCAGCTCGTCGACCGATACTCCGGCGGTCTCGGCCTCGGCGGCCATCGCCTCGAAGCCCTTCTTGATGGCGTCCTGATGCGAACCGGAGAACGCCGTGTAGACCAGGTCGCCGGCCCACGGGCTCCGCTCGTGGACGGGCAGCTGGTTGCAGTGCTCGGCGGTGCGCTTGACCATGTCGAGATCACTGAAGTCGATCTGCGGGTCGATCCCCTGCGTGAACAGGTTGATGCCCAGCGCGACGAGGTCCACGTTGCCGGTCCGCTCGCCGTTGCCGAAGAGGCACCCCTCGATGCGGTCCGCGCCGGCGAGGTAGCCCAGCTCGGCGGCGGCGATCCCGGTGCCGCGGTCGTTGTGTGGGTGCAGAGACAGGATGACGCTGTCGCGACGGGCGAGACGGCGGTGCATCCACTCGATCGAGTCGGCGTACACGTTCGGGGTCGCCATCTCGACGGTGGCCGGCAGATTGATGATCACGGGCCGAGCGGGCGTCGCGTCGAAGGCCTCGATGACCTGGTTGCAGATGTCGAGGGCGAAGTCGAGCTCGGTGCCCGTGTAGCTCTCGGGCGAGTACTCGTAGAAGACCGCGGTCTGCGGGATGCTCTTCTCGGCTTCGAGACACAGCCGGACGCCCTCCAGCGCGATGTCGATCACACCCTGCCGGTCGGTGCGGAACACGACGTCGCGCTGCAGGGCGCTGGTCGAGTTGTACAGGTGCACGATCGCCTGCTTCGCCCCGGCGATGGACTCGTAGGTGCGTGCGATGAGGTGCTCTCGTGCCTGGGTCAGGACCTGGATCGTGACGTCGTCGGGGATCGCGCCCTCGTCGATCAGGCTGCGCACGAAGTCGAAGTCGGTCTGCGAGGCGCTGGGGAACCCGACCTCGATCTCCTTGTAGCCCATGCCGACCAGCAGATCGAACATGATGCGCTTGCGCTCGGGGCTCATCGGGTCGATCAGCGCCTGATTGCCGTCGCGCAGATCTACGGCGCACCAGCGCGGAGCCTCGGTGATTCGGGCGGACGGCCACGTGCGGTCGGGCAGATCGACGGCGAACTGCTCGTGGAACGGGCGGTACTTGTGGATCGGCATGGCCGACGCGGTCTGGGTGTTCTTCATGGTCTCGAGCTCCTGGGCTTGCCGACAGTGTCAGCGCTTCGTTGGTCAGCCGACGACGAACTCCGCGACGAGGGAGGCCTGGGCTAGGACTCGTCGCGGCAGCTAAGGAGGAGCAGACCGAACAGCACAGGTCGAGGCTAGCACCGCCGCTGAGATCGGAGAGACCGAGGAGGCGCGCGATGGTCCGCCCGCCGCCCCGGTCTCGAGGCCGTCACTTCGTCAGGCCGTGCTCGTAGGCGTAGACGACGAGCTGCACGCGGTCGCGCAGCGACAGCTTCGACAGGACCCGGCTGATGTGCGTCTTGACGGTGGCCTCGCTGAGGAACTCGCGCGTGGCGATCTCGGAGTTGCTGAGGCCGCGGGATGCGAGGTCGAAGATGTCCCGCTCGCGCGTCGTCAGCGAGCGGAACGCCTCGGGCACGGCCCGGGAGCCACGGCCGTCGAAGTGCTCGAAGAGCTCCCGCGTGGCCGAGGCGGCGATGACGGCGTTGCCAGAGTGGACGGTGCGGATGGCGGCGAGGAGGAACTCTGGATCGGCGTCTTTCAGGACGAAGCCGCTCGCGCCTCCTCGGATCGCCCTGGTCGCCGCCTCGTCGAGGTCGAAGGTCGTGAGGACGATGATGCGCGGGGGCTTGCGGACGGCCTGCTCGGCCTGGGCCAGCACGGCCGACGTCGCGGCGATGCCGTCCATGACGGGCATGCGGATGTCCATGAGGACGACGTCGGGCGTGGTCTCGGCGACCATGGCCACGCCCTCTTCGCCGTTGCTCGCCTCGCCGACGAAGACCAGGTCGGGCTGCGACCCCACGAGCATCTTGATGCCGGCACGGAACAGGGCCTGGTCGTCGACGAGCGCGACGCGGATGGGAGTGGGAGTCACCGGGCGAGACCTACTTCTTGTGTGAGTGCCGAGGTCGGCACGATGGCGTGGACGACGAAGCGGCCGTCGGCGTTCTGGGTGGTCAGCGAGCCGCCGGCGAGCGTCGCGCGCTCGCGCATGCCGTCGAGGCCGTGGCCGCCGCGGCGCTCTTCGCCGGATGGCGTCGTGGGCACCGGACGGGTCAGGGGCCGCACGACGTTGCTGATGAGCAGGTGGAGGGACTCGTACCGCCAGTCGAAGACCAGCTCGACGACCTCGTCGACCGCCCCGTGCCGCAGCACGTTCGTCAGCGACTCCTGCACGATGCGGAAGACGGCCAGCTGCCTGTTCGTCCCGAGCTGCTGGGGCTCCCCCACGACCCGGTGGTCGATGCGCAGGCCGGAGGCGCGCATCTGCTCGAGCAGCTTGTCGAGATCGCCGAGCGCGGGCTGCGGCGCCTCCCCCTGGCTGTGGCGGAGCTGCCCGAGCAGGACGCGCACGTCGCCGAGCGCCTCTCGAGCGGTCGACGCGATGGTCGTCAGCGCGTCGTCGACGCTCGTGGGGTCGACCTTGGCGGCGTACCGAGCGCCGTCCGCCTGAGCGATCACGACCGCGAGGGAGTGCGCCACGACGTCGTGCATGTCACGCGCGATCCGGTTGCGCTCCTGTTCGACGGCGATGTCGCGCTCGGCTCGGGCCGCCTCCCGCTCGGCCCGAGCGGCGTCCCCCTCGGCTCGGATGGTCTCGCGTTCTGCGACCAGGCGGGCCTCGCGGCTCGTGCGCTCGGCCGAGCGCGAGCGAGCCAGCAGACCACCTGCCCACGGCAGCCCCAGCAGCGCGAGCAGCCCGAGGAACGTGATGCCGACCTGCAGCATGATGCGGACGACGTCCGTGATGCCGCTCACGTCGTAGGAGACTCCGAAGATCGTCGTCTGCACGAAGGTCAGGTAGAACGTGCCGACGGCCGCGCCCACCACGAGCGACACCAGACCCAGCCACTTGAGCCGGTCGGTGCCGTACGCGGCGACCGTGTAGAGGATCACGCAGATGGCGATGTTGCTGACGTCGGGGGTCGTCCGCGCGAGCATCTCGCCGATGGCGACCACCCAGGCGATCGAGAGAGCGAGACTCGGCGACAACCGGCGCACGGCGAGGGCCACCGCGAGCCCGAGAGCCACGACGCCGGTGAACGAGTCGTTGGAGATGAGCAGCGCCGCACCGAAGAGCACGACCCCCGACGCGGCGTCCACCACCAGCTGGTAGGGGGCGAGGCGACGGAAGAGCACGGGACTACCGTACGGCCCGTCGGGTCGCTTCACGAGCGGGCGCACGGACCTCGCGACGGGCGACGGAGGCGGGTCATCCTGTGGAGGGACCTCCGATCAGAAGCCGAGGCGCCCGAGCAGCTTCGGGTCGCGCTGCCAGTCTTTGGCCACCTTGACCCGGATGGACAGGAACACCTGCTTGCCGACGAGCGGCTCGATCTGGGCTCGAGCCCGTTCGCCCACCTCGCGGAGACGCTGACCGCCCTTGCCGATGACGATGGCCTTCTGGCTGTCGCGCTCGACGAAGAGGTTCGCGTAGATCTCGAGCAGGTCTTTGTCGTCGCGCTCGACCATGTCGTCGATCGTGACGGCCAGCGAGTGCGGCAGCTCGTCTTGGACGCCCTCGAGCGCCGCCTCACGGACGTACTCCGCGACGCGATCCTCGAGTCCCTCCTCGGTGACCGCGTCGGAGGGGTAGAGCGGCTGCGATCGGGGCATCAGCTTGATCAGCTCCGTCGCGAGGACGTCGAGCTGAACGTCGGTGACGGCCGACAGCGGGATGATGGCCTCCCAGTCGCGGAGACGGCTGACGGCGAGGAGCTGCTCTGCCACCGCCGGCCGGGAGGTCGTGTCCACCTTGGTGACGATGGCCACCTTCTTGGCCCGCGGGAACGCGTCGAGCTGCTCGTTGATGTACTTGTCGCCGGGTCCGATCTTCTCGTCGGCGGGCACGCAGAAGCCGATGACGTCGACGTCGCCGAGGGTGGTCTGCACCACGTCGTTGAGACGCTCGCCGAGCAGGGTGCGGGGTCGGTGCATGCCCGGGGTGTCGACGAGCACCAGTTGACCGTCGGCGTGGTGGACGATGCCTCGGATCGCTCGACGGGTCGTCTGCGGCTTGGACGAGGTGATCGCGACCTTCTGACCGACCAGCGCGTTCGTCAGCGTGGACTTCCCGACGTTGGGGCGACCGACGAACGAGACGAAGCCCGCCCGGTAGTTCGAGCCGGGCTCGGGCCTGGTGGGGTCGATGGCCTGTGTCGGGTCGTCGGGGGTCGTCATGCGGTTTCCTTCGCGGAGCGGTTCGAGATGCGGTGCGGGGTGAGGTCGGGGTCGTGCTCGACGAGACCGGAGGCAGGATCCGTGCCGTCGGAGGCGACGACCGGGTTCCGTTCGACGAGGACCGTCTGGAGGTCGTGTCGGCGCCCCTCGGTGCGGTCGGCCGTCAGAGTCAGCCCGGAGACGGTCACGACGGACCCCTTCTCGGGCAGTCGCCCGAGCGTCTTGGTGAGCAGCCCGCCGACCGAGTCGACGTCGTCGTCGTCGAGGTCGAGGCCGAAGAGGTCGCCGAGCTCGTCGACGGGCATGCGGGCGCTGACGCGGAAGACGCCGTCGGCCACCTCGCGGTGCGGTGCGACCTCGCGGTCGTACTCGTCGCTGATGTCGCCCACGAGCTCCTCGATGAGATCTTCGAGGGTGACCAGGCCGGCGATGCCGCCGTACTCGTCGACGACCATCGCGAGGTGGTTCTTGTCGAGCTGCATCTGCCGCAGGGTGTCGTCGGCCTTCTTCGACTCGGGGACGAACGCAGCGGGCCGGGCGAGGGAGCCGACGAGGGCGTCGTCGTCGCCCACGTGCTCGTGCAGCCGACGGGCGAGATCGCGCAGGTAGACGACGCCCACGACGTCGTCGTTGTCGCGACCGACGACGGGCACCCGGGAGACGCCGCGACCGAGGAACAGACTCATCGCGGAGCCGACGGTGGCCGTCGCCTCGATGGTGACCATGTCGGTGCGGGGCACCATGACCTCGCGGACGACGGTGTCGCTGAACTCGAAGATCGAGTGGATCAGCTCGCGATCGTCCTCTTCGAGCACGTCGAGTTCGGTCGCCTCGTCGACCATGCTGAGCAGCTGCTCTTCGGACGAGAACGACGAGCTGGCCGGACGACCCGGGGTGACGCGGTTGCCGACGGCGACGAGCGCGTCGGCGACGGGGCCGAGCACCACTCGCACGAGGCGCACGAACCCCGCCGTCGCGACGACGAGACCGCGCGCGTGCGCCCTCCCGACGCTGCGCGGGCTGGAGCCGACGAGCACGAACGACACCACGGTCATGATGAGAGCGGAGAGCAGCAGCGCCACCCACCAGCGGTCGACGCTGAAGGCGAAGGCCAGCGACACCAGGACCGCAGCGGACGTCTCGGCGACGACCCGGACGAAGTTGACGGCGTTGACGTGCGCACCGGTGTCGACCGCGATCGCCAGCAGCGCCCTGCGACTGCGGGCCGACTGCTCGGCCTCGTCGGTGAGATCGGCCCGGCTGAGGACGCCGAGGGCCGAGTCGATGGCGGCGAGGAGACCGCCGGCGACCACCAGGACGACGGCCACGATGACGAACACGGTGACCATCACCGGGTCACCGCCGCTCGTCTGCGCCGGCGAAGGCGGCGAGGATCTCGCGTTGCAGGCCGAACATCTCGCGCTCGTCGTCCGGTTCGGCGTGATCGAAGCCGAGCAGGTGGAGGATGCCGTGGCAGGTCAGCAGCTGCATCTCGTCGAGGGGGCTGTGACCCGCGGTCGCCGCCTGGGCGACGGCGACCTGCGGGCAGACCACGATGTCGCCGAGCAGACCGGCCGGGGTCGGGTCCTCTTCGGTGCCGGGCCGCAGTTCGTCCATCGGGAAGCTGAGGACGTCGGTGGGGCCGGGCTCGTCCATCCACTGGACGTGCAGCTGCTCCATCGCCGCCTCGTCGACGAAGACGATCGCGAGCTCGGCCTCGGGGTGGACGTGCATCTGATCGAGTGCGAACGTCGCCAGACGCTGGATGGCAGCCTCGTCGACCTCGACACCCGACTCGTTGTTGACCTCGATGCTCATCGGGTTCCTCTCTCGGACGGACGGTTCTCGGAGCGGGCGAACTGCTGCGCCTGCCGCTCGGCGTCGAACGTCGTGTAGGCGTCGACGATGCGACCCACGAGGGTGTGCCGCACGACGTCGTCGCTGGTCAGCCTGGAGAAGTGGATGTCGTCGATCCGATCGAGCACCCGCGTGACCAGCTGCAGGCCGCTCGCCCCGGTGGGCAGATCGATCTGCGTGACGTCGCCGGTGATGACCATCTTCGAGCCGAAGCCGAGTCGGGTCAGGAACATCTTCATCTGCTCGGGCGTGGTGTTCTGGGCCTCGTCGAGCACGACGAAGGCGTCGTTGAGCGTGCGCCCGCGCATGTACGCCAGCGGCGCCACCTCGACGGTGCCCGCTGCGAGCAGCTTGGGCACGATCTCGGGGTCCATCATCTCGTTCAGGGCGTCGTAGAGCGGCCGGAGGTACGGGTCGATCTTGTCGGTGAGCGTGCCGGGGAGGAACCCGAGTCGCTCGCCCGCCTCGACGGCCGGCCGGGTGAGGATGATGCGCTGCACCTCGCGGCGCTGCAGGGCCTGCACCGCCTTCGCCATGGCCAGGTAGGTCTTGCCGGTGCCGGCCGGACCGATGCCGAACGTGATCGTGTGCTCGTCGATCGCGTCGACGTACTCGCGCTGACCGGGGGTCTTGGCGCGGATCGGCTTGCCCTTGCCCGACACGATGGGGTCGCCGAACATGGCGGAGGGCGTGCTCTGACCGGCGTCGAGCACCCGCGCGGAGGTCTCGACCTCGGCGGGAGCGAGATCGTGCCCGCCGCGCACCATGGCCACGAGCTCGTCGACCAGGCCGCGCGCACGGCGGACCGGGTCCGCGGGGCCCTCGAGCACGACCTCGTTGCCCCGGACGAGCACGCGCACGTCGGGGTACTGCTTCTCGACGGTCTTGAGCAGGCGGTCTTGCGGACCGAGCAGCTGCACCATGGCCACGCCGTCGACCTGCATGTCGACGCGGACGATGTCGGCGGCGTCGTCGCCGCGGGGCTCGGAGGGGCGAGTGTCGCTAGTGGGCAAGGGTGCCTTCCTGGAGGGGGCCGCCCAGGACGTGGGCGTGGACATGGAAAACGGTCTGGCCGGCGGACTCGCCGGTGTTGAAGATCAGTCGGAACGACGAGCCGTCGAACCGCCGACCCTCGGCGTCATGGAACACCGCCGGGTCGGCGGCGAGGGCGGACGCGGTCGAGACGAGCTCGGCGAGAAGGGCGGGATCGCCCGCAGCGAGCTCGACGACGTCTCGGTACGACGACGTCTTGGGGACGACCAGGAGGTGCACCGGCGCCTGGGGCTGGATGTCTCGGAAGGCGATGAGCCGGTCGTTCTCGAAGACGATGTCTGCGGGGATCTCACGCGAGACGATGCGGCTGAAGACGCTCGGCTCGGCGTCGGGGTTCTGCTGATCGGACATGGACGCCATCGTACCGGCGACCCCCGACACTTCGCCGGTCGAGGGGGCGGCCGCAGCCGCAGGCACGGCCACGGTCCTGACCGCACCCGCAGGCACGGCCACGGGCCGCCGCAGGCCTACCAGCGCCCGAGCCGAACGCTGAGCACGGCGATCGCCGCCGGCCCGGCCGTCGACGTGCGCAGCACGGAGTCGCCCAGCCGCACCGGGGTCGCCCCCGCGGCCGCGAGCGTCTCGAGCTCGCCGGGCGAGATCCCGCCCTCGGGCCCGACGACCACCAGCACCGAGGAGGCGCCGGTCAGGTCGACCTCGGAGAGCGCGACCTCGGCGCTCGGCTCGAGCACGAGCACCCGCGCGCCGCCGGCCCGGGCCGCGATCGCCTTCGTCGTGGCGAGGCCGCCGACCTCGGGGCCCCAGGCGCGGACGGCCTGCTTGGTGGCCTCGCGGGTGATGGCGCGCCACCGGGTCAGCCCCTTCTCGATCTTGGGGCCCTCCCAGCGCGAGACGCTGCGCGCCGCCGCCCAGGGCACGACCTCGTCGACCCCGAGCTCCGTCGCCGCCTGGACGGCGAGCTCGTCGCGGTCCCCCTTGGCGAGGGCCTGCACGAGACCGAGCGTCACCACGGGGCGCGGGTGGTGCGCGACGGACTCCGTGAGCATGACGACGAGGTCGGCCCGCGCCTCCTGCACGATCCCCTCGGCGACGAGCCCTCGACCGTTGCCGACCCGCAGCGGGTCGCCCACCCGCAGACGGCTGACGGTCACCGCGTGCCGCGCCTCCGCGCCGGTCAGGACGACGTCGCCGCCGACCGACGCGTCGTCGAGCGACTCGACGAGGTACGAGTGCGCCACGATCAGAAGTTCAGGAACCGGTCGCGCAGCTTGCCGAAGAGCCCCTGCTGGAACTGCGACAGCTCGGGCCCCTGACCGCGGCGACCCGACGCGAACTTCTCGATGAGCTCGCGCTCTTTGTGGCTGAGCTTGGTCGGGGTCACCACCTGGACGCCGATCTTCAGGTCGCCCCGGCCGGTGCCGCGCAGCTTGGTGATGCCGCGGTCGCGGATGGTGATGATGTCGGCGCTCTGGGTGCCGGGCTTGATCTCGAGCTCGACCTCGCCGTCGATGCCGGTCAGCGTCGTCGACGTGCCGAGGATCGCGTCGGCCATCTGCACCTCGAGCGTCGCCAGCAGGTCGTCGCCGTCGCGGCTGTAGGTGTCGTGGTGCTTCACCTTGACCTCGAGGTAGAGGTCTCCGTTCGGACCGCCGGCCTGACCGACCTCGCCCTGGCCGGGCAGCTGCAGTCGGAGCCCCGTGTCGACGCCCGCGGGGATGTCGATCGGGATGGTGCGGCGCGCACGGACGCGGCCCTGCCCCTGGCAGGTGGCGCAGGGGTTGGGGATGACCGTGCCGTAGCCGCGGCAGGTGCCGCAGGGGCTCGACGTCATGACGTTGCCGAGCAGCGAGCGGACGGTGCGCTGGATCTGACCCGATCCGTTGCAGATGTCGCAGGTCTGCGGCGAGGTGCCGGGCGCGCAGCACGAGCCGTTGCAGGTCTCGCAGAGCACGGCCGTGTCGACCTCGATGTCGCGCTGCGTGCCGAAGACGATGTCGTCGAGCTCGACCTCGAGGCGCAGCAGCGCGTCCTGACCGCGCTCGCGCCGCGATCGCGGACCCTGCCGCTGACCGCCGCCCCCGCCGCCGAAGAACGCGTCGAAGATGTCGCCGAAGCCCGCCGCGCCGCCGCCGCCCCCGCCGCCGAACCCGGCCTGCGGGCCGAGGTCGTAGCGCTCGCGCTGCTGGGGGTCGCTCAGGACGTCGTAGGCGTGGGTCACGTCTTTGAAGCGCTCGGACGCGTCGGCGCTCGGGTTCACGTCGGGGTGCAGCTCGCGGGCGAGTCTGCGGTACGCCTTCTTGATCTCTTCGGGCGTCGCCGACCGGTCGACTCCGAGCACGTCGTAATGATCTGCCACTTGTTTCGTCTACCTCTTGGTGTCGTAGCTGGAAGGTGGGGGGAAGAAGGGGAGGCCGAGGAGGCGCGGGTCGGGTCTCAGCGCTCGGCGAGCGTCGACGACAGGTAGCGGGCCACCGCGCGGACGGCCGCCATGTTCGACGAGTAGTCCATCCGCAGGGGGCCGAGCACGCCGATGCGGGCGATCTCGCTGCCCGACGAGGTGTAGCCGCTCGCCAGGACCGAGGTCTGCGCGAGCCCGAACGAGGCGTTCTCGCGACCGATGCTGGCCACCACGTCGACGGCGTCGAGTTGCATCTCGCCGAAGAGCCGGAGCAGCGCGACCTGTTCTTCGATGGCCTCGAGCACAGGATAGAGGTTGCCGCTGAAGTCGTCGCCGGTACGGACGAGATTCGCCGCGCCCGACATGACGAGACGGTCTTGGCGGCCCGCGGCCAGCTGTTCGACGAGGCTCGCGACGACGCGACGCACGATGGCCGCGAGGTCGGGCCGGAAGCGCTCCGGCAGGTCGCTGAGCGATCGGGCGGCGTCGCTGAGCGCGGCGCCCCCGACGACGGCGTTGACCGACGCCCGCAGCTCGGAGAGGAACACCTCGTCGACGGGCGTGGGCAGATCGATCAGGCGCTGCTCGACCTGGCCGCTGTCGGTGATGAGGACGGTCATCACCCGCGTCTCGCCGAGGCTGACCAGCTCGATGTGCCGCACGCGTGCCCGCGAGAACGAGGGGTACTGCACGAGCGCGACCTGGTTGGTCAGCTGCGAGAGGAGTCGGACCGTGCGCCCGAGGACCTCGTCGAGATCGGTCGAGTCGCCGAGGAAGGTCTCGATGGCCTGACGCTGCGCCGAGGTGAGCGGACGCAGATCGGCCAGCTCGTTGACGAAGAGGCGGTAGCCCTTGTCGGTCGGGACCCGGCCCGACGACGTGTGAGGCGCCGTGATCAGCTCCTCCTCTTCGAGGAGGGCCATGTCGTTGCGGATCGTCGCGGCCGACACGCCGAACTGGTGCCGCTCGACGATCGACTTCGAGCCGACGGGCTCACGGGAGGCGACGTAGTCGTGCACGATGACACGGAGGACTTCGAGTCCGCGTTCCGAGACCACGACGCACCTCTCTTCCGACTGTCTGGCACTCGCCGTACCAGACTGCCAATCCTACGTCACGTGCGCCGCGCGACCTACACCCGGCGCACTCGGCATCCGGAGCTCCCTACTGCCCGCGGGGTGGTCTGCCCTAGGGTGAGGCCATGACCGACATGCCTCCTTCGCAACCGAACGACCCCCGCGCGGGCCAGCAGCCCTTCGGCCAGCAGCCGAACGGCCAGCAGCCCTACAACCAGCAGCCGAACGGCCAGCCGCCCTACGGTCACCAGGGGCAGCCGTCCGTCCCGCCGATGCGTCCGGAGGACGAGAAGCTCTGGGCGACGCTGATCCACCTCGGCGGCATCCTGTTCTGGATCGTCCCCGCGCTGGTGGGCTACCTCGTCCTGAAGGACCGCGGCCCGTTCATCCGCGAGCACACCCGTGCCGCCCTGAACTTCCAGATCACCATGGCCATCGTGCTGGTCGCGTCGGGTCTGCTCAGCGTCATCATCATCGGGGCCATCACCGGCTTCGCCGCCGGCGTCGTCATCGTGATCTTCTCGATCATCGCCGCCGTCGCCGCCAACCGCGGCCAGTACTACAAGTACCCGCTGACGTTCGAGTTCATCAAGAACTGAGGCACGGCACCGGACGAAGGGCGCACCTCCTGAAGGAGGCGCGCCCTTCGTCGTCCGTCGAGCTCGCGACGGTCACGGGGCCCGCTCTACGACGGCAGGAGTCGGCGGACGACCGCGTCGGCCATGAGGCGGCCCTCGCGGGTGAGGACGA
>Ga0265797_10009565_pt1 | contig 12569 bp, 6 predicted proteins | sample P2T30metagenome_FD_192433 | JGI IMG/M metagenome (GOLD analysis project Ga0265797, IMG submission 192433) | Plant litter microbial communities from East Loma Ridge, Irvine, California - P2 T30 | ecosystem: Environmental > Terrestrial > Plant litter > Unclassified | place: USA: California... | reverse complement strand
GGTCCTGCTGCCTGCTAACGCCTTCTGCAGCGTCGTAGATGCAGATTTCGTCTTTGCGAACGCATCGAGTGCATGCCGGTCTCTCACCGAAGCACTTCAAAGCGATAATCAGCTTATACCAGAATTTCTGAATACAGTAGCAACGGCGGCCTCACCTTGACCTTGTGTTTACGACACAGAATGCAGGCTGTGGTTGTCATCTGTCCCTTTCGCACCACGGGCTGGGGTGGCCTGCGAGAACTCCTTTCCATGATAGGGCTGGGCGCCTGGAGCATGTACGACTGTACGCGAAGCCGCCGAACAGCATCGTTCGGCAACGCCGACGTACGCCTCCATTATAAGCACTTACCACGCCCAAGCGATCTGTTGGCGGGTTTTGTGCTCCTGCCTGGGCATGCATCGTTATCACCACTTGATTCCAGCATCCTGGAAGAACCTCAGCTTTCAATCACCGAGAGCCCAACGATACGGGCTGTACCAATCATGTGCAGTGTAAGATTAATGACCGCCGAGATGAGGCCCGCGGAGAAGCTTGGACGAACCACGTACTACCAGTGACCACCTCGTGACCACGGAAGTCGTGCAACAGTGGAGCATCCATGTTGCCGTGTGAGCATGCATATGTGACTCCGCATGGTGTATGCAACGGCAAACCTACATGGAAATTGCTCAATTCTATACTTCTCTCCCAAGAATTGAGGGAAGCTGGATTGGGAGTGTGTGCTGAGGGTGTGCCTCTGAATCCACCTCGTGCCGATCAAATGTTTCCATGCAGTCATCCTTGGACACCACCAGACGAATGCCCATGTTGCCGAGATGGCATGATCACCAATCAAACAAGGTTCCCACGTTCGACATCCGTAGCCACAAGCATGTCAGTCCACTGTCTCTATGCCGCCTGTCGAGAGAAGGATCATGCAGTAAAGTTCCAGCTGGAATGGAAAGCGTTGTGTCTCTCGGCTACAACATCGCCATTACATGTACGTAATGGAAGTGCTCTTCTGGCGCTCCGAATGTAGTAACCTGTCTCCAGGAGCACAGAGCCGACAAATTGCGGGAGAGTCTCATTGCGAAAAGCGATGTCGGCGGCTAGTCTGAGACAAGCGAGGCGCCACGCCAGACGTGCCGCAAGCTGGTTGACAATAAAAGGCGCTGCATGTGCATATTGGCCAGCATTGCCGGGAATGGTACATAGTCGTGGTACGATGTGCGTGCACTCCGGTGAAGGGGGTGTTGTGAGATCGTCTCTTGCGATCACAGGAGAGGGATAGAGAACACTGTCGGCAGTTACGAGTATGATTGACGGCCAATAGACTATTGTCAGGGCGCAGCTCTCTTGTTGGTATCTTGAGTGGTACTAATTGGGTTCATGAGATCGCGTGACGCTCCTTTGGCAGGCAGATGTACAATGCTCTTGCCGCTGGATTCATTCGTGTAAGCGATCGTCCACGATGAAGAAGGTACTTCGCTTTGTTAAATGCAATACAAAGCTGCGTGGTCGCTCGTGAAACTTCCGTACAGCAACAGCGCTTGTTGCGCATAAAAGGCGACATTTGTGTCAAAGTGAGTGTAGTCAGCAGGCGAGTAACAGCTCCAGCCATGTGCGCCTGAGTTGCCCAACCACAGCTGTCACGATCTCGCCATCATGGCGTACTAATCCCGTTTCATCACAGATGGTCGGGTCTCAGAGTAGATCGTTGTAATGTAATTGTCTATCGTGACGTCGGAGCAGAGTCGGTACCGTATCTCCGTATCGACATGGACCCTTCATGCCAAGACCCGGCCCTCGCACCGGCGATAGAACATTCCAGCATGGTCCTCTCGAATATAGCACAGCGAAACACCATTATTATTGGGATCGACCATGGCGCTTTCCAGAAAATCCGATGCTCGTGATGCCATTCTAAAAATGAGCAAGAAAACAGATGTCTTCATTCGGCCACGTCAACCCCTCAGGTAGCACGACAGTAGTGGTATCTTCTTCTTCCTTATGGACATGCTCGAAGATCATAGAGCCGACATGCATTCAACTACCTCACTTTTGGCCTCACCGCGCGGATGTGCACTGTAGCTGTACTGATGCGGTGGCGCCTTGTTGACGCGTATTCAATACAGAAACTACGAGAAACACCAATGTACTCCGGGTACAGTAGATCGCTTCAAACATCATGACTTGTCACTAGGTTTGTTGCATCCTCGTGAACACACCAGCTGGCGTCTCAACCCAAATAGGCAAACACATCGGGGTGAATAGCTCGTCCAGATCGGTATGCATGGCTTTGATCCTAAAGTCCATCGCCACCAGTTTGCGAACGGCGACGTCGTGCCAATTCGTGTCCCACGTGAAATCTCCTCCGTACATGTCTGCACTGACAGTTGATGGCCGCCGCACAGAAGCCAACGGCTCTACCACTTGCGCATAAGTCGTCAACAGCTCTGTCCAGCAATCAGCCAGATCTGCCTTGCCAAGGCGGACACGGTCGTTCAGAATGTTGGACTCTGCGCTTGGGGCTAGTTGGAGGGAGAGGTGCGAGATCTGATGCAAGATTGATGAGAAGTCGGCGTGGTTGGAGAAGGGAAAGATGGCGGTGTAATCCAGACTTGTCAAATTCCACAGCGGTTGCACAATGAATGCATCGCTGTCCTGGATCTGATCGCTGGTCTGTGTCTTTCTTGGCCTGCGAATGATGCTATCTTTGATAGAATAGACCAGTGAAGGAGGGCCGCGCTCAAAGAACTCGTAGGTGCCGTACGCTTTCAGGAAAGGGCCTTCATTCAGGCCGAGATGAGTCCAAGGGCGCAAGTTGAGAACACTTGAGGCCGCAATCGATGGGTACGAAGTCGGGGTCGAGCGCAACGAGGCATAGGTAGGAACTTTTGAGCTCGTGTTGCCACGCTTGGCCTGTTGGAGCGTGAGAATGTGGTAGTCCATCTCTCCAAAGGCCCAGTCACCGAAAGTATCGACGGCGCAATTCGTAAGACAAGCGAGGTCCAGCGGTGGCGCCACAATCGTGATGGTAGATGGATCGATTACGCCGAGAAGATGGGCCCAGAAAGCCGCGCTTGCTGGGAACCTCCAGTCTTTGTCCGCAGCTTCATGAGGGAATCGGTGCAACTTCGCCTCAAGCATCTGATCGGTGGAGAGTACAAAGTTCTCGATAACATTGGCAATATCGTTATCTTGCAGGATCCCTAAGAAGTCAAGCATGGAATGGTAAAAGCGTTGAATCCAAGTAAATGTCGTTGGTGTCTCGAATCCATCCTCATCCTCGATTGGAACTCCAGCATGTAAGTTCACTGATGCAGAATTGGAGCCACGTTGCGATAATGCTGCAGAAACCATGTCGACGTGATACCGGTCGATACCACCCAGGTCGTGTGGCTGAGCCGTGTGAGTTTTACCAGTAGTGGAAATGGACCCGTTGCAGGCCGGGCAAGTGTTCCACTCGATCCTAGGTGATCTATCAAGACGAAGTCGAGCATACTTGAAGAGAGTCGGCAAGACAAGTCGCCGCCATCGCTTCGACACCAGCGAGATGCGCTTCAGAGTTTGGTCTTCGTTATCTGGCAGCGTAAGACTGGGCTCCTGGCGCAGTTTGGTAGAGGAAGGTGGTGGCGAATCCAGAAATTCGAGGATCAGCAGCTGCAATTCCTCAGGCAAGCTATTGAGATGTGTCATGTTGGTGGTTACATAATATCGTAGTCGTAAGCGGCAAGAAGAGACGAGTGTGGTCTTATCGTGGGCGATGTCCATGGTTTGGCTGCGGGGCCAGTCTGATCATTACCCCAAACCCTAAGGTATCTCTCGATAACATACATTTACGTCGAACCTAGATACATGTAATTCTAATATTCCATAAGCTAGGAGCACATGTAAATCCGGTCAAAACGGCCTCTATGTATGGTGGATGACCGTCAAGGCATTGGAAGCAGTAGTCGCGCACCACCAACAGCCAAGTAAACAAGGCAGTCAGTAAAGCTTTATTCACTGCCCATGGACACTTTTTCTTTTACCAATGATCCGTTCAACGAGATGTAATAATCACACCAAGTCTTTATGCCACAGAAGCAAAAATACTGACCAGCTACCAAATGCGCACGCCAGCCACTTTGACTATTCAGAAATCGAGCGACCGTATGCAGACTTCAGCATGCCCAACGCGCGGTTGTAGAGCCAACATCTTCTATTGACTAAATCATCAACGAACATCACAAGAACCACGCAAGAAAACAAAACGCCGCGCAAAATCGCCGTCAAAAGAACAGCAACAGCTCAGAATCGGTGGATCTCTTTCTTGCCCAGACCCAACTCTGCCAACACTCCGCTCTTGCCCGCAACTGCCTCCTCCATCTTGGGAGGGCCGCACAAGAACACCTTTGTACCCTTCTGGTCGCCGAAACTAGGGCCACATTTGGCGATCGCCTCTTCCAAGAGCGCGCGATCCACGTATCCCTTCCGGTACTTCTCTTTGTCGCTCTCAACAGGCCCAGACCCTGATACCGCGTACGTTACACGAAGTCGCTGCGGGAATTGTGCTTCTAGCTCTTCAAGCTCGCGGCGCAGCACGATGTCGCGAGAGCCGTTGACGCCCCAGAGTAATTGGACTGATGTCTGGTCTTTGGCGTCGTTTGTGAGAATTTCGCGTGCGAGCGAAAAGATTGGCGTTATGCCGGCGCCGCCTGCTACCAAGACAACAGAGCGCGGTTCTGCAGGACTTGACTTGTAGCCGTAACCGGGAATGGGCCCACGGACGGTAAGAGAGTCACCAGGCTGCAGGTTATGCATATGGGTTGAGGCGCGGCCAGATGGATAGTGCTTCACCACGAGGTCGAGAGTACCCTTTTGAGTGGGTGGCGAGATGGGTGTGTATGGGCGCAGCGTTGGAAGCCAATCACCAGGCGCAGTATGCTGGGTGAGGATCGCAGCTGAAACATTGTTAGCCATACATACGCAACGGTCTCACCGATACGGCTGCTCCTACTACATACAAGAAGCTGGCACGCCGCTGATCTCACGCTCGCCGCCAGGAAGCTCAAAGGTGATGCGCTTTGTATCGTGGTTGACTTGCTCCACGGCCTTGACTTTCAGGCTTTGGGAGAAAACCATAGAGCGAGGGAACGAGAGGGTCTTGGACGGTTCCTTGTATGCTGAGTCGAGTCGTAGAGGCTTTGGGCGAGACATGTAAAGTGCTGTACCGACCACAGCTGTCGCCGCGGCGGTCGTAAGTACAGGTCGTCGTGCGAAGATGGCCGCCATGCTGGCTGGTAGTGAAAAGAGAACGGAGTATTCAGAGGAGAGCTGGGGAGGTGCAATATTAGTCGTACTTGGTCACTGTCCGGAACTGGTGAGTCGGGCGTCGCAGAAACGTGCAGTATTGGCACTTGGCTTGAATGATGGAATACGTCAAGATGGTTTGGGTATGCAGGTCGTCTTATGTTCAAGAGCGCAGAATTACTGACACGGTCCTCGCCTACAGTTTGAGAGGTTGTTCGGGGTCAAGGAGTCTTCAAACCCCCGACGCTGCGTGGCTGCGTGGCTGCGAGCTGAGCTGAGCTGCGGTTTCATGGCGTACGACGTGGTAGCTGCAGCAAGAGGGAGCTGAGAAGACGACAAGCACGTGACTCTTACCCGAGCCCTCGCCGGATTCTCCCAAAGGAGAAGCAGCCGTCACAGTAGTCGGTCTTGTGCGCTTCCGATCGCCGTCCGGATATTCAGCGAGGAACGACTGGACGGACCACGATTTCAATCCCCGTGCCGATCGGGCATTATCATTATTGTGATGCGACGTGATCACTGGCCATGCACCGCATGCACGCGAGCTCCTTTTTTGCATGCATCGCATGCGTCAGGGGAGTGATGTGCCGTCTTCGCAACTTACCATACGCCCGGTTGATAGTCACGTGGTTTTCCATGACCGAAAGAAAGAAATGTTGAGCCTCACGCATTGTTCTAGGTAGACCTCGGGTATAGCATTCTCTGGTACTGAGGAAGCCTGTTGTCGGCGGCAATTGAGACGAGTTCTTCAGAGTTCTGCTGTGCCGCTCTGCATGCTTGGGTCTGGCGGCTTCAACACAGCGCCCGCGGGCAAACCTGTTGAGATGCAGCCGAAGGCCTACGAGGAGTCTTTTCGAATCCTCCCTCGTCACTACGCTCAGGCTGAATCACAACCACGACACTTGACTCAGCGGCGACACCTGCCGACCCGCATCAGTTGACAGCCTGTGTCGACCCAACGGCTCGCCTCTACCCACTAACGTCAATCTTTTCTTCGGCGGTTCGGGGGTGTGGGCGATCAGACACGAAGCGTGGAGCCGCAATGACATCCTTGTCGACTAGGCGGGTAAGGCGTTATGGATCTCTGGGACTTCTCTTCCGTCGGGAACCACTTGCCTGGTCTCCGCGCTGGAGAGCGAAGTACAAGCGCCAACTGAGGGAGTCTCGAAACGCTCCTTGGCAACTCTCAACGGCCATGCGAGGCATCCACGCGGCTTCGATCAGGTACTGCCGGCGCCAACTCCTGTTCCTGGCCACTCACGTTCCCTGGCCCGTCCCGCGAAATAACCTTTCTTTGCAAAATGATATGTCTGGCGCCCTAGGATCCGCGTACCTGCGTCTGTCCATTCACGGTCTTTCATGTCTTCCTTTGTGGATCAGTGCATTGCTGTCTTTGCTCCATTTTCTGTGATTCTAGATGCACGGCAAACATTGATCGCACAATGTGGAAAGTGTTTGCGCACCGCACCGTAGCTGTGGGCCGGATGTCACTCCACGCCTCGTCCGCCCATTCGACGAGAGCATCACACTCTGCATGCACGATGTCACGGTTTGCGCCGTGCGAGTCTGGTAGGTTGAATGCGCCAGATTTGCAAGTGACTCGGCGAATTCACGTGCATTTCTCTGCGGCGGTTTGCGCACATGTACTTAATCTCTCCATTCCCTGCCCATTTCATTCATTCTCCAACATCGTCCATCACTTGATATCGTATCTTTAGGTTCCAGGAGAATCACCATCAGTCCTTCCCTCATTTTCGCATCTGCGACCGTCTGTCCCTACTAACCACCTGACACTCCTTCACTTGAAGACCCAACACTCTCTCAAAGATCACGAATCAATCCTCAGGACAACACTCCTTCAAAATGTTCTTCTCCATCGCCACCATTGCAGCCCTCGCGGCCAGCACTTCTGCTCTTGCAATTCCCGCCAAGCGCGAGACCATCTCTGTCACTCCTCACGACGCTTACTCGTCGTCTGTTGGTGTGCTTGGTTGCAAGATCAACACTGACCGTGTTGCCTACTGGCCCAGCGCTGTTAGCTGTGACAAGATGTGCGTTCGCGTCTCTGCCAACGGCCGCAGCGTCAACCTCCTCAAGATTGACACTTCCGGTGGCGCTTACGACATCGCTTACGATGCCTACAACTACCTCGTCACCGGCAAGTCCGCCACTGAGGACCCTGTCATGGGCGGTGGCGTCTCTGCTACCTACGAGGATGTCCCCATGAGCGAGTGCGAGGACCTCCTCCTGACCAAGGACAAGACTCTTGCCTTCACTGCCGCGAACGCCATGAACTTTGTCACCAGCTGCAAGGAGACCGACTCCTGGGTTGGCAACCACTTCTCTCTCTTCAACATCGCCAACTCTGCCTGCACTCTTGGCGTTGACGAGAGGTGCGAGTACCCCGACCTTACCAAGGGCAACCAGCCCACCTGCCCCCACCAGCTCGGTCTCCAGACCGCCATGGAGGGCTCTGCTGTCAAGAACATTGCTTACGGCACCGGCGTCGTCTCCAAGGCCCTGCAGTAAAGCACCAGACTTGAAGCACCACACTCATTTGAAAACACAAACCCCCCACACGCCTTCACTCAACCTCGGCGGGATCCTGAGAACACACATGGCACAATCACCAACCAACAAGCACAAGCATAGGAGACGCGCGACTTCCAGCGAGCTAGATGCTTAGCGAAAGCGCGTACGACTCCCAGAACACGACCACCAGACGCCATTGATAAACACGACACCAACCACAGATTGCACGGCCAGCGAAGCTAGTACTTTGGCGACCGTGCTCTCTACTCCTTTCTCTTCAGGATCGGAGCTACGAATTTCACGAAGGGTTTAGGGAATATCCAAAAAAACATGTTTTCCGTGCATAGGCATTTGGCACATGCATTTGAATTTCCTTCTTCGCTTCTTGCTTTGATTGATCAGTGTCTTGCTTGATCTTTCTGATTTTTGTTCACTTCTTGTCAGTCGCTACCAGTGCGAGCTTTTGCTTGGTTATCAAGCATGGGGAGAGTTTGTCGTGTTACTTCATAGCATTATCAAAAAGCAGACTTTGTTGATCTTTACGCATATTGCATATTGCACATTGCCTCTCATTCAGTTCGTGGTAGTACATGTGCGCGGTGATAAGAATCTTGGTGATGGCTGCCAAATCAATTCGTTCCCTCGAAATGTCTGGCCCTTAAATTTGCTTTCATCACGCATCTCCAAATTTGCCACGCGATGTCAAGTCGCAGCTTGCCGAGCTTGCACACTAACTCAGATCAAGCACAACTCTGCCCTTCAACTTCTGGCTGTCCATCTCCTCAAACACGCTCGTCAACTCATCCATCTTCGCAAGTCGGAAGTGCGTCTTCACAATACCCCTCTCGGCAAACTCCAGCGTCTCGACAGCATCCTTGCGATCACCCACAGCAACACCAACAATGCTCTGCGCCTTCGCGACCATAATCGATGGGAACGCCGTTGCGATCGGCTTCAACTCACCTTCAGGCAGACCGACTGCTACGAGCGTGCCTCCGTAGCGCAACAGACCCATCGCAGAGGCGTAAGCACCGTTGGCTGCTGTCAGCACGAGGACAGCTTGAGCTCCAAGCCCGCCTGTCGTATTCTTGACCTCTTCTTCGGCGTTGCCGTCTTCATGATTGATGTAGACTTCGGCGCCGCACTCTTTGATCAGGTCTTTCTTGCCTGGCGAATCGATACCGATGACGCGCATGCCCATCCCGCGGGCTGCGATCTGGATGGCGATGTGGCCAAGCTACCGAGCAAGTGTGTTAGTGATGTGGTTAGGAAGAAATGAACCCAATGGTACTCACTCCGCCTCCAGCTCCCAACAGGGCGACCCAATCTCCACTCTTCGCACCTGACTTGCGCAGGGCGCTGTAGACTGTAACGCCTGCGCAAAGCATTGGCGCGGCTTCAGCACTGTCGAGGCTCTCTGGGATCTTTGTGACATAGTTCGCTGCAGAATGTTAGTGCGCACAAAAGCAATGCTCCTATCGATCTCTGGCAATCATACCTGGGCCGAGGACATATTGCTGGAATGTGCCAGGAGTGTAGTAGCCGCTAATCTTCTGGTTGAAGCATTGACCTGTGAGTAAATGCCTGTCAACAAACTGCTCTTATGATTGCAATAATGATAAGAGAATGCCATGCCATACCATCATGTCCAGACAGACACGGAGGGCAGTTGCCACAAATGCCGCTAAGCCACTTGATGCCGACACGGTCGCCGATTTTCAAGTCGGTACTCTCACTACCAGGGCCCATCTTGACGATCTTGCCGATACCCTCGTGGCCACCGACCTGGTTGGGTTGCGTGGGGTGAGGCAGGGAGGCCCAACTGTTTGTCATGATGCCTAGATCGGAGTGGCAGACTCCTGAGTGGGTGCTTTGTAACACTTGTAAGCCTCAAGATGGCAAGGCAGATTGTTCTCGAGTGTCACTTACAGATTGATAAGGACCTCGCCGGCTCCAGGCTCAGGCATATCGAGATCAACGACCTTGGTCGAGATCTTGCCGGGCTGGTCGTAAACACATGCCTTGTAAGTGCTTGGTAGACTCGACATTGTGGTGATACTGTCTTGTGTTGCTGATGGCAAAAGAAGCTTCTGATATTGGAGGGAGGTGATGGAGGTGCAAGCAGAGATGTGTGGCAGGGTATGGATGTTGAGAGATGGGAAGTCACACTTATGGCTGCGTTGACAGATAACAAGCAACGATGGCGTCTTCACACGTGCAAATCACATGGTCAGATGATGTCGGCATATGCTTAGTCTAACACGTAGACCGGCATGCTGGCAAGCAGGAGCCGAGGAAGTGAATGGAGCTCCTGGTTGCCGGTGTGGGGAGCTTGAGCGGGGTTTGGAAGAGGGGCAGATCGTTGATCTCAATGCGAGACGAGATATTTCCAACTCTTCGACTTTGCATGAAGATATGAGCGTGTAGCTTTCCATGAGGTGAATGAAGTATCGCAATTTAGATGATTGTACTCCTAGATGGATGTTAGCACATAGTGACTTGTTGGACGAAGTTGCCAATCGTCCTCAGAACTTCGCATTGACGATCTTCCCGTGCACCGATCGCTGCATTCTGACATGCATACATCAAGCAATTGAAAGCTGTGCGACGTTTTGTGCGACTTGTTGTACGACGTGTTGCTGGCAGGTACCGAAACGTGCGATCGAGGGTTTCAGCCATGTTTGACTGAGATCTCCGGTGCTTGTTTCTCCATAACTCCACAGAAGATGCCATGTCACCGTAGGGCGCAAAGTAGGACCGAAAAACATTGAGTGTCACGATCATCGTCCTTCATTCCAGTACTATAAACCTGTGCGGTCAGTTCCAGCGCTTGTCAGTACAATAGCAACAATCTCAAACACCACCCCAGTAGCTCTCCGTTCCTCTGCATCCGAAACGCACGTGTCGCACCACTGCAAGCAAGCATGGCAGCCCCAGGCGGCACCTCGCTGAGCAACCTCCTCGCATCCATGGAACCGATCCTCCAGCCAGGAAACTTTGTCTTCGTCACCGTACCACCATCAGACACGACCTTCCTATCGCGGATCCAGACGCATGCGTTCGAGATGCTGTTTCGAGAGAGCGAAGGCTGGACTTTAATCGCAAATAAATCGACCGTGGACGCCCTGGGATTGGAAGCGATATTCCCGTGCAGAAAAGTTACGTTGGGCGTGCACAGCAGTCTGGATGCTGTTGGGTTTATGGCTGCTGTGACGACGCGGCTGGCGAAGATCAATATTGGGGTGAATCCTGTGAGCGGGTTTTATCATGATCATTTGTATGTTTCCGAGAAAGACATAAGTGACCAGGGCGATCTGCTGACAATGCATAGGTTTGTACGTGAAGGCGAAGTAGATCACGTTGTGGAAACGATCAGAGCCATGGCAGACGAGAGCAAAGCAGACTTGGGGCAGGAAAGTGCAAACAAGTAAAAGTAGTATAAGATGAGGAGCCAGCAACGAATGATAGACTATACGAAATTGTCCATCGAGGTGTCTGTTGATCACCAGGTCCCGCTAGTTCCTCTTCCGTCAAACCAAGTGTGGGTATCATGTTCCTTCAAGCGCCGATGCAACAAGCAAATAAAAATAGAAAGCAACTCCACGAAAGAACCATTCAAGCACCCACCTCGATCATGCGCCCCAGTGCCTCCTCGACATCGATGCCAACGCCGAATTGTTCGATCGCATCTTGAGCCCTCGGCACACCGATCAAAGCAATGTTGCGTGGCACCACTACATCAGCCACGTCGAAGCAACCGAAAGCAACCAGCTTTTTCAAAGCAGGGCAGCTCTTGAAGATACCAGCAATGACAGTGGTGTCAACCCTGTTGCAGAAACTGACGTTGATGTACTCGAGCAGAGGATAAGACTCAGCACCATTGAAGACGTCGATGAAAGCGCCGAGCTCAATGTGGCGACATGAAGAGATGTCGAGATGTTTCAGGTTGGACCCAGAGTGCTTCATCATTGCTCTGAATCCTGTGCTGGCGAAACCGATGGCATCTTCCGGCCCATCTGGGTTGTTGTTATCAATGTCGCGCGTGGTATTGAAGTCGACGAATGAAAGTGGCGGATTGCTCCAGTCAGTGAAGAGTCTGGCATAGCCAGAGTCGGATGCTGTGTCGTTCTCAGAAATACGTAGCTTGGACAGACGATGGCAGTGTTCGTGAACAGCATCCAGGACGGTGTCATCTGCGTCGAGGAACTTCTTCAGTGATAAAGTACGCAAGTTGCTGCCGCGCTGCTTGACCAGGTTGACAAGGCTGCCAGCCGAAACCTCAAGACCTATCTGCAACGACAAATGCTCCAGTAGGGGTATCGTCGCAATGGCGTCGATGGCTGGCTCGCCGATGCGGCGGCACAACTCCAGCTTCAGGCGCTTGAGGTTTGGGCAGTGTGAAACCATGATTTGAACAGTCTCGTCTTCGAACGCTGCGTCGAGCCATTTGAGCTTGATCGCCTCGAGCTTGTTGCCTGCTACCTCGAAGCACTTCTGCCACATGTCATTGGTCACAAGATTGGCAGCGTACATCTGCAGATGCTGGAGGTTGTGACACTTTTCGAGCATGTACGCCATTGCCTCGTCTTTCATCTGACATGTGTTGCCCAAGACAAGCTTTCGAATGTTGGGAACGACTGCGAAGATCTGCTTGTAGTCGTCGACCTCGAGATATGCAGCGTCATGTAGGATCACCTGGTCAAGGTCCGGGCGTAGGAAGAGCGGCAATGACTTCGGCTTGAGGACTCGCTTCTTCGAGAAA
>Ga0265797_10009564_pt1 | contig 12571 bp, 8 predicted proteins | sample P2T30metagenome_FD_192433 | JGI IMG/M metagenome (GOLD analysis project Ga0265797, IMG submission 192433) | Plant litter microbial communities from East Loma Ridge, Irvine, California - P2 T30 | ecosystem: Environmental > Terrestrial > Plant litter > Unclassified | place: USA: California... | reverse complement strand
AAATTGAAAAATATTGCACCATTATTGTTTACTTAAACATTCAGGTAAAGTCAGCATACTCTTAAATATCTGTTTTTGATTCATAACGTCTTTGATTAGCTGATCAACAATATATTTATTTTTGAAAACCTTCACAGTTTTTATTGCTTTATGTTCAGCCAAAAATATCCATAACTTACGGCTAGCGCGATAAAATATAACTCAACCGTTAAAAACGCATGCTGAATGATGAAAAATCGGAATCGAGTAGACAACCCAGTTCTAGTTTTAAACTTTTGCCTTTTCTTTTAAAAGGTTTGTCTATTCAGTTTGGTGTTGAATGTAAACCAGACAAATTCTAATTCGGCAACTTCCAGCCAGGACTACCTTTCTAAATAATTCTTAAAAGAAGATCTTTTTCTTTGAATGATACAGTTTGAATTTTACTGTCACTTCACGTCATAATGATCATATCTACTGTCAAAAAAATATTGGTTACCAGAACTGGTTATACCAATTTTAGGCTAACGTTTCAGGTAATTACGGCCTGCTATTCAAGCGTTATTTTAAACGTTTCGAGCACATTATGAGACCATATTCGAGATAAAACTTCTTTTTTTGGTTGGAAAAAATCAAATTAAAAATGAAGACACAGCACTTTAAGGCAGTGAAAAAATGGAGATATCTCTACCTGATGGCAATAGCTATTTTGGCAGCATCTTGTGGTGGCAGGAACGGCGATGTAGCTGAACAGCCAGCTATGAAAGTTGATTTTCTAAGCATTTCGCCCGTTGCCTCCACATTGGAGAAAAAATATCCTGGAACAATAGAAGGCGCCGTAAACGTAAATATCAAGGCTCAGGTGTCAGGATATCTGGAGCAGATTTATGTAAAGGAGGGGGAATACGTAAGCAAGGGTCAGCCACTTTTTAAAATTAAAAGCGACGTATTTCAGGAGCAGGTAAACAACAGTCAGGCCAATTTAAAGGCTAATCTGGCTGCACAGACTACTGCGAAAATAGAACTGGAAAAACTCCGTCCCTTGGTAGAAGGCAAAGTTGTTTCTCCATTACAACTCGAAACTGCAGAAGCACAATACGAATCTGCTTCTGCCCAGGTTGCTCAGGCAAGATCAGCATTGGGCTCGTCCAGAATAAACGCCGGTTTCGCTTTAATTAAAGCGCCAGTAAGTGGTTATATCAGTAGAATTCCAAACAGAATTGGCAACCTGGTTACTCCAAATGATGCAGCACCACTTACAACCCTGTCGGACATTAATCAGGTATTCGTTTATTTTTCTATGAGTGAGGCCGATTTTATTGCTTATACAAAAGCCAAGAAAGCCGGCGATGCGGGAAATAAGGTTCAAATGGTTATGGCTGATGGAAAAGTGTTTGACCACGCTGGTATTCTGGAGATGGCCAGTGGAAGTATAGATCAGGCTACAGGGACTATGGCACTAAAAGCTATTTTTCCGAATCCGGATAAAATTTTAAGATCTGGCGGTTCGGCTAGAATCATCCTCAGCAAAAATGCATCTTCATCAATAAAAGTGCCGATGGCAGGAGTGAAAGACATTCAGGATAAGCTCTTTGTATTTGTTCTTGGTGATAGCAATCAAGTGGAAATGAAGCCAATTGAAATAGCAGGACGTGAAGGAAGTGATTATATCATTCAATCTGGTCTCAAAGTCGGCGATAAAATCGCCATTAATAGTATTGATAACCTCAATCACGGAATGAAGGTTGATCCCAATCCTTCAAACAAGCATTCGACTAAAAATTAAGTCCGCGCAAAAAGCAAAATTATGTTAAAAAAGATAATAGATAGACCCGTAATGGCAACGGTTATTTCCGTGGTGCTGCTGATACTGGGTATCATTGGACTAACGAGACTTCCTGTGACGAGGTTTCCTGACATTTCACCGCCTACCGTAATGGTTTCAGGTAGTTATCCTGGGGGGAATAGTGAAGCTGTAATCCGTTCGGTGGTCACTCCTCTGGAGGAACAAATAAACGGCGTAGAAAACATGCAGTATATTAAATCTACCGCCAGTAATGATGGAACGTTTTCGATTTCGGTCATTTTCAAACAAGGGGTCAACCCAGATCAGGCTGCAGTAAATGTACAAAACAGGGTGCAGCAAGCCACTGCTATTCTCCCTCAGGAAGTAATAAGAATGGGGCTTACTACTTCCAAACAGCAGAACAGTATGATCGTAATCTTCAATGTCTTTACAGAAGACAATAAAAAGTATGACGAACTTTTCTTGCAGAACTATGTGAATATCAACTTAATCCCAGGAATTAAGCGTGTCCCTGGTGTTGGTCAGGCACAAGTATTCGGACAAAAAGATTACTCAATGCGTGTATGGCTAAACCCGCAGAAAATGGCCAGTTATAATTTGATACCGGAAGATGTAAATCTGGCCATTGCTGCGCAGAGTATTGAATCTGCTCCGGGTAAACTTGGGGAGGAATCAGATGCTGCATTAGAATATGTAATGAGATATAAGGGTAAAAAAAATCAGCCTGAAGAATATGAGAACATTGTAGTCAAAAGAAATGGAAGAGACCTGGTTAGGCTTAAAGATGTTGCTAGAATTGAGTTTGGGTCTTTAAGCTATAGTGGTAATTCAACAGCCAATGGAAAAAATGCGGTTACCGTGGCGATATTACAAACTACAGGATCAAATGCAAATGATATTGAAATAGGAGTAAGGGCTGAGCTTGCGAAAGCTGCAAAAAATTTTCCTCCTGATATTTCTTATTCCAACCTGTTAAGTTCCAAAGAACGGTTGGATGAGGCGACCGGCCAGGTGAAATCAACCCTGATAGAAGCCTTTATTCTGGTATTTATTGTGGTATTTATATTTCTTCAGGATTTTCGATCTACAATTATCCCGGCTATTGCTGTGCCGGTTGCTATTCTGGGGACCTTTTTCTTTCTGCTCGCCTTTGGGTTTACCATTAACGTATTAACGCTATTTGCGCTGGTACTGGCTATTGGTATTGTTGTGGATGATGCCATTGTGGTTGTAGAAGCGGTTCATGCAAAAATGGAAGGTTCAACCCTCAGTGGAAAGGAAGCTACGCATAGTGCCATGAGCGAAATTACCGGTGCCGTTATTTCAATCACTTTGGTGATGTCAGCTGTATTTATTCCTATTGGATTTATGACAGGTTCCTCCGGAATATTTTATAAGCAGTTTGCTTACACGCTGGCCATTGCCATTATTATATCTGCCGTTAATGCATTAACGTTAACCCCGGCACTTTGTGCATTGCTATTAAAGAACAACCACACTCATGGTGATGATCAGGATTCGCCGAAGCCTGGTATTAAAAAGCGTTTCTTTATCGCTTTCAATTCTGGTTTTGAAAACTTAACCGGACGATACATCAGGGGATTGAAATTCCTCATCAACAGAAAATGGTTAGGTGCTGGATTGGTAGTTATCGTAACAGTTACTGCGGGTTGGTTAATGATAAGTACCCCTAAGAGTTTCGTTCCGATGGAAGATGATGGATTTATCATTTTTAGCTTAAGTATGCCACCTGGAACTGCATTAAACAGAACAACAGCGGTAACTAAACGAATAGATCAGATTTTATCTGGTAATGAAGCCGTGTTGAACAGTACTTCCATAACGGGCTTCAACATTCTTTCGAATAGTGCCAGCCCAGCCTATGCCATGGGTTTCGTTAAGTTAAAAGCGAAAAAAGATCGGGGTAAGGTTCAGGATATTGATGAAATTATGGGAAACCTTACTGCAGCGTTTTCAGAGATCAAAGATGGAACGGTGATGGCGTTCAGGAGCCCGCCTGTTGAAGGTTATGGCGTAACCAGTGGATCAGAAATTGTGCTACAGGACAGAACTGGTAAAGACCCAGCGGCACTAAAGGCAATGTCAGATCAGTTAATAGGTCAGATTATGCAACAACCTGGTGTACAATACGCTTATACTACATTTAGAACTGATTACCCGCAATTGGAACTTGAGGTAGACGAAGATAAAGCGAATCAAATGGGAATTAGTGTAAGCGCAATTATGAGTGCTATCCAAACTTATTTCTCCGGAGACCAAAGTATGAATTTTACACGCTTCGGTAAATTCTACAGGGTTAATGTAAAAGCAGATGGAATTTTTAGAACAGATGAGGAAGCTTTTAATGAAATTTTTGTTCGTAATGATGAAAAACAAATGGTTCCGGTAAAATCTTTGGTCACCATGCATAAAGTTTATGGCCCAGAATCACTGTCGAGATACAATCTTTTCAATGCGCTTACTATAACCGTTGTTGGACAACCTGATGCCAGTAGTGGTGAAATTATGAACAACCTGGAAAATAATGTCTTAAATACACTGCCAGCCGATTACAGTTACGAATGGACGGGCTTAAGTTTAGAAGAAAAATCGTCTGGTAACCAAACTATTATGATTTTTGCACTTTGTCTGTTATTCGTTTATTTCCTACTCGCAGCACAGTTTGAAAGTTATTTAATTCCGTTTTCGATTTTACTTTCCATTCCTACAGGCATATTGGGTGCATTTGCCGCAATAAAAGCGATAGGATTGGATAATAACATTTATGTTCAGGTTGGCCTGATCATGTTGGTTGGACTGCTGGCCAAAAATGCTATCCTAATTGTGGAATTCGCAGTGCAGCGCAGGGCAGCAGGATTATCGATCATGGAATCGGCAGTTGAGGGTGCAAAATCAAGGTTAAGGCCAATCATTATGACTTCGCTTGCCTTCATAGTAGGTATGATTCCGTTGATGATTGCTACGGGAGGGTCTGCAATGGGGAATAGGTCAATCAGCACAGGTGCTGCTATTGGAATGCTTTCAGGAGTAATCTTTGGCATTTTTGTAATACCACTGCTTTACATGCTATTCCAATACCTGCAGGAAAAAATTTCATTCAATAAACAAGAGCACCTTACAAAGATAAATAAACACTAAAATGAAAATAGTTAGCTTCAAAATTTGTTTATTTCTAGCTGTCGCGATATCACTTTATTCGTGTAGCGTGGGAAAGGAATATGCCCGTCCGAATCTTGATATTCCACCTGATTACAAGAATACACCAGCGGTAACAGGAGATTCTATTTTGCTACCCTGGAAGACTTTTTTTCGAGATCCAAAATTAGTAGCACTGATTGGCGGTGCCATGCAAAAAAACAAAGATGTATCTATTGCTTTATTAAATGTTGAGCAGGTAGAACTCAACTATAAGCAGGCCAGGTTGGGTTTGATCCCAAAATTAGATCTCGTTGTTGGTGCATCCAGAACATTTCCGTCAAAAAACTCACTTAATGGCTCCTTAAATGAGCAATTTACAGGTCAACGCTATTTAGATGATTTCAATGCCTCGCTTTCTTTGTCTTGGGAGGCAGATATCTGGGGTAAAGTGAAAATGCAGAAAGCAGGGGCAAAAGCTGATTATTTTCAGCAAAAAGAAAACCTGGCGGCACTTAAAACCAGAATAGTAGCCCAGGTTGCACAAAGTTACAACAACCTGATCACGCTTGATGAGCAACTCAAGGTTGCATTGCGTAACGCCGCGTTAAGTGATAGCACTTTGAAGATGATCAACTTGCAGTTTCGCGCTGCTCAGGTTAATTCCCTTGCCGTAGACCAGGCTGAAGCACAAAAGAAGACGGCTGAACTTCTGGTGCCACTTACACGACAAAATATTGAAGTTCAGGAAAATGCGCTAAGCATCCTCTGTGGGACTTTCCCAAATGAGATACAACGTGCAGAAAGTAAAGTGCTTTTGATGGAAAGCGGTTTATTCCCAACGGGTGTTCCAGCAAATCTGCTAAGCAGGCGTCCTGATGTGAAAGCTGCTGAATTTGCTGTAATTTCCGCAAATGCTAAGGCAGGTTTATCAAAAGCAGCAATGTATCCGGCCCTAAGTTTAACGCCTTCTTTGGGAGCAAATGCCTTCAGATTTACAAAATGGTTTGACCTTCCGGGGTCATTGGCCAAAAGTTTTGCAGGAAATATTACGCAACCGATCTTCAGAAAGAATGAGTTGAAGACAGCCTATGAACTCGCAAAATTAGATCAGCAGAAAGCTGCAGAAACTTTTCGGCTTTCGGTAATGACCGCAGTAGGTGAAGTCTCAGATGCATTGGCGAAAGCTAAATATTCAGATGAACGATCCAAACTGGTGAGTGAAAAAAGAGCGGCTCTTGACAAAGCAAGCAGAGATGCCATGTTATTGTTTAAGAATGGAATGGCAACATATCTTGAAGTGATCATCGCACAAAACAATAGTCTGCAAAACGAATTGGAACAAACAGAAATCCACCGAGATCAGTTTAATGCGGTTATTGATCTATACAGATCATTAGGAGGCGGGGCGGAATAGCGAAGCACTTTAAAATGTTGACAAATACTTTGGTTAGGGTTTGCTAAACGATGCATCGTTAACCATTATAAATTATAAGCGATAACTAAATTTAAAATAATATGATACTGATTACAGGTGCCACGGGCCACTTAGGAACTGCAGTAGTTGAAAACTTACTTAAAGAACTACACCCTCAGGATATTGCTATTTATGCCAGAGATGCCAAAAAAGCTAAAAAATGGGCTGATCTCGGCATTTCGGTCAGGATAGGAGACTTTAAAGATATTGATGCTTTAGATCAAGCATTAAAGGATGTATCGAAAATACTGCTCATTCCTACAAACGATGAAGATGCTTTTGAGCAACATAAGAATGTGATTGTTGCGGCCCTAAACGCAAAAGTTGAGCGCTTCTATTATGCAGGTGGATCGTTAAACCATAATGTAGAAACGAGTAAACTTGGATTTTTAAAAGATGCTTATTTTCGTACGGAAAATTATATCAGATCATCCGGTATACCTTACGCCATATGTCAAAACGGCCTTTATGCCGAGGTAGTACCATTCTTTATCGGAGAAGATTTACCTACAAACGGGATTTATTTCCCTTCGGGTAGCGGACGATCTACTTTTGCTTTGAGAGCCGAGATGGGGGAGGCGATTGCAAAAATTATGCTGATGAATTCACCGATCAACACCTCATATACGTTAACTGGAAATCGCTCCTATAGCTTTGCAGATATCGCCTCAATCTTGAGCAACGCTTCAGGTAAGAACATCAGTTTTGAAAGTCCTGATCCTGAAGATTTCGTCAACCGTCTAAAAGAATATGGAGTTGAGGATAATGAAATCCTATTCAGTTCTATTTTTGCAGAACTAATAAAAAATGAAGAATATTTAATCTGCGACAATACGCTTGAACAAATATTAGGGAGGAAACCAACTGCTCTCGAAGATTATTTGAAAAACCAATATAAGCTATAAAGCGAATAATCGACCCATTGTTAATGTTAAAGCTCAATTCATGGGTTAGAAATGAAAGATAGGCAGTTCAGTTCATCAGTTTTATATAAAAGAACCCTGCGAAAATATTAACCTTAACACTCTGAGGATCGATGAAAAAATGTTCTGATTTTTGCTTCACGGCGTAAACCTGTATGAGGGAAATCATTGAAAAGAATCCGCAGGGCAGCGCTTGAAGCAACAATAAAAGCGTTGCTGGAAGGTGTAAATAAGAGTTGCAATTAATCACAATGCCCGCTTTCTATAGATTAGGAAGCGGGCATTTTATGGTAATTAGGTGTGCTGTTAAATACTATGGACAATGTTTCCGTATTCTCCAGCATAAAAATCACGGTAAGCCTCTACAATCTCTTCTGAAGTATTCATCACGAATGGGCCTTCTGCAACAATAGGTTCACGATAGGTTTCGCCTCCAAAAAGTAATACATCTGCTGCGTCAGCTGATACATTCCTGATTTCTATCGTCCCTGCTTCCTGGTCGAATTGGATTAAGTCTCCGGGTTTAAACCTATCATCATTGATCACCGCACCAGTTGTCGATACAAGGGCTGCAACTTCTATACCCTGTTGCATCTCAATAGAAAAGTGTTTTCCACCGCTTAAATGGATATGATAGAGGAACTGGAGTTGATAATCAGGAATGTTTGAGGTTAAATCTTCATAATTCCCTACAATCACCTTGATTACTCCACATTCATTCGCGAGTAACTTCTGTGGGACTTCATCACCTTCAATGGCCAGATATTCCGGCTTTTCAGTTTTTATTTTACCCGGCAGGTTTATCCAAAACTGAAAGCCATGGGTTAATCGATTGTCCGTCGTTGAATCGTAATTCATCATTTCGTCATGGATAATCCCATTTCCCGCCTTCATCCATTGGATCCCGCCAGAGTGCACAACCTGTCTGTTTCCCGCACTGTCAAAATGCTCCACCTCACCCTGGATAATGTAAGTTAAGGTTGCTATGCCACGATGAGGGTGCGCACCCGTGCCTCCACTGATTTTGTGTTTCTGCTCAACAGGAAGAGCATGATCAAGGAAGACGAAAGACCCAACCTTTTCGGTATAGCGGTTTGGAAGCATCCGGTCTATAGTCATTGGACCAATATTAGCCTGCTGGCCCTGAGTTGAATAACTTATGTTCTTTTTCATGCTATTTTAGTTCAATTTTTCTTTGTAGATGTAAGAGACTGCCAGAATTCCAAAAAATACCAACGGTATAATTGGCGTTGGCATGGCATCGCCAGAAAAAAAGTGGCTTATGAACGCAGAGATAAACGTTATTGCGAAGCCAAAGTAGGCAAACTCCTTTAGCTTTTTGGGCGTCATGGGTAGAATCAATGCCAATGAGCCTAATACTTTTAAGATACCCAGTTCAATTCTGAAGTATTTCGGAAAACCGAGGTGTACAAATGCGGCTTTCATTTCCTGATTGGTAAAATATCCAAATGCACTAAATAGCATCATTCCAGCGATAATACCTGTAGATACCCAATAAATAATTTTGTCTTTTTTCATTTTTTATAATTCTTAATATGTTATTCTCTGCGCTTTAGGCGATGCTGCAATGTGCTTCATAATTCCCAGGCGGTAGTCTTTATAGAGTTTCTGGATTTGATCTTCCTTTTCTGCAATGAACGGGCCGTGCGAAATGATTCCGGTTCTTTGCGGTTCTCCCGCGTAGATTACAATGCGAGCATCCTGGCTTCCACCTTGCAAGTGCAGTTCGCTTGGTCCATCCTCATCAATATGATTTAACCACCCGACTTCATCGGTATTTAGCATTTGTTTTTCCAGCCCCACTTCAATATTTCCGCTGATAACTGCCATAAAAGCATTAAAATTAGCTGGAATATTGAATGTTGCCGCTTTACCTGCTTCCAGCGTAACCTCAGCTACAATTAGCGGAACATAATTTTTCATAGGAGAGGTAAGTCCGCCAAACGACCCACTGTATACCCTAATGCCGATGCCATCTTGAGTTGATGAAGGAACACGGTCAGCTTCCAGGATCTGCAACCTTGGCATCGCCCATCGGTCTGCCGTGGGTAGGGTAAGCCACAATTGGAATAACCTAGCTTTTGTTGGTTCGCGTATTGTCTCGGTATGCACGATGCCACTTCCTGCAGTCATAATTTGAAAGCCGCCTTTTTCAATCGATTCTGCTGATTCTTGAATCTTACCTTCTATTAAAAGTGAAACCGTTTCAAAACCGGCGTGAGGATGTGGGCCACCTGTGGGACTGAAATCTTTTTTGTGAATGTCATCGTCCATTAAAAAAATGAATGGGTCTGATTGCAAAAAGTTACCGCTCAGCAACGATCTCGCAATATGACCTTCTCCTAAGAAACCTTGTTCCTTTCCAGGGGTATACTGGTCAACTATTTTTCTGTTTAGCATTTCTATTTTAATTTAAATTACTGCTTTTAATATGTGCGGTTATTCCTGTTGCGGAAATACCTTGATGTCTTTTGATGAGATACCCGCTTCCTGCTTCCATTGCTGTGGCGGGAGTAGTGTTTAGATTGAAAACTTGCGATTTTTTGGCTAAACCGACTATGTTATCACGTCCTATGCGAGGCTGGTAACTGTTAAGATTTGTGAAATGAGAGGGTTGGTGGTCGGTCAGGACCAAAATACCGTCTGGTGAAGGAAGTAAGGCTTCTAATCCTACTTTTGCATTTTCTGCCATTGTTATAAATTTTAAATTTATTTCATAAGCAAAATTGCACCCTTGCGAGGATTGAAAACGATATTAATTGATAATAAAAAACGTTGTCATTTGATAACAGTTTTTACTCCTGATAAATTATCTGGTGTTGGGAATGATTAACTTTTCTACCCTAAGGGAGAGGAAATACTAGATCTACTTGATAATTTGTAGTTAAAATAGTATAAGGCTGTAGGTGGAATAAATATGGTTATTTAAATCATATAGGTGAAGGAATAGCTTTGCTTGTTTGCTGGCAAGGTTTTTAAAGAAGGTGGAAAAGTATGCCATCAGATTCGCCTGCTACAGAATTGCTGTAATTCTTCTTGCAGACCAACCTGATTTTTACTACTTTCGGATTGCAGTTAAACCAAGATTCTGCTGGCAACCATAATAAGAGCAAATGAGAAATGTAACCCGACCATCAGCATATCAACAGGCCAGTATAAAGTTATTAAGTGATTTTTTTTATCCGATATCTAAAACGACTAAAAAAAATTTACCTCTTTTAATAATCGTTATCTGTACGTTTATTTTTGGTGCCGAAAATAGTTTTGCCCAACTGGAAAAAGGAAAACTCCTTTTCGGGGTGGCATACTATGATGAATACATGCCTTATGAGCGTCTTGATAAGGATATCGCAATGATGAAGGCTTCAGGGATTAATGTGGTAAGAATTGCGGAATCTACGTGGAGCACTATGGAACCGCAAGAAGGGGTTTATAATTTTTCCCATATCGACAGGGTTCTCGATGGCATGCATAAAGCTGGCATCAGCGTAATCATTGGTACACCAACATATGCTGTACCCACCTGGCTGGTTAAAAAACATCCTGATGTACTCGCTATCACCTCAAGAGGTCCCAATCAGTACGGTACACGGCAAAATATGGATATCACAAACATTCATTTCAGAACCTACGCAGAAAAAGCCATACGTAAGATGCTTGAGCACATAAAAGGCCATCCGGCAATCATTGGTTTTCAGATCGATAATGAGACAAAATCTTACGGAACGGCGGGGCCGGAGGTGCAGAAACAGTTTGTGACTTATATGAAGCGTAAATACCCATCCCTAGAGGATCTTAATAGCATATTCGGCTTGGATTATTGGAGCAACCGCATTAATAATTGGGATGACTTTCCCTCCGTTAATGGAAGTATTAATGCAAGCCTGAATGCAGAATTTGCAAAGTTCCAGCGTGCTCTCGTTACTGATTATCTTGGCTGGCAGGCAGACATTGTACGCGAATACAAGAAACCTTCACAATTCATCACTCAGAATTTCGATCTGGACTGGAGAGGTCACTCTTATGGCATACAGACCGAAGTCGACCATTTTGCTGCAGCTAAGGTTCTGGATGTTGCAGGCATAGACATCTATCATCCCTCGCAAGATAGATTAACAGGGGCAGAGATCTCCTTCGGCGGCGATATAGCACGATCTATGAAAGCCGGCCAGAATTATCTGGTTATTGAAACCGAGGCGCAGGGCTTTCCTGAATGGGTACCTTATCCTGGCCAATTAAGGCTGCAGGCCTTTAGCCATTTGGCATCTGGTGCAGATATGGTATCTTACTGGCATTGGCACTCTATTCATAATTCTGCAGAAACCTATTGGAAAGGGTTGCTCAGTCATGATTTTGAACCTAATCCAACCTATGAAGAAGCGAAAACGATAGGTGCAGATTTTAAAAAAATGGGGCAGCATCTGGCCAACTTGAAGAAGAAAAATGATGTGGCTATCTTATTTAGTAATGAGGCGCTGACGGCGTATAATTCCTTTGGCCCGGGAAATTACAACAGTGTACTTCGTCCAATGTATGATGTGCTCTATAATATGAATGTTGGTGTGGACTTTATTGATCCCTCCTGCTCGAAAATAGAACAGTATAAATTAATAGTTGTACCGGCATTGTATGCCGCTCCTGATAATTTATTGCGCCGGTTAAATAACTTTGTGAAAAATGGCGGGCACATCGTTTATACCTTTAAAAGTGGATTTTCTGATGAACACAATAAGGTGCGGACGCTTAAACAGCCTGGTATTATTAGTGAGGCTTGTGGCGTGAGCTATAATGAATTTACAGTTCCGGAAAAAGTAGCCCTTAAAGGTGACCCGTTTGGGGTTGGCAAGGAGAACTTCGTAGAGAAATTTATGGAACTGATTACCCCGACAACAGCTAAGGTGCTGGCCTACTATGATCATCCAGCCTGGGGGAAGTATGCCGCGGTAACTCAGAATCAGTATGGAAAGGGATCGGCAACTTACATTGGTTGTGGCACTAACGCAGCCATCACCGGAAAGATTCTTGAGGGCGCGCTGAAAAACGCAGGTCTTTGGGGAAAAGATCAGCTAATGAAATTTCCGCTGATTATCAAGTCTGGACTCAATAACGAAAATAAGGCTGTTCATTATTATTTCAATTATTCTGCCGCACCTAAATCATTTACATATGCTTATCCAAAGGGAAAATCACTGCTCAATGGCGATAATT
>Ga0265797_10009563_pt1 | contig 12571 bp, 12 predicted proteins | sample P2T30metagenome_FD_192433 | JGI IMG/M metagenome (GOLD analysis project Ga0265797, IMG submission 192433) | Plant litter microbial communities from East Loma Ridge, Irvine, California - P2 T30 | ecosystem: Environmental > Terrestrial > Plant litter > Unclassified | place: USA: California... | reverse complement strand
TCTCCAAAATCAAGCAGCCTTCCTCCCTCAACATGGAAGACCCTCAGTTTGTCCTCTTCCCCCTCCACCCTGTTGTTCAGATTCGCAACCTGCAAGCTCTTCGCCGCCAGATCCAGCACTCTACCCACGCTGTATTCCGTCGAATAGAAGAAGTTGCCTTTGGGGACTTTCGCCGTGACTGTATCTGACGAGGCTTCTACGAACAAGTAAACGCGCTTCTCTTGTGGGATTTTCGTTTCTCCTTTCGCCGTCCGTTTCAAAGTCGCTAGCTCTTGTGCTTGCGCCGCCGCAGCTTGTTTTGTCTTCGACACTGGCGCCTTCGGCAAGTTGGCTTTCTTCGAAGCACCCCATGCTCGTAGCCTATCCAGCGCGGCGCCAACTTTCTCTTTCTGAGTATCCTGTTTCGGCCGTGCGCCTAGCGGTACCAGATTGGTGCAGTTGTGGTCGTAGGTGAAGCGGTGTTTCAGGCAGTACGATCGATTACATTTCTCGCAGTGTACTCCGGTGACCAGAGGGGTGTTGATCAGCGTCTTACAAGCAGGATCCGCGCACTGCTGCTCGTGGGTCAAGATGTTCGGTTTCGCCGAGAGAGGTACATTGCTCTTTGGTCCTTGGTTCGCGGCTGCGCGGTTGCGAGCCCATTCGCCTGCTTTGGGACATTCGTGTGATGTTTCGGTTCGGTGGTCGAGGCAGAACTTGCTGGAGGTTGGTGTTAGTGAGGTTGCGCTTGGGACACAAGATGTGCGAGAAACGTGCCTTACCCTTTACAACTTTCGCAGCGGAAGGGAAGGAGGTCCAGTTGGCGGCAAAAGGGCATTTGGCAGTGGGCGCCGATTGCTTCTACATCGCCGGTGGACATCTTGCTGAAGGACTCGGGTTGTCCGTTCGGGTTTGTGTTTTGTGAGGCCATGATGGGCGGGTGGGTATGACGTTGATGATATAGGTTGTAGGTGGCGCTATTGGTTGCTGAGTAATGAGCGGATGTTGCTCTCTTGTGAGTGAGAGTGTCCGAGTGTCTGACCAAGTGGTCCTCACAGCTGGAAGCTTCTCGTAAGGCTAAGACAACAGTCGACAGGCTGACGAATGAGGCAGGCGCGGGCCAGGGTAGGTGTAGCGAGAGACATGTGAAGGCGTGAAGGCGCCTGACGCAGCGGATCAACGGAGTGGAGCAGGCCGGGTCTGGAGAGATGGAGATGCGAGTCCCGTGACGAAGTCTATCGTGGTTCAGGGTCGGGTCAGGTGTGAGGCGGCTCTCCACAAGTTTGAGTATGTCGTCGAGAGTGTCTCAATGTTCGAGGAGGGATCCAGCTATCTATCACTAAGCAACCCTCTCTCCCCTAAGACCATGTCACAAAACTCCATAGTACAGTGACTAAAAGCAGACGATCAAGTGCAGGTTGTATACTTGCCAGCATCAACACCGAGGCTGGACATCCATACCCAGACTTATCCCACGTCCAAGCTGCGAGACATGGCGCCCTTGGGATTGCGATAAGAGGAGGCTAACTTATCCGTCGCGCGGGGTACATACAACAAGCGTGCCGTGCGAGAGCGAGAGGGCATCTTACTGCGGCAGGCAAGCAAGGCGTCTCTTAAGTAGCACGGCGTGGGAAGCTGCAGCTTGCTTGCTTGACCTGTACTGCCTCTCCCAGCTCCGTCGACTCATCATCATCATTCACGGCCTCTGCTAGTGCTTGACTGCTACCTCTGCTGCCTTCACTACCGCTGCATAGCGTTATCGTTGCATTGACCTGCCAGCATCGCTTGTCTGCCTCTCTACCACTACCACTCCAAGGTTACATGCCTGTCGTTGACCCTCTACGGCCGCCTCGCCACATCGCGCGTGCCTCTTGATCCTGCAGACCCATCACTCCCAAAGCAACAACATTCGCAAATAACCAATAGCCAAAGATGCTAACACCATCCACGCGGGCCACCATCAGGCCTCGCTCGCTCTCCACCTCTGCACTCCCACGCACCCAGACACGTACTCTCTTTGGCTGGAAGCCCCGCTTCGCCGCCTATGAATCCCATCTTGACCCTCTCTACCCTCGTTTCATTCGCCACCGTACTCTCAAGACCAGAGCGAAGCTGCTCAAAGCTGTCCGTCGCCGCCAGGCATTCGAATGGGATGCTGATGTCAAACCTCTCGCTGGGCCCAGACACGTAAGATATGCCAGCCACTTCGATAGTCCGAATAGACCACGATGGGCTAGATGTCTCAACAGCGAAGAGAAGCAAGATAAACGTCACACCAACACTGAGGAAAGCGAGCTCAGTGATAAGGAAAAAGCCTGGAAGAAGCAGATGGATGCCATCCGCAAGCGTATTGAGGTTGATCCATATGAAGCTGTGTTTGGCAAGAGGTTCGAGCCGTTCTGGAGCCCACTCTTCCCTCAGTGGATGAAGGAGGAGATGGGCCTGTCCAAGAAAGAGTCGGAGAAGCCTGTTGAGCCTGTTGAAGGAAATGCTCCACGTGAGAGAAATACACCCATCACTCCTTCTAGCAAGAAACCTGCAACTCCGGAGAAAGCTACCGTTGAGCAGCCAGTGAGCAAACGGACAGAGCCCTATGCATACACTTCCTCCACATCTTGGGACTCTCAGTCAAAAAAGACAAGGAGATCAGAATGGGACTCCGTCAGCCGCAAGAGGACTAACTATGAGTACGATCCGGTCTCGAACCGCATGGTTCCCGTCGATTCTCACCAGACTGCTAGTGGTCATCAGCAGACACAGGCGAATGTACCTGCTCATGTCACTTGGAAGCCTATCGTGGCTAAACCCCGCTCTAAGTCCGAGCCCATCAACACCACATCGGACAAGGTAGCTACAGCTGTGCAGACTACCAAGACCACCGAAGCTGCAGCCACTCCGCAAAGAACAGCCCGACCGAAGTATGGGGACGTCACATCTGCACAACCGCAGTCCGGCGAACTTGATGCGCTGACAGCAAACGATGTCCGCGCTTCCATGGGCAAGTCAAGACGCCATGATGATTCGCAAGAAGTTGTGGCCGAAGACTGGATCTCTGAGCAGCGAGCGCTCAAAAAGCAGATCAGAGATTGGGACAACTCTGTTACCAAACTCAATGATGAGGTGTCGGCCATTGTGGATGAGGTCTCGGCAACCCAACTCGGACAACATCTGCCGACATCTCTCGAGAGACACACTCAGATGCCCAAGCCTGTTGGCAAGATCACACCTCTACAACCTGCTGTACAACGCATGCAGCCGAAAGTCCAGCCCGAACCAATCGATCTCGATGATGCAGCTGCACATGAGTCTACTGAGCCCATAGTAAAGCCTGCGTCCGTGCCGAAAGACTGGTATGAACAAGCGGACATCCTCCAATCTGACCGCATCATGCGCACCACCGCCTCTCGTCCTTCTCCAACCATGCGTTGGCTGAGCGATATGAATGCTCGCAAGGCTGAGTACCTGAAGAATAAGGCTGCCGCTGACGCTGAGTACTCTGCTCAGACCGCGAGTGCAACCGCCAAACTTGAGAAGGCCAACGCCATGCTGCAAGCTGAAGTCGATTCGCAGAAGCTCGCTATGAGCGAGCATCAGGACCGCTCCTCACAGAAAATCAAGTCTCTTAGAGGCGAGCTTGAGACCGCATACAAGCAGAGCTCCGTGCACGCTGACGCTTTCCGTGACCAAATCGCGGGCTTGGACAAGGAGCTTACGGCTGCAAAATCCAACGCCAACGAAGTCCAGGTCAAAGCCATCAAGGAGCGTTATAGTAAGAAGGTCGCCAGCCTGCAGAAGGAGTTGGAGCGAGCGTACGTGCAGAGCTCTGTACATGCTGACGAGTTCACCAAACAAATCAAGGATCTCGAGGCTGAGCTTGTCCGTTTGACAAAAGCTGCTGCAGACGCCTCCGATACGAAGCTTGCCTGTCGAAACAGTAAATTGCCCGAGATGCGAGGCGAGGGCGATTTCTGCCCCAACGTCGTGAACTTTGCTGCCAGCGACATGTGGTATAAACAACCGTCTTCGTCGCCTCGGACCAGCATGCACAACGTCGCTAAGAACGACCAAAAGGCTCGCGAGAAGGCGCTCGTTGCCGAAGTGAGATCAATCTACGAGACAGCGTATGGTAGCATTGATGTGAAGCACCGTCAGCCACGTAATGCTCAAAATGCCGCGCTTGAGACTGCTCTCGCAAAGCACGACAAGCACGCCAAATATGCGTTCAAGGACGATGGGCTAGAATCAGAGCTGACGGGCAAAGTCATATCTGCCGCGAACGACGTCATCAGACATGAGAGGAAGGCTTACGCCTACAAGAAGGACGATCTCGAAGCTGATTTGAAGCAACGGCTTGGTCTGGTAGCCAAGGAGAAGGCTGACAGAGAATATGTATACAAAGACGACGGCTTGGAGTCTGCTTTGCAGGATCAGACCAAGACTGGCACTTCTCTGCAGCCTAGTGAGAGGTTCGTTCAAGACGGTCTCGAGGCAGAGCTCGTGAAGCAGAGCAAGGCTGTTGGTGTGAACGAGCCTTCCGAGAGGTTCGTTGCCGACAATCTTGAGGCGGAGCTGAAGAAACAAGACAAGGCTACCCTCCCCTCAGAACAATCTGGTCGTTTCAAGTCAGACGGTCTTGAGGCCGAGCTCAAGCGACTCGCGAATCAGCAGCCTGAGTATGCCAGTGACAGGTATGCCGCTGAGGCAGCAATGCCCGATAAGGTCGGCAAGATGGAGAAGACCATGGCATCGAGCCTTGGATCAGAGCTCCATATGCCGAGTCAGTCCGCGAAGGTGTCTCCTGCCACTTCCTCCGGCGTGCAATGGCAACATCCACCTCTCTACAAGGTTGTTGCTTATGACTCAGGCAACGACCGCTTCTCAACCGCAACAACCACCTCTTGGGATCCCACTGTCCAGGAGACGCCCATCACGATTCCCCAGGCTCTCAGTCAGCTCTACCAGCCCGCACGCTGGATGCAGCACTTCGCTTCACTGCAGCGTGATGGCTACCAAGTGGTCCACGCGCGCGAAGACGTGCTCGTCTTGAAGAAGGTCCAGGAGGCGATCAAGTCTGCAGAGACGACGAAGCCTCCGCAAAACATGACCAAGCCTTTCGAGAGAAGCAATCAGAGTCCTATCAACCCTGTTGATGGTACTCGCTCAAGCAAGACTGTCCGCCCAGTCACCGGCGACTACGCCAACCCAACCGGTTACGTGAACCTCGATCTTGTGCAAGAACTCGCAGCAAAGTCCAAATCTTCCGAAGAACCTGCCCATGCATCGACTTTCGACAACACATACCTCGACCAAGAATCGCCTCGCATCAAGCGTCAAGAAGCCGTCTTCTCAGGCTCCCAACGCGTTCACAGCGGCAGCCGTCGCGCGAGGCGCGAGGCGGAGAGAGAAAGGCAGCAAGCATACAGGTCCAGAGAACGCAAACCACGCAGCTTGATCCTATGGATGCTCGGCGTGGGAGCCGCGACTTCGGGTGTCATGTACGTGACCGGCTCCGTTGCTGAGAAGGCGAGAGCAGCTCGCATGGAGAGAGAGCTGAGGTCGGTGGAAACTGAGAAGGTGGGAGAGGGCAGGTGGAGGCTTGATGAGGGCGAGTGGAGGAAGGGAAGGTGAGCTTCCGTGGGGACTTTTTGATTTTATGATTTTATGATGATGGCTTGGGTATGGGTTTTTGGATTTTGCTTTTATGGGTAGGAGTATCAGACAGACGGAACACCCGCAACAGATGCGGGAGAAGGCTTTGGAAGCTTTTATGGTGTTTCGTTTCGTTAAGCTAAGGGCTCCGCTCAGCATACGGTAGAGGATGAATGGAATCTTGACTCTTCACGATCTGTGAGTCTTGCTGTAAGCAGCTTGTCATAGTCGGCATCCCGCCTTCCAAGCGTCTTTCTCGTCAATACAGCATCGCAAATCTGTTCTCGCGGGCCCGTGAGGCTTAAGCTCTGAACTCAAGGAATTGTACGTCCGTTGGGTCTCCATCACAACGTGTTAAAATTAGTGGCTGAGCACAGCTGGCGTGAATCAACCTCATTGCTGCAGCATGCTTGGGAGTATATGGCCATACTTTTCGCGCCTGACTGACTGGCGCTATTGACTAGAAAGGTGGGACCAGGTGCAATTGATCTCATCCGCGTGCGCTTGCTAGTTCGCCGTTCTGCGCGCTCTACAACACGTACATCTACCGTCGAGGTTTATGAGCGCATGCGCCATGTCAGGCCGTCGCAGTCGCGGTCATCCCGTCTGGCATCGCAAGCATACGGTGTCATGGCACCGGAACATGTGGGCAGCTTCCGGGACGAAGGATCGGTGTTGGTCACGGATCCTCACGCGCAATGGTCTTTGGCTGGAGAACGCGCAAGCAGGCAGCAGTCTCGTCTCTACATCGGATGATGTGGACGGGCGTTGCGTGACGACCGGGTAGGAGCTGCAGCCTGCAGGACATGTCACCTGTCAAAGCCATAGTCGAATCCTCAGGGAATGCTCCATAGCTTCCAAGCACTGCAGTATCCGATTCGAGACCGTTGTGTGGATCCGCGGGCTCGCGAGAATCCACTGGATGTTGTTAATAGAGCCCGTATACGGAAGGCTCGGGGACCAACACGAATGCTGAATGAGGGCAGCAATTTCAGGCGACAAAGTCATGATACCTGCCTACCACGGTGAGGGCACGTCGTAACGCCAGCCACCAGCAATATCACCTTACCTCCTAGAGCGTTCGAGTAACGAGGGCATACCAGCGTGAAAGTGGGCCTCTTCATAAGCAGCGAAAGCAGACGGCGTCTTAGCAAACATGCGTTGAACACAGTAGCAGAGTCGATAGCTTTTGTTCCGGACCTTCCGGATATTGCTGCTAGTTGGTCGAGGGCTGTGTTCGATATTGCCCGTCTCCGTGTCGCTGGGCCAGGCCCGTGGAAGAGAGGCAGGGAGGAAGTGGCCTTTCAGCCGGCCGCTTGGCGGTGATCCGGAGTAAGTCTGCTTGCGGCAGGTAAGTGGCTTGCAGGGGAGAGATATAGTGCGCAATGCGAGGCATCTTCGCAGCAGGAGCGAGCGCGGTGGATACGCAGCATGGGTGATGATATGTATGGTATACGGGTAGATTGCCTTCCATGCATGGCGTGTGTATAGTGCGCATGACTTGATGGCGGATAGTGAAGCCCTAGAGAATAGATTAGATCAGATCATTTGCCCATTGGCCAAGAATTAAGGGCAAGGTCTTCAGGATGCGCGACATGTGCAAGGGTTCTAGACGTCAGGTTTTGGCGAGACGACCCCAGTCCCTTTAGCGTAGGAGCGCTGCTGGTCTGCTCATGCTGCAGCTTGGGGTGCTGACAGAGTTCAATGGCTTCGTTGTGATTTGTTGGAAGGACTGTAGCACAATATCACATTCCTATAATGGTTCGTGTGATTGCGCGTAGGATGAACTGCATGTAACGTGGAACGTGGGCCTTATGGCAGTGCAGACATGTGAAAGCGCGTCGTGTGTCAAAAAACACAAAAATGCCAACTGCTCTTCTTCTTTTTCTTAAGATGCTGCGGCTCGTGCAGCGGTCGAAAATCTATCAGACCATCATGTCGTCGATGAATGTACACGGAGATCTTGACGAAGTGCGTCATTCTTCCGGTCCAGGTCCCTCACGTTTCTCTCACAGCCAACGGCGATGAACGAAGGATCTAGTGGGCATTTTTTGGCGACAGCGTCTGTGCGTACGTGCTTTGGCATGCTGTGAAGAAATAGCCGAGGGACGGCGGTACTTCGCTTGTTGTAACAGGGGTTCCTCGCTGCAGATCCATGGTGTTGAAGTCTATGGAGATAGCCATGTTCATGAAGCCGCAACTGCTCGATTAGGACAGAAGGATTGACAGAACACGACAGGCGCGATGTCGATACGGCCGGTCATCGAGTCAGTGGAAAGGATTATGAGGCATGTACTAGTGGAGTTGGCTCCTGGCGTGACCAGCCGTATTGTTGACTCCCTAACAGGACGCATGTGCAAAAAGGAAGTCCTCCGGTATTGCAAGTCCCTGAAGCACTTAGGGCGGACTGAACCAGGTTTTGTCTGTAATCAGATCCATGGGCTCGGGACAGTAAGATTGCACCGCACTGGTCTACCTGTATAGCGCAACATTGTAGGGTCACGGTGCGAGGCGTACGACAAGTGCGAAGCTGCTTCGGCAAGTTTCGTCCTCACCGCTGCATGTCAAAGTCGTCGTGCGGTTGGTGCTCTGGTGGTGTTTGCGGAAAGAATTCCAGAGGGCGACTGGAAACAGGGTGGAAGCTTGTCGTTCACGTGGCGTCAAGCGTGGCAAGCGTGGGCGTCATCAACGGCGAATCCTCAGCGTTCTCTGACGAGTCAGAGGCCAGAGACGATCCCAGCCACGGCTAATGTGCAGGAGCGAGAACGAGAGGTAAAGTGCAAGGTGGAGGAGGAGCCCGGCCTCGAGAGCGGTCACTTTGCACCTTTCGGCCTTAGCGCGAGCATCCTGGTGGTGGGCATACATCATCTCGAGATCATATGTGGTAAATCGTAAGGCAGACCAGGCAGGCCAGGCAGACCTCGTGCGCCAGGCTGGGATGTCGCCGTGCCTGGCGGCGGAATCGATATAGATAGGGCTCGTGGGCTCCCGAGCGCGTGGTTCGAGCGATCGCAGGTGCACCAGTCAGTCCATTGCCTACGGCCCTCAAGGCCCGGCGGCCCAAAGAGCGCGTCAAGAGTGTCAGCGCAGATGATTGTTGTGCACGCACGCGGCGACGGCCTGCATCGAGGCGCAGAAGCACGCCGCCGCAGCAGTAGGCAGGCTGCACGAGACATCCGACCGAATCGTGCACAACGAACACAGAGTGCCGCGCCATCCGTAGGCCACAGACGGTACCGCACAGCAGCAGCAGCATGGACGGTCCAACACCATCTCATACCGGTATTCACCGTATTCTCCACGATGGCCCTTGGGGAGTCGACCCAGGGACTCCTAGACAGCGCTTCCTTCGACGTTGACTTTGCAAGCGTGAAGTCAGTCTGACTTCGGTAGTTCGTCCGCCCTGGGCCTCTCTGGAGACTCCAGCTACGCCTAAACGTCCATAGCTGCTACCAGACTATCGACTGCTCCGTGAAACACGCAGTGCCATCCCGGCGCGCCTGTCACTACTCTTCTGTCGTGCGCGGCGTGCGTGGTGTGCGCCTGCAGAATCACATGCACCCATCCTCCCAGCGGCGCCACCCACCGCACCCCATTCGTCTCCATGCACGGCCCAGGAGTCTTGTGCTGCCGAGCGAGCAGATGCCACCCCACGCCCGCAGCTAGAGACGTACTCTTCTGTACTGAAATGTACCGCCTGGGAGTCCTGCGTCTTCGATTTATGCATCCCGAGCCCTGAGCCCACCTCCGACCGGCAATCGCTAGGTCCAGCTCGTGCGGCGCCTTGTCTTCACCACGCGGCGAGAACCGACGACACGCACCGGAAAAATTGGGTGTAGACACGAGCGTGCTGTCTCGTGTTCTGCGCCGCTGCAGCACCACTCGTTGCCAGTCAGGGCTGATCGCCAAACTTCTTCTTGACGGGGCTGGGCGCCCTCCAAGCGGCGGCACCTCAACCTGTCTACGTCGGCAGGGCCTCCCGCAGCTGCAGCCACTTGGTTCCCCGGCGCCATGATCTAGTAGCACGGTCACTATCTTCCTTGCAGAAGCGGGCTCAGGCCGCCAGCTTAGATCGTCGGTGCAATCACTGCTCCGGGACACGCTGCGTATTCACTGATGCCCGACTGAAACCGGCCCCTCTGCGAGAGGAAGAGTCAGGGCAACAGCAACGTTCTGCTATACTCTCAGAGGGACTAAGCCCCGCCTCTGGGCTGTCTATTTGGAGAGCGCCACGTTAAGTGTCATGCGAACTATCGTTGCATCATGTTGTTTCGCCACGAATTAGCTGTTACCCTGACAGAAACCATGTGGCAGTGTCTATTTGCTATGCAAGCAAGCCCTAGATCTCATGCCCAGATGCTTTTCCAGCACCAGATCTGTAACAGGCTGAATGACGACCGGACGATCTCCAACAATCTGATTTTCGCCTGTGCACGACTAGTCGCCGTACTGCTATACTACTCAACCTTGTTGACATCGTGAACCTCTGACTCTGCTCCTTGCTCTTGCGACTTCCACAGTGTCGACAGAAACCCTGTCGTCGATCAGTGACCGGGCGCGAAAACAGGCAGGACCTCCGATTGAGTACCGCCCACTGCCCTTGTCAGTAGTGCACATCGTTTACTCCCGTCACAGTCGCCATTGTGCGGTGTCTAAGGAAAAGGGGATTCTACCTGCGCATCATTCGCAATACGCGTGCGGCGCATCATTCGACAGGCTTGATGAGAAGCTGTGCCTTTACAAACCTGGCAACACCTTCACTGCAGTGTAAGTGACATTGAACCTTAAGCCGCCATCTCACCAGCCTAGAACGTTCCTCCGACTATTGGTACCACCGCAGTCGAAGACCCTCAGTTGCCTGCAGTTCCAGCGGTGTGCAGGCCCTATACGTTAATCAAGCTCTCCTATCACTGCAATACACCAGCGCCATCAATCCCGGCTGACGTCTCACTCCTTGACAGGCGGCTCGCGCCATACCCGGCTCCTCGAAACGTCTGCCGACTTTAGAGACGCACCAGTGCAGTGGCCTCAGAACGACCGTTCATCGAGAGGCTAACCTGTCTCGCAAGACATCATTCCTCCACCACTAATCCTGCGGCTACTGCGCGCTAGTGTATTGCGCCGACAGCTTAAGTCTGCGGGCTACCCAACTACCTCTGCGCTCTGAAGGCCAACGGCTATTCGAGCCGCTACCCTGTTGGGCCTATGATCACTGGACCCTTGCCGCCACACCATTCGTCTTCCGTTCCTGACACACCAAACAACCTGGAAGACTGGTTTGAACAAGCCGTGGACGCATCCTCAAGTACCCAGAAGCTACCTACCTCAGAACTACCTTTACCATGGACGGCCAGTTCCCGCCCGGGATGACACCCTATGGTGGCTACAACCCGTATGGTCAACCACAAATGATCCCTCCCGAGTCGATGCAGCCCAGATTGCATCACCTGCAAACCATGTCAAGTGAGAGCTTGGGCGGCTATCATTCCGAATACGATGACCTTACGAACACTATGCTTCCACCTCACGCTCCGGCACAGCAACCATCTTCACGATCACGAAGACGACAAACTCATGGTGCAGATCACATCAAACATCGACGTACCCGTAGCGGATGCTTCACTTGCCGGCAGCGCCGGGTGAAGGTAACTCGTACCCACTCTTGACACTCGAGCCTATGCTGACATTCGTACAGTGTGATGAAACACGTCCGATGTGCGAACGTTAGTCGAACACCTTGAATCATTGACGATGACCAACACCCAGTACTGACCTTTCTAGGCTGTCGCAAGGGCAAACGTGAATGCGAATATCCAGACCACCCGTCATCGTCGAAGTCTGACAGGGGTGGTACACGATCGAAACGAGCACCCGGAGACAGCAACTCCGATCACTCGGGCGATGATTCAGAACATCTGCCCACAATCACGGATGAAGACGAAACAGATACACACGACGAACCTGAGTTACGCTCCGCAGTGTCCGAGTCTGGAGTCCGATTTCCTGCCTCACGAAGTGGAAAGTCCACGCCAACAACAGAATACCCGCCTTTACTCGCCCGCACACACCGCCCACAGGCCAGTCGAAGCAATTCGAAGCAGACGTTAAGAGACGACATCACTCAGAATCCGAGATGGGCGAGTCTACCACAGAATGTCAAATTCTACCTCAAATACCACAGGAACAACCTCTCGCACCACCATTACTCGTGGAAATACGATGCTGGCGACTTCCTCAAGAAGACGTTCTTGGAGATTGCACTAAACTTTGAGCCTCTTATGTATGCTGTCGTTGCCTTTGCTGCATATCACAATGCTCTATCGCGCGAAGACGGCAAGGTCAAGGATTTCCTCGATGCATATAACAAGTCGGTATCCTTGCTACGCCAGTCGCTGGCGAAAACAGATCGACACTCACTTTCGACACTGTTGACGATTCTGCAGCTTGCAACCATCGAGGTAAGACGAACTGAGAGATCGGTTACCTCGTCCACTTGCTGACTGCGTATGACCAGGAATTCTTGGGCGACTGGGTCAATCTTCTGAGTCACCAGCGCGCAGCGCATCAAATCATCACTGATCTGTTCACTCCACAAACTATTATGCAAAGCGAGACGCACCGGAAGATCATCAGCTGGTACATACGTTTCGATCTCTTTGCCGGGATGATGTCGGGAGGAAAGACTGTGCTTGGGCGCGAATGGTTCGATGCCTGTGCCGAGTTCTACAAGAGACAGGCTCGAGATAAACCGAACGACTTCGGAGCCCGTTTCGAAGATATGTTCGCGACTTCAAGACTGATTGCAACGGATATCGCTTTGCTACTGGCTTCGAAAGGAACTGGCGAGAAGTCTGACGAGCAATTTGCATACGAAGTGCGAGCTCTAACAGACCAGATGGACGATTTTGGCCAACAACTCGACACCGCCTTTACAGATCCTTAG
>Ga0265797_10009562_pt1 | contig 12571 bp, 18 predicted proteins | sample P2T30metagenome_FD_192433 | JGI IMG/M metagenome (GOLD analysis project Ga0265797, IMG submission 192433) | Plant litter microbial communities from East Loma Ridge, Irvine, California - P2 T30 | ecosystem: Environmental > Terrestrial > Plant litter > Unclassified | place: USA: California... | reverse complement strand
ACACTCCCTTAGGCTGAAGTAATGTTCCCCGCCCGAAACACAACCTTTGCTCAGCACCTACGATTTGCTAGCTTTTATGTTTGACAGCGCCATGGCACATACGTGGAGCATGGAGTGGCGCTTTTACACCTCATAGAAAGCGTGCGGGAATGAACATCCACAAATAGCACACATCTAGAAGAAAGGTAGCTTCTGCGCGCGATCTAACTCGCCAAGCTTACTAGATCCCCACAACGCGTTTAGGGGAGTGTCAAACCCTGATAAGACTGCTGTGTCCCTTGCCTCTTGAAGCGACGTATCTTCCTCTCGAGCTATCATGAATATGCTTGAGAAAAGGGCGTCTCTGTTAGAGGGCGGCGTTGGTAAGGTTGTGCGGTGTAGCTGAGGTAAGTTCAGCGCAAGAGCGAGTACGTCGTACACAGAGAGGATACTCAGGCCCCTAAGCCGTATAACATACAGCGATGTCGAGTTGGTGCATTCGTACACAATATCGGTATCCTCGGCCATATCGATGCTGAGGCCAGAGCCCCGGATTGAGTTCAGTTTGTGCCGGCCAATATTGCTTGCTACTGCTCTGCTAGCATAACCAAGTGCGTTACAAGACTTCCAGTGAGCAACAGCCTCACTGTTGTCGAAGAATATAGTCCTGTATATATAGCAGCAGGATATTGGCGCCTTCTTGATCTGAGCATAGCTCATCCGGATGTGATATTTGACGTCGTTCGTGTCGAGGATATCCGAAGCTGGTGCGACGGTAGTTCTAGTACAGGTCGCACACTTGTACGAGATTGAAACTGGGCTAACCTGAGCGTACTAGACTACGCTCTTTAAAGCTAAACCTGGAGCTCGATCATCCACCGCTCGAAGGTCTTCGGGGGCGGCGGAGGGGTCTGGGTGCCGGGCGCTGCCGGCGCGGAGGAGGGCCAGGCTGGTGGTGGGTGGCTGAGGCCGAAGAGAGAAGACATTGTGACTTCGTGGAAGTCGTGCTAGGTTCCGAAAAGGTTGAGCCCTAGTTGCTAAGGAGCGTAACAGTCCAGAAGTTTTCGACCCATTTGTGTGGCAGTGGCGCCCGTGCCCCCGCCAAGCGGCCACTGACTACGTAGCGACGGCAACGATTATAGCACAATAGAACCCCTGACAGGCCGCTGCAAGGCATAGTATTGATCTCAAAGCGTGCCTGATCCGCCTCATTGTGATATGAAAGCTCCAGCAGCATCTTATTGTCCTAGCGACTTTGTGTACATGGCTGTATACAGCAACACCCTACCTTGAGCATGGCCCTTGAGCGTCGGTAGCACCTCGAGAGCCTCCAGGGTATGGGGATGTCGATGAGCCTGGAGGACCGTAACAATAGCTAGAGGCGACAGCGGGATGGATTGACGTGTTGATATATATGTAGAAGAGGCTGACGGATACATGGGGCTGGCGACGATGAGGTCAAGATGTTGGAGCATGCGGACGATGAACAAGATAGACTATGGTTAACGAGAGTGGATTGACAGTCGACCAAGGAGACGACGATCCACCTTGAGACAGAGGACGATCGATCGGAGAACCGTAGAAAGCATACAGCGCAGGTATCAAGGTGTGAGTTGTTGACCCTGAACGAGCATTTTGGATCCTGGGCACCTCACATTTGCATGCTATGAGAATGCAGTCTGCAGTAAGCGTGTTGGCATGCTCGAGGTATGCTCCATCTCACGGAAGTCGGCCAGCTCGATTGACAGCATGATCGTGAAACGACGACTCTAGCTCTTGTCTCGGTGCGCGAGACTAGGTTCGCAACACCCAGTCGAATGGCACTTCTCCATTTCTTAAACATCCGGTCAGACGACTCCAAGCAAATGGGTCTCCTGGTTCGAATGGGCATATCCGTGAAGCTGTAAACTTGTTGGTGGCCGGCGTAGCTCTTGTCGCGCAACTCTCCTTTCAGTAGTGCCGGCCGCAGCGGGGCTGCTAAGTGAGGTCGTGAAATGTTCAGAAATCCAAATCACCCACACCACCACCAACACCACCTCCCTGACAACATCCCGGAACGCTCGACGAGGCAGTTGATGTCAAGCGCACGACTGACGTAGAAATAGAAGGCGTGGGAGCACGAAGCCGCCGCCGCGACCTCCGCGACCATTCGAACCGATCCTACGACGACTAGATCGAATCTTCTCCGTGTACGCGTATCTCAGCCAGCGCCGTCAGCTGCATCCATGCGCTCGAACCCGGTACAAGCTGAGAGGGTCGAAACAGACGGAGCCAGACACAAGCAGAAAAGATGCAGGCGCTGTACGACGATACCTAGCGGGCGGGCCGGGGCGAGGCTCTCGCGAGGATATTGGAGGAGACGCTGTCCAACCTCGATTGCACCTTTACAGACTGCGCGACGGGTGGCAATCGTGACACAGATGCCCAGTACCAGCTTAGAGACAAGCGCCATGATTGCGGAGGACAGCCGGTAGCCAAAGAGCTTCCCGGCGGAATGAGTGATTTGGAACCTCAGAGCCTCGAAGCGCACCCGCAGGACGTCAAGCAGCATGACTGTCTAGACATGCGGCGAGGTAGCTTTAAGGGCACTTGAAGTCGGCTCACTCGACGAGGACGTGATAGGAGGACGCCTGAGCAACGCGCTGGTTTCACCCGCCAACAAAGCCACCGAGGCCCATCGACTTCTCATCCACCTCCGCGACAAAGAGTTTGACAACCACCAGCGCGAGTCGAGGCGGATTACCGACGTTTACGCATGGCCGACGGCACAGTGGAGGGAACACGACATGCTTCCGTGCTGAGAGATCCACATCCAGGCGCTGTCAAGTTCGCAGCACTTGAGTCTTGAGCGTGACCGCGGCGGCTTATGCCGATCCTTGAGACATACCATGGGCGTCGCGCATCATGCTCGGTTGAGCAACAACGGCAGCAAGGTGGCAGAGCACGACCAGAGAACAGGCCGGCAGATCGTAATTAGAAAAGATCGTGGCATAACTCTGGTAATACTGGTCCGCAGACGGCAAGGCTATTCAGGGACAGGCGCGCGTCTGGAACCCTCGCTCGACTATGAAGATCGCGCAGTCGTATAGTTTTGGCTGATTGAGGCTGCGAACCCGGAAAGCCAACATGGGCTTACAGCTCTTTGCGGACATCTTCAGTCCTTCAAGGTACTGAGCTGGAAGGCGAGTTGCGCGGCGTGGACTGTTTCCTTCGTTGTTCCATCTCTTTCTCTCTGTATCTCCGCTGACGACCATAGATGCCACGCAGAGTGATCTTCCTTCATCAGTGTCAACCCCGAACACTTCGAAATTCTCTAGTCTGAAGCAGTGCAGTACTAGCGAGTATGGTATGAGCCATGAGAGCACTCATGTTCAACGGTACTTGAAGCACAAAGACCGAACAAGCACACAGACCTCCTTGGAGACATGCGTAGTTTGCGATGTTGAGCTAGGCACGGTTCAACGGTACCTTATCCTAAGCATAAGCGCTGACATCTCGACCCAGAGATCGCAAGGTTGGTGAGGGTGTGCTTCGTGAGTTGGTCAAGTCGTGTTCTTCTAGCACGCACGCGTCGTCAGACGCATTGCGCATTCGCAAAGTCAGGATCTTCAACGATTTGGGTCATCTGGAGGTGTCCAGAGGTTTTGATTGCGCGTCGCATCGTTGGTCTAGCGGTATTGCATGCAGTAAAATGTCTTTTCTCGACAGAGCGGTGTGGGGTGTAGGAAAAGCGGTCGTCCGAAGCCGGAGTTTCTCAGAAGGGGTGGCACGGAAGCGGCGCCGACCCCTGGCGCTACCAACCGCCTGCCATCCCATCCACACCGACGCGAGACCATCCATCCTTCATCGAACATCATCGACGTGATTATGGCGCATGCGCCAGAAAGAGCGGAATGGCGAGAATTGACATCTATCGAAGTCAGCAAACCATGACTGGAAAGAGATGGACTCTGCGAAAAAAGCTGAAAGCACCCACATACCTGGAGAAGACATCACGATGCATGGTGCCCGCGGGCTTTGTTGCAAAGACTTGGATTTGAAGATATTCAGGAGGTCTGACTACGACTCTTTGACTCCTGATACTATTTCGCACCACTCCGATGTGCGCTTGCGTCTCAACATTTCCTACGCGAAAGCCTGACCGACACAATCAACGTCCGACGATGTGTTACTGCCACGAATCCGTCCACCCCAAGATGCCTTGCTCACTCGCTCGCCAAAGTCAAGAAATACATCGATATATTCTGTCATCATGATATCCTCATCCGCAACCTTTTCCATCTTGCGTCCAAGTCTCAAGACCTGTTCTATAACGGGAGTGAACTCCGGAAATAACAGAGTCTTCCTGCGCGATTCCGACGCAGATGTCTCAACTCGGCCTGCTTCGTCTCCTACCATCCTGATTATCTAGTCCTGGAGACCGCACCGTACATCTGGGAGGGGTGCTGATCGTTTGAAGGACCAGCAGTAGTGGTGTACGACTGAGAGCCGCCTTTCGCGCTGCTAGAGATATCGTCCAGACGACCTACCATAGGCGCCGTAATTCATTGGGCTGCCGCCATACGCGATGTAGTTCATCGGGCTGCCGCCCGCAGTCACGGTTGGATACTGTCCCAGCCGCGGTACATCTGCTGATTCTGGGCAGCCCAGGGCGGCATGGCGTGGCTGCCCTAGCCCTGGTCTTGACGCTGCGCAGGTTGCTGACGACCTCGACCACCTAAAGCTGCGTTAGCTGAGAGTATGGTGAATAGATGACAACAAAGTGTACCGTAGTGGGAGTTGTCCCATTGTGCCCTTGGCCACGGTATCCCACGCCCGAATTCCAAAGCAATCCAGCTTTACATCAGATCAGGTGGACAGGCCCCACCTCGCCGTGTCTCAGTCGTCATCAAACCAGACCTATCGCGCTTGACGTCCTCCCCGAAGGGACCTGATATTGTACTACTTGGAAATGGCCACCGCCGTCGCAATGGTCGAGCGGTGACGGAACCGACGCGACCTCGGTGCTCCCCGAAGGAACCTGACGCTGTACTACCGCCGAATCATTACCGGAATCCAGAATTGACGCTTGAATTCTCCAGGTGAGAACAAGCCCCGACCACGCTTGCTCTCAGTCACCAACATCCAAAACGAGAAGAGAAGTAAGATATCCTCCCCCGAAAGCGACCTGAAGGTATCGAAGTTTGGAACATGAGTCATTCCAGCGGAGTTGCGTCCAAGTTTTGAGGACTGAAGTGGGGAAAGGTTCCGTGTGAACAGCATTTGGACACGGGTTTGTTCTCCCGTCGGTTTTCGTGCATGCGAATGACGCAGACATACTCCTTTCTGGTTGATGAGGCGTGTCACGCGGTCGATGCAGACATCTCTCCACCCGGGACGAAATCACGCCGTGGCCGGCCTGTCCAGCGCGGAACGCGAATTCCATGCCCCGTATTTTTATCGTTTTCGTCTTCGGATTTGATGTCTGCGTTACCCTTCTTCTTCTGCTTCTTGCTCGAAGGAGGTGCCTCGGTTGGGCCGCCGCAGAACTCGTACATCTTGTTCTTGTTGCGCAGAACGCCATTCGCGGAAATCAAGAAAAACACGCCAGAGTAGGCGGGGCGGCCGCGGATCATTCTGCCGGCGTTGATCTTGCCGGCGTAGTCGAAGTCGAAGGGCCAGTACTGCCTCAGCTCGTCCTCGGAGGGACTTCAAGTCCCAACGGTCATATGTTCGCAGGCGGTGTATTCTGTGAGAAAGCCCCTTACCACGCCAAACTCGGTCATGCCCACCAAAATCCGCAATTGGCATGCCCCTCAGTTTTTTTTGATGCTGACCAATGTTCTCGGTCAAGTTGATGTCCCAGGACGGGCGCATCTCCCAGGATGGGTATATAATCGGCCAAGAAGATCGGCAAGTTTCAAGCAGAGCAGTCGAAATTCTGTAACTGCTCACCCACGACATGTATTCGGATACCTTGCGGCAGCACCGTCATTGTTGGGATACCTCGGGGAAGCGCCGCGCACCGGTCAGATGCTAGCTTTGGCGCTGCAAACATGCTGGCCAACCTCTTCTGTTGTGAGTGTCCGTCTGACTTGATTGAGATCGAAGAGTACAAGACACCCCTTTGCTGGCCGCTCGGCCGAAGGGGCAATCGCACGCAGGCAGGGACACACCTCAAGATGTCGCGACGGGGTGTGTTCCCAGAGATGCGCAATCCTTGCCTCGAAGGCAGCGCTGCCTGTTGAGGGGCGTGTGAGCAAGAAACATTGCTGGACGAGAGGAGAGGTACTTACGCTGTGGCAGGCGAGGGAACAAGTGTCCCGGTTGGAGCCTTTAAAGCAGCGCTCCAGAAGAGAACGCACACGGTGGTGTCAACCACGACCGTGGTCGAAGTCGACGACGGGTCGCCCTCGGCGGTGTCTGCTGTGGTGTTGTGGTGATGGAGCTGGCCAGCAAAAGGCGAGCTTATATGCGAGGCCTTGCCCGCGGCGTCGAAAATTTGCCACCCTCATCGGCCAAGAACTCATCCCCGAGATGCTTGCAGAGCGATGAAACGCCACATACGAATCACTGCAACACCAGAGAAGTTGGAGGCAGACGATATGACTCATGGCTTTCTTCTCGCACAGCTCCGGGCAGATTCTGTGGTGGTGTTGTGGAGAACGAAGCTGTCGAGCAACAGACTCAAAGAGCTCCAACTCCTGAGAGAACAACAACTCGCTCTCGCCTCGCCTTTCGACTGAGGGGCAGTAGGCAGGCGGTGGGAGCGTCACTAGCAATCTCCCCACAGGCCTGTAGCTCAACACCACGACGAGCTGTTAGGGGCTGCGAGTTGTGAGATCGAGCCGAGAAGCCTTGGTATGCACCTACGACAGCAATCAGATGAATTGATTCTGTGCTCGTAAAGTTACAGCCTGTCGCGCAAGCCTTCAGCGAGGACCACAGCATCGAAGGAGCACGGACTGTAACTTCACGATGTCAAAAGTCAAGTGGGGTACCCTCAGTCAGCTCGCAAGCTTCATGTAATAGATCCTTGCGGCAAGACCCAGGTGCATCACATGTGTGCGTACTATAGAATTGAAGGTATGTGGTGCCCGCTATCATCTAGCTACCAGAAAGCGACGTCTTATTGATCCACGAGACCTCGAGAGCCTCCTCACTACCATGTACCGCGAGGATTGGCGAGTTAAACTGCGTCGAGGCCCTGCAGTAGAGCGCGTTCAATGCAGTGGGTTTGTACGTAACCGCTTGGACCATTCCAAGAAGTGTCTGTGATTGTACGCAAACTTGGAGCGCATAACAAATAAAGGCTGTGACTTCATGTTCCATCTTTCGCAGCAGACTTAAACGCGAGGCACGTTCTTGCGTAACAGGTCTAAAGTACATCTTCTCTATTCTGCTACTACACTGCTGCGACTCACACTCCTATCGAAGCTCTACAAACCAAAGACACCACCAGCAAAAGCACACGCGCCCAAGTCCTGCCCAACATCATGTCTTACCCTGTCTACGAAGACGACCGGATGTACGGCGATTCCTACGCCTCATCCCAGAGCGCAGACAAAGCAGATATAGCCTCCATCTTGTCACAAGTTGGCATCGACATCACGGATGAAGTCGAAGATAGCTTACGACCTTGTGGGTGAGATCGAGCTAGAAGACAGCGACGCGGACGAGAGCGACGACGAATTTGGTAGCCAATTCAGCGACGACGACGAAGTCTGGCCGGAGAAGGTCGTGGTTGGCGGTTCGTGCGGCTTGAGTCGCAATGTCGTGGATTGTGTTGGTGAGTATCCATGGTTGAGATTACGGGAGTGTGGAACAATCGTTGACGTATGGACAGGCTGTGTGTTGGTTGTGATCATGTCTTTTGTCATCTACAAGCTTTGGCCAGGTGCTGGATGTGCTCAGTAGTGTATCACGTAGCGAGGATGAAGGCGATGGTAGTGCTGGGCAAACACAATGGCTTGAGAGCTGGTTGAGATTGCATGGAGAATGGCACGAAGACACACAGGCTACTTTACAAAAGCGATGAATTTCGAGCTATCCAGTCTCGTTGATCCTCTCGCTGTTCTATCACTTTCCTTAACCAATTCCTTCCTTCGACGTCTGCGCCGCTGAACTTCCATTTGCGACGTCAGGCTCAGGCGTAGGCGTATTCCAATTATGCGAGGAAACATTGCCGTCCGTGGGGTACTCTCCCTCAGGAACGAAAGGAATCAACATCTTTCCATTCTCGTCCGCTTCGAAGAGAAGCGGCGCTGGCTTACCACCTTTGCCCATCACCACATTGCCGTCTTTGTCCTTGGGAGCTGCAGGCGTAGCAGTCGGTCGCGGACGGTGGTTCTTTCGCTTGCTGGACGGCGACACCACTTCGTCGTCGTCTTCGTCGAACTGACTGGCGGCGTCGTCCTTCTCCGGCTCCGCAGGGAGTTTGTCGCTGTCTTCTCGCGGCTTACTCGCTGGAGTTGCTTCGCTGGAGGGAGCCGGGGCGACGGAGGAAGGGTGAAGCACTGTCGACTTTCCGCTCGTGCGAGCCTTCTTGCGGGGAGGGGCATCTTCGGGCTCGTCGTCTTCCTCATTGTTGTTTTCGATGGCAGGTGTGGGGTCACGGCGGTTCGATCGAAGAGAACGCTTGCCTTTGGTGCCAGGCAAGTGCTTGTGGCGCGTTGCCTTGCCCTTGCCTTTGCCTTTGCCTTTGCCTTTAGGCGCGGGATCTGGGTTCAGGGCCGAGATATTGGACGCGTCGCTGAGGTCGTCGTCCGAATCCTCGATGAAGTCTTCTCGCTGGAAGAAGCGCACTCTCACGGCCCCAAATTACGTCCAAACGCCAGACGGGTCACTCAAGCTCCGAGTGATATACGAGAACGACATCGTCATTCCGACTGACTGGACTTCGCAACAGCTGGCGCTTCGTAAGGCACAGCACGAGCTCGACCTGGCGAAGGCCGGGCGCATCATCATGGCCCAGCTAGACAACCGCGCCAGGACTCAGGAGGGCGAAGATGTCACTGCCGAGTCACTCGCCTTGGCAAAGGCGGTCGCGTTGAGGGACGAGAAGATTGCGAAAGGCATGGAGGTCAAGAAGAAGGAAGAGGCGCGGGAAAGTTTCGAGAAGGGCTATTCCATCGACAAGCGAACCGGTAAGCTTTCTTGCCTTGATCAGCGCTGGAGTACCATGACTAACGATTGACAGGCTTGAGCGAGGGCGCCATGCGAAGAATGGCGCTCTCGAGGCGGGAAAAGAAGGGGAGCTGTGGGGAGTGGCCTTTTTGCGCCCCATGTTGTTGAGAGTGTACGTGTGGAGGAGGTCTTGGGGAGGATGGAGAGTGTTTCGATGGAGAAGAGTAAGAGATTGGGGGGTGCGAGAATTGAGGTGATGGGTGCAAGAATTTCCTTGGAGCGATCGAGCCTTAAAAGGTGTGAGTGATTCCTCTTGCACCCCCATTCTAGCGCGATATCCATCACGTGCTTGCGGGAAAGGCAACCTGGGCAGTCAGGAACTGGGTCCTAGAATTTCTGTTATATACCGACGCTGATAAGAGAGTATCGCTCTCCGGCAGCCGCAACAGAGCTTGCCCATCCTTTTTACCCTCGCACAACCATCCACTTGAGCACTATTCCATCAGCAAATCCAAACGTGTGCCAAGCGCTACCTCTCGTGTGTTTGTCGCTCTCGCACTGGCTTGACTCTCCAGTAGCCCTCACATTGTCCGTACACGTCACCCACGCAAACGACACCAACACCTCCCCACGAAAGAACCACCGAAAACCTCCTGCCTCCAGCTTCCCACCAGAAAACAACAATGGAAACACCTACATCCTCCTCCAGCCCCAACGAAACCGACGGCTCCACAACCCCGCGACAGTCCAGAAATGGACGCAACTTCGACGCACTCGTCGACATCCCGCCTCCTCCTTACAACGGTCTCGCAACAGAGACTAGCTCGCTACTAAGCTACGACTCTTTCTACGACTCTGACCGTGGTTCGAGGCCGCAGATTCGCCACATCCCGCCGTCCCCCGAGTACACCAGCGACGACGATGGAGGCAGCGTTGCGACTGCCAGGAGGCTCTCGAGCCAGAGCGGGAGGGCGAGTGGAAGTTCAGAGAGGAGCGAGGGTGGCTGGAAGGATACAGAGTTGAACGAGTGGCTGCCGTGCATCTGTGTGTTGACGGTGATGGCTGTGATAGTCGTGTCGGTTGCGGCGGCGGTGATCTATATGTTGGTGACCCAGTAGCAGAGGTACCGGGGATGGATGGTTTTCTGAGAGGTTGGAGGAGCCGCAAAGTCGTGTGTAAGTAGCACAAGTGGCTTGGCTGGGTTGAAAGTACTGAGAACGAGTCAAGGGCGAAGAGCGTGGAAACGAGAAATAGGAGGGCATGGAATGGAAACGATGTCGCGCCAGCTCAAAGCCAGCGAATGTCGATAGAGATATCTCGAGAGATCTTTTGCATTGATTGATGAGATGTAAGCCCGGTGTTGCAATATATGGAGAGATTGAGGACGCATACATGATGAGCATGAAGACTGATTCTCACCCATCATGTCGATCTACCCGTGACATCCTGCAGATACCAACTCTCCCCATTGTACTGCAGCTGCATCTGCATCTTCCTTGATTCCTTGTCCAAGTGACCAAGCGACTGCATCCCGTTATTGCGATCTGCAACGTGATACAGTGCTAGAGAAGACGACTTCCACAGCGGGGTTTCCGCATCCCTGGACTTGATCATGGTCGACAGGATGAACACGGTGATACCCAACCAGATAGCCGCAGGCAAAGCAAGCCATTTGAAGTTGACGAAAAAGTATTGCTCGTTGACCCATTCTGTTCCCGTAACGATTGCATCCGGGTATGTTGTGTTGCCAGTGCGTAGCGCGTTGGACATAGAAATGGCGAGATTGTTGATGCGTTTCTCGAAACCAGCGGATCCGTAGCGGGAGTCAAGGTCGGGATCGCAGAGAGTGGGAGTTGGGCCGAGGATATCTTGAATCACCTCAGGCATCCATTGCCCGGTGTAGTAATTGTCGCCACCTCCTGCTATGGCTGCCGCCCCTTCCATGGTTTTCGCGAGTGAATTTCCCCATTGATATAAGTCGTGCTTACTAACGCAAAATTGGTCCGTTTTGTAGGGTTCTGCAAGGCAGATGTTACCGCTTTGGGAAACATCGCTGTCTGCTTGCCATTCCAAATCTTTGACGGTATCAAGAACCACTGTTTCCATGGTCGTATTATAGGTCGAGTTGAGATTTTGTAGACACAGGGTAAGAGTTGCCTTATGAACCTTCCAGCTTGATGCTTGAAAGACATTCTTTTCACGATCTTCGGATGTTATGTTTTGCTTAGTTGCGTTACAAGGAGGGTAATAAGCAACATATATGTCGGCGATAGACGGTGACATGCCGTTTGAGTATGTGGGGACTTCTCTGTAGGGAGCAGCCATCCAGAATGTGTCTGACATGCTTAGATTCTGCGCGGGTGGCGTCTGTCAAAGGTACTCTATCAGTTTCGATCACAACTTTTCTTTGGAAACAGAGTACCCACCCAAGAAAGGCCAGAGATTCGAGTGTTGGCATAAGCACTGCGCTTATGTACCTCAATGCTGGATGACACATCTTCGATCGATGCACAGACGGCCAAGGTAGCGTAGTTTTCCCACCTACATGCTTCGGCGGAGCAATTGCCCTTTACATCCGACAAGCTGATGCTCTCGTCAAGGACGCCTGAGACAATTGCTCTGTACATGTGTGGGTGGACTGTACTGCGGCGTCAGATTACTGTACATTGTAGTACGACCAGGGAGGGCAAGCTTACAATTAGCTGCGTTCGGCCGTGAAGTATTGAAGACTGGCTTTGCAAAAGTGGATGAGGCCATGACAGTGGTGTCCCAATCAGGATGCGAGTAGACGGTCGAACGACTGATCGCAGCATTAGGCGGAGCATCGCTGTTCATGACCGTGCGGACTCGAATTGTATTTGACTGCTGCATGAACGGGGCAAAGGCCAGCATCAAGATTGTGGCGAGTAAGCCAAGAGACACAAGGTGTCTAATGTGGTGAGCTATGTTCAGAGCTAGTAGACGTTCATCTTACAGTTTCGTCCTAGGGAGAAGCATCAAGCTGCCATGGGGTCCGCGTGATGCTTCGTCGAATTTGCCAAGGTCTGATCCCGAACGCTTGTTGCGCAGCCAGTCCCATTTCAATTGTCCGATACAGGACGACACAGATACCATAAGAGCAGACTGGGTAACTTGGGACAGCGTCGCGACTACAGTAGCCAAGTTGATATCCAGAGTCCAATCTTTGCGCGAGCGGTCTTGGTAAATTACCAGCACTGCAACGACGCCTGCGAGAGCACATGTTCCAACGATCCAGGTCAAAGACTCCCACTTCCATTCTCGCAACAAAGTCCAGAGAGACCTCGAGTGATGAGTACGATATGTTGTGTCCTGAGAGAGCGAGTGATCTTTCATCGGCTCTACCATGGAACGGGGCTGCTTATGAGGCACGAAAAGTTCCTCGTCGGGGCGTTGCTCGACCCTGCCGTATTGTGGACCGTTCGAATTCATATTGACGAAACGCGAGAGTGTGACGGGCAGACAGGAG
>Ga0265797_10009561_pt1 | contig 12571 bp, 10 predicted proteins | sample P2T30metagenome_FD_192433 | JGI IMG/M metagenome (GOLD analysis project Ga0265797, IMG submission 192433) | Plant litter microbial communities from East Loma Ridge, Irvine, California - P2 T30 | ecosystem: Environmental > Terrestrial > Plant litter > Unclassified | place: USA: California... | reverse complement strand
GCAACTTCGGGCACCTCTGCCTCACCCCGCAGAGCGGCGAGGCCCGGCGGCACGCGCTCACGGCCCGCGAACTGTGGCTGCGTCTCGCCCGCGACGCCGGCTTCTGGGTCTCGCAGCGCGGCACCCTGGTCGCCGCCCGGCACGCCGACGAGCTGGCACTGCTCGACGAGCTCGCCGCCGCCCGCACCGAGCGGGTGCTCGGCGACCGCCCCGAGATCGAGCCCCTCGACGAGCGCGAGCTCGCCGCGCTCGCCCCGGTCGCGCCCGGCGTCACCCTCGGCGGCGCCCTGCTGCCCTACGACCTCCAGGTCGACCCGAGGGAGGCGGCGGACGCGATCCGCAGGCACCTCGAGTCGCGAGGGGTGCGCTTCCTGACCCGCACCTCCGTGGGGTCGGTCGCCACCGGCCGCGTCGAGACGAGCCGCGGACCGATCCGGGCCGGCACCGTCGTCGTCGCGACGAACCACGACCTCGACCAGCTGCTGCCCGATCTCGCCGAGCGGTCCGCGCTGCAGCGCTGCGGACTCGACATGCTCCGCGTCCGGGCCGACCTCGTCCGACCGCTCGCGGCGCCCCTCCTGACCGGGTGGTCGCTCATCCGCTACAGCGCCTTCGCCGGCACGGTCGCGGCCGACGACGTGCGAGCCCGCCTGCACGGCGAACGACCCGACCTGGCCGCGCTCGACCTCAATCAGATGTACACGCAGCTGCCCGACGGCTCGGTGCTCGTCGGCGACAGCCACCAGAAGGGCGCGGCCATCTCGCCGTTCCAGGACGAACGCGCCGCCGTCGCGTTCCTCGACGAGTTCCGCGTGCTGTTCGGCGCGGAGCCCGTCGTGACCGAGCGGTGGCAGGGCGTCTACGCCTCCGGCCGCGATGAGTTCGTCGTCGACGAGGTGGAGCCCGGCGTGCTCGTCACCGTCGTCGCCACCGGCATCGGCATGACCACCGGCCTCGGGCTCGCCGAGCACGTCGTCGGCGCCCACCTCGACGGTGGACGCGACGCCGCCCTCCCGCCTGCGGACGCCTCCGTCGCGCCCGTCCCCCGCCCCTCCCTCCTGACAGGAAGCCGCTCATGAGCACCGCCACCACCGACACCGCCACGACCACGACCGCCGCCGTCGCCACGACCACGACCGCCGCCGTCGTCCCGATCGAGCTCGTCGTGCTCGACATGGCCGGCACGACCGTCGTCGACGACGGCATCGTCGAGCAGGCCTTCGCGCGCACGGCCGACCGCGTCGACCTCGGGCCGACGCTCACCCGCGACGAGGCTCTGCAGCACGTGCGCGACACGATGGGCCAGTCGAAGATCGACGTTTTCCGCCACCTCACGGGCGGCGACGAGCAGGTCGCGCAGCGTGCCAACGAGCAGTTCGAGGTCGCCTACGGCGAGCTCGTCGACGAGCTCGGGGTCGACCCCCTCGACGGGGCGGCCGACGTGATCGACGCGCTCCGCGCCTCCGGCGTCAAGGTCGTGCTCACGACGGGCTTCTCGCCCGACACCCGCGACCGCCTGCTCGACGCGCTCGGCTGGAGCGTCGACGCGGTGCTCTCGCCGGTCGACGCCGGCCGGGGCCGCCCGGCACCCGACCTGGTGCTCACGGCGCTGCTGCGGACGGGGGCGTCGTCGGTGGCGTCCGTCGTCGTGGTGGGCGACACCGTCAGCGACGTCCGATCGGGTCTCGCCGCCGGCGCCGGGCTCGTCGTCGGCGTGACGACCGGCGCGCACACCCGCGAGCAGCTGCTCGCCGCCGGCGCCCACCTCGTGCTCGACGGCGTCGGCGAGCTGCTCGAACAGCCCCGGTTCGCCGGCATCGCCGCACCCGCCCCGACCGCGGCCGCCTGATGCGCGACGCCGCCCGGTCGGGGCGCCAGGGCGCGAGAGCCTGGTCGTCGCGGCGCCGCCCGGCGGCCGCCGCGGGGGAGTCCGCCCGGCGATCCGGCCCCCCGACGGCGTCGGACGAGGCCGGGGGCGCCTCCGTCGAGCTCCGCCTCGACCCGTCACCGACCGCGATGGTGTGGACCGAGCCGGGTCGACCCCACGAGGCGATCGCCGTGCCCACGGTCGTCCTCGCCCCGGGAGACGTGCTCGTCGAGCTCGAGCTGAGCACCGTCTGCGGCTCGGACGTCCACACGACGCGCGGCGATCGCACCGCCCCGACGCCGCTCGTGCTCGGACACGAGCAGGTCGGCCGCGTCGTCGTGCTCGGCGAGGGCGCGGCGGCCGTCGACGGCTCGGCGCTGGTCGTCGGGCAGCGCGTGGTCTGGTCGCTCACCGTGAGCTGCGGGCGCTGCGCCACCTGCCGACGCGGTCTGCCGCAGAAGTGCGACTCGGTGCTGAAGTACGGGCACGAGCGCCTCGTCACCGGGTGGGAGCTGAGCGGCGGCTTCGCCACGCACGTCCACGTGCGGGCGGGCACCGCCGTCGTGCCGGTCGACGGCGACCTCGACCCCGCCCTGCTGGCGCCGGTGTCGTGCGGCACGGCGACCGCCCGGGCGGCCCTCGACTCCGCCGAGCGGATCGTGTCGCTCGACGGCGCCGTCGTCCTCGTGCTCGGAGCGGGTCTGATCGGCCTCACGGTCGCCGCCATGGCCGCCGATGCCGGGGCCCGTGTCGTCGTCGTCGACCCCGATGCCGGTCGCCGGGCCCTCGCGGCCCGCTTCGGCGCCGTCGTCACCGCCGACCCGTCGGCCGCGCCCGGCTCGGACGACAGCGTCGAGCACGCCCTCGAGACCGCAGGAGGCGCGCCCCTGGTGGCCATCGAGGCGTCCGGTTCGCCGAAGGCCGTCGCCTCGGCGCTGACCCTGCTCGGCACGGGCGGGGTCGCCGTGCTCGTGGGCAGCGTGTTCCCCGCGCCGCCCGTGCCGCTCGACGCCGAGAGCATCGTGCGGCGGCTGATCACCGTCCGGGGCGTGCACAACTACGCGCCCCGGCACCTCGTCGAGGCGGCGCGCTTCGTCGAGGATCGGCACGGCGCGTGGCCCCTGCGCGAGCTGGTGGGCGACGTGGTCGGCCTGGCCGACCTCGACGCGGGCATCGCGGCGGCTGCGGCCGGAGGGTCGGTGCGGGTCGGCGTCCGCCCCGGCGCCTGACGCCGACCGCGCTCGGCTCTGCTCGGCCTGGCTCTGCGCGACCTCGCCGCTGCTCGGCCTCGCTCCGCTCGCCCGGCCCGGCCCGGCCGGGTTCGCGGGGCGTCCGTCCGAGGCGACCCGCGCCTCCTCGGGTCAGGTGCCGATGGCGCGGATGAAGTGGTCGCCCTGGCGGGCCCGGCCCGATGCGGCGACGGTGAAGCGGACGATGTCGCTGCGGTAGCGGTCGTCGGAGGCCTCGAACGTGCGGCCGTCGCGGCCCCGCGTGACGCGATGGAGTCGCAGGATCGGCGTTCCCGGCTCGACGTCGAGCAGCTCGGCGTCGAGCTCGTCGGCGGCCACCGCGTCGATCTCGTGGTCGATGTCGTCGTAGCCGAATCCGCGCGAGTCGAGGTACTCGGTGATCGACACGGTGTCGAGGTCGACGTCGAAGAGCACCCGGCCGACCTCCTCGATGAAGGTGAGGCGCTCGAGCATCGTCGGCCGGCCGTCGACCAGGCGCAGACGCACGACGTCGACGACCAGGTCGCCGGGGCGGATGCCGAGGGCCTGGGCCTTGTCGTCGTCGGCCCGGCGCAGCGAGATCTCCTGCGTGCGGGCGCCCGGTTCGCCGCCGACGTCGCGCACCCACTTCGTGAAGGGGATCGACACGTCGACGGGGTGGTGCGCCTTGCGGGCGACGACCCGCGCGGGTCGGCCGCGGCGGGTCTCGACGAGTCCCTCGCTGCGGAGCGCCGCCAGGGCGTTGCGGATCGGACCGCGGGAGGTGCGCCACTGCTCGGCCAGCTCGCCCTCGCTGGGCACGTCGTCGCCGACCGCGAGGTCGCCGCTGAGGATGCGGCGGCGCAGGTCGTCGGCGATCTGCTCGTAGAGGGTGGTGGCCACGGTCGGATCCTACCGACGAGGCGGACTCGTCAGCCTCCCGGGGGTGTGGCGAGCGGGTCAGGCCCCCTCCCGACGGGGCTGACGCCACGCCGAGCGCGACGAAGGGGCGGGTGCACTGCGCCCGCCCCTTCTTCTCGACCCGGAGGGTCGACGCTCGATCAGCGCTTGCTGCGACCCGTGATGAGGCCGTAGACGAACAGCACCACGACGGCGCCGACGATGGCGATCAGCCACGACTCGATCGAGAAGAAGCCGTTGAAGTCGACGCCGAACAGCGCGCCGCCGATCCAACCGCCGAGCAGGGCGCCGATGACGCCGAGCACGAGGGTGGCGATCCAGCCGCCGCCCTGACGGCCGGGGAGGATCAGCTTGGCGATGGCGCCGGCGATGAGACCGAGGAGGAGGAAGGCGAGGAAGCTCATGAGAGACCTTTCGAGCGGTTGGTGACAAGTTGACACCGCCTGATCCCGTCACCACCGAGGTGGCGACGAGCTCATGAGCCTCAACTCGAGGCTTAGCGGTAAGTCGACTGTGCACCTCCTGGGAGTCTCCCGCCCAAGCTCGCTTTTCGACTATCCGGAATGCGCACCCCAGCCCTTGCGATCTCGGGACTTGTTCTAGTAGAGATAGAACATGTTGATCAGGCTCGATCCGGCGTCCGAGATGCCGCTCGCCGACCAGGTCGTGACGCAGATCCGCCGGGGCATCGCCGACGGCGGCATCGAGATCGGCGAGCGACTGCCCTCGGCTCGCGACCTCGCGGCCGCTCTCGCGATCAACATGCACACCGTCCTGCGCGCGTACGACTCGCTCCGCACGTCCGGCCTGATCGAGCTCCGCCGCGGTCGTGGGGCGGTCGTCATCGCCGGCGCCGACGCCCCGACCACGGCCCTCTACGACGCCGCCGCCGCGCTCGTCCGCGACGCCGCCCGCCTCGGCATCGCACCCGCCGACCTCGCCACGATCATCAGGGGGATGACATGACCACCGACCGACCCGACCCAAGCACGCCCGACGAGCCCGAGACCGGCACCGCGCCCGCCGACCACGCGCCCGCCGACCACGCGCCCGCCGGGGTCGACGGGGCGGCCCTGCTCCGCACCTCCTCGGCCGTCGTCGCGGCCCTCGCGCCCGCGGCCCTCCTCGTGGTCGTCGCCCTCGTGGTCGGTCCGCGGCTGGGCGACACCATCGCGCGGCACTGGTCGGGCGACGGCCCCGCCGACGGGTTCTCGGGCACCTGGTCGTCGTTCGCCGTCGTCGCGACGATCGTCGCCGCCCTGACCGCGGTGTCGATCGTGGCCGCCCTGACCCGGCGAGGGCGCCCATCACGCCTGATCGCCGGAGGCGCGGCCTCCTTCGCCGGCCTGGCCGCCTGCACCTGGGTCGCCACCGCCCTCGCCACCGCGGCGGCGCCGACCCCCGAGGAGGCGGTGGCCGGCTGGACACCCGCGCTCACGCTCCCGGGCCTCGCCTGGGGCGTCGTCGTCGGCTGGCTGGCGACCGGGAGCGGCGTCCGGGCCCTGCCCGACGAGGAGCTCGACGACCGGGCGAGCGTCCGCCCGGCGGATCTGCGACCGGGGGAGCGGCTGGCGTGGTCGGGAACCACCGGCAGCCCCGTCTTCGTCGTGATGGGGTCCGTCCTGATGGCCCTGGCGATCGTCGTGGGCGTCGTCCTGTTCGCGACCGGCGCCTCCTCGGTCGTCGTCCACGCCGCCGTGCTGTTCCTCGCCGGCGCCGCCGTCCTCGCCCTGGGCCGGGTGCGGCTGACCGTCGACCGGCGCGGCGTGCGCCTCGTGTCGGCCCTGCTCGGCATCCGCCTGCTGCGGGTGCGCCTGGCCGACGTCGCCGGCGTCGAGACCGAGACCCTCGACCCGCTCTCCTGGGGCGGCTGGGGACTGCGCGTCTCGAAGCGCGGAACGGCCTACGTCACCGGCCGCCGACCCGGCATCGTCGTCCGACGCCGCGACGGGAGCGCCGTCGCCGTCACCATCGACGACGCCGAGTCCGCCGCCTCGGTCGCCGCCGCTCTCGCCGCGCGCTGACGCGACGGGGCGTCCGTCCTCCCTCCCCCTCGGACCGCACCAGAAGTGGGGTCACCGGAGGCGGGCGGAGGCTCCCCGGAGACCGCTCCATCTGTTTAGAGTGTCCACAGAGAGGGGGTGCGACGATGCAGGAGTCGACGCGCGAGGTCAGACGCCAGCGGGCGGTCGAGAGCCTCGGCGTCATCGACACCGATCGGAACCCCCGCCTCGACCGCATCACGCGCATGGCCCGGGCGATCTTCGGGGTGCCGATGTCGTCGGTCACGGTCATCGACTCCGACCGCGCGCTCTTCCTGGGGCGAGACGGCTTCGACGTGCCGGTCGTCGGCCGCGCCGACACCCCCTGCCGCCTCGTCATCGACTCGGGCGAGATCATCACGACCGACGACGCCCGCATCGACCCGCGCTTCGACGACATCGCGATGTTCCGCGCCAACGGCCTCGGCTTCTACCTCGGCCACCCGCTGCTCGACGGCTCGGGCAACGTCGTCGGGTCGTTCTGCGTCATGGCCCCCGAGCCGCGGCAGCTGAACCCGCTCGAGATGTCCGAGTTCGTCGACCTCGCCGCGTGGGCGCAGAGCGAGCTGCTCGCCGACGCCGAGGCCGCCTCGTCGCGGGCGACGCAGCAGGCCCTGCTCCCCGACGAGCCCCTCGAGATCGACGACGTGCACGTCGAGGGCGTGTGCCTGCCCTCGCTCAGCGTCGGCGGCGACTACTTCGACTACGGCGTCGTCGGCCGACAGGTGCACGTGGCCGTGGGCGACGTCATGGGCAAGGGCGTCGGGGCCGCGATCCTGGGGGCGGCCGTCCGTGCGGCGTGCCGCGCCGCCGTGCCGACGGTCACCGACGGGCGTCGCCTCGGCACCGCCGTCGACCGCATCGAGCGCGCCGTCCTCGGCGACCTGCAGCGCACCGGGTCGTTCGTCACCTACTTCCACGCCGTGCTCGACCTCGACACCGACGAGCTGTCGTACGTCGACGCGGGCTCGGGGCTCTCGCTCATCATCCGCGCCGACGGCACGATCGAGCAGCTCATGGGCGCCGATCTGCCCCTCGGCCTCGAGGCGCAGCCGCACGAGACGCACACCACTCCGCTGCTGACCGGCGACCGGCTCGTCGTCATGAGCGACGGCGTCCTCGACATCCTCGACGACGACCTCGACTGGGTGCGCGAGATCGGCCGCATCGTCGCCCGCTCCGGCGACGGCGAACGGACGGACGGGCCCGACCTCGTCGATGCGATCAGCATGCTCGCCGACGACCGCATCGCCCGAGACGACGTCACCCTCCTCGTACTGGACCGTCGTCCATGACGGACCTCCTCACCCGACGCGACCAGCGCCTCCTCGGGCGGACGACGCCGCCCCGGCGCATCGTCCCGATCCGCATCGTCGTGCTGCTCGCATCGCTGGCGGGGCTGAACTACATCATCTGGCGCTGGGCCGTGTCGGTGAACTGGTCGTCGTGGTGGATCGCCGTGCCGCTGATCGTCGCCGAGACGTACAGCGTGATCGACTCGCTGCTGTTCGGCATGGGCGCCTGGCGACTGCGCGAACGCGGCGAACCGCCGACCGCGCCGTCGCCCGAGTCGCCCGACACGGTCGTCACCGTCGACGTCTTCGTCACCACCTACAACGAGCCCGTCGAGCTCGTCATGCGCACGGCGCTCGCCGCGAAGGCCATCGAGTACCCGCACACGACGTGGATCCTCGACGACGGCGGTCGCGCCGAGATCCGCGAGGCGGCCGAGTCCGCGGGCATCGGCGTCATCACGAGGTCGTCCGACTGGGTCGACCGGCCCCGCCACGCGAAGGCGGGCAACCTGAACAACGCGCTGCTCGCGACCGAGGGCGAGTTCCTGCTCATCCTCGACGCCGACCAGGTGCCCGAGCCGAGCATCCTCCATCGCACCCTCGGCTACTTCCGCGACGAGAAGACGGCCCTCGTGCAGACGCCGCAGTGGTTCGAGAACGTGCCCGAGTCCGACCCGCTCGGCAGCCAGGCGCCCCTGTTCTACGGGCCGATCCAGCAGTCGAAGGACGGCTGGAACAGCGCGTTCTTCTGCGGCTCGAACGCCGTGCTGCGTCGCGAGGCCCTCATGCAGCTGGGCGTGTCGCGCTACGTCGCCGAGGTCGAGGCGGCCGTCCGCCGCGCCATCAAGACGTCGACGCGTCTCATCGCCCGCGCCCGCGAGGAGGCGGTCGACCAGCCCCGCGTGCTCGAGGTGCTCGACGAGGCCGAGACCATCGTCGAGCGGGCGCGGGTCGAGGTCGCCCGCGGCGACTCGCTGGGCGACGTGACCTACCGGTTCCAGCGGGGCATCGACACGATCGCGTACCGCTTCGCGGACGCCGACGTGGCCGCCATGCAGGACGACATCGCCGAGCTCGCCGCCATGTCGGTCGGCCCCGGCACCTTCGACGCCCTCGACCAGGCCGCCCTCGACCTGCTCAGCCAGCGCTCGTCGTCGCCGCTGCAGGCCATCGAGTCGATCTCGATGCTCGTGAACGCGCTCGACGTCGACCGCGGCGACGAGGCCCAGGCGATCATGCCGCTGGCCACGATCTCGGTGACGGAGGACATGGCGACGGCCATGCGCCTCCACGGTCTCGGCTGGAAGTCGGTCTACCACGACGAGATCCTCGCGATCGGCCTCGCCCCCGAAGACCTCAACACGATGATGACGCAGCGCCTCCGCTGGGCCCAGGGCACGATGCAGGTGTTCTTCCGCGAGAACCCGCTCGTGCAGAAGGGCCTCTCGTGGGGTCAGCGCCTCATGTACTTCTCGACGATGTGGAGCTACCTCTCGGGCTTCGCCGCCCTCGTCTACATCGCGGCGCCCGTGCTGTGCCTCTCGTTCGGCGTCGTCCCGGTGACGGCGTACAGCGTCGACTTCTTCGCGCGGCTGATCCCGTTCCTGGTGCTCAACCAGGTGCTGTTCTGGGTCGTCGCCGCGGGCCGCCCGACCTGGCGCGGGCAGCAGTACTCGCTCGCGCTGTTCCCCGTCTGGATCGCCTCGGTGACGACCGCGTTCCAGAACGTCTACCGCGGCCGTGCACTCGGCTTCTCGGTGACCCCCAAGACCAAGCAGGCCTCGAACGGGCCGCGCTGGGACCTCGTGAAGCCGCAGCTGATCGCCATGGGCTGCCTCGCGGCGGCCCTGGTGCTCGTCGGCATCCGCTACGCGACCGGACAGGCGGACGGCATCGCGCCGTTGGTGAACATCCTCTGGGTCGTCTTCGACCTGGTGATCTTCAGTATCGTCATCCGAGCCGTTCTCTACACGGGGCCAGAGGCGCCCCGAGACAAGGAATCCCCATGATGACCGTTGGAGTCGAGACCGTCGAGGGCGGGGTCGTGATCTCCCCGCAGGGGCGTCTCACCGTCGTGTCCACCCCGCAGCTCCGAACAGAGGTGTCGACGCGCATCGAGGCCGGCGACCGCCTGATCATCGTCGACCTCTCGCAGACGACGTTCGTCGACTCGTCGGGGCTCGGCGCGCTCGTGTCGTGCCTGAAGTCCGCGCGACAGGCAGGTGGAGACCTCCGACTCGTGGCCCCGACCGAGCAGGTCTCGATGGTGCTGAAGCTCACGAACCTCGACCGCATCCTCCAGCCCCGCGCTTCGGTCGAAGAAGCGCTCCATGACTGAGAGCGACGGCGTCAGCGTCATCGACGTCGCTGCCGTGCCCGAGAGCATCGACCTCGTCCAGAACACCTTCGAGGCCTGGTGGTCCGCGCTCGGCATCGACTCGATGGAGGTGCGGTTCCCGTTCGAGACGGCGATCGTCGAGATCGCCGCGAACGTCATCGAGCACTCGATCCGCGCCGACGGCCTCGAAGGGGTCGACGGGCGTCGGTTCCAGCTCGAGCTCCGGGCCGAAGACGAGCGTCTGACGGCCGTCTTCAACGACAACGGGCTGCCCGCCGAGATCGACCTCAGCAACGTGTCGATGGCCGACCTCGAAGACGAGGACGGCCGGGGGCTCGCCCTCGCCCTCCTCAGCCTCGAATCGCTCGACTACACGCACGAGGGAGGCCGCAACATCTGGACGCTCGTGTGCCGTCGGTGAGACGCCGGGCGCTGCGCGTCGTCGCCGCCCTCGCGGCGGTGGCGGCCGCGGTGCCGCTGGCCCTGGGAGGCGCGGCGGCGGCGACGGCCGCCACCGCGCCTCCTGCGGACGGGGCCTGGTTCGGCCCCGATCTCGACTGGGGCTCCGACGGGCCCGACGGCTACGCGGGTCGCCTCGGCGAGACGCCCTCGATGTACGGCGTCAACGTCGACTACCCGCTCGACGACGGCGCCGTCGACGAGTGGCGTCGATCGGCCCGGGCCGCGGCCGCCCAGGGGGCGGCCCTGGTGGTCAGCCTCGAGCCGTCGAGACCGCTCGCCGACCTCGACGCCGATCAGGCCGCCCGCGCCGACGAGCTGATGACCGAGTTCCACGACCAGTACGGGCTCGCCCAGCTCGTGCGGTTCGCCCCCGAGATGAACGGCAACTGGCAGCGCTGGGGGCAGCAGCCGACCGAGTTCGTGCGGGCCTTCGGCGAGATCGCCGACACCGTGCACGCCGGCACGTCCGATGCGACGATGGTGTGGGCTCCGTCGTACGGGGCCGGCTACCCCTTCGCCGAGGCGAACGGCCGGCTGCCCGCCACCGGCGCCCGCGACGAGGCCCTGCTCGACACCGACGGCGACGGGGCCGTCACCGCGGCCGACGACCCGTACGGCCCGTACTACCCGGGCGACGACGCCGTCGACTGGGTCGGGCTCACCATGTTCTTCTTCGGCAAGGGCGACGCCTCGACGTCGGCCGGGACCGACGTGCCCCTCGAGATGAACCAGGCGCCGACCGCCGGCGAGGTCGAGGCCCGCTTCGACGAGACCTGGGGCTACACGCAGCCGCAGCAGTCGACGTTCTACGACCGGTTCGCCGCCGGGACGGACCACCCGCTGCTGCTCGACACGGGCGCCCTGTACGACCAGAGCATCGACGGCGACCCCGAGGTCGACGTCAAGCGGGGCTGGTGGCGTCAGGTGCTCGCCGCGCTGCCCGACCGGCCGCTCATCGCCGGGGTGACCTGGCTCGAGACGGTGCGAGACGAGGCCGAGGCGGACGGCCGCGAGGTCGACTGGCGTGCGACCGCCGACGACGACATGGCCGCCGCTCTCCGTGCCGATCTGACCGCCTCCGACGTCGTCTTCGGGCCGGTGACCGAACCCGTCACGAACGCCGAGGGCGACGCGGCCACCGTGCAGGTCCGCGACGGCGGCGGCGACGAGATGGGCTGGATCGTCGGCTGCGCCGTCGCCCTCGCCCTGGCGTTCCTGCTGAGCGGTGTCGCCGGTCGCCTGCTGCCGAGCTGGCGCTACCCCGACGACGGCAAGCCGGGGCGCGACCTGCGCATCGACCTGTTCCGCGGCTTCATCATCCTCGCCGTGGTCATCACGCACATCGAGGTCGCCGGGCCCTACTCGTTCGTCACCCTCAAGGCGGTGGGCGCCATCACCGGCGCCGAGATGTTCGTGTTCCTCAGCGGGCTCGTGCTCGGCATGGTCTACCCGCTCGGGGTCAGGAGGTTCGGCGAGAAGACGGCCGCGATCGGCGCGTTCGTGCGGGCGCGCAAGCAGTACGTCGTCACGCTCGCGGTCATCCTGATCGTCTTCGCGTTGAGCTTCGTGCCGCTGGTGAACACCGACGAGATCACGACCTTCACCGACCGCGGAACCGGCGACACCGGCGCGGGCGCCATGGGGCGCGTCTACGACCTCTACCCGAACGCCGACCGCCTGCTCGACTACCCGCCGCCCTGGTACGCGGTGCGTCAGCTGCTGCTGCTCGAGATGGGCCCCTGGCCGTTCAACATCATGGGGCTCTTCGTCGTGCTCAGCCTGACGATCCCGGGTCTCATGTGGCTCGTCAAGCGCGGCCTCTGGTGGGTCGTGCTCGTCGCCAGCTGGGCCGTCTACGCGGTCGGCGTGCTCTTCCCCGACTTCTCGCTGCTGCCGTCGCAGTTCGAGCCGGTGTTCCCGCTCTTCGCCTGGCAGGTGCTGTTCACCCACGGTCTCGTGATCGGCAACTACCGGCGTCAGATCGTCTCGGCGCTGACGTCGACGGTCGGCAAGGTGCTCGTCGGCGTCGGCGTCGTGGGCTACGCCGGGTTCCTCGCCCTCCTCTGGGCGGGCAGCACCTACGGCTTCGATCTCGGACCGATCCCGTCGTCGATCTACGACTCGCTGTACCTGACGGGGTACCAGCGCGTCGACATGCAGTGGGGCCGCCTCGTCGACGTCGCCCTCGTGGTGGTGTGCGTCTACGCGATCCTCACCGTGTTCTGGAAGCCCATCGCGGCCGCCCTGGGATGGCTGTGGATCCCGCTCGGGCAGGCGAGTCTGTACGTCTTCATCTGGCAGGTCTTCTTCGCCCTCGCGGTGGCCTCGATCCCGGGCCTCGACCGGTCGAACGTCCTCGCCGGCACCGTGATCCACACGGTGGTCATCCTGCTGGTCTGGTTCATGGTGCGGAAGAGGTTCCTCTTCTCGGTCATCCC
>Ga0265797_10009559_pt1 | contig 12575 bp, 15 predicted proteins | sample P2T30metagenome_FD_192433 | JGI IMG/M metagenome (GOLD analysis project Ga0265797, IMG submission 192433) | Plant litter microbial communities from East Loma Ridge, Irvine, California - P2 T30 | ecosystem: Environmental > Terrestrial > Plant litter > Unclassified | place: USA: California... | reverse complement strand
AGGTCGGGTGACTTTTGACTACTCTAACAATAACGGTCGCTATTTCATTGGGCAGGAAGTGCTGGCGTTTGAGTTGTGTTTTCGTAAATCCAGCGATCAGAATATTCAACTGCTGAATGATCCCGTCAGTATTTATACCGTCGCGGTGGTTAAAGATAAAAATGATTTTGCCGAGATAAGTGATGCACGGATTTATGATGGAACGTCGAGAACCAGGCGGCCAAAAATAAACCAAATCGCGATACTTCAGAATAGTAATGGATTTTATGCGGCCATTAAAATCCTGTCCATTAAGGATGACACACGTGGCGCCGAGTATGATGAGGTTACGTTTGACTACGTTATTCAGACTAACGGTACTCCCGATTTTACGGCGTTGAAACTTTAGCTGCACACCATATGGTGTTGTTTCAACTGCTACGGCGGCATCAGGTCTGTTTTCGGTCGTGTTCACCGGTGACCTGTTGCAAGATTGGTTCAACACCTGCTTCAATTCAGCATTTGGCTACGGGCATTCAAGTAAGAAAATAGCTTTTAACTAAATTGACACTGTTAGGAACGGGGGGGGGGACTAGTCGCCAGAAAGGCTTATTCCTCGAGTGAAAGGTCAATATCCTCACAGGTGTTGGATCGTTGACAAGTATTTATGGGAACCCGCGGCCCTTTGGGGTCTCGTGCGTCGAGCCGGTACATCGTTAAGATACCTGCATGATAGCTCCCCGGAACGCCAGAGAATGCAACTTTATCGCCGTCGCTAAATCGCCCCTCATACACCTTAATATCATGACCACTTTGAGGCGCAAGAGAGACCGAGATGCGGCCAGAAGGTCGACATGCGATATGAATCACTACATTGGTTTGATGCCCGTTGGCAGCCTCATCAAAGGCACGCACGATGTTATGGCCGTTTGGAGCAAGGCAAAGTGTCCCTGGGATCGTTGCAGATATCGCTTCCTCAGAGGTTTCCCCTGCTTTAGCTGAAGGTATGTAAAAGGCCAGATTGAGACCGAGCAGTGCCCTCTCCGGAAGAGGAGAAAATAGATCTTCTGAAACGTTTCTCAGTGCAACCAGTGCGGGTTCAAAATTGTTCTTGATGAGGTCTGTACTAGCCTCGAGACACGCACCACCGACGGCAACAAGGATTGCGAAAAGTCCCTTTGCTATTGGGGTTTTGAGTGACTTTGTTTTACTTCGCTTTTTAAAGGTCATATTTTTTCAAAAAACTTCTTTTTAATCGTTGTGCAGCTCTGTTTGACTCAGTTAAAGGGCTTAAAGTTCCGATAGCCCATAACCCTGAAACGTTGAAAGACATTTAAGTTGCTCATGAGTACGAAAGCAGATTGAAGTTTAAACTCTGCGCTAAAATTTGGGATACCTATATTGTTCTGAGGTGAGCATATCACCTCTGTTAAGGTGGCCAAATACATTGTGCCTCTACAAATCCCGGAAGAGCGGTTAGACTGTTAGCTATGGGATACCCTTTTTTTAAAATAATTAATGTGATTTTTGATTTCTTGCTTAGATCATACACTCGCTATATCCGAGTGTATGATTAATACATTACGTTTATGCCGTTATGGCATGTGAACTAAATTAAATAAGGGATGCAGGAACTATAAACCATAAACATTGATATAGAACTGGCCTTTACCTTCATCAGTCTTTTGAATTCTATAAGTGATGGGAATGTCCTGCTTTAAATCCGGCTTAGTGAATGTCAGATCAGCCGCACATTGATATACATCTAACTTCGAATCGTGGCTCAGTGTTCTGACGTTATTTACGGAAATTGATACGTCCGAATCCAGTTTTAGTGATTTTTCGATCTCCTTACGGGAGATATCAATAACTAAGTTCTTTGCATCGGTATTGCTGCATTTAGGTGTGTCTTCGTTACACCCAGACAGGATAAAAGCAATAATTAAAGTCGTGAAAATTTTAAACATGTGGTTATCTCTTATGATTTTTATTCAAAGGTTTTATTTGACTCTCTTATTTTCTCAAGAATGTTTGCGGCGCGATTGTATCCTATTCTAAAATGATGCTGTACAGTACTTACCTTGACGACTTTTAATCCTTCATTAAAAATTAACTCAAGGGTCTGTTCATGCAGGAGGTCGGTGGGTGCATCATTTTCGTTCTTGATTATTTCTGTAATGTTGATTGTGTCAGGGGATATGCTCTGGCTGTCTTTCATTTTGGTTTATATATCCCATCCATAGTTCCTGCCGCTGAACTCCCGCAGTAATCCTCGCACCCTTTAGTCATAACTGTCGCTCCTCCCGCCAATAATTCACTGATAACAGCTACACACTGGTTTAACGAATCATTCCACAGCCAGCGTTTTTTCTGCCCTGTGCTTGCTGAAATCGCACTTGCAGTTCCTTCCACATTGCACACTCCTGATCCATCCGGAGTAGATGAGTTAATTGAGAACTCAGCGGATTCTTTATGGTTCTTTATTTCCAAATAGCCATTATGTTTAACGTATTCCGCAGCGGTAGCCAGTGTAGATGTGCTCAATATCAGGGTGGCAAAAATGACTCTTTTCATTGTTACTCCTTGTCAGTTAATGCGAATGTTTTTTGTTATTTTTCCGAATGTCAGCGGTCTACGCTTTTCCACATAGAAGTAGGCGACATTAAATGCCGACTTTTTGTGATTGCCACGACCGAGAGAAGGCCAGTCGCGAAAAGCCTCAATCTGAGCTTCCGAGTAGGGTGTGATAGAGAAGTCGAACAGTACGAGCAATGCTTTACCCTCATACTTCATTAATTTCTTCATTTCAGTGCTGTTGACTGTGGCTGATACCGTTGATTTTGCTGCGGTGGGTTTACGGACGGCGAATTCCACCGCCACATCATCAATTACAAAATCGATATAGCCATTCCCTGTAATAGAGCCTGGAAGCTTCCCTTTCACTTCCGGTGAGACATCATCCGAAAAACATCCTAAAAGGTAGCAACGAACTAGCGGTAGAAGTTCCCTTTCACTGCACTCATTTAGGCGTAGTGTTTTTACAAACTCAGTGCGGTAAAGGGAATGAAAGAAGTACTCAAAGCTTTCCGTTACCGAAGTGATGGTGGTAGCCATGGCTAATCCTTGCCGGAATGTATTGAAGGTTGTTTATCAAAATAGCGGCTGGGCCATATCTCCTCGGGCATCATGCCTAACGCCGCAGCTATCAACCGTTCTGCCTTCGGATAGTGCTGACTGAAGGCATTGTTCAGTGTACGGGAACCTAATCCCTGATCGCGGGATATCTGCGCCAGACTTAATCCACGTTTGTGTAGTGCAGCCACAATGTCGGCCCTGTGCCAGTCCTTAACCCTTCCTTTAGTTCGCTTTTTTTGCGATGCTACGTGGTTATTCACAGTGTTAACTCCTCTGTATCAGTACAGGGATATTAAATGCGAATAAAAGGAACTTATCAAGTTCTCTTTGTGGTCTTTTCTGGTGTTCCTTTTTAACGTATTGATATTATGGATTAAGTTAATGAAAAATATTTTGGACATATCGCCTGCTGATAAGAACCAAAGTGGCAGTATTTATGGCAGTGAGCAGTGGCTCCCGGCACAGGCATTTGCAGGAAAACCGGGGATGCCGGGGACGGCAAAGGGCTGCCGCCTGCGTCTGGAAAAGCTTGCAGCTATGCACCCGGAAATCAGGAGAAAGAGAACAGGGCATAAGGGCTTTGAGTACCATATTCGCGCTGCGGGAATGTCGCTAAAAAGTGAACGGGCAGAGCAAGCCACTCAATCTGTCGTTTCTCCTTATGGTACTGACGAACAGCTTAATCTCTGGGTTCAGTTGTTCAAAACGATGAAGCCCCATTCCCGTGACCGCTTGTTGAAGCAGGCGCTTGAACAGGTGGCTGATGATCTTGCGTTAACCCAGCCAGCTTTGCCAACAGAAGTGATTTCACTGGCGCACCAGTTACTGACGTTTTCGGAAGAGCAGCGTAAACAATTGCTGGAGACTATTTTGAAGTAATAGTTCGCGCTAAAACGCTTATTTCCCTGAGTTGCTTTCTTCTTTTCTAATTTACGCAATAATAGTTTCTCTGTGAAACTATTTGCTCGTTATGTATTGGTTTGATATAATGCCATTGCTGGAAACTGTTATTATTAGCAGCTAGCCAGTCATTCAAGTTATCATTTAATTAATTTTTCATTTAATAGTAATCCTTCACTGGAGGGATGGTTGTATTTAAAGAATGCCAGTCTGACCATGTTTTTTAAGGCTTGATTCAGTTAATAATCTATTAAATGAAACTAATGATTTACCAGTTAAATAATGTATGAGATTGAAATGAATAAAATACATCAGGAAGGGCTTGCTATGCCCGTCGCTCAGGAATTAATAAACATTATATTAAATGAGGCGGGAAGTCCGCCGCCGCATAAAGCCAGAATAACCGCTGTTAGTTTATTATTTAAAGATCTGACTTACAGTGCTGAGTATGGGGGTTATCATCCTGTCGAAATACGGCTTATTTCACGCAATCATGAATGGTATTTTGATTACATTACCGACTTCAGTTATATGGGGACGGTATACCCCGAACTGGAAAAGGAAATTGATTTTAGCTGGAGTCAGCAATATGTCTTTCTGGCTCATGTTGGTGACCTGCCTGTTAACGCTGGAAGGGAGTTATTTGAACTCTGGCAATCCAACTTTATTCAGTATCACGCCATGAACGTCTACACCATTACCGTTCTCTGGGAAAGCTAATCCCACCACACTAATCATCACTATCTTATGGGGAATTATCTGTGACTGATAACAGAGGGATACGTGCGTCTCAACAGGGCGAACTGGACTGTCTTTGCGGTGCTTATTGCGTGGTTAACATGCTGAGTTGGCTGTATGACGGCAGGGTGAAACGACGCCCTTTAATGAACCGGCTTATTCAGGCTTATCAGCAGCGCTGGCCTTTGCATGAATGGCTAACTGAAGGGATTGAAGAAGACCGTTTAGACTGGCTGATAGCTCAGGTGTTGCAGAAAGGGCATTACAGCCGCCAGTTCCCAGTTCAAATCACCAGACCCTTTGCCGGGACGCGGGGGCTAACCGACGGGCGGCTTTTCAGGGAAATTCAGCGGTTTCTTGACGACACTGACCATTCCCGCCTCATCCTTCTAAGCGATCAGCTTCACTGGTCACTTCTGGTCAAAATGGACGAAGAAACTCTCTGGTTCTTCGACAGCAACGGGCGCACCACTATGCCACGTAAAGCCTTCTCACTGCGCACTGGTCTGACTCGCCGTCAGCTATTTGCAGATGCTATCTATTTTATTGAACGGGAGTTCTGACATGACAATGTTTACCACTCGTGAAAGCCGCATCCTTGATCAGGCGCGCGACATTATCAGCAGGTATTATCAGCATGGCGTTCAGCTATCCTGTCCTGATGATGTCAGACGGTGCGTAATGGTTGAGCTGGCACCGCTTGAACATGAAGAGTTTGGCATCATCCTGCTCAATAACCAGAACCAGTTGTTACATCGGGGAACTTTGTTCAGGGGCACATTGAATACGGTCAGCGTTCATCCCCGCGAAGTGATCAAGCTTGTGCTGAAACACAACGCTGCCGCAGCTATCCTGGTTCACAACCACCCCAGTGGGGAGCCAGAACCCAGCCGAAGTGATATCCAGCTGACTAAAAAGCTGAAGGGGCTGCTGGAGATGCTGGACGTGCGGTTGTTAGATCACTTTATCGTTGCTGGCGCTGAAACAGTATCGATGGCTGAACGAGGTCTGGTCTGATGCGAACAGTTACTTGGTTTAATGTACGTTATCACGGGTTAAACGCATGAGCAGGAGTGCGTTGCGTCAGATCGTGCCGGTGGTGCAAACCACCGTGTTTGAAGCGTATATCAGCGGTCTGGCCCCCTCGGGGCGACGGGGTATTACCAGCCTGTTAAACCGCAGCGCCAGCATACTCAAATGCGGTGCGGATGCAGATAACTACCCGTGGGAACAACTTAACTATGCCGCCGTCACCAAAGTGCGCGCGGCACTGCTGGATGACGGTTACGCCGTGTCGTCGGTCAACATGGCGTTATCAGCGCTGAGGGGCGTAGCGCAAACGGCTTTTAACCTGAACTGCATGGATGCCGAAACGCTGGCACGTATCCGGTCAGTTAAGCGCGTGAGCGGCGATATCCAGCGTAAGGGAAGGGCGTTAGACAGGCAGGAAATCCGGGCACTGGTTCAGGCCGCAAAACAACATCCGCAACCGGTACGGCGCTGCCGTGATGTTGCCATTGTACTGACACTTTGCGGAACAGGCCTGCGCGCCGGGGAACTGGTTAAACTTAAGCGTCGGGACTATGACAACGGAGTGCTGACGGTGAGGCAAGGGAAGGGGCGGAAATACCGTGAAATTCACGTGGCGGAAACAGTGGATAAAGCTATCCGTGCATGGCTTAAAGTCAGCGCAAACGAAGCTGAAAGTGCGCTGTTTAGCCGAATTCAGCGTAACGGTAAGGTAGTCGGTCAGTCGCTGACAACAACCGGGTTAACGGGCATCCTGGCTGAGTTACAACAAACATCTAGCATTGCGCGGTTTACCCCGCATGATATGCGGCGCACCTTCATCACCCGTTTACTGGAGCAAGGTGTGGATATCAACACTGTACGCCAGCTGGCAGGCCATAGAGATATATCAACCACAACGCGTTATGACTGCCGCGGTGATAGCATGAAAATCAGCGCAAGCAGGCGAATATTTGAATAATTTTTAAGGTCAAATATTGCGTTGGCGAAAAAAACGTGGTGGTTTATTCCGGTATTGGCTATGTTTAATTTCCTCTAAAAGCAGAGCGCCAATAATTGCTGGTACTGCGACAATGAATAATGAATACAAGCCAAGCCCCCAGTTATTGGGAATATTCAGATTAAAGTATGAATTCAGAAGGTTTGGCACACTAAAATTAAGCATCCCGCCTATCATTGCCCCAATTAATCCGCCGAGTTTCCTGGCCTCAATAACTTCATACTTCGTAGCGTGATATGCTACTTCAGCTTGGCAACCTGTACACACCATCTGTCCTTCGGCAACAAAAGTATTGCAATGGCCACATGACCATCCCTGAAGATCAGCATCCTCGTCGAGTAAATTCCCGCCTTCAAGCTCATTTCTTATCCTGCATTCTGTTTCACTTTTCCAACTACGAATGGCGTGTTCAGTGTAGGTTTTCTCATCACTATCAATGAGCTTTGCGCAATTCTGGCAGAGCCATATTCCATTAGATATGTGTTTTCTTTCTTCCCTTGAAAGAGAGGAGTTATATCTGGGACCATTTGGAGCTGCGGCTGTTATATGCGCCGCAACACCTATGCGAGTAGCCTTTTCTGCATCGAAATTAGGGCCAGAGGTAAGACAGTTACATCCGGGATTGGAGCAACGATTAGCAACTCTTTCCTGTAGTATCTTCTTCGTTTTTTCAGGGAACTCGTCACGCATATGAGCCATGGCACACCATTTTTTTATTTATTGTTGAGGCTTTCTAGAGTATGTATAACCCAGCGATGATCATCTAATTTTTCTATTTCAGATGATTTCCATTTACTCTCGCTGGGTGTAAGCAACCCTTTCTCTAACAGAACTGGATTTGGGAATTTTAATGATAAAACTTTAATTCTCTCTTTTTTTTCTAGAGCATCAATAACACGCAATTCATAATTTTTTTGGTAAAGATTCCAAAGGACTTTGGCAGGTTTTGTTCTGGCTTCGAATATACAATCAATATAAAAAATATTAATGAGATCATTTACTGCTTTTCTGTAAACAGAACCAAGCCCGCGGGTTTTCTCAGCATAATCTTCGCCCTCTAAAAACTCTGCAATTCCGCGCAGTCGCTCACGCGTGTCTTCATGTACGTTCATTTCCATTGTAGGGCCGAAAGTCTTAAAAAAATTAGCCCGACTATCCTTTTTAATGCTGTTTTGATCAGAGACATTTTGTGAAGGGGATTGCGTTTTCTTGCTGTGGGGCTTTGGCATCTTATATCTCCAAGTCACTGGCGAATAGTATCTTATCATGACCGTCATAATTATGACCGTCAAGAATAATCCTTCACGACACTAAAAGAGTGGTAATGCCTATGACGGTCATACACGCTAATTCTTATCTTATGACTGTCATATATGACGAAAATTCATCAAATTCATGGTTGTAAAAGCCTGTTCGCATCAGCCGATGCGTAACTTAGGCAGGTTTGTTATGACAGTCATGAAGATCATTAAAGTCCCGGAAGTTCTTGAACGTTGTGCCATGAGCAGGGCTTCACTCTACAGGATGCTCCAGCGTAATGAATTCCCCCGGCAGATCCGTATCGGTATCCGTTCGGTAGGTTTCTACGAACATGAAGTTAACCAGTGGCTGGCTGATCGCCAGCGTGTTCAGTGAGTGCATGAACGTCTAACAGCACGTTATTCACACACGTATAACCATGAACAGGGAACGTATCAGCCAACGCTGACGCTGGTTAAACTAAACAATGTGTCCACCAAGATTACTACTTATAGCTGATGGGTTGCTGATGCTCTCTGTTCCTCAATCGGGTTAATGCCCGATAAGGAACACCAATGAAACAGAACAAGTTGCTTAATAAAAAGAATGTTGAATTTAATACATCAAATAAGATTTGCGATAGTTATTACTGGCATAAGATGAAGCTGCGCATCGACTGGCTTTCAATGGTATCCCGTTTCCATAGTGATGAGGAGAAAGCTGATTTTATGCAGAAATTACAGTCCTTACTGGGACGGGAGTGGAAAAACTTTCTTGTGCAGGAGAAATCACCACGGAACGCAACTGGAACACGTCACCCTTACAAATATGGTTTGTGTATTTCACGTAATAAATCTGATGCTCCAATGTTGGCATATCTCATGTGGGGGCCAAAAGCAGCAGGAACTGGTGGATTCAGTATTCAGTTTCATCCCCAGCACATGACAGGGAAACAGATGGATTTGCTGCTTAAGTGGTTAGTTGACCGTCTCGGTGAGACTTTTAATCAACTGCTGAAGCGAGCATGGGTCACCCGGCTGGATATTGCTCTAGATATCTATGGGTGCAAGTTGAATGATTATCTTTGGGGATTGAAACAATCATCAGTTTATAAAGACCACGATAAGCCCCAAGGGCTGCCCGGATTATCTCTTGGCGCAGCAGATTCCCTATTGTCAGGGTTAATTTATGGAAAAATAGATGCTACTTTATTTAAGCGGCTCACATTCTCTGAGCATGCAAGGTATGTTTATGAAAAAGGGAAGCGTAAGCGGGAGTTTTTCCTTGAAATTGACAAGGGAGAGTACCCCCAGTTTCTGCGTATAGAAATACGTATTCAACCTGAGTCTATTGGTCCCGGTGAACGTGGATTCAGGCAAAAAGCACAGATGTTGTCTGACCTTGGAAAGCTCGATAACCCTTTTGAGCGCCTGCTGATTTATAAGCGCAAACTGGAGGGAGAACTTATGAATGCTGTTTTTACCAATGACCGGCCCAAAACTAATGGCATCAAAGCATGGATAGATGTGTTAAGGCGTGGTGATTCAAAAGGACGTCTGGCTCGTAAGTTCAGCAGCCTTCTGAAGTTTAATGAGGTAGAGCTGTTCAACAAACATGAGGTCTGGTCTTTTTGGCCTGTTTGTATGGCTCAGTTGGGGCAGGTTATTGGTGCATTAAAGCCAGAATTTGCGACCAAGGAAGAAATGGGCGTCAGCCAGTTTGTGGAGAATATCCGTAAGCGAAAGCGCAAAACACGAGGTCAAAAACGTGAGGGACACAAGCGGTTAAAACGCTAGTTTTGATTTAATCCTTCATATAATGGCGGTCTTATGGCCGCCATATCTTTGTCTTTACGCCAGATGAGGTGGTTCTTCATGCTACTTGCATCTCGAATTCCTCCCTCAATACCGCCCATTGTTGGTGAGTTTTATAGCAGTAAACCGACTAACTACCGGTGTCGTTTTGTGTTAGATTCGCATCTCGTATAATGGTAGGGGTAAATCGGTAATGGCTTTACCTAATTCTGATGGCTACAAGGATCGGCGATTTTGAGCAAAATTGAAGTTTCAAAAAGAATAAAAGCCAGAAGTAACATGCGTCTAAAACCGCTGTTGAATATCACAGGGACGGAGTTTTACCGCTTAATAATCGATAACATTTTACGTATCTGCTAATCCCACTCTGGTTAAGCTGATATTTATTCTCTATTTGCTTCTACAAGGTGTATAGCTGTATCTATTATGCTCTGTATACACTCTATCTCTATATTATTGTATATATGTCATTACATACTATAGCCATTATCCAGTATCAGCTATCATGAGGCTCCAGCCTCCAATATTATTATCATCTAATAACCATCTGAACCTTGTTGGGTTCACGTAAGGTTTTGAGTAATTCAGTTGTAAATAAATGGGGTCAGGGCATGGTGCTCTGGTCTCGATATACAGGTGGATTATGAAGCCATACATTACGCATAACAATATCCTTGTGACAGATTCAACGCTGGATTATTTCAAGATGGTCGTTTTCAGTATTCCTTATAATGGTATGCCGAGCCTAAAACGTCCTTTTTATCGTAATATAGCAGTATTTCTTCAGCATGTTATTTGTATCGCTACTTGTAGTCGTAAGAACAAGAAGAAAGCAAAGATTAAAGCGAATAAGAAATGGTCTTATTCTGTGCCAATACCATTTGAGCTGGGTCGGGAGAAACTTCCCGGTGTCTTTAAGAAAAGTGGGCCGACCCATGAGCGCGCAATGGAGGCGCTGGCAGGCGCGGGAATCATTAAACTAACCGGTTATTCCAATGCTAAAAGTTCATGCCGGGAGTATGCTGTTTCTCAACGTTTTCTGCGTAAGTTGTTTGGCAACGACCGCGAGGCTTACCTTAGCCGTGAGGATCGCTACCATTATCTGACTGACATTTTCACCAAGCGTAAAAGCTACTCATTAGATGAACTGATTGGGATTGCCATTGAACGCGGTCAGCATGCTAAACATAAACAGTCGAAACGCGATATCCCAAACGTTGCCTTCAGGAAAGGGGTAGTCGATGTATGGAACAACCTTGAACCGCTGGAAATCAATCTGGAGGCACTGCTGGATTACTATAACGAGAATCCCACCAAGAAGAACAAAATATTCATTTTCAACTTCCTGTCGCGACTGGCTGAAACAGGTGTGGATCTGGTGAAGGAGTCACCGTTGACGGTCTCTTACAGGCAATCTTATAAGACTGCGTACATTGGCGGGCGATCCTTTGAGATTGGCACTGGCTTTCAAAGTCTGCCTTCTGGCATGAAGTGGGCGTGTCTGGCACGTGGTGTTAATTATGACATTAAGGGATGCCAGCTCGAGATACTACGACATGAGCTGTTGAGTATTGGCATTTCGGCCGAGTCGCTGGAAGTTCTGGAAACTCAATATATCTGCCGGGTATTGCGTGTTGCGGAGGAACTGGTGAAGCAATTCAGGTTTTCCAGCGTATTCAACGCCGGGTTCGTCTCATTATCGCTTAAATCCAGCACCCGACGTCTGTTGAATCGTGAGTTAGGCAAGCTCGAGGTTGAACGAGTACTGAAACGTTGGAAACGCCTTCTGAAACCTTTACGAGGTGATTTGGGGTTGCTGCTTGATCACTATGAGGGCACAGCTAAAACCAATCGTTACGGTAAATGCGTTACCAACGCGGTAGGGCAATCTTTCAACATTACCTGGAAAGATGTGGCAGCGCGTAAACGCTGGAAGTCAGATGTGATGCGCCGGAAGCTGCTGTCGCACATGTTACAGGGGCTGGAAAGTCAGGCTGTATACGATTATGTTGCCAGCCATAACGGTGTTTGCGCACTGGAGCATGATGGGTTTGTTTCATATGAGGAGGTAACGGACTGGTCACATCCATACCTGTTGATTGAGAAAAAACATTAGGGAAGGTTATGTCATTTACTGTCCGGGGAGTTGGGCTGCTTTGAGCGATTAGCAGATGTTGCCTGTCATGGAAACCGTAAGCCCCTTCCCCATAGAGGAACATGGTCTGGTAAAAGTGTAACGATATTACACACGGTTATTTAGGGGGGCGCTTGGAAAACGGAAATTATCCCACGTTAAGACTGCTTTTTGTACAATTTGGCATCGACTGTGCGTAATGGCTGATATTTCCCGGATCCCAGCTTAAGATTATTACGCCAGACGTAATCTCCACTTAGATTGATATGTTCCCAACCCAGGGGAGAAAGATGAGATACCAGTTGCTCATTAATCGGGATGCCTTTTCGTTTCAATGACTCAATGGCTCTTTCTATAGATGCATGGCTGAAGATTCCAACGTAGAATCAACTCAAACTTGATAAAATCAACAGATTGATTACCCGTAACGGACCTGAACACCTTCACTCGGAGCCTGCCATTCGAGTGCTTTCGTTATTTTATAGGCCTTTCATCCACAGCTAGAGAGACACACCATTATGTCATCACCTACCATGGTTCAGGAATATCCGGAACTCAATACTCTCAACCCCCTACTGAACAGTATTGTTGATAAAACCGTTGATAA
>Ga0265797_10009557_pt1 | contig 12576 bp, 8 predicted proteins | sample P2T30metagenome_FD_192433 | JGI IMG/M metagenome (GOLD analysis project Ga0265797, IMG submission 192433) | Plant litter microbial communities from East Loma Ridge, Irvine, California - P2 T30 | ecosystem: Environmental > Terrestrial > Plant litter > Unclassified | place: USA: California... | reverse complement strand
CATAGAAAACCCGGCGTTTCACGAAGCGCCGGGTTTTTGCGTTTACCTCGCCTGTATTTCCGATGGACGTCTGTTGAAGAGATGGGCTCATGGCCAGTCAGCAAAGTAGTCGAACCGCGCAACTGATCAACGATCTGGATGCCGCGATCACCTGGATACGCTCACTCGGCGTCGAGATCGAGCCGGGGCGGCACGCCGCCTATCTGAAGATGGCGGAAAAATGGGATGAGTTCGTTGGTGGACGCAGCAAGCTGGGCGTGCGCGAATTGCATCCCATCATGTCGACCTTCGCTTATGAGGTGCCTGCACTGATCCAGATCCATCGGTCCTTCGGCGCATGCCCGCACGCGGAGCTTGCCGGCTTGGCTGTCCAACTGAGCAAAGCTCTACGCGAGCCGATTCGCATCATGGATGGCAGGGCCACAGCGCCATATCCGGCACGCGACGCCCTGTTCAATGCCCGCACTGCCGCCTACGTCCAGCAGGTCGCAACGGGAGGGCTGGTTCCCCTGGCCGCCGACGGTTGCGCCACGTTCGGCCACGGCCGTCATCAATTTTTCGTCGCCTCCGAGCGCTTGCGGCCGGAGACCGGTATCGGGGACAGCATCAATGCCGGCTGCGCACGCGTGGTCACGGCGCTCGACAGTCGGCAAAGGCCGAAAAGCCGGGGGCTGGTCGCGCTCGACGCCTCGGCGCTGGTGCTGCGTCCCGGACTGGCGCTGCCGACAGAAGCTCGCGCGACGATGGACGCGACGGTCGACAACCTGCTGGCCGAATTCATCGATGCGCAGATGGAAGCGGTCCAGGCGATCTTGCGCGGCATGGACCGGCGGATCATCGGGGTCCTGACCCTGCTGTCAACCGCCGCCGTGGCCGATGACGACCTGTCTGTCGTCCATGTCGGCAGATGGGTGCTGGTCTGGCGCGACCATATCAACTTCACCGATTACGAGGTGCTTGAACGGCTGCGCGACCAGATGCGGTCTGCGCAGCCAGACGTGCCGTGAACGGCGGGCGGCGTCGCGCGCCGCTCATGCCGCCATGTGTCAGGCAGTCTTGGGCCCTTGCGGGACCTCACCCCATTTCCGATCCGCCGACCAGACGGCGAAGGCCATGAACGACGCCTGCTGCGCACGTTGCGCCGTGGCGCCCGGATCGCCCATATGCCCGGCATTGAGCAAGGTGCGCGACAGGACGGGGTTGGCGGCCGTCGTCAATCCACGTGCCTTGACCGCAAACTTGAGCGGCTCCCAGAACGCTACCCGGTCATCGGCCACGCTGCCCAATGCCAGCAATGCCGGATAGGCTGCCGTGCGCAGGTGATCGTACGGCGAGTAGGTCGCCATATACGCATGCTCCTCGGGCACGCGCGGATCGCCCCAGAAGGGGAACGAGGTCGTGCCCAGTGGGTGATTCTCGTAATGCTCGATCGTCGTCAGCACATCCAGGAACGGCATCTGTGCGATCACGCCAGCCCACAGGTCCGGGCGCATCGTATAGATCGCACCCATCAACAGACCACCTGCCGAGAAACCATGCGCGACGATGCGGCCCTTGCTGGTGTAGCCCTGGGCGATCAGGTGCTCGGCACAGGTGATGAAGTCGGTGAAGGTGGTCTTCTTGCCTTGCTTGAGAACCGAACGCCACCAGCCGGTGCCGCGTTCGGCGCCGCCACGTACGTGGGCGATGGCGTAGATCCAGCCCTGCTCGACCAGGGCAACCGCGCTGGGCGAGAAATCGGCGTCGATCGTGGCGCCATACGAGCCGTAGCCGTACTGGAAGAGCGGGGCGCTGCCGTCGAGTTTCTGGCCCTTGCGCATCAGGATCGTGATCGGTACCAGCGCGCCATCCGCAGCCTTGGCGGAGAGGCGCCGTACTTCGAAGCGCTCGCGGTCGAATGCATTGGAGGTGACCGCGGCGCCGGCGCGGGTGAATTTTGCGCTGGCCAGGTCCAGTGTGAAGGCGGCGCGCGGTGAACGCGGCGACTGGTAGCTGAACGCCATCGTCGGCGTGTTCCAGCCCTGGTCTGGCGGCACGCTGATCGCATACGCGGCTTCGTCGAAGGCGATCTCGCGCTCCTTGCCATCCGGCGCCATCACGACCAGGCGCGGGAGCGCGTCGCGCCATTCTTCGCGCACCAGGTAGCCGGCGAATGGGTGGACGGCGGCGATGAAGCGGCCGGCCTGATGTTCGACGAAGGGGCGCCAAGAGGCGCGGCCGGGAGCCGCAGCGGTTGTCGTCATCAGCTTGAAGTCGATCGCTTTGTCGGCGTCGGTCAGCACCAGCAGCTTGCCGTTCCATTCGTCGATGTCGTAGCGCAGTTCGGGCGTGCGTGGCTCGACCAGGATCGGTGTGGCGGTCGGGCGGTCCATCGGTACCAGGCGCACTTCGGTCATGTCGCCGTTGAACATCTTGATGACCACGTAGCCGCCAGCCGCCGTGGTGCGCAGCGAGATGAAGAAGGCCGGGTCCTTCTCCTCATAGATCAGGGTGTCGCCTGGTTTGCCGACCTCGCGCCGGTAGACGGTCGATGGACGGCCCTTGTCGCTGCGGCCGATCCAGTACAGGTAGCGGCCATCGGGCGAGAGGGCGTAGCCGCTGTGGCCATTGGTGATGTCCGCGACCAGCATCTTGCCGCTGGCGATGTCGCGCAGGAAGATCGAGAAGATGCCGGAACCGGCCATGTCGGCCGACCAGACGAACAGGCGGCCGTCGAGGCTGTGGCGCGGTGCGATCCAGCCGATCTTGTAGTGCTTCTTGCCTTTCGCTTCCAGGCCGACGTCGAGCAGGACTTGCTCCTTGCCGCCCTTGATCGGACGGCGCAGGTACACCGGATAGTCGCTGCCGGGCGGCGTGCGTTCGTAGTACAGGTAGTCGCCGCTGCGGATCTCGGCGGCGCTGCCGGCAACCGCGTCGAGCGCTTCCATGCGCGCGATCAGCGTTTTCTGTAACGGCGCAGACGGGGCCAGCATGGCGTCGGTGTAGTCGTTCTCCAGCTTCACGGCCTCCTTAACCGGTGTATCCAGCGATTCCGGCGCACGCAGCACGGCGTGCCAGTCCTTCGGCTGGAACCAGGCGTAATCGTCCATTCGCGAGTAGCCGAGTCCACCGACATCGGTCGGCACGCGACGATGCTGCGGCGGCAGTGGCCACGGGCGCTTGGCCAGCGTGGTCGCTAGGACGGGGCTGAGGGCGCTGGCGGCGAGCGCCGAGGCGGAAAGGAGGAAGTGGCGGCGGTCGATCATGCGGCATCCTTGGGTAGAGAGTTCGAAGTAATGGACAGCGTCTGGCGCAGCCAGTCGGCGCCGTCGTCGATGGCCTGGCTGGCGACTGTCGAGACGGCCATCGCTTCGATGAAGCTGTGCGGCGCGCCCGGGTAGACCTTGACCTTGACCGGCACCTCGGCTTCGAGCAGCAGGCCGGCCATCAACAGGTTCTGCTCGGCCAGCACATCGCATTCGGCCACGACCAGGAATACCGGCGGCATGCCGCGCAGGTCGGCCAGTACCGTCGCCAGGTAGGGATCGCGGCGGTCGGCCACGTTGCCGATGTAGTTGTGCCAGAACTCGTCGACTTCATCGGAGGTCAGCATGTCCTCGGGCGTGCCGTAGCGCTGGCGCGCGGCCGGCGACGGGTCGGGCGAGAAGCCGCCGTAGATGCTGAGGATGGCCTTGACCGCGTTGGCCTCACCCGCATCGCGCAGCTTGAGCGCGGCGCCGAACGACAGGCTGCCGCCGGCCGAGTCGCCACCCAGCGCCAGGCGCTCGGGATCGATGCCTAGCGTCGCGCCGTTGGCGCGCAGCCAGCGCACCGTGCCCACCACCTGGTTCAGGGCGATCGGATAGCGTGCTTCCGGCGCCAATGCGTAGTCGACGCCGATCACGGTCATGCCGGACCTGGCGGCATATTCGCGCATCAGGCGGTCGTGGGTGTCGATGCTGAACAGGGCCCAGCCTCCGCCGTGCATATAGACCAGTGCCGGTTTGGTCTGGCCTGGTGCTGGATCGTAGAAGCGCAGGCGCACCGGGCCGGCCTCAAGGTCGGCCACGCGTTCGGTCACACTGGCGATCTGCGGGCCGCCGGCCTGCCATGGCAGGCGGGATTGTTCGGCGATGACGCGCTTGGCCGGCCAGTCCAGCACGCGGCCGGCGGTCAGGCGGCGGCCGGTGTTTCGTACATCGTCGATGAAACGCATGATGTCCGGGTCGAGCGGCGAGGGCGGCGGCAGCGCGCTGGCGGCTGCGCGGGTCCGGTTGAAGCGGCGCATCCAGTTGGCCAGTTCGTCGGCGCCGGTCAGTTGCAGGCCGCGCAGGATGTCGGCGAAAACGTCGTCGCGTTCGTCCTGGCCCAGCTTGAAGCGGCTGGCCACGTGCAGGATGCGCGCGTGGAAGCCGACGACGCCTTGCGCCAGCTTGTCGTAGCGCGGGCCCATGTCTTCCAGGCGCCAGGCGGCGGGGCGGTCCTGTTCCAGGTCGTCGGTCAGGCTGCGCAGCAGGGCGGTCGCGTCTTGCGGCGTGTCGCAGATATCGACTTCGACGTCGAAGCTGGCGCAGGTGTAGTTCCACGTCGGGGCCTGGGTGCGGTCGGCGAACCAGGACGGGGAGATGTAGCCCTGGGTGCCGAGCAGCAGGATGGTGGCGCGCGGGTTGGCCAGCAAGTGGCGCCAGTGGGCGTTGCTGCGGCCAAAGTGGCCGAGCAGGCGCAGGGGCTGGCCGGTGTCGTCGCAATCGAGTTGGACGGGGAGTACGGTTGCTTGCAGCTTGCCGGGCTCGCCGGAGACGATCCAGGCCAGTGGTTGGCTGTGGACCAGGTCGATCAGGTCTTGCGGGCTGCGGGGGGAGAACTTGTCGCTCATCGAGATTCTTTTCAGCTGAAATGGATGATGTCACCGTGGGGTGGGCGGGTTTCCCGCCCACGCGTCGATTGTTAGCGGCTCCGTTATCGCGCCGGATGATTCCACTGCCAACCATCACCGCGTCGGCGGCGTAGCCGCCTCGCCGGCCGCGCCAACCCTACGCCTTGAATAACGCCCCGTTGGCGACTGATAGGTCGGGCCAGCGCCCATGCCACGGCAACGCCGTTTCCAGCTCGTAGGCCAGCGCCAGCAGCAGGTCTTCCTGGCCGCGGTCGGCGGCGAACATGCTGCCGATCGGCAGGCCGGCGCTGCTGGTGAACAGCGGCAGCGAGATCGCGGGCGTGCCGGCCATGTTCTGCAGCGGGGTGTAGGGAATCCAGTCAAACATCGTTTCCATCAGCTGCTCGGCCGGCACCGACGGGCCATAGGCGCCCAGCAGTGGCGCCGGGGTCGAGGTCACCGGCGACAGCACCACGTCATAGTCCTGGTGGAAGGCGGACAGCTGCGCCGGCAGGCCGGCCAGCTGGCGGTAGGCCGCTTCCAGTGCGCTGAACGGCAGGGTCTCGGCGCGCCGGCCCAGGGCCAGGGTCCAGGGTTCGATCAGGTCTTCCAGGCGCCGGCCGCCGCTGGCGGCGCGCACTGCGTCGACGCAATCGGCGCCCAGGTGCGTCCACAGGTCCTCGAAAGCGCGCATGAAGGCGGCGCCGTCGAGCGGCCACTCGACTTTGTCGACCTGGTGGCCGAGCGAGGCGCACAGGTCGGCGCTGCGGCGGATTGCCTGCGTCACGTCGGCGTCAGGCGCGGCGCCGCGCAGGCCGTGCTCGATCACGCCGATGCGCAGGCGGCGTGTGGATGGGCCTTGCACCATCGCGCGGTGCGGGTCCAGGTGCGCGGCGGCGAAGCCCCAGGCGGTGTCGCGCACGCTGCGCGACATCAGGCTGTCGCCCACCAGCAGGTCTTCGACGTTGTGGCGCAAGCGCACCCGCACCGTGCTGTCGCGGCCCGGTTTGAGGCCGACGATGCCGCAGCAGGCCGCCGGCAGGCGGATCGAGCCGCCGCCGTCGCTGCCCTGCGCGAGCGGCACCAGGCCGGCCGCCACGGCCGCGCCGGCGCCACCGCTCGAGCCGCCCGGCGAGTGCGCGCTGGACCAGGGATTGATGGTGACCGGGCCGGCCAGCGGCTCGGTCGAGCCGAGCAGGCCGAATTCGGGCATCGCTGTTTTACCTACCGCGACCAGGCCGGCGGCGTCCAGCCGCTCCACATACGGATAGCCGCGGGCGGCCAGCGCGCCGCTGCGGCTGCGCGAGCAGGAGCGGGTCGGCATGCCGGGGTAGTCCAGCGAATCCTTCGGCATCCAGGGCACGCCGGCCATGGCGCCGCTGCTGGCCGTGCGCGCGGCGTTGGCACGCGCCCCCTGCGGATCGAAGTGGCTGGCGGCGCGCAGGCTCGGGTCGAGCGCCTCGATGCGCATCAGCGCCGCTTCGGTGAGCGCGCCGGCATCGAGTTCGCCTTTGCGCACCAGCGCCGCCTGGTCGTGGGCATCGAGCCGGCCGAGTGCGAAGGCGTCAGTGAGAGTCAGCATAAGGTGGAGATTCCTTGCAGTTTGTGTGAGAAGCCGCGAGCTGGCGCTGCGCGCGCGGGCGGCCGTAGAACAGGTAAATCGACAGGCCGGCCAGCGCGTACAGGCCGAGCAGGATGCTGGATAACCAGTCGCCGCGGCGGGCCTGGTCGATGATGTCGAGCGCCACCGGCAGCGTCATGGTGAAGCTGGTGACGATCGCCAGCACCGGCACCACGCCCAACCAGACGCCGCGAATGCGCACGCCGCCGAACGGCACGCGAAACTTGCGTTCCAGGTCGGGCTGGGTATTGCGCATGTGGATCAGGCTCACCGCGACCATGGCGAACATGAAGGCCACGCCGAACGAGATCAGGTCGGCCATCACCGAGATCGGCAGCATGGCCGCGCCGATGGCCGCTACCGCCGCCAGCAGCAGGTTGCCGCGCGCCAGGCTGTTGCGGGTCGGGTGGATGCGCGAGAACAGTTTAGGCAGATAGCCGTCGCACGACATGGCGTAGCACACGCGCGAGTGCCCGAAGGCGTTCGCCAGCAGCACCGAGGCCAGGCCGGCCAGCGCGCCGATCTTGATCAGGGTGGCAAAGGCCGGCATGCCGATGCGGTCGACTGCGAGCGCGATCGGATCGGGCACGCCCAGTTCGCGAAACGGCACCAGGCCAGTCAGCACGAAAGCGCTCAACACATACAGCGCGGTGCACACCGCGAGCGAGCCAAGGATACCGATCGGGACGTCGCGCTGCGGCGTGCGCGTTTCGGCGGCAGCGGTGGAAACGGTCTCGAAGCCGAGGAAGGCAAAGAACAGCAGTGACGCGGCGCGCGCCACGCCTTCCCAGCCATAGGTGAAGCCACCCTCGTTGGCCGGCACGAACGGCGCCCAGTTGCCTGGGTCGACGGCTTGCGCGCCGACCAGGATGAAGCTCACCAGTACGCCGACCTTGAGCACCACCAGCAGTGTGCTGACCAGCGAATAACGCGACATCCCCAGCGCCGCGATGCCGCCGGCCGTCAACACCGCCAGCGCCGCGACCAGGTTGAAGCCGGCGCCGAACGACAGCACGTGACGACCATCGACCAGCGTCGAGACGACAAGAGGCGTGGACAGCGCCGCCGGCAGCTGGATGCCGAAGTCGGCCAGCAGGCTGCCCAGGTAGCCCGAGAAGCCCACCGCCAGCAGCGAAGCGGCCACGCTGTATTCGAGGAACAGCAGCCAGCCGAGCGACCATGCCGGCCCGCCGCCGAGCGTGCGCCGGCAATAGGTATAGGCCGAGCCGGATTCGGGCATCGACGACGCCAGTTCGGCGTAGCACAGCGCCACCAGCAGGCAGGCGAAGCCGGCGATCACGAACGACACCGTCACCGCCGGTCCGGCGTAGTTGGCCGCCGCGGTGCCGGTCATCACATAGACGCCGGCGCCAAGGATGTTGGCGATGCCCAGCACCAGCAATCCGCCCCATCCCATGCTCGGGCGCAGTGCGCCAGCCTTGCTCGTTGCTTCAGTCACGATCGCGTCCCCATGCGTTGTCAGAGCCGCCAGTGTAGGCGCACGCCGGCGGTACGGGGACGGATCACGAACTGCTGCTGCCCGAACGGTTCTTCACTGCCGTAGCCGAAGGTCACGCCGCGCTTGTCGGCGATGTTGTTGACGAACAGGCTCAGTTCCAGGTTGTCGAACCACATGGCGTAGCGCGCGTCGAACTGGCTGTAGCCATTGATGCGCTGGTCGGCCTGCTGCAGGTTGGCCGGCGCCTCCGAGATATAGCGGCCGCTGAGCGTGAGGCTCGGCGTGTACCGGTTGTCCCAGCGGTAGCTCACGGAGCTCGACACCTGGTGCTTCGAGGCGCCCGGCAGCGTCTGGCCACTGCGTAGCGGCACCGTCGCCTCCAGCAGGTCTTCGGTCAGTTCGCCGTCCAGGAAGGTATAGTTCAGGTTCAGGTCGAGGTTGTCCGTCGCGCGCCAGTTGCCAGAAAACTCGGCGCCGCGGATGCGCGCCTTGCCGGCATTGGTGCCATAGCTCAGGTTATCGGGGCGGAACAGGCGCACCTGCAGGTCGTCCCAGTCGATGTAGAAGGCGGCGGCGTCGAGCTTCAGGCGGCGCTCGAACAGCGCGGTCTTCACGCCCAGCTCGTAGTTGCGCAGCGAGTCGCTCTTCCAGCCGGCCGGGGTATCGAAGCCGGCCAGCGGGAAGATGCTGTTCGGGTTGCCGAAGCGGTAGCCTTCCGAGGCGACGCTATAAATCAGGGTGTCCGGGTCGGCCTTGTAGCCGAGCGAGATCTTGGGCGAGAAGCCGTTCTCGGCCTGGCGGCCCATCGGCGTGATCTGCGTGGTCGGGAACAGCACGCCATAGCGCTCGTCCGAGTTGGTCACTTCGGTGTCGAACCAGCGGCCGCCCAGGGTGAGCCTCCAGGCGCCGAGGTTGGCCGAGGCTTCGCCGAAGACCGCTTTCTCGTTGCCCCAGATATTCCCCCAGCCCCAGTAATAATAGTCGCCGCGCAGCAGGTCGGCGCCGACCTGCGGCAGCAGGACAGCGTTCGCGCCCGCCGCCGACAGGTCTTCGTCGAAGCGCTTGGTGGTCTTCTGGTACGACGCGCCGATCAGCCAGTCGAACATGCCACCGGTGGGCGAGGCCAGGCGCAGCTCGTAGTTGCGGGTTTCGCTGCGGCCCAGTTGGCGGAACAGCTGCGGGTCGCTGGTGCCCAGGTAGCCGCCGTAGTACGGCGTGTAGTCGAAGTGCAGCACCTGCGATTTTTTATTGTAGGCGCCGATGCCGGTCAGCTTGGCCCAGCCGAAGTCGTGGTCCACGCGCGCGCTGTGCAGGGCGAAGTTGAGGTCGAAACGGGTCGCCAGTGAGGTCGAGCGGGCCAGTTCACCGTAGTTGGTCATGCGGTACGAGGCATCGTCGGCATCCGAATCCTGCCACAGGCTGAGCCAGCTGAACTTGGTGGCGGCGCTCGGCGTCCACACCAGCGACACGCGGCCGTCGTCGACCTTCTGGTCGTTGCTGCCCTTGCGGTTGATGCCGATATTGTCCAGGTAGCCGGGCATGTCGCGGCGGCTGGCCACGAAGCGCACCGCCAGCTGGTCCTTGATCAGCGGGGCGTTGACCATCGCCTTGCCGGTGTAACCCAGGCTGCTGGTGTTGCGGGTGGTGCTGAGCGAGGTCTCCAGCGCAGCATCGACGCCGCTGGCATCGGCTTCGCGCGCCACGTAGTTGATCGCGCCGCCCAGCGACGAGGCGCCGTACAGCGTGCCTTGCGGGCCGCGCAGCACCTCGACGCGGGCGACGTCGAAGGTGTCGATGTCGGGAATCGACACCGCGTAACCGGGTTCGCTCAGCGGGATCTCGTTGATGTAGTAGCCGGTCGGGCCCTGGCCCTGGTCCAGGCCCGCGGTGGTGCCGACGCCGCGGATCACGGCGGTGGAGTTGCCGCTCGGGCCGGCGTTGAACACGACGCCGGGCAGCTTGCCCAGGTAGTCGGCATAGGACTCGGCGCCCAGCTTGGTGAGCGTGTCGCCGCTGATGGCGCTGGCGCCGCCGGCGATATTCGACAGGCTCTGGCCGCGTTTGCCGATCACGACGACTTCTTCGACCGGGGCACTATCGTTGGCGGCTGGCGTTGCGGGGGCGGCGGCGGTTTGGGCGTGGGCCTGGGTGGAGTACAAGCCAAGCAGCGCCAGCGAGATGGCGGTGCGGCGCAGCAGTGCAGAAGATCTTGGTTTCATTCCAGATGACTCTCCGTAGCAGTTGGGCAGCGAGATGGGTTACACCCGTGGTGGGGAACTGTCGTTTGGCTCTTCGTGGCCTATCCCTTTTGCGCTTGGTACGCCTGTCCACTGTAGGGTCATTTCAAGCGTCCAGTCCATCCGCCCCGGCCGTTTGCGCCATATGCCAAGTCATTGAGTTGTAATGATTTTTTTGAACGATGCACAAGATATGCCGCTTGCGGGCATGCGATTTCGGCAGAACCGGCGCGATTCGACTGTATAAATAGGCAGTTCCTGCACCCGAGGGGCATACAGACTCATTTAGCTGCTGCGCCAATCCGATGCATGGGCTCCCGGTTCGTCATGTCCAGCACGCGAATGGTGCGGCCGGTGTCACATTGCAGTGCGCGGCATTCCGATGGCGGCATGCAGATGCTTCCCTCGCTGGCCGTCGCCGTACTCGCAATCACGCGAAAATCGGCGGCATCGAGCGTGCAAGCCAGCGATGTGCGCTCGCGTCCTGCGTCGTCGTGCATTGCGGTGATGGTGGCCAGGGCGCTGTCGCGTGTGGCCCGCAAGTCGCGCGCGGCCGCCTGCAGCACCGGCCCGCCGTCGAAGATGTCGATGTAATCGCTGGCGCGCAGGCCTTCCTGTTCCAGCAGGCGCCGCGCGGGCGTGGTGTCGACGTGGGTCTGGCCGATGGCGGCGCGGGCGGCCTCGGACAGCAGGCAGGTGTAGATCGGATAGCGCGGCATCAGCTCGGCGATATAGCTCTTGGCGCCGGGCTGGCACAGATCGTCGGCGCGCGCGAAGTCCATGCCAAAGAATTTTCGGCCGACGCTTTCCCAGAACGGCGAGCCGTGCGCATCCTGGAAGCCGCGCATCTCGGCGAACACGCCGCGCGCGAACAGCTGTGGGAACTGGGCGATGAACATCAGGCGGCTCTTCGACAGCAGCTTGCCATTGCCGCTGCGCCGGTAGTCGGGGTGCAGGAACAGCGAGCACAGTTCGGCGCTGCCGGTCAGGTCGTGCGACAGGTACAGCACCTGATGCCGTGCGTAGACACCGGCCACCGCCGCCGAATGCACCAGCGTGCCGACGCGGTAGTTATAGAACGGTTCGTCCAGGCCCACCGCCGCCTTGATCGCCGCGATGCCGCCCACGCGGCCCTGCGCCAGGTCATAGAGCACGAACACGTAGTCGCGTTGTTCGAACGGGATCTGTTCGCGGAACGACGCCTGCGCCAGCGCCAGGCGATCGCTGAGTGCGGCGCGGTCGGGCTTCAGGGTGGTCATGCCGGGACCGGCGCAGGAAGCCAGTTGCAGCACCGCGTCCAGGTCGGACGGGCGCGCGGCGCGTACGGCTAGCATGACGGCCTCCGAATGTGGTGCGTGGTGGCGTGGGGTGGCATGCGGGACTCTCCTTGGCTGTGACGACCGAAAACTCTAGGTCGAAAAGCGGGCCGCGTCCAATCGCCGGAAATGTGCCTGGAAATATGCAGGCGCTTGATTCGATGAGGTTTTTTGGCGCACACGCGCAAGCTTCGGGCTTTCGTGTGGGCGCATAACCGTTGATTCGGTCAGTCATCCCCCATCAATTCGACAGGTTCTGCAACCGGCGCCGCCGGGAAATCGGGTACGATTCTTGCAAACAATAAAAGGGTAGTACGCGGGCGCCGGTGGCGTGCGCGCCAACAGGAGACTCACCTCATGACCCAGAAAGAAGTCGACCGCATCGATCGCAAGATCATGGATCTGCTGCAGCAGGATGCGCGCATCACCAACCAGGCGCTGGCCGACAAGGTCGCGCTCTCGCCCAGCGCCTGCCTGCGCCGCGTGCGTGACCTCGAGGAGCGCGGCTTCATCACCGGCTACCGCGCGCAGATCGCGGTCGACAAGATCCGCAACGTGCTGATCGTGCTGGCGCAGGTATCGTTCGAGCGCCATACGATGACCGATTTCGGCGCCTTCGACGACTGCATCGCCGGCATGCCCGAAGTCGTCGAATCGTGCCGCGTGAGCGGCTTGTACGACTACATGCTGCGCGCAGTGGTCGACGACATGCAGGACTGGAAGCGCCTGATGCTGGTGCTGCTCAATGGCGGCTATGGCGTCGAGAAGATCGTCTCGCACTTTTTGATGGACGAGATGAAGTCGTTCAGCGGCTACCAGCTGATTTCCGATCCGGCCAAGGAACCGCAGCGAAAGCCGACGCGTGTGCGCGAGCCTGCCGATGCAAGCGACGAGCGTTCGCGCCAGGCAGCGCTGCGCTGAATCCAGTCGTCAGCCGCCTTGGTCGCCGGCGACGACGTTAACCGCCCACACCACGCCGAAACGGTCTTTCAGCATGCCGTACAAGGGCGACCATGCTGCCGGCGCCAGCGCATGTACGATGCCGGCGCCATCGGCCAGCTTGTCCCACAGTGCGCGGATCTCGGCCT
>Ga0265797_10009556_pt1 | contig 12576 bp, 17 predicted proteins | sample P2T30metagenome_FD_192433 | JGI IMG/M metagenome (GOLD analysis project Ga0265797, IMG submission 192433) | Plant litter microbial communities from East Loma Ridge, Irvine, California - P2 T30 | ecosystem: Environmental > Terrestrial > Plant litter > Unclassified | place: USA: California... | reverse complement strand
AAGCAGCCGGCCTGCGAATAGGTCCGTGCACCGTTAAGTGAATGAAGCCCCTTCCAGCCCTACCTTTACGTTTGTCAGTGCTTATATGCGAGGAGCTGGATGAAGCTGCATGAAAGTATGTACCGACATGTGGGATGAGACGTTGGCAACAGACGCTTGTCAGCCTGAATGAAATGGAATGGGTCAAAGAAGCATCACCCTGCAATCGATCTTGACGACAGAGATTCTCCGTTAAACTCTTACCGGTTACGATCCGGAGACCAATTTCGGTATTCGCAGAACACTTAATCGTTTTGCTCGAGCGCTACAGACCTGTAGTACGCTTCGCATGAACCATACCGTCTCTCTAACCAAAACAAACTTCGCCGTATTCTTCCTTCCTCGTTGTCTTCGCGCTCCTCGTACGGCGCTTACGGCTACTCAGTCGTGCGCGGCTGGGAAGCAAGTCTAAGTTCCTCCTCCACCTCAATGGCAAGCTTCATAATCTGGTCCGCATTCTCCTTGACGCGTGCATCGAGATCAAGCTGGCCAAACTCAAGCTGGCCAAACTTGGTTCTCAAGATCGAACTGCAGCGGGCAAGAATGCAAGGTGCTTCTTCATACTCGTCCGAGTCTTTGGAGCGAAAGAATCCCGCCTTACGCGGTCCAACAGCCACTTCGCCTCCCCGAACTGCTTCTGCCACACAAGTTCCGCAGGCTTGATGGGCTCGGTCGGCTTCGAGATGCTTTGGAAGGGGTTAGCACGCGCCTCTTGTGGTTTTTGTGTAATATACAAGTCCTACATTTCCAAGTCCTTGTTCTCACCGGCAATGACGCTCACTTGAGGGTGATTCTCCAGTATCCCAGCCGCATCAACAGGCTTCCACGCCTCGAGAAGGCCACCGGTCGTCTTCTTGGCGCCGTCGAGGTACTGCTTGCGCCCAAAGCGCAGTGGATCCGCACACAGCGTAAATGTGGCATAGCGCAGACTGGTACTCGGTGAGCTCGCCACCAGAAGAAGCCTTGAGAAGGAGACTTCTCGCGCTCTCGGCAATGACGCAGAACTGGGATTCGTGCCATGTGCTTGCATCAGCCATGATTCCCTCGAGATCGGTCGCATCGCCTTGCCACTTGAAGGCGCCGTTGACTAGGTCGTGGAGGTCGGCCATGTTGTGCAGCTGAAGGGGTCTGGGTGAAGTTTCTGGGCGGGCGATGAGGTTTGGAAGTAGGAAATCGGAATTGAAGGTACTTGGTGAAGGTGGGAGAAGTACCTAGGTAGTCAGTCGGCGTAGGTAGAAGTCCAGGAGCGTTTGCAAGGTACACGAAGGGCTACGTGCGCCTTATGGCTTGGCGCTATCCAGTGAATAGTAGGCAAATAAGACATGCAAAGTCGCTTTGACGCAACGATGCGTGATAACTTAGCGATCTCCACCACAATCTCATTTCGATCTGAATTCCTGAATGTCAAGACCCAACTGCAACCTTGACCGCATACTTGTCACGCGAGGACTTGAGCAACATTAGGTTCCCTAGACAAGCCTACGAGGCGACACCTTAGCAAAGAGCGGCTTCTTGTCCCAAACAACATGAGCCGTCTGATCCAGCCAGTCCTCGTCCGTACGATCCGCCAGTTCCAGGTCGAAGTTCCACAGCAGATGCGAGATGATGAGTCGCATCTCATGGTACGCGAGACTGCGCGTGCGTGAGTACATGCATACATGTGAGGTTGCTTATACTTTTTTGCAGATTTATCTCGAGACTTACTTCATGCCGAGACAGTTTCTCGGGCCCGTAGAGAAGGGCTGCAGCACTTTTTTCCTGTCGTTCGCGAATTGTGGGTCGAAGTCCGCGGAGTCCGGGGCCAGCCAGCGCTCGGGGACGAAGCTGTCGCTGTCGGTGAAATTGTAGGCGGAGCGGTAGGCGGCGAAGTGGGGGACGCTGACGCCGACCTGTTGGAATTGGGGTGTCAGCTTATTTTGCTGGGTGGATTTTGTTGCGAGGCTGCTTACGTTTGGCGGCACGTAGAGGCCGCAGATGGTGGCACCCGTGGCGTTTGTCTTGCGGCGCACACCTTCGCCAACAGAAGGAAACGTTCTGAGACCCTCTTCCAAGCAGGCAGACAGGTACTGGACTTGTTAACAACGCTCTCGAAGCGGCGGCATGGGCACGACTTACAGGCAGCTTGGGTAGCGCGTCGATGGTGATCTCATCCGCGGACTTGAACGAGTCACGGATCTCTTTTGTCAGCTTCTCCATGGGACCGGGATTGGTCAACAGATTGTAAGTCAAGCCCGACAGCATGGTAGCAGTAGTTTCCGTTCCCGCAATCATCAGCAAATCGGCATTGGCATGCATCTCGGGACGAGGCATCTTGCACCCCGTCTCATGCTTGAGCACCAGACCGAAGATGTCTGGTCGCTCTCCATCCATTGCCAGCCTCTTGTCGACGCGATCGGCAGAGTGTTTGACAGACGCTTCCGCCGCTTCATGGACGGATCGGGGGATGAAACGTTGGACGATCTTCCACACAGTAGGGAAGTACTGAAACGCTCTGGAAATACAAGCGTAGAAGATCCCGTCGAAGATCCCTTGCAGCCACGGGCTGTATTCTTGGGTGTCCAGCAGACCCATGGATTCGCCAAACGTCAGGTCTGCCATGATGTCGAAGCTGGGCATAGCGTCAGCACTGTGAAGAAGCGTCCTAGAGGTTGGATACGTACGTCGTCAGGTTGTACATCTTCACCAGATCAACGACATTGTCACTCTCCAGCTTCGACTCCAGAACTTTAACCAGCCGGGTCACATAGCCATTCAACAATTCCGTCTGCTCCCTGAGCGCTCGCGCAGAGAAAGCCGGCAAGAACATCTTTCTCATGCGGTGATGATTTTCGTCGTCAGCGAGTATCAGGCTGTGCTTGGTCCCCGGCGAGAAAGGGTAGAAAGTCTCGTCTTTGTGTGTTGTGGCCTTGTAGCCATATATCTCCGGCCAAGCCTTCTCATCGATGAAGCTGACTTCATATGGTGCCAGGCGTACGATAGGTCCGTAGCGCTCGTGCATTTCTTTCACGGTCCAGGGTTCGCGGCCGGAGAAGTAGAGCCACAGGCGGGGGAAAGGCGTTGCGGCAAACCACTTCGATCCTGGCACCGAACGGAGTGGGCTCCAGAAGAGATTGTACATGACGGAAGATATGCCGTGAATCACGACGAGAGCAGCTACGCTGCCGAGAGCAGCTGTGATGCGGTCAAAGGACATCTTGGTATTCGTTTGTCCGAGATGTATGCGATGCAGGATGGGAATGCAACTGAGTCGATATTGAGAACGGAGCAAGATGTCGAGATAGTGATTTACCAGGGGACAGGCCTTCTCTTAAGCACCTACTCCAACACGTTCGAGATAGTCATGTCGATAGAAAGCTCCTTCGTTGAGTCCATCGTCGTACGATTTCGTATACCTTGTCATGGATGAACGCATGTGAATGTGGATACTCGAGGTCCAGCGCAGACAATGAGCACCAGAGATCGTTCCAAGATGCGAGAAGACTTCATGTAGTGGATAGTCATCAGCCTACATGACGTGCAAATTTGCCATGTATAAAAAAAGTTCGAGCATAAATCCAGGGCGCCGGAAGATCACTCCTTTCCCACCGCGAGAAGTCGTGAGAATGTTTGCATCAAGGTCGCCGCCTTTCGGCGACGATAGTCTCCATGTATCGCTATGCTTGACCGAGAGGCGATTTATGCAAAAAATCCAGGATGTTGATACTTAGGGCCAGGTGGATCTGGTGAAACATTCGGGAGAGCGTCTCCCGCTCCGATGGCACTTGGAAGAAGACAGTCGAATGTTTGCGCAGCTTTGCAAGGATCAGTACAGTGCGTCCGGTGAGAACATGCGCAAGCTACCATGTGACGGTGGGCGCAATAGATGTATGGCTGCGATGACGATCATCATGTCGTCGTTGTCGTCGCGTGTGCGTCCCTTGGTCTGACATGGCTGGAGTCGTGAAGTTCGGGGCATGATTCCGGCCAAACGGAGGCGTTCCTATTGGTTCAAGCGTATTTGTTTGAATTCGGCCTTGGATTGCGAGAAGACGAAGCGTTTCCAGTAGGATAGGTATGCAACCCAGACACGAATTGGAATCATCAACCATCAAAAGCGAGGAGTATACAATGATGAAATGTTGACAAGCAACTCCGATACAACAAAACGCCACCGCTATGCCCATTAATAAGCGCCAGCCATATAGATACAACGGCAACAGCCACAACCTTTTTCCCAATCAAGGCTCAACCTTGAAGTTCAGCCTTATACCCATAGCCGCCAACTCGACATCCAAGTATCTAAGGACACCAGGCACAGCAACCTGCGTAACATCCTCGCCGCCAGCCCACTTCTGGCCGGATTTGTCCTCCCAGCAGTCGTTCTTAGGCTCAGCGCCCTTGACCTTGTGACTACACCTCCTGCAGCGAACACGCAGAGCCTCGTTCGGTCTGCGACGACCGAATTGACCGACGGCAGGCTGTGTGGAGAGGAAAGAGCCGCAGCCCTTGCAGAGCCAGGCTTTGGTGTAATCGGAGCAGTTGAGGAGACGATCCTGCAACAGGAAAGCAGTGCCGTGGGCGAGCAAAGCGTCGCGTTCCATCTCTCCGACACGGATACCACCTCCCTTGGCACGACCCTTGATGGGCTGGCCGGTGAGCGGGGTGACGGGACCGGTGGTACGCACTTGGTACTTGTCGTTGACCATGTGACGGAGACGCTGGTAGTAGACGACTCCGACGTAGATGTCTGCGCCGAGCTCTTGGCCGGTGATGCCGGAATACATGGGCTCGTTACCGTAGTAGTTGTAACCCGCGCGCTTGAGCTGGTGACCGAAGTATTCGGTGGCGGTTTGGCCTTCTTGGTCCTTGAACTTGAAGGGTGTCGAGTCTTGCGCAACGCCGTGGAGGGCGCCGGATTTGCCAGCCAGCGACTCGACGAACATACCAATGGTCATACGGGAGGGGAAAGCGTGAGGGTTGATGATGACATCGGGTTGCATGCCGGACTCGGAGAAAGGCATGTCGCCCATGGGCCACTTTTGCGACAGCACACCCTTTTGACCGTGACGAGAGGAGAACTTGTCACCAACGACGGGCGAACGAGGAATACGCAGGCGGATGCTGATTGCCTGGCATGGATCGTTGCTACCGCTCTCGTTACCAATAAGCTTGATCTCCTCGACGAAGGCCTGTTCCGAGTCCTTGTAGCGGTGGAGGTGGGTGATGCCGTCGCGGTTGATGTATTCGCCAGTTTGAGGATCCTTGACGACAGTGTGAGAAGCGGCAATAATGTCGCCCTCCTTCATCTTCATGCCGACAGCTGCAAGTCCATCGTCGTCCAGGGTCGTGCGCCATTGCGCTTTGACGAGGCCACCAGGTGCGAAGCCGAACATGTGTGTGATGGCACCACGTCCTCGGCCTTGACCCTCTGCAAGGTTAATCTGCTTGGTCTTGTAAATTGTGCCGTGACCGAAGCCACGCTCGTGGGCGGACTTGTTCAAGATCATAGCGTCGTCCATGTCGTAACCAGTGTAAGAGATGACAGCAACGACCGCGTTGGTACCGTTGGGGAAGTTGTCGAGGCCGTACTCGTTGTGAAGGGGAGCTCTGACAACAGGTGTCTGACCAGTTTGTAGCTTGTACGATTTGTTGTCTGTGCGGTACTTGAGGGCAGTACCAGGTGTACCCATGGTTTGCTTACCCATCTGACATCTTGAAGGTGTGTTAGTATGGAAAGGCAGCGTAGGGGAGACTTCAAGACAACTTACTGGTACATGTTACGAGGGGACTGGTTGAAGTCGGAGAAGGGCGTTTGGTTGGCGACGATGGAGAGGATATTGGTAGGGTCATACTCGAGATGTGTGTTGTCGCCAGAGACGATCTCAGGCTCCGTACAGGCGATCGACATGAATGGCTGTTCGAAAGGACCGACGTAGTCGACCTTGTCAAGAGGCAGGTACTTCACAGGCCGCAGCATGCGAGCAGCCTGAGAGAACATGAAGATACCGGCGTATTGACCACCATTGGACTCGGGGATGACACCAATCTCCAGATCTACAGGAACGTTGTGGCTGCCTTCGACCTTCCAGTAGCGGAGAGTGTCACCGATGACCTTGGCCTGTTTGTGAGAGCAGAAACCCATGACCTTGCCGTCGAGCTGTACGACCACGTTCTCGTTCAGTGTAGCGGCTGCCGAGTCGACAACGCCGAGCTGTGCAAGTAGAGCCGGGATTGCGGAGACGTCAGTGCTTCCTGTTGTGATCAGACACTTGTGTGCCAAGTGATTCAGCAGACCGCAAGGCGATCCGTCAGGAGTGTGTACAGGACAGAGGAAACCCCAGCTCTCCGGGAGCAGCTTTCGGACTGTCGTTGTTTTGAGCTGTGCAAAGAAACTGCCTCTGTGAACCATGCGGAAATGGCTGATGAAGCGGTAGAAGTTGATCTTTTCAGCCATGACGGTGAATCCAGAAGTCTGTTGCAGATCAAGACCACTGGGACTGATCAAGTTACCTGTCGATAGGAAGTAGTCCAATGATTGTCCGAGGTTTTCGTTCGTTTTGCGGATAATCTTGCTGATAAAGTCCTTTTCAAATTCCTTGGTGGTGTAGGCAGGGTATTGCCGGGTTCGGTTCCAGTCGCGCAAGCTAAGACCAATCGAATACAGCCACTCCTCGACTCTCTCCTTGATGATCATGCCGTAAAGAAGACCAGGCAGGAGAATTTCCTGGTTTTGGACCGCATCAGGGTTGTCGATCGCACAGTCACCCTCAACGAGAGAGTACAGTTTGCGGATCATGAAGATGAGCATGCGGAACTTGTCGGCGTCGTTCTCCTCGGTCACGTCGTTCGAGCCCAAATGAGGTAGGACGACCTTGCGGAGGAACTCAGTTCCAGCTTCCTCGTCGCTGACATCCTCCGGCAAGCTCAGGACAGGCCTGAATTTGGAGCCCAAGAATGCACGAGTGCTCGATTTGCCGTAGAAGTTGTATGCCTTGTATGTCCTCAGAAGCAGCTCCACTCTGTCGATGACGAACTGCTTGCTCTCCAGATCCTTCTTGCTCATGGCGCGTCCAACGATACCCTCGTAGATCTCGCGGTCGTTTGTCTCGGCGAGTGCCTTCAAGACCATGACGACAGGTACGAGGTACTCGTTCTTGCGGTATGAGAATCGGAAAGTCACGTTTCCGTCGCTGAGGTAGTGTAGGACGTTCGTCTGAGACGTCTGATCGGGCCTCACCGATCGGATCTGAATACCGAACTTGGTGTATGTTGCTCCTCTTCCTTCGAACGACGGACGAATGATGGCCATTGGGTAGTTCCTTCGGTTGACGATAAGCATACGAATAAGCTTCTCGTTTCCGTTGACGATGAAGTATCCTCCAAGCTCTTCGCTCTCCTCGCGCTTGTCGACCAATTGCTTTGGCGAAAGGCCTTCCAGGTGACATCTGTTGGAGCGCAACATAATTGGGACCTGGCCAAAGTCGCGCACACTCTCCTTCCACTCTCCATCGTTGACTCTGTATTCCAATCGTCCACGGAAACGGCCTCTGTATGAGCAGTGACGCTCTCTGCACTCTACGGGCAGAATCTCGCGCTTTGTGGTCTCGTGCTTGTTGGATGGAGGGAGCATGCTCTTTTCAAGAAACACTTCCCGGACACGGACTTGTAGTCTGTTACGAGGCGCGTCGGAAGTGCCGTATGGCTCGCCGTCGAGGAAAGTCTTGGTGCCGACATCTTTCAGAGCGTGGTGGAGTTGTCCGTTGGGCTCGAAGATGGCGTTGAACGAGTTGACATGGGGATCGATCGCCTTTGCCAGCGAAGGGTAGGCGGTCTTGTCGGTCGGAGGGTTGCTGAACAGGGCGTGTCGTCTGAGGGTGTCGAAATCGGTGCCCCATTTGCGCTTGATCTGCTCCGGAGGGCCCATTGCGTCGAAGGTGTATATATGTTTCTGCGTTTGCGCGCAAAGATGAGAGGCGTGGTATTAAGCGCTTGGCATGTGGGCGATGTTGATGGTTAGGTCCGTAGTAATCGTGTTGTTTTGTGCGCCCTTCCACCCGTCAATGCTCCAACATGCACAAGCACAGCGTTCCTTCCTTCAACTCTTTCTCTCAAAAGTCCTCGGCTGGAAAAAGTCAAAGGTCGGCCTACCTTCCGCACGGGCAAAACTCATCGTTTTCGCCGATCCTGACAGCATCACGTGCCTTGACTCGGGATTTCCAATCCGCAGGCAATCACATCTACTACTGCACGGTCTGGCCAACCGGACGCCTCGTCCAACTGCGGCCGGTGTACTGCGAGAGGCCGTGGTGATTTCGCCGTGAGAGTCGCAGCGAGAGCTCGCAGTACTAGTCGAGGCTGGAGGATTGGGCTACTGCAAAAGCACTCGCTTCTCCCGCACCGCTGCATCACTCACGTTGCACCTGATCTGATCTCGTCTCTGCCAACCGACGGACACCGTGACACCAGCGCCGCACAGAGACAACATCTCGCTCCACTTGGCAAGACTGAGAGAAGTGAAGCGCGGGCATCGAACCGGGGTTGCGCGGCGGCACCAGCTTCGACTGTTTCACACCGCAAGCCATTTGAGAGAGTTGCGACCACCTGACCGCACATTCTCTCTTTTTTTTTTGCAGGTCTGGACAAAAACTACCTGCAGCTGCGACGTTGAACTACATACACTCCTCACCACCACTATACTTCACTACTGCCCTCCTCGGCCCGAGAGCTCGAGTTTATGCCACTTTGACGCTTGACGCGCCAGTTCAAGTAGAGTCCAGACAGAGGGCCCCGCAATCCGAAAGCGCCGCCGCCCACTCGAAGTTCAAGTCCAAGGCTCCGAGCCCAAAGTCCCGTCATCACTGCAGCCTGACTGACTTGAACCTTTGCTGCTGTCCACTCAAGCATCTGTTTCCCACCCAAGAAAATCTCCCATCTCCGCGCAGCAGCAACAAGGCAAGGGTTCCCTGACTTGCGACCAAAGCGCTTCTTCCCGCCGCCAAAGCCGCACTCCCCAAGTCAGGTCAGCAAGCCAGCCAGCAACAGTCCGCGCCGCCAAACAACGCTTGCCCAGCTCTTCACTCGCAGCCTTCGACGTTGCTTCTAGCTCACCGAGCACTGACCTGACCTCAACCCGACGGGACTGCCTTGGTCTGCCCGTCATGGTGGGAATCTTCAGGCGCCTGTATGATTGGCTGTTGAGCTTGTTCTGGTATGTGTCGCCGTCTGTAGATGTGTTGTCCTCCTCTTGTCGCGCTGTTCGACCATGCGCCCGCATCGCTTGTCGACTCCGCTTCAGTCGGGCGTTCCTTCCAATATCGCAATCCAAGGATCCCGCAAGATGTCCTCGACAAGTTGGATGATGCTGACCGACTCCGTGATAGGGCGACTGAAATGGACATCACCATGATCGGTCTCCAAAATGCAGGCAAGACGTCGCTGCTGAGAGTGTTAGCCGTATGTTCAACCCGGATTCGTATTGAAACCCTGCGCATCAGCTGACACGACTTTCTAGGGCGGCGAGTTCACTATTGAGTATTACTGCCCAGCAGTGCTATACATTCTCACATTTGCTGACAAACCTTCTCAGCTCAATACCAACCGTAGGCTTCAACATGAAGCGCGTCCAGAAAGGACATGTCACACTCAAATGGTTTGTCATCTTGTGCAGCGGCAGCATGCATGCATGGACTAATCGAATCTTCCACTGACATTTTCCAGTTGGGATCTCGGCGGCCAACCTCGGTTTCGTTCCATGTGGGAAAGATATTGTCGCGGAGTGAATGCGATAGTGTGAGTGCATGTCGCAAGATCCGCACAATCAAGGATTCCCATGCTCACGATCAACCAGGTTCATCGTCGATTCGGCCGACAAAGAGGCCCTGCCAGTAGCAAAGGAAGAGCTCCACATCCTCTTGGAGAAGCCTGCCATGGAAGGCATCCCACTTCTGGTCCTCGGCAACAAATCCGATCTGCGCGGCCATCTCACAGTAGACGAACTGATAGACTCCCTGGACTTGAAGCGCGTAACCCACCGGGAAGTGTCTTGTTACGGCATCAGCGCGAAAGAAGAGACCAATCTCGATGCCGTCCTGCAGTGGCTCATCGCTCGGTCCACGAAGTAAAATTGATACGATCATCCACTGGCTGAGGTTGAGATTCGACTTTCCAGCCAGCGCAAGCACCACACCACAGCCGCACAGCAGGCCGACACACTGGATCCAGCTGCTCAGCAGTCCTAATGACACCACTCAATCAGACGGAAGACAGCCAGGAGAGCTGAGCGCCAGCAATGGCCGAGGAAGGGGAAGGGGAAGGGATCCAGGCATTTCATTTGTCCAAGGAGCGACGACTTTTTTCGGAGATTCTCTTTTCGCGTTGCATGCTCTGCATTGTTGTTGTCATGTGACGAAGGAATGAGGCATGAACTAACGGCGGTTATGATGGTCCACGATAGCCATAAGTTTTGCAGGTTTGACACTTCGGCTTGAGGTGATTTGAGTGTTGTTGACGGTCCGAGGATTTGTGAGATTGTGACATGTAACGACCTGGATCGCATTGCGCTATTCGGTCGTCCGTCTCTTGTGCAATTGTAAGGTCTATCAGGTGCTCGTGACTGCAAAGGCGACCTCTCACTATGCGGCCAGAGAGTACGCCCCCGCGCCAGCCTGAATTCGCGACGCATCTCCGGATCCTGCCATACCAACACTGGAAAAACGAGACAGCGAGCAAGCAAAAAGAGAGATACCACAGCAGTGCAGAAGGTGAAAAAATCCGAGAGTAGAGCAAAAAAAAATACAAAATGGCAGCATTCCCTGGCACACAAGTAATAATAGGCACACACAACCTCAGTGCCAGCACAACAAAGGGTTTGCCAGCACATCCCGCAGCGGCGGTTGTGCAGTGGGCCGACGCGCGATGCGCTGGATTTGTCTCATCTCGAGCAACTCTATCAGCCCAGGGGGGGGGACATGGGATGCAGGGTTACGGTTACGATTTCTGGGGGAGCAGGGCAGGGCTGCTGGATCGAATCCTTCTCTCCAGGCTGGCGTTTTGTCTTGTGGCGTGCGTTGCTGCGGGCCGGTTGTGTTTTTGGTGTACTACTGTAAGGATGCGCTGGCTTTGCCGAGGAGCCGAGTTGGCGGAGTTTTGGAGATCGTCAGAGGTCGTCTCTTGAATTTTGAGAGTTGCACGATGATGATGACGATGATGACAGTCGGACTAACTATCCGACTTCCAGGCTCGCCAGGTTGTGGCTGAGTTTACGGCGGATCTTCGTCTGAACTCTGTTCTTGCAAGGATTCAGGAAACGAATGCGGAGGCTGATGATCTTTTGCGGGTTTGGACGGAGAGGCGCAGGCGAGCGTGGCAAGGTGTTTTGACACGTCCAAGAAGAGCCTCCGAGGGAAAAGGTAAGCATAATCTGCACCGCCTCGATACCGCGTACGTACGGCAACATATAGTCGTACCTCATGACATGAATTGTTACTGCCTGTATGCTGAATGATTGCGTGTCTTTTGGTGGGTGGCGGATGTTTTCGCATGGGACGGCATGAGTCTTAGCATCGGTTGGCATGGCATGGTCGTGCGTGCTGGGCATCTTCTATTGCATGCCGCTGGGAGTCAGCATTCCAGCATCAAACGCAGTGTTTTCAATCACCTGTTGGCGATAAATAGCCAGTATGCATGAAATACAATAATGATTTGATTTAACAATCGCAAAGTGCAAGGCGGAGTCGCGTGATAGTCAAAAGTCAAGAACCGCTGTGGCGCAGCCAACAAAGAGCTGTCAGTCGGCCAAGAAGTCCAAGAGGTCTATCCTCGTCATGATCTGGTACAAATGACAGAGCAATCGCCGCCGTTGAACTGGATCGTCCATCCATCTGCCAACAATCCGATTGCACCATTTCCATTCCTGCACTCTCACTTTACATCCTCTCTTCCTGCAATACCACTTCCGCGCCAATTCAGTGGGCTTACTACACATTCGCCATCCACCATCGCGACAAGCTTCGCCAAACTTCGCAACACATAACACATCATGATTCTCCTCCCGCGCCAGTATAACAAGTACGTATACCCACATTTGCGACATGCGCGCTTCTTGCGCCCGGCACTTTTGACACACGACTAACATCAAGTCCAGCTGCTACACCGACCGCTTCAACAACTACAGATGCACAAACAACCGTAGCACATGGAATAGCTGGGCCCGCTGGTTAGTCCTAGGTCTGATCGTCCTCGGAATCCTCTTCGTCTTCTTCCTCTTCTCGTAAGTCCAGTCGCCTACTCCATCACCACACATCAGTCCAATATCACTAACACTCCATCAAGATGCGTCACCTCTCGCCGTCGCAGAAAGCGCGGTTTCCAACCCTACCGCGGCACAGGCTGGGCCCTCGGTCGCACACCTCCAGGCCACGGCGCGGCGACATACAACCCTCAGCAAACCACGCAGCAGCCTTACTATGCGCAACCGCAAACCCAGCAGCCGTACTACAACAACAGCAACAACCCGCCGCCTTCGTATTACGACGCTTCTGCCAACAGAGGAGGGAACAA
>Ga0265797_10009555_pt1 | contig 12579 bp, 10 predicted proteins | sample P2T30metagenome_FD_192433 | JGI IMG/M metagenome (GOLD analysis project Ga0265797, IMG submission 192433) | Plant litter microbial communities from East Loma Ridge, Irvine, California - P2 T30 | ecosystem: Environmental > Terrestrial > Plant litter > Unclassified | place: USA: California... | reverse complement strand
TCACCTCCAGCGCACGACCGATCATGCCGGCCACGCTGTAGTAGATCGGCGGGTGAGTCGCGCCTTCCGGTGCGCCCGGGAAGCTCGAGAGCAGCCAGAGCAGAATCATCATGGTCAGGATCAGGGTGCCGACCCGCATCAGGAAGATCTTGGCGCGTTCCCACAGGCCGGTGGCCAGGGCGGTCAGCTGCGGCCAGTGGTAAGCAGGCAGCTCGAGCATCAGCGCCTGCTGCTTGAATTCGCTGCGGCGTTTCATCAACCAGGCCACCGCCATCGCCGACAGGATGCCGGCCATGTACAGGATGAACAGCACCACGCCTTTCAGGTTCAGGAAGCCGGCCACGGTCTGGTCGGGGATGAAGGCGGCGATCAGCAACGCATACACCGGCAGCCGCGCCGAGCAGGTCATGAGCGGCGCGATCATGATCGTCACCAGGCGGTCGCGCGGATTCTGGATCGTGCGTGCGGCCATCACGCCGGGGATCGCGCAAGCGAACGACGACAGCAGCGGCAGGAAGGCGCGGCCCGACAGGCCGACGCTGCCCATGATCCGGTCGAGCAGGAAGGCGGCGCGCGGCAGATAGCCGACGTCCTCGAGCAGCAGGATGAAGAAGAACAGGATCAGGATCTGCGGCAGGAATACCAGCACGCTGCCGACGCCGGCGATGATGCCGTCCACGATCAGGCTGTGCAACATGCCTTCGCCGAGCAGGTCGCCGACGAAGCCGCCCAGCGCGCCGACGCCGGCCTCGATCAGGTCCATCGGCGTGCCGGCCCAGCTGAACACGGCCTGGAAGATCAGGAACATCAGCGCGGCCAGGATGATCGGGCCGGCGACCGGGTGCAGCACCACATGGTCGATCTTCTCGGTCAGGTTGCCGGTGTCTTTCGCGGTCGAGACAGCGGCGACCAGGATGCGGCGCACTTCGCGCTGGGTCTCTTCGACCGGCACTTCGTCGATCGCGGCCAGCGGCTTGGGACGCACGGCGTGGCCGAACGTCATGCGATCGAGTTCGGCCAGCAGCGCCTGTTCGCCGCCGGACTGGATGGCGATGGTTTCCACCACCGGCATGCCCAGCTCCTGCGCCAGCTTCGCGGTGTCGATCTCGATGCCGCGCTTCTTGGCCACGTCGACCATGTTCAGGGCCAGCACCATCGGCAGGCCGAGGCGCTTCAGTTCCAGCACCAGGCGCAGATTCAGGCGCAGGTTGGTCGCGTTGACCACGCACAGCACCGCATCCGGCGCCTGTTCGCCGGCGCGCAGGCCGGCCACTACGTCGCGCGTGATGCCTTCGTCGGGGGTCTGCGCATTGAGGCTATACGCGCCCGGCAAATCCAGCACCCGGAAATTGCGGCCGGCCGGCGACTTGAAGCTGCCTTCCTTGCGCTCGATGGTCACGCCGGCATAGTTCGCGACCTTCTGGCGCGAGCCGGTGAGACGATTGAAGAGTGCGGTCTTGCCGCAGTTCGGGTTGCCGAGCAGTGCGACCAGTGGGGTGCGCGCCGCCACTTCTGGTTCCATGACTCCCATTTGTTCAGTCCACCTTGACCGAGACCATGGCTGCTTCGAAGCGGCGCAGCGCGAAGGTCGACTCGCCGACCTTGACGGCCAGCGGGCCGCCCAGCACGCGCTTGAGCACGCGAATGCGTTCGCCCGGCACGAAGCCCAGCTCCATCAGGCGGCGCTGGACATCGATACCCCCCTGCGGCGCGTGCGGCGCCAGCTGGACGACGGTGGCACTCTGGCCCGCTTTGAGCGAGTCGAGAGTGGACGGGGCGGGGGCTAGGGTCATGGCAGCGTCCAAATGGTTGTTGCGCTGATGAGACAGCGACAGGAATGATCCCGACATCATAAACCTAAATAGGAACTATTACTATTTGCAGCTTGTCATTGCTCGGCCAGCAAGCGTGAGAAAGATGCGCACACTACGCAGAATTCGCTTGCTTTCACCGTCCAGTTTACAGAAAATAGCAACGCAAATGAGAATGATTCGCATTTTATAGTGTAATTGGCAAGCTTGTTGATCTCTCACTCGGCAAGCTCACTTAGCAAGGTTATCGCAATGATCGTCTGTGTCTGCAACAACATCTCCGATCGGGAAATCCGCCAGGCCGTCGACCTCGGCATCTCTTCAATTGCCGAGCTGCGCAAGGAACTCGGCGTCGGCACCATCTGCGGCACCTGCGTCAGCTATGCGCGCGAAGTCCTGCACGAACACATCGACAGCAAGACCACCATCACCGAAGTGCGCCGCATCCCGCAAGCGGCCTGATTTTTCGGCTACTGTCGCCCGACCGCCTCGCCACGCCGCGAGGCTTTTTTTCGTCCCGGGCATCTTAAAAAGTCGTTCATCGGGTGGCGCTATACTGGCCAGCCCAACATTGCCTGCCCGCCCCCATGACCATCCTGCTCGTCGAGGACGACGCCATGCTTGCCGCCGCCATCCGCGAGCGCGCGCGGCAGGAAGACCTGGCGCTCGACCACGCGGGCGACGCCGACAGCGCGCGCCTGCTCCTGCTCGACAACGCCTATTCCGTGATCCTGCTCGACCTCGGCCTGCCGGGGGAATCAGGCCTATCCCTGTTGCGCAGCCTGCGCGCGGCGTACAACGCGACGCCGGTGATCATCCTGACCGCGCGCGCCCAGATGTCTGAGCGTATCGCAGGGCTGGACGCCGGCGCCGACGACTACCTGGTCAAGCCCTTCGAGTTCAGCGAGCTGTGGGCGCGCATGCGCGCGGTGACCCGGCGCAGCGAAGGCAAGACGGTGCCGGTGTTGCGCTGCCGTGCGGTGGTGCTGGACGTGGCGCGCCAGTCAGTCACCTGCGACGGCCAGCCGGTCACGCTCAGCGCCTACGAATACCGCACGCTGCTGGCGTTCATGGAGCGGCCCGGCCACATCGTCGCGCGCGCGCACCTGGAGTCGCTGATCTACGGTCTTGATGCCGATGTCGAGAGCAATACGATCGCCGTCTTCGTCTACCAGCTGCGGCGTAAGCTCGGCGAAGACATCATCGAGACCGTGCACGGACAAGGCTACCGCCTGGGATCGGCGCCGGCATGAATTCGATCCGCTCCCGGGTGCGCCGCGTGTTCGGCCTGGCGCTGGCCTTCTGCTGGATCTGCGGCGTTGGCGTGGTCGCCGTCTACACCGCCAGCAATGAGCACAGCCTGTGGGATGGCAAGCTGCAGTCGTTCGGCACCCGCCTGTTGATGTCGCTGCCGGCCGAGGAAATCAACGATGGTCCATTCGGCCCCGGCCTGGAATTGCCGCCCGAGATGCAGCGCGATCCCGAGAACTTCGCGATCCAGGTCTGGAGCCACGACCGCCGGCTGGTAATCCGCTCGCCGTCGGCGCCCGTCACGCCGTTCCAGCCGAGCTACCGCAACGGCTTCGCGACCCTGGAAGCGGCCGGACAGACCTGGCGCGTGTACACGATCTCGGACCGCCACAGCCTGGTCTCGGTGCAGGTGGCCAACCTGCAGAGCGTGATCGACCGCGAGATGTATGGCGAGACCCTGGTGGCCCTGGCCACGATGACGGCGGTGCTGGTGCTGGTGGCGCTGCTGCTCGTGCATGCGCTGAACCGTTCGCTGCGCCCGCTGGCCGTGATCGAACGCGCGCTGCTGCGGCGCGCGGACTTCGACCTGACCCCGCTGCCGGTGGCGGCGCTGCCGGTCGAGCTGCAGCCACTGGTCACCTCGTTCAACCATGTACTCGGCCAGCTCGATCATGCCGTCGCGGCCGAACGCCGCTTCCTGGGCGACGCCGCCCACGAGCTGCGCACGCCGCTGTCGGTGCTGCAGGCCCACGTCGAGGTCGCTCTGCATGCGCGCAGCGACGCCGAACGCCGGCAGGCGCTGGAGATGCTGCAGCAGGGCGTACGGCGCAGCGCGCGCATGGCCGAGCAGCTGCTGGACATGGCAAGGCTCGATGCGATGTCGTCCTCGATGCGCACCGCGCCGCTCGACCTGGCGCAGCTGGTCGAGCACGTGATGCACGAATACGCCTACCATGCGCAGAGCCTCGGCTGCGCCTTGCGCGCCGAAGCGGCGCCCGCCCGGGTCGAGGGCAATCTCGACGAGCTGGCGACCCTGCTGCGCAACCTGCTCGATAACGCGGTGCGCTTCGCGCGCGATGGCGGCAATGTATTGGTCGCGTGCGGCGCGGGGCCGGATGGTCCGTGGCTGAGCGTGGCCGACGACGGTCCCGGCGTGCCGGAGGCCGAGCGCGACGCGATCTTCCAGCGCTTCTACCGGCTGCCCGGCAACCATGGCCGCGGCAGCGGCATCGGCCTGTCGCTGGTGGCGGCGATCGCGCGCCTGCACGGCGCCCGCATTGGCACTGCTGGCGGGCTGGCAGGTCGGGGCTTCGCAGTGCACGTTGCCTTTCCCCTGCCCGCCCCGCAACCGGCCGCCATCAGAACGCGTACAGATAACCCAGCCTGATACTGCTTTCGGTCGAGCGCTCCACCAGCGGGCTGTCCTTGATCTCGCTGCCGAGCGACTTGGCGCTGACGTCGATGAAGAAGTTGTGGCGGCGCTGCCAGGCGTAACCGAAGCGCACGCCGGCTTCGATTGCCTGTGACGAGTCGCCGCTGTAGGCCTGGCGATTCGGCCGCACCTCGCTGGCACGCACGCCGTAGTAGTACGCCACGAAGTCCTGGTCGTACCATTCGGCCGAGATGCGCGGCGTGATGGTGACGGCGCCGGTACGGAATTCGCGGTTCAGTTCCAGCTTGAAGCGCTTGCCCTCGGCGTCGCCGGTGGCGGCGGTGAATTCGCTGGCCACACTGAGCGCGTCGCTGCGCCAGATCGCCGCACCACCCAGCCACAGGCCGCCCTTGCGCTCTTCCATGCCGGCCAGGTAGGGAGAATCCTTCGCCTCATAACCGTCGTTGGCGTAGCGTGCCCGCAGGCGGAACTGCAGCGGTCCGTACGACGGCAGCTTGTAGTCGATGCGCGCGCCGAACACCGAGAGGCGCGCGCTTTCGTACAGCACCAGCGGCAGCGGATCGACCTCGTCGTCGAAGTCGCGCAACGGGCTCTTGTCGAAACCGACGCCTAGCCCCAAGCCCCACTGGGATGACTTGGGCGAGGCTTCGGCGGCGACCTGCTCGGGGGCCACGACTTGCGCGGAGGCCGGCAAGGCGCAGGCCAGCACGGCGGTCGCGAACAGCAGGCGGATGGAATGGGGATGTGGTGCGTGGTTCATCGATTTCCTCTTTCGGGGTGGTAGTAAAACATTGGGTCAAAACATCTCGGGGCCGAGGCCGGCCGCGGTGCTGCGCGGCCGCCGGCGCAGGCGATCGACGGTCACGAAGACCGCCGGCACCACCAGCAAGCTCAACAGGGTGGACGACAGCAGGCCGCCGATCACGGCGATCGCCATCGGCTGGCGAAAACTCGCATCGGCGCCCAGGCCAAGGGCGATCGGCAGCATCCCGGCGATCATCGCCAGGCTGGTCATCAGGATCGGCCGGGCACGCTGGCGGCAGGCGGCCAGCGCGGCTGCTTCGAGCGCCAGGCCATGCTCGCGCATGCCCAGCACCGCATACTCGACCAGCAGGATCGAATTCTTGGCCACGATCCCCATCAGCATCACCAGGCCGATCATCGACGGCACATCGAGCTCGCTGCCGGTGGCCAGCAGCATCGCGAAGGCGCCGCACAGCGACAGCGGCAAGGCCGACAGGATGGTGAACGGCTGCAGGAAGTCGCCGAACAGCAGCACCAGCACGCAGTACATGCAGATCACGCCGGTCAGCAACGCGCCGCCGAAACCGGCCATCAGTTCGCCCGCGATCTCGGCGTCGCCGCCCTCGAGCAGGTACACGCCAGGCGACAGCGCCTGGGCAGCCGGCAGCGCCAGCGCCGCGGCCTGGGCCTGGCCCAGCGGCATGCCGCCCAGGTCGGCGCGCAACGTGACGTGGCGCAGGCGGTCGTAGCGGTCGATCTGGGCGGGGCCGTTCTCGATCGACAGCGTGGCGACGCTGGCCAGCGCGACCAGGCCGTCGGCGGCGGGCACGCGCAGGTTGCCGAGCGCTTCCAGGTCCTGGCTCAGCGCATAAGGCATCTGCACCCGTACTGGCACCTGGCGCGCATCGAGGTTCAGCTTGGGCAGGCGCGCACGCGTGTCGCCGGCGGTGGCGATCTTGACGGTCTCGTTGATGGCGAGGTTGCTCACGCCGCGTTCGGCGGCGCGCGCCGCGATCGGGCGCAGCACGAGCTCGGGGCGTTCGACGCTGGCGCTGGAACGGATGTTCGCCAGGCCGGCCACGCCGCGCAGCTGGCGTTCCAGCTCCAGCGCCGTGGCCTGCAGCGCCACGGTGTCGGCGCTGGCCAGGATCAGTTCGATCTGCTCGCCCATGGCGCCGCCCACGCCGTAGCGGGCGCCGGCGACATCCTGCAGCGCCAGCCGCACGGCCGCTTCGATGCGCTGCTGGCTCGGACGTTCGCCGCGTGCGGCCAGGCCCAGCGTCAGGGAAGCTTCGCGTACGCCGCCGCCCACTGGCGCATCGAGGTCGCCGCCGGCGCCGCCGATGCGGGCGAATACCGACTGCACGCCGTCGATCCCGGCGAGCGCCAGACGCGCGCGCTCGGCGGCCAGGCGGGTGTCGGCCAGCGTGCTGCCCGGCGGCAGCTCGACCTCGACGTCGATCTGCCCGCGATCGGCGGCCGGCATCAGGCCGGTGTCAAGAAAAGGGACCAGCGCCAGCGACGCGGCAAACAGCACCACCGCCGCGGTGAGCGTGGCGCCGCGCCGCGCCAGGCACCAGCGCACTGCCGCCAGGTAGCCGCGCATCAGGCGGCCGTCGCCCGCATGGTGCGCCGGCCCGGGGCCGCGCATGAAGCGCGCCGCCATCACCGGGGTCAGCAGGCGCGCCACCAGCAGCGACGCCAGCACCGCGACCACCGTGGACCAGCCGAACTGGCGGAAGAACAGGCCCGGCACGCCGCTCATCATGGCGGTCGGGATGAACACCACCACCAGCGTCATGGTGGTGGCGAAGACCGCCAGCGCGATTTCGTCGACCGCATCGGCGACGGCGCGCGCGGCCGGTTTACCCATCTGGCGGTGGCGCGCGATGTTCTCGACTTCGACGATCGCGTCGTCGACCAGGATCCCGACCACCACTGCCATCGCCAGCAGCGTCAGGGTGTTGAGCGAGTAGCCCAGCCAGTCCATCAGCAGGAAGGTCGGCAGGATCGACAGCGGCAGCGCGGCGGCGGCGACCAGGGTGGCGCGCCAGTCGCGCAGGAACCACCACACCACCAGCACCGCCAGCAACGCGCCTTCGTACAGCATCTGCATCGAGCCGCGGTACTGTTCCAGCGTGTAGTCGACGGTACCGGACACCAGGTCGAAGGCCGTGCCATCGCGTTCCAGCACGCGCAGCGCCCCCGCCACGCCCTCGGCCATGCGCACTTCGTCGGCACCACGCGCGCGGTACACGGCGAAGCCGGTCACCGGGCGGCCGTCGAGCAAGGCGGCGGAGCGCGGTTCGGCGACACCATCCTCCACCCGCGCGACCTGGTCGAGGCGCACGCGGCGGCCGTCGCCCAGCGGGATCGGCAAGGCCGCCAGCTCATGCGCCTGGCGTACGGTGGCGATGGTGCGCACCGCCTGTTCGCCGGCGCCGAGGCGGCTGATGCCGCCCGAAGCTTCTCCGGATGCCAGGGCCAGGGCGCGCGACAGGTCGGTCACGGTCACGCCAAGGGCCGCCATCGCCACCGGATCGGCGTCGATCCGCACTTCGCGCTCGGCGCCGCCCAGGCGCACCACGCGCGCCACACCGGGCACCGCCAGCAGTGCGCGCGTCACCGCATCGTCGATATACCAGGACAGCGCCTCGCCGCTCAGATGGCTGGACGACAGCGCGTAGGTGACGGTCGGCTCGCTGCTGGAACTGATCGCACTGACCGAAGGCGGCTCGAGGTCGGACGGCAGGTCGGCGCGCACGCGGTCGACCGCATCCTTGGTCTCGATCAGCGCTTCGGACACGGGTTTTTCGAGCACGAACTCGGCGCGGATGTGCACCAGCCCATCGCCGATGGTGGTGGTGCTGTGCTTCAGGCCCGCCAGGCTGGCCAGCGAATCCTCGACCTTGCGCGCCACCTCGGTCTCGAGCTGCGCCGGCGCCGCGCCCGGCTGCGCCAGCAGGATGTTGATCTCGGGCCGTTCGATATCCGGCATGTTCTGGATCGGCAGGCGCAGAAAACCGAGCAGGCCGGCAAGCGAGAGCAGCGCGAACAGCAGCACGGCGGGGATCGGGCGCTGCAGGGACCAGGTGGCCAGGTTCATGAGCGTGCTCCCGCCACGCGCGCAGGGATTACCCGCACCTGGTCGCCGTCCTTGAGGAAGGCGGCGCCCTGGCCGACCACCCGCACGCCGTGCGGCAGGGGCGACAGGATCTCGCTGCGCGCACCGCGCTGCCGCCCGACCGTGACCGCCAGCGCGCGCGCCACGCCATTCTGTTGCGCGGCGTCGGCGATGAAGATCCAGCTACGGCCATCGCGCACCACCACGCTGCTGGCGCCGACCGTGACGGCGTCGCTCGCTCCCAGCAGGATGCGCCCGCCCGCATACATGCCGGCGCGCGCCGCGCTGTGCGTCTCGAGGTCGGCATATACCGTCGCCAGCCGCGTCTGCGGATCGAGGCGCGGCGCGTCCTGGCGCACGGTCGCGGTGGCCGCGCCGCCGCCCGGCAGCGCCAGCACGACCTGCTGGCCGGCGCGCACCTGACGCAGCTGTAGCGGGGTCAATTCGCCGCGCCACTCCAGGCGGTGGCGGCGGATGATGCGAAACAGTTCCTGGCCGAGGCTGGCGACCGCACCCGGCGTGGCCAGGCGCGCGCTGACCACGCCCGCGTCGGCGGCGCGCACCTCGGCATAACCCAGCAGCAGGCGCTTGGCGTCCAGCCGGGCCTGCGTCACCGCCACTTGCGCTTCAAGCGTATCGGCCTGGGTCTCGGCCGCCTGCACGTCCTGGCGGCTCACGGCGCCGCTGGCCGCGAGCTTGAGCATGCGCTCGCGCACCGCCACGGCGTTGCGCGCGCCGGCCCGGGCCTGGAGCAGCTCGGCCTGTAGCTCGGCCGCTTCGGCGCGCGGCAGCGCGGCATCGAAACGGGCCAGCAACGCGCCGCGGCGCACCGTGACGCCGACGTCGACCAGCACCTCGGCCAGCGGCAAGCCATTGGTGCGGGCGCCAACGATCAGTTCTTGCCATGGCTCGATCGCGCCGTGGGCCACGATGGCCTGCTCCCAGCGCAGCGTTTGGGGCGGTTCGAGCGTGACGCTCAGGGCCGGACGGGCCACAGCCTCGGGCGCCCGTGCTTGCGTTCCGTTGGCGAGTACGCCGGCGCCGAGCGCCACGACTGCGCCGGTCACGATGAGCAGGACGCGCCAGATCGGCGGGCGATGGAAGAACCGGGAAAGAGCCATGAATGCTTCGTGATCGTGACGCCGGCCGCGCTCGGCGGGCGTACCGCAGCGGACCACGGCGAAGCGAACAATGCCAAAGCACGATGAATGGCTTGTTAATGGCGGATGAGGGAATAAAAAATAACTGCCGACAATTGAAATGAGAATCGATCCGAAGCAAATGTCGCGGTATCGAGAAGCGTTTTCAAAGCGGATTGAGAACGGTTTTTATTACGCGGCGTTTTGTGGCTATTTACCTGATTTAATGCACTTTTTTCGCCATCTTTCACCCTTTTGAGGGCTTATTTCGCCGGCATGTTTGCTATCATTGAGCCCATTCAACATCATCAAGGGCAAGAACATGAAAGGCGATCAAAACGTCATCCGTCTGCTGAATGCACAGCTGACCAACGAGCTCACCGCGATCAATCAGTACTTCCTGCATGCGCGCATGTACCGCCACTGGGGCCTGGAAAAACTGGGCAAGAAAGAGTACGAAGAATCGATCGGCGAAATGAAGCACGCCGACAAGCTGATCGACCGCATCCTGATGCTCGACGCGCTGCCGAACCTGCAGGCGCTGCACAAGCTGATGATCGGTGAGTCGACCCAGGAAATGCTGGAATGCGACCTGAAGCTGGAACGCGCCGCGCAAGTGACCGTCAAGGAAGGCATCGCCGCCTGCGAAGCCGCCGCCGACTACGTGTCGCGCGACCTGTTCCTGATGATCCTGGAAGATACCGAAGAGCACATCGAGTGGCTCGAGACCCAGCTCGACCTGATCGTCAAGGTCGGCATCCAGAACTACCTGCAGAGCCAGATCGGTTCGTAACACCCCCAACAGCTGGGGTCACATCTGACATTCAGACACGACCTCAGCTGTAATCAAAGATGTTGGGCAATATAGCGTCGACCAGGACAGTGATCCGAGCGGTGGCCGGTGTTGGAACATCACATCAGGACGACCATTGCAGAGGCCGTGTCCGAATGTCAGATGCGACCCCGGCTGTTGGTGCCCGAATGTCAGATGCGACCCCGGCTGTTGATGTGACCGCGCGGGGCAGTTGTCTGGCCTGGCTTCAGCGCCAGCGCATCATCCACTTGTCGTAGAACCCCATATCGCGCGGCACCGCGCCCGGAATCGCGCAGATCGCGCCGGCGAATTCGTTCGCCCGCAACAAGGCGGTTTCGAGTGGCCAGCCACGCATTTTCCCGAGCAGGAAAATCGCCGCGAAGGCGTCGCCCGCCCCCACCGTATCGATCACGAACGGTGGCGCGGGATGGTCGCGCTGGGTGAGTACCTGCCCGTCGCTGCCGAAATACACCGAGCCGCGATGGCCCAGCGTGACCACCAGTGCGTCGAGCGAGAACATGCGCAGCAAGGCCTGGCATGAGGCGCGCACCTCGTCGGCGCTCAGGGCCGGGGCCTCGGGCTGGATCTGGAAGAACCAGCCGAACAGCACCTGCAATTCTTCTTCATTCACCTTGACGATGTTCGCCGCCTGCAGCGAGCGGGTCACGCCGCGCTCGTCGTACTGGCCGTCGCGCAGGTTCAGGTCGAGGAAGCGCACCGTCGCGCCGCTTTCGAGCACGCCCTTGAGCGCAGTGCGCGAGGCCTCGTTGCGCTGGGCCAGCATGCCGAAATAGACGATACCGGGATCGACGCCTTCGACGCTGCGCATTGCCATGGCGCGGTCGATGAAGTCATACGCCTGGTCGGGCAGGATCGTGAAGCGGTGGCCGCGCGGGCCGCGCTCGACCAGCACGCGGCCGGTCTCCTCCATCGGATCGACCTGCAGGCCGGCCTCGCTCATCGCGAAGCGCTCGAACTCGGCGCGCACCAGCTGGCCATTGCGGTCGTTGCCGACGCGGGTGATCGCCGTTACCTTCGCCATGAAGGCGGCCAGGTGGCGCGCCACATTGAACGGCGCGCCGCCGACGATTTGTTCAGTATGGAAGTCGTCGACCAGCGCCTCGCCGAAGACGACCGCGCTGGCCATGCCGGCGCCGTTCACGCGATGAAGGGGACGGTGTCCTTGAACGACTGGCGCTCGGACAGTTTGTCGAACAGGCGCACCAGGTTCGGATAGTCGCCGCGCCATTCGATGTCGGGGAAGCGCAAGCTGATCCAGCCCAGCGCGCAGCCCACCGCGACGTCGGCCAGCGAATAATGATTGCCGTTGCAGTAGGGCGATTCGCCCAGGCGTTCGGACATCGTGTGCAGGCCAGCAGCGACCTTGCCGCGCTGGCGCGCGATCCATTCGGGGCTTTGCTGCGCCCCGGGACGCAGCGTGGTTTCCAGGCGCATCGAGACGCCGGCATCGAGCACGCCGTCGGCCAGCGCTTCCCAGTTCTTGACTTCGGCGCGGTCGCGCCCGTTCGGCGGCAGCAGCTTGCAGACCGGGGTCAGGGTGTCCATGTAGTCGACGATCACGCGCGAATCGTACAGGGCGCTGCCGTCTTCCATCACCAGGCAGGGCACCTTGCCCAGCGGGTTGATCTGGGCGATGGTCGTATCGGCGGCCCAGACATCCTCCTGGACGAATACGTAATCGAGCTTTTTCTCCGCCAGCACGACACGGACCTTGCGGACGTAGGGACTGGTGATAGAACCGAGAAGTTTCATGGAAGCACGCAATAGGGAATCGAAGCCCAGTATAGCATCGGCCCCTGCCGCAAAACCTGCGCTGTCGCCGCCCGCATACAGCCCCCGACCGCGGCACGCGCAAGGATTGAAACATCGTCCGGTGGTAAAATCCGCGTTTTTGCCCGGACCGCCTGCCATGACCTCTACCGCCCTGTCCCCTACCTTGTCGGCCCTGTCCCCGCTGGACGGCCGCTACGCTTCCAAAACCGACACGCTGCGCCCGATTCTGTCGGAAACGGGCTTCATGCACCACCGCGTGAAGGTCGAGATCGCGTGGCTGCAGGCGCTGTCGCAGGCCGGCTTTGCCGAGATCAAGCCGTTCTCCGCGCAAGCGATCGCTCACCTCGACCAGATGGCCGCCGACTTCAGCGAAAAAGATGCGGCGCGCATCAAGGAAATCGAGGCGGTCACCAACCACGACGTCAAGGCGGTCGAGTACTGGCTCAAGGAACAGGTCAAGGACGTGCCGGAACTGGTCGCGGCCAGCGAATTCATCCACTTCGCATGCA
>Ga0265797_10009554_pt1 | contig 12580 bp, 8 predicted proteins | sample P2T30metagenome_FD_192433 | JGI IMG/M metagenome (GOLD analysis project Ga0265797, IMG submission 192433) | Plant litter microbial communities from East Loma Ridge, Irvine, California - P2 T30 | ecosystem: Environmental > Terrestrial > Plant litter > Unclassified | place: USA: California... | reverse complement strand
CCGCTCCAGCCATCGCCCACCGGGTAACGCGGATCGTGCCCGACCATGTCGGTGCTGTGCACGGCGTAATGCCCGCTCAGGCCTTCGAGCAATTGACGATAGGTGCCGGACGGGAAGCTATTACCGTGGCAAAAATGCAGCAAAGGTTTGGTCATGGAGCACGGGACGCAGGAAACGGATGAGGTTTCGATTGTAAGACGACAAGCTCCCGTGCGTTCTCCGTTTAGAGGGAAACCCCTACAGTCAGCTCGGCGACATAGCCGTTCACGATATCGCCGCTCATCGACGCCATCTGCAGCGCGGTGCCGTCGCTGAACACGTTGTCGCTGGCATAGCTGATGCGCGCCAGGTTCTGCACGCTGGTGGCGTAGCCCGTCGCCGTGTACACCGTGTTCAGCGTGGCCAGCGGGAAGGTGAACTGCGAGGTCTTGATGCGGTTCGACGCCGTGGTCGATGTGGCCAGGTTCGGGTAGACCTCGAAGTGCACGTGCGGCATGCGCCCGTCGTAGCAGCCGGGGAAGATGGTGAGGAAGGTCACGTAGCCATCCGCGTCCGCGGCCTGCACGCCGCGCAGGTAGTTCTCGGCGCTGATGCTGCTCGAATACATCGAGTAATTGCCGTTGCGGTCGCAGTGCCAGAGGTAGACGGTGGCGCCGGTGACCGTGGCGCAACTGCTGGCGACGTTGACGATCTTCAGGCGGATCGTCAGCGGCACGCCCTGGGCCACGCCGCTCGCGCCGGCGATGCTGGAGCGGATATCGCTGCGCACGATGCCCGACAGGACCAGGGCGTTGGCGACCTTGCCGTTGCTGCTGTTGGTGCCGTCGGCCGGATACGGGCCGCCGGTTTCCTCGGGGATGAGGGCGCAGCTGGCGTTTGTACCGCCGGTGGTGGCGCCCGAACTGCTGCCGGTCGAGACCGTGCTGCCGGCCGTGCTGGTGCCGCTGTCGCCGCCACCGCCGCAACCGGCCAGCGGTACCGAGGCGGCGCCAACCAGCAGCCAGCGCAGGGTCTGGCGGCGGCTCGCGGCGGCGCCCAGCAGTTTGTCGACGTCGACAGCCAGGCTGCCGTGCTCGTGGTGATGTTCGTCCATGCCTGTCTCCTTAATCTCGTGCTGCGCGTGGCGCGCGCCGGCGCTCGATCGCTTCCTTCTGCTGCGGCGTGAGCAGCGCCATCACCTGGGCGGCGGTGCGTACGTGCAGCAGCTCCTGGGCGGCGACGGCCTGGCCCAGCGCCCTGGCCTGTGCGGTCGCCTGGGCATCGTCGACGCGGCCGGATGCGCGCATGGCGTCCAGCGCATCGAGGGCCTTGATCTCAAGCTTTTCCTGTTCGCGCAGTTGCGGCGCCTGGGCGTGCAGGATGGCGAACAGGCGGTCTTCCTGGGCTTCGCTGAGGGCGATCCCGCGCAGGAAGGGCAAGCCGGGGCCGCCCATGTGCGGGCCTGGGTGCGGGCCGGGACCACGCGGACCAGGGCCGCGGTCGAAGTCGGGGCCGCCGCCGGCGTCGGGCGCTGCGCCCGCATGGTCAGCTGCCGGTGCGCCCGGCGGTGGCGCGTCCGGTGCGGCCAGGGCCGATCCGGCGAAGGTGGCGGCGGCGAAGGCGGCGGCGAGTGCGGCGCCGGTGATGCGGATCAGGGTCATGTGTGGCTCCATTGCGTGTCGAATGGCGCCCATTCTGGTGCGCTGCCTTGTAAAGCGCTGTAAAGCCGGCGTAAATCCGGGTAAGGACGGCGCGATGTAAAGCTGGGTAAAGCGGGACCGCCGAAAAGGCAGGCGTCCGCCCCCTTTGCTATCATCTCCAGGATGAACCATGTACTGTTGATCGACGACGACGCCGAGCTGGTCGGCATGTTTGCCGAATACCTCGAGCAGGAGGGCTTCGCGGTCGCCTGCGCCCACGACGGCGAGAACGGCGCGCGCGAAGCCCTGAGCGGACGCTATGCCATCGCCATCCTCGACGTCATGATGCCGGCCCTGAACGGCATCGACACCCTGCGCCGCATCCGCGCGCAAAGCCGCATCCCGGTGCTGATGCTGACCGGCCGCGGCGACGACGCCGACCGCATCCTCGGCCTGGAACTCGGCGCCGACGACTACGTCACCAAGCCCTGCACCCCGCGCGAACTGACGGCCCGCGTGCGCGCCATCCTGCGCCGTACCCAGGACACCCAGCCGGGCGCTGGCGCCGGCGTCGTGCTCGCAGTCGGCAAGCTGCTCATGATGCCCGAGCAGCGCCGTGCCACCTGGGACGGCAAGGCGCTGGAACTGACCAGCACCGAATTCAACCTGCTGGAGGTACTGGCGCGCCATGCCGGGCGCCCGGTCAGCAAGAACGAGCTGTCCGAGCAGGGCCTGGGCCGGCCGCTGGCGCGCTTCGACCGCAACATCGACGTCCACCTGAGCAGCCTGCGCCACAAGCTCGGCACGCTCGACGACGGCCGCTCGCCGCTGCAGACGGTCTATCGTCTCGGCTACCAGCTAATCCGCGATTGAGGCCGGGGACGCGATGAAACGGCGCAGTGGACGCCCTGCGGGACGCCTGTTCTGGAAGTTCTTCCTGTCGATCCTGCTGGCCCAGGTGGCGGCCGCCGTCGGCATCGGCAGCGTGTTCTGGCTGCGCGAGCAGGCGCGCCTGTCGAACAGCATCACCCTGATCGAAACCGGCCCGCCGGCCGGCTTTATGCTCGACTCGGCCGCCATCGCCTTGAAGTACGGCGGTGTGCCGGCGCTGCGCGAGATCGTCTCGCAGAAGGGCCGGCACTCGGTGTACGCGGTCTTCAACAATGGCCGCGAACTGCTGGGGCGCGACGTCACTCCCAGCATGCGCGAGCAGGCGCGCCGCGAACTGTCCACCGACCGTCCCTACCGCCCCGTGCGCCAGTTGAAGGCGCCGGACGGCCAGCAATTGCTGCTGTTCGTGCCGCGCATGTACCGCAACGCCGCCGGCGACACGCTCACCGCCGCACAGGTGGGCGGGCCGGGTGCAGGTCCGGCGCGCGACCAGGGCTTTGCAGGACCAGACGGCGGACGTACCGGCGGGCCTGGCCTTGATGGACCGGGCCGCGATGGACCGGGCCGCGACGGGCCGGGTCTCGCTGGGCCAGGCGGGCGTCCGGGCTTCGGCGACGGTCCGCGCGGCCCCTTCGGGCCCTTCTCGCCGATGAGCCGACCGATCCCGCTACTGGCCGCGATCATTGTCAGCCTGCTGTTCGCCGCCCTCCTCGCCTGGTATTTTTCGCGTCCGATCCGCGCGCTGCGCAGCGCCTTCGAGGCAGCAGCCGCCGGCGATTTGTCGCCCCGTTTCACGCGCGGCCACCGGCTCGGCGGCGACGAATTGAACGACCTCGGACGCGACTTCGACCGCATGAGCGGCCAGCTGCGCGCCCTGATGGATGGCCAGCGCCGCCTGCTGCACGACGTCTCGCATGAACTGCGCTCGCCGCTGGCGCGCCTGCAGGCGGCGATCGGCCTGGCGCACCAGCAGCCCGACAAGATCGCCACCTCGCTCGAACGCATCGAACGCGAGAGCGTGCGCATGGACAAGCTGGTCGGCGAACTGCTGACGCTGTCGCGCCTGGAAGCGAATCCCGATTTGCCGAAGGACGAGCTGGTCGACATGCAGGAACTGGTCGACGGCATTGCCTTTGACGCGCGTTTCGAGGCTGGCGACAATGGCCCGGCCATCGAGGTCGAGATCGAAGGCGAACTGCAGGCGACCGTGCGCGGCGCACCCGACCTGCTGTGGCGCGCGGTCGAGAACGTGGTGCGCAACGCCGTCAAGCATGGCGGCGCGGGCGGCCGGGTCGACATCCGCCTGTATGCGCGCGGGCAGCTGGTCCACGTGGATGTGCTGGATCGCGGACCGGGCATCCTGGATGCCGACCTGCCGACCGTGTTCGAACCCTTCTTCCGCTCGAACCCGGGCAAGAACAACATCGATGGCCACGGCCTCGGACTGGCGATTGCGCAGCGCGTGGTGCATGCCCACGGCGGCACCATCGTGGCGCGCAACCGCGACGGCGGCGGGCTGCAGGTGGCGATCGCGCTGCCAGTGGCGGCGTAGACCCGTCAGCGGCCGTGCCAGTAGCGGGCCTGTTCGCGCCGGTACTCGCTGACCGACATACCCTCGCTGCCCTCGATGCCCTTGCCGAAGTCGAACACCAGCGCGCCGGATTGGTCGGTGCGCAGGCGGCGGATGCCGAGTGCGCCGTAACGTTCGAAGACCTGTTTTTTCGGGTGTTTGTAGCGGTTACGATGACCTACCTGGAACACGCCGATCGACGGCTGCACCGCCGCCAGGAAGGCCGGCGTCGACGAGGTGCCGCTGCCGTGGTGCGGCGCCAGCAGCACGTCGGCGCGCAGCCGGTCGGGCGCCGCTTCCAGCAGCTGCGCTTCCTGCGCCGCCTCGATGTCGGCGGCCAGCAACATGGCGCGTCCGTGCGCCGAGATGCGCAAGGTGCAGCTGCGCGCGTTCGCCTTCAGGCCCGGGTCGGCGTAGCTGGCGGCGCCCGGCTGCAGCATCTCGAAGGCGACGCCATCCCACTCCCAGCGCTGGCCGGCTACGCAGCGCCTGTGGCTTGACGCCGCCTTGCGCACGGCCGGATGGCCGGGGGCGAGCGAACTGGCCATCCACTCCACCTGCAGCGCGTCGAGCAGCGTCAGCGCACCGGCCGCATGATCGACGTCGCTGTGGCTGACGATCATGCCGTCGAGCCGATGGATGCCGCGCGCCCGCAGGTACGGCAGCAGCACGCGCGTGGCGCCGTTCTGGGTAGCGGCATATTGCGGGCCGGTGTCGTACAGCAGGCGGTGGCCTTCGGTCTCGACCAGCAAGGCCATGCCCTGGCCGACATCGAAGGCGGTCACGCGGAACTGGCCGGGCGGAGGATGCGCAGGCAGCAGCGCGAACAGCGGCAGCCAGGAGACGGCGCCGACCCACCTGTGCGGCCAGCCGCGCGGCGCCAGCATCCACATCGTGCCCGCCAGCGCCAGCAGGAACAGCCAGGGCGGCGGACTGGGCGCGCTCCATACCGCGTGCGGCAGCGCCGCCAGCCAGCCCAGCACCGCGGCCAGGGCCTCGATCGTCAGGTGCGCCAGCAGCAGTACCGGCGCCGATAAGGGCGCCGGCAGCAGGCTGCCCGCCAACGCCAGCGGCGTCACCACGAAGCTCACCACCGGAATCGCCACCGCATTCGCCAGCGGCCCGATCAGCGACACCTGGGCGAACAGCAGCAGCGTGACCGGCACCAGGCCGAGCGTCACCGCGTACTGGGTGCGCGCGGCCAGGCGCAGCGCGCCGCGCCATCCCGTTTCCTGACGTGCAATCCGCCCGACGCCAGCGAACAGGATCACGCCCACCGCGCCGAACGAGAGCCAGAAACCGGGCCACAGCAGGCACCAGGGGTCGAGCACGACCACCAGGCCCAGTGCCAGGCAGAGCACGTGCGAGACGCTTGCCAGGCGCCCGCACCACAGCGCCAGCGCCACCACCGACAGCATGTACAGGGTGCGTTGGGCCGGCACGCCGAAGCCGGCCAGCAGCACGTACAGCAGCGCGGCCATGGCGCCTGCCAGGGCTGCCACCTTTTGCGCGGGCAGCAGCAGCGGCAGCTGCGCGCGCGCGAAGAACGAGCGGCGCCACAGGCTGGAGGCGGCCCATGCGGCCAGCCCGGCGATCATCGTGATGTGCAAACCGGAGATGGCAACCAGGTGACTGACGCCGGTGCGGTTGAAGACATCCCAGTCGGCCTGCTCGATGCCGCGCTGGTCGCCGATCACCAGCGCCACGATCACGGGGGCGTACGGCTTGCCGTCCAGGGCTGCCATGATGCGTGCGCGCAGCGCGTCGCGGCTGCGTTCGACCAGGTTCGATGGCGTGGGGACGAAGGCGTCGAGACGGCGGTTGTCGGCCTTCGGCCGCACGTAGCCGGTGGCGCGCACGCCCTGCCCCAGCAGCCAGGCTTCGTAATCAAAACCGTGCGGATTCGCGTTGCCGTGCGGGCGCTGCAGGCGCACCGTCAGGCGCCAGCGCGCGCCGGGGCGGATGGCGCCTTCCTCGCTGCCGTACCAGGACAGGGCCAGCTTCGGCGGGACCTGCGCGGCAGCAGTCAGCACGGTCTCGACGTCGAACTGGAAGCGCACGCCCTCGCCGAAGTCATGCGGCAGGTTGGCGACGGTGCCGACCAGCGCGATGTCGCGGCCTTCGTCGGCCTTGCCCAGCCCCTGCGACAAGGCAGCGTGCGCGAGCAAGGCAGCCCAGCAGAAGCCCAGCAGGCCACCGGCGCAGGCAGCGCGCGCGGGGCCACGCAGGGCCAGGAGCAGCACGAACGCGGCGAGCGCACAGGCCAGCAGGTGCCAGGGGTCGGGCAGCGCGGCGCGCGTTTGCAGGATGGCGGCGCCTGCGACGAAGCCGAGGATGGCGCAGCGCATGGAGGTTTATTGGCGAGGCATCTCAGTGCGCGGCTTGCCGTGGCGCCGAGACGTAGGCGCTTGCCGTGGTCGTACGGGTGCTCGCAACGGGCGGCTTCGGTGTGTGGGCATGGTGCAAGCGGATGCTGGAGGATACGGTGTCCCATAGCGCCAGGGCTGCGCCATCGGATAGCAAGGAAGGGACCGAGCCTTTGTCGCCGTTTCCGGTATCCATCCTGAACACGAGATGCGGGGCGAGGACCTCGGTTTCGGTGCCGTTGACTTTATCCGGCTCACTGCACGACCACCAACTGCTCTGTGGGCAGCGTTCGCCTGCTTCTCCGTAAATGCCGGGCGGGAAAGCCAAGGGCGCATTCCGGGCGACCTCAACTGGACGAATCGGCCACAGGCGCACACTCGATGAAATCCTGTCCCATAATCGGATTACCGCTTCTTCGTTGAGGCTGGATTGGACCGGCTTTCCACCTGACCGTGGATTGACGCCGGTATCAAGTTCGAGAAGCAAGCGTGGGACGAACGCGTCGTTTTTGCTTCCTCCTGTTTCCCATGCAAAGCTGAAATTTGTCGAGAAGTTCAGTTCAGTGGTTTTGATGCCTAGCTCTTCGCCGGCAAATCTGCTGATGGTACGTGCTCCCGAGCGTAAAGTGTGCGAGCGTACACGGGTTAGCGCATCCGTTGCGGTGGCATCGCGCTCGATCAGGCCTGGTCCGTGATGCAGGCCCGTATTGGTCCAAAACGCTAATCTGATATCGGGATAGTCCGGGACGGAAGCGAAGGCAGTAACACTTTCATGGCGTTTGCTATCGAATGGATCGGCGATTATCGCTTTGTCCAGGCAAAAGCCGGGAACCTTCAGCAAATTATCTCCGTTCGTGTTGACAACCTGCGCCATGAGGGCCTCGACAACGGAAATGCGGCCCGGATCGTCCCCTTTGCTAAGAAAGCTAAATGTGATGCCATCCTTGTTGACATGGCCCTCAATCGTCACGGTCTCGTAATAGATGCGCCGTTCGTCCTTGACGTCATAACCTCGATAACGGCCATGAACGAATGTCCTCCCGGAGGAACCTGCTTCCTGCACTTTCTTGCTGAGTTCGATATTTTTGCGTCCCAGCATGTTGGGCGTCAATCCGAGCTTCTGCTCTCGTTCGGCCATCCAATGCGCGAAATCCGTGGCTGTCTCATTTTGACTGGTCACTTCGAAACCATCGACATTGGCCATCTTTATCGTAATCTCTGCACTCTCCGGCAAGTCCACAAGCATGCGGCCGACACACACGGTTTTCATATCCCCGCTGAACGGCGCAGTCTCAGGCTTGGACTGAGGACTTGCCCACAGCAAAGCTCTGCAGATGGCCGCTGCGAATACGACCAGCATTGTGAGTCGTACTTGTTTCGCACTCAGAAATTTTTTCATAGTTCAAACCGAGTTTTCACTCGAAGGAAACCCGAGGCCTCGTACGCTATCTCAGACAAGGGTTGGCGGTGCTGGATCGTCGAGGGGTGGTTCCCCGGATGAGCTCGAAGTGTCGGACTGACGCACCAGTTGCCACATGCTGCGCCGCTGGATTGCCTGCGTCTTCCCAAACGTTCGTCCAAAGGCTGATGAAGATATTTCGAACGTAGCAGCCGGCAGTAAGCTCCCGACAGCGAACCAGCGTGTGCCGTCGAGCGCATGCGATTCCTCGCAGCGCCACCAACCTGAAGCCGGACATTGCATCCCTGTCTTGGCGATACACCCGATCGTCACGCCGGGTTCAACGCCTGACAGCAGCTTGCCATTTAACTGGTTACCGCTGGCTTGTGCGGCCAGGGTTGCCTGCGCCAGCGGCAGTGCGGGCGCGCTCCTGTCGCGCTCGCGTTTATCGACCAGCTTCCATAAGGTACGGGTATCGACTTCATAACTCGACTGCAAGCCGCGTAGGCGCTGCCACAATGTTTGCGGCGGCAGCAGCAAGGCTTGCGGCATCTTCTGCCCTTTGCACAGGTATTGGCGCTGTCCACCCAGTACGTTCAAGCCGCTGCTTGCCTCGCCGCACAGCCACCATCCGCTTTGCGGGCAGCGTTCGCCAGCCTCGACAGTTGTGCCAAGCGGCGGTGGCGTCGTCACTGATTCTGTTAGCTTTCCTGGACCAGTAGGACGTAAGCGTATGCTCGATGAGATTTTGTCCCACAACCGCAGTACGGCTTCCTCGCTCAGACTCGATTGCACCGGCGCGCCCCCGGCTCGCGGACTCATTCCTGTATCCATTTCCAGTGACAGATGAGGCATCAGGACGTTGTCGTCAGTTCCTGCCGTTTCCCAGACAAAGCTGAATACGGTAGCAAAGTTCAATTCAGTCACTTTGATTGCCACTTCTTCTCCCGCATAGCCATTTATGGCGCGGTCTCCTTCCCGAAGGGTCCGTGTTCGCGCTCTGGTCAATGGATCCATCGCGGCCTCGTGGCGCGTCAACAGGCTGCCTCCCTGGGTCGCGGCACTATTTGTCCAAAACAGGATGCCAAGGTCTGGATGCCCAGGCAAACTGGCCGACATCGCTACACTTTCGGATCGAGCAGGATTGGATGGATCCCGAAGCAGCGCGCCGCTGATGCAGAAGCCAGGGTCGCTTGGCACTTCGTTCTCCGCGCGGTCAGCGAGCTGCGCAAGAAGCGCGGGCAGCACGCTGGTCCGATCAGGGCTATAGGTATTGGCCACGAAGCTATACGTGGCATTGGCCTTATGAACATATCCTTCCACCGATATTGTTTCGAAGTATTTGCGTTGTCCCTGTTCGATTCCATAGCCGCGGTAACGCCCGTGAACAAACACTTTTCCTGAAAAACCGAAGTTTTGTATCTCCTTGATCGACTCGATATTCTTCCGGCCAAGCATATTGTTCTTGGCAGATAACTCAGCTTCGCGTGTTTGCAAACGTGATGTGAAAGCGTCCGGAGATTCGTGGCGCCGAGCTACCTCGAAACCTTCCACAAGGCCCAGCCGCAGGTTGACCTGAGCGTTCGCAGGAACATCGATAAGGAAGCGGCCGACGCATACGGTCTTCATCCTGTCAGTCATGTTGTCTACCTTTTTCACGTCCTCGCGACTTTGGACCGCGCTGACATACAGCATTGCCGCCAGTGCCAGTACGCCGAGCGTAACCAGCCATTTGGCATACTTGCGACCAACTCGCATCATTTGATGCCTTGGACAATCTTGACGATCAGGTGACGCGTAAGCAATAACATGGCGTCGTCCTTGAAACAGTCCTGGTGTCCAAATCCCTTTGCCGCGAATACGCCGCGTACATGGTTCGCCACTCCAGCAGCAGATTGATACGGCACCGTGTCGTCGCCTGCCGCGTTCTGCCCCCATACCTTGAATTTGAGCTTTATTCGCCCCTCTAGCATCACTAAACGGCCACCATCCTCCTCAGGAGCCGAGCAGACACCATCACGAACGCCTGCTGGAGTAAGCACCACTCCCTGCCCGACCGGCTTCCGTGCTACCCACTGTATGGTCCCGTAGGCGAGCCGTTCATCGTCTGCTCCATAGAAAGCATAGGTGTTCGGATGGAAGTAAGGCCGGCTCTGCTTATCGTCCTTTTCCTTCGATGCGAGGCTAAGAATATTTCGGTGCAAATGTTCCGCGGAGGCGATCGAGCGAAGAACAGCAGCACGTGCTCCGCCTGGATCGTCTTTGAACATCTTCGCCGGATCGATCAGGTTTGGATCAATCAACCGGTACCATGAATCCATGTCACGGTACATGTCGTAGGGATTTCCTAAGGGCAGACTAAGTTCTTGATGCTCTTTATCCCCGTTTTCGACACGTGTCAGCGTCTTCACCAGTAGCCAAGGGCCTGGATACATGTGATTCGGTAAGAGTTCGAGCACGCCTGGTGCGGTCGCCATCACAGCCGTTGTTTCCTTCGGGGTCGTCCCGGCAATCTCGACAAAGCGGTTGGCCTTCATGTTGTCGATGAATCCGTTGGTGTAGCGGCTTCCCTCGGTTCCACATGCAATGCGCCGGTAGGCGACTGGTGCACCAAACGTCGGCATGACGCCGTGAATGATGCCGGCGATATCGGCAGGATCGTCCGGCGATTTCGAGCGCATGCGTGCACATGCCCGGGCAACCAGTCCTCCCATGGAATGGGTAACCAAAATCACTTGGTTGCATTCGTGCTTGCGGGAGCGCCAATATTCTTTAATCTCGTCTATACGACGATTTAGCCTTTCAGCAGAAACGGCACAAGACTGCAGCCAGTTGTATCCAACCGCATATACCGGGTACTGGAAGGCGGCATACTTTTCCAGCTCGCTTTCGGTAATACGATCAACCGTCCGCAGGCCCCATTTTTTCGGATCACACTGCATCACGCGCTTCCAATGGACGCGGATTTCCCTCTCCCTAAGCTGATTTATACGGAAGGTTGTGTCTAGATGGGTTTGCAATTTTTCCAGCAGCTGGCCGTAAGAATCCAGATACACCTCGCCCCAACCACGAGCACGCATCTCGGCAAATCCAAGACCACTTACTTCATCGCCGAGATCGCCATTACCATCAACTTCGAGAAGTGTCGGATTAAGCAGTCGCTGACGTAATGCCGGATCACGCCGCTCCCATTGCCATGCAGCCCGCAAACCATCGAGGCTGCCATTTGGCGGACGCCAGACTGGTTCACCAGGGATCAGGTCTGACGACCCTGCTGTCTGTGCGGTTGTAGCGGCTCGACCGACGTCTATATCTTGCGTAGCGCCCGAATCTGATGCAGCCTGGGTAGCTGTATCCAGACGCACGCGCAGGTTGCTTCCCATAATCCCAGGCACGAATATGATGGGAATGACTCGGCGAGAACCGACTGTGATCTTGGCGCGAACCTTGAAAGACTTCGGCGTCGCAACAGTATGTGCGACCAGGCTGCCATCCGTGTCGGGCACTGGCTGCCGAATCGGCCGGGTCGGCTCGCTCATGCGCCCCCCGTTTTCCCTGGATTTTGCTCGCCCTCAGGCAATAGCCTGACTTCAATATCTCCCAAGGAATATGTTTGAAGGACATCGGTTCGGCCTTCCTCATCAGTGATACCCGTAATTGTTGTTCCGTCCTGGTGCCGAGCGATATACCTGCGCCCTTTGGCTGGCAATCCGGTCTGTCGATCATAGACGACCGCCCGCTCGTCGGTTTCAAGATTGCTGCCCATCAGATCGAGCTCACGCGGCGCGGCGCCGGCAGGGCCCAAGTGCGCCACTGAAGCAGCCTTCACGATATGATTACCAGCGGATTGCTGGGTAATCGCGTCGCCTCCCCATACAGTCTGGGCCCCCTGCGCCACGACCTTGACTTCCGGCGCCTGCAAGTCAATACCCTCGGCGGCGATCAGGCTGATACGGCCGGCCGACTTGATTTCGATATTCCCCTGGTGGGTCTGGACGACGATATTGCCGCGCCCCGCCACCAGTTTCATTCCCAGTGAATACGCGAACATGCTCAGGCTGCGGGCAGCCCGCAGGAACAGGTTGCGGCCGGCGGACAGTTCGGTATCGGCCACCGACACCAGATCGATCTTGCTTTGCGCCCCAATGGCCACGTTATCTTCGCTTGCCACCAGCACCCCGGCTGGCCCCGTCGCCGCAACAATCGGCGCGCCGCCCGCGCCCTGCGCAACATTCGAGCCTTCGTGCCAGCGTTTGAGCTTATCCACCAGTTCCGCCAGGCGCGGTTTGGTTTCTTCGTCTTCGTTATGGCTGATGGCCTGGCGTTCCAGTTCTTCCAGCACGCCCTGCATCACTTCGGCCAGGCCGACCAGGCCAGCACGTTCGAGCTGCTCGTTGGCGCCGGCCTCTGCGCTGATCAGGACGCCCTGCGCGCCACGTACCGCAACCGCCTTGTCGCTGCGCAGTTCGGCCCCCTCGCCGCGCGGCTCACCCTGGCCACTGCTGCGGGCGCCCATCAGCCAGCCCAGGTTGAGCTCCGAATGCGCATGCTCGCTTGCCAGCTGCGCGCTGATTTCCCCGCGCGTATCATCGAAGCGCAGCTGATTGGCGCGCCCGCCGCCGATCTCGCGGCTCTTCAGCCCCGATAGATAGCGGTTACCCGGCAAGCCTCCATGCGGACTGAATGCAGGCGGTTCGCCGTTCTGGTTGAACACCTGCGACAGGATCACCGGCCG
>Ga0265797_10009553_pt1 | contig 12584 bp, 12 predicted proteins | sample P2T30metagenome_FD_192433 | JGI IMG/M metagenome (GOLD analysis project Ga0265797, IMG submission 192433) | Plant litter microbial communities from East Loma Ridge, Irvine, California - P2 T30 | ecosystem: Environmental > Terrestrial > Plant litter > Unclassified | place: USA: California... | reverse complement strand
TCCATTTCCGCCTCTTTGTCCAACGCTGGCGCGGCTATTCACTTTGGAATATTCCAACAGATGGTCAAATGTATCGAGAAGAGTAACCGCACAAGACTCAATCATGGAGATCTCCGACATCAAACCAGATCCCTGGCAGTTTTCTTGGATCAGCTCAATGCTGGCCAAAATGCCATGCAAGGGACTTCGTAACTCGTGACTGATGGTCGAAACAAAATCCGACTTGGAAAGTGTATTTTCGCATGCTTCTAAGCGAAAGACCTCAGCCATCAGTGAGTTACCGAAAGCTGTCAATGAATTGACATCGCCAGTATCAAGTGTTTTGCCGGTGTCAGATACCCAGGCTAGGCAGGTTGCGTAACAAGCTTCTCTTGAATAGTGAAACATAGGCAGGAATATTACGTAGCGGGTCTTTGGCAATAAACTGAAGAGGTCATTCCATCTGTCATCCGCACCAGAGTCAAGTTCGCCATCGCAATCGTGTTGGAAGACCCCATGTTCATCGACTGCGAAGACATGCCCTCGAGGGTACTTGGCAGTCAAGCGCTGGATGAGCGACTGACGCAATTTCAGCTGTCCGGGGGCGTTATCTCTGTGGTAACAGGACAGAGGTACCGCAAAGAGATCGCATGTTGGCGAAGATGTATTGTCAGGAGACATGTCTCGTACCTGGCAACCTTTGTTTCGGGTGCCAGTTGAAACAGTGTCAAAGAAGACTAGGCCATCCAGACCCATAGCATCGCCAATACTATCTGCGGCTTTCATGAAGAGAGTGTCGACTTGAGTAGCAAAGTCAGATTTGACCCGTTTTGAGACATTATCTTGGGGCGAAACGATAACAGATGCATCGCAAACAGGCAATGACTGAACATGGTCTGGCATGGTGACGCTTGCATTCGTGCCGTCGGATAGCTTCTTGTCAGGTTTTCTTCGCGAGGCGGCGCCAAAAACATCTAGGTCGAATTGGCTTGTGTGAGCTCCAGGGCGCACAGGGGCCACAGACCTTGGAACCATGTCATCTGAAGCTACGAAGCGGCGAAGACCTTGCATCATCTCAGCAGATCGAGACTTACAAGCTTCGGCGCGTCGCATATCGAGGTATGCACTGATAGCCGAGGTAGTTTCGCGAAGAGTGCTCAGAGACTTGGGATGCAGAAAGTCCCGTTCTTTAGTGTCAACAACACAGTAGCTGCCCAATATGTGCCCAGACATTGCAAACAGCGGTATCTCGAGGTATGAAACCATGTGCGGGTAGCCAGCCACGAACGGGCGCTCGGCAAATGTGGGAACCTGGCGAAAGTCTTTTATGCAGAAATACGACTTGTCGGCAATGATATAGGGACTGTCCGGCATAGGCACTGGTTTGCCCTGGAAGATGCACATGGTGAATGGGCAGACGCCCCATTCGAGAGCGATTCGCGAAGTACCCAGCAAGAGCGGCTCGGCCGGGTCTGCACTCGAAAGCGACTGGTGCCTCGTCATCTCTGCGCATATGAATTGATTTCGATTATCAATGAGCGAAAGGAATGCGCGATCGCAGTCCATCTTGTGCACGCCATGCTGGACGAGGGCGTTGAGGGTTATGTCGCTGCTGGGGACTGGTTCGGACGGCGGTCCTTCTGGGATGTGGAAGGGGAACGACGCGGCAGAGAGATATCTAGGGCCGTGTTAGCAACAGGAATCGGCAATGTGACGTCGGCTGGCAATTCTCACGCGGCGATCTCGTATGCGCGTACCCGTTCGTGGTTATCGATAGCTGCGGGTGGCGTCGTGGTCGAGATGGGCGCGGTCGTAGCCATGGTCCATTACGTCACTCACATAGAATGAAGACTGCTGGTGCTGCGTGCGACGTTTGCGCGGGCCCCAGCAGTCTTCTGGGCTTTAGCAGGCAGTCTTGGCGTTAGTCAGCCAACACATAAACGGCCCGTAAAACCAAAGCTGCGATGCTCGAGCACGGCTTAATTTTCCGTCAAATTCATCGGATCGTGATGTCTCAGGACAACGCTAGCCTAACACGGGGTCCACGGCTGCATAGGGCTAAACGCTCAGAGACGCGTATTCGTCGCACACTTCAGTCAGCTTCCTTCTCGTCCCGGGCTCCATAACACTGTGCCCAGCGTCGTCTATGAAGTGCAATTTGCTCTCCGGCCACTGCTTGTACAACTCCCAGGCTGTAACCGGCGGGCAGACAACATCGTACCTGCCCTGCACAATGGTCGTCGGAATGTTCCGGATCCGGTCCACGTTCTCCTTCCTCAACCTGCAGGACGAAGTCAGTAATCATCTGCATTCCGTACAGCCAAGACTTACAGCTGCCCGTCTTCCATCCATGCTTTGTTGATGAAGTAGTGGATCTCCATCCTAGCATGTGCGAGCAGATAGGCTGGTTCTTTCAGTTTCTTGTACGCGTGTGGGTCAGGATACAGGGTGCTGATTGATAGCTCCCACGTGTTCCACGCCTCAGCCGCGGGATGACTGATAGACGAGTCCGAAGACATGAGGCGTTTGTGGTAGTTGCCGATATGATCGGAACGTTCTTCCTCTGGTAAAAACTTGATAAAGTCCTCCCAGCGGTCGGGAAACAGCATTTGCGCGCCGCCTGCATGGTTGGTCCACTTGAGTTCGATGTCTCGCACGGTGAAGATGCCGCGCAGGACTAGACTACCTACACTATCGGGGTGTGTTTGCGCATATGCTAGAGCGAGTGTGGATCCCCAGGAGCCACCAAAGACCATGTGCCATTTGGAAAACTTCAGATGCTTGCGCAGCTTTTCGATGTCTTCGACGAGATGCCAAGTAGTGTTGTCTGTTGTGTTGGCATTAGGGCGCGATTGACCACAGCCTCGCTGGTCGAGCAGAACCACTCGGTATTCAGAGGGGTTGAAGAAGACGGTGTTGGTTTTGGAGCAGTTCCCGCCAGGCCCACCATGGAGGTAGATGACTGCAAAGCGTTAACTATCAGGAAAGTTGGACAACATGGCTGACACTTTTACCAGGCTTTCCGTCCTTCTTGCCAAACTGTTGATAGTAAAGTTCATGGGTGTCATCCACCCGCAGCCAATTCACGTCCCAGGCATCTTCATGCTCGTAGCTGGTGAACTGGAGTGTTTGAGCCATCGTGCCTTAGTAGTAGATAGAAAATTTGCGGCGAGACAAGAAGATGAAAGAGCTTTTGTAGTCGACGTGTGTGCAAGACAGTCATACTGGTAGTGATGGAGTCAGACACCCAGGTACGACTACCCCGCTTTCAGTATAGTGGCCCCGCTGCTTCAAGAACACCTTCCTATTCTGCTCCCAGAATGCGACTGACTAACGGCAGCAAGCGTGCGAAAGATGCAATTGACACGCTCATATTTAAAATACACATTATTGTATGTACTGGATAATAATGACGTTGGCGACAAGGACCTAATACTTAAAACCACCTGCCCTGGTGCTCCACAAGCCGTTCGGGTCAACACTCTTCTGCAATGCCTTAAACTTGTTGTAATCCTTGTAGCTCTGGAAAACTGGCTGGTCCCACATGGCATCGTTGATGAACAATGGCATGTACATGTCGCTTGGCATACCCGCTTCTGCTATCCATTGAGGCACGACCTTGTCTAACCAAGCCGTCAATTCCCTGGCGATGCCAAACGCAAGAGCGTCGTCTGTGGGCAAGTTCCACGCTCCTTGGTAGATTAGGATGATGCGGTCAGGGTCGGAGGACGAAAGTCCCATGGCGTTTCCGCCCTTGGACTCGGACATCTTTCCAAAGCGGGATGGAAGAGGTTGGAAGTCAACGCTGAACTGGATAGCGCGAACGACAGGTAGGGTGTTGAGGAAGATACCAGTGAGTTCAGCAAGCTTGTCGCGAATCTCCTTGTACATCTGAGGCCGGGATGCAATGTATGGGACAGTGTAAGTACGGAAGAATGCGCGGGCGTTCAAGAGTCGGACTGGCTCGCCGTTTGCCTTCAGCTGGGGATTGTTAGTTCTTGTACGGCACATTGAAATTAGATTATAGACTTGCTAGCTCAGAGTACTTTTGTGTCTTGGGTAGACACAAAGGGTTGACGATCTTGAAGAAATCGGCGAACGGACCCGATGTAGGTGGCTTAGGGTTGTCGTAAAAGGAAAAGAGGATTTTCGTCTTGATTCCAGCTGCGACTACGAGGTCCGTAAGAATGATGGCCGCCTTGGGGTCTTCGGCACCGTGTGCCATGAAGTTGTGCAAAGCAGCGTATAGTGCGTCGGATTTTGAGTCGTCGAAGACACACGAGCCACCCCAGACGTCGCCCATGTGATGGACTTTAGTCTTGAACTGGGTGACAATACCGAACTGGCTACCGGAACCACGCATAGCTTGCGCAAGGTCGGGATGCTTTGCGGCGTTGACGTTGACGACAGACCCGTTCGCCATAACAGTCTCCCATTCGATGATGTTCTATCGCTTGTTAGCATAGCTGCCCTTTGCATATAGCGGAAAACTGACATCGGCTGCAAGACCCTCTTGAGCACCGAGGAATGAAAGACCTCCACCCAGCAGCAGACCAGCGACACCGACGAGACCGAGTCGTCCTCCAGCGATTGCCACGCCGCTCTTCTCAAGGTCGCCAATGACGTCGTTCCATTCGCCACCGGGTCGGACGTAAGCAACATCTTCTGCTGCGTCGTACGTCGCTCCGACTAGATTGGTCATGGCGATGAGAACACCGTCTTGGACCGCAGCATGCTGCTTGTTTGGATCGTGACCTCCGCTCCGTGTAGCAAGCTTGACAGTCGGGTACTTGTTCAAGATCTTGATAGCAATGGACACATCTTGGGCAGAGTCTGGTTGAACAATGCATGCAGGATCGACTTCGCGGAGATTGGTAGCCCAGTATTGCTGCGTCTCATGTGCGTATTCGAGCTTGAGAAGTCCCGGAGTGAGGACTTTTCCTGGAAGAGCATTGTTGATTTCGTTACACGCTTTAGTAGTGGCCTCTGTGGGAATAGCAAAGGCGGATTGGGCTCCTAACAGGAGAGTCGCAAGAGCGAGAGAGATGAACTTGTCCATGTCTGGAAGTGAATGAGTGTAAGGAACGAGCGAAAGATGGACGAAAGCGCAGAAGAACGAACGCAGCCTACAGACCACCTCTTGATGAGCGATGTGCCTTAAGTACTACAATGTGGGCTTCTTCGACGTTAGGTTTAGCTGTCTCCGGTCTTGGTTCCGGACGCCATGGCAGCCATGCAGAGAGCAGCACATGTACACAAGCTGGGGAGAACCATGGCTAGGGCAGGTCGCGTGGAAGAATCGTAAAATACGGCAAACCCCCTCCAATGGCGACGCATGAAATAAGGAATTGAGTGCAGATCATGTGAGAGTCCCTGCGAAGCTTACGGCAATGGGCCCGACATTTGAGGGGAATCGACGCACACCGTCGTAAAACTATATGGTTTGCTGGAATGGGTATTTAGCCTGGATAGGATAAGGCGAGCCCAGTATTGGAAACGGTACTTGAGTGCCGAATTGCAGGACTGGCAGTCTCGGAACCCGAAGGTTTGTCAGACAAGCAGTGCGTATAATTGTCATCGACGGTCATGGTGGGGTGCGCTGATGGTGGGACCGAGTCCGAGTCCGATCTCAGGGGAAAAACACGTCTGTGGCATTAAACTTCTGGGCCATGCGAAACGAGAGTCACGCACAGATACGCTAGAGAAGTATATGTATGTCGCTGGTAATCACGATAATTGCTGAAGCGCGAGTGGTGGTGAAGCCGGGTGCAGGCGGATGCAACGATGGTGATGATGCGAGAAGGACACGAAGAGGCTGCATGCACGGCTGTGACGGGCTGGCTGAAGGTGGACGTCGTCGTATCACGTCGACATTGCATGGAGTCGTGGCGGAAGGATCGGAACGCGTAGGTCCGTGCTTGTTCGGTTGCTCCTTCTACCTCCTACCTGGGCATCGGAACCCAGGGATAAACAAACAGTGGCCGACAAGCTCACAACGCCGCCACATCCGACGACGCCGCCGGTAGCCGACCACGACGGCTGCACTCACCATGGACTCGTACAATCTCAAGACGGCGTCGACGTACATCAACAACCTGCTGCTTGCGCGGGGGTTGTTGCGCAATGGCACGCCCATTGAGTTTGCGCATCCGTCGAGGGGAGAAGGGGGGAAAGAGGCCACCATGGCCCAGATCATCAACCTGGTGCACGACCTGATATTGAAGCGCGATGTAGGCACATGCACGTTTACGTTCTGGTGGAGAGGGTCCTAATGAGCAGATAGCGCGACCAGGAATACCGCGAATCCAGCGCCGACACGCTGCGAAGCCTGCGCGCCGAGTCGACGCGCCAGACGGCCGCCCTCGAGAAGCAGCACAACCGCAATGCCGACCTATCGCGACAGCTCTCGCTCGCCCAGGCGCAAGAGCAGTCGGCGCGCAAAGCCCTGCACACGGCCGAGTCGTCGGCGCGGAAGCTGCGCGCCGAGATGCAGCGCCTCAAGACGACGGTCGACCAAGTGCGCACCAGCTGCACCAACGACGTGCGCAAGCGCGACAAGGAGATTGCACGGCTCAAGAGCCACCTGACGAGCCAGCAGCGCGGCAACAAGACGGGCCTCGTCGGCGCAAGCATCACCATCAACCCCGGCAGCACGGGCTTGGGCGCCGCCACGGGCCATGCGCGCGACGAGTCGCCCAATGTCGACGACCCCGAATACAGCCTGAAGCAGGAGACGACCGAGTTCTTGACCCAGCTGAGCCAGAGCTTGAGCGACGAGAACGACAACCTCATCGGCCTCGTGCGGAGCGCTCTGGTGACACTGAGGGAGCTACAAGGCATGCCCGAAGTCAATCGCAAACAAGACGCAGACGACGCCTCGGTCGCGGGCGACGAGCAAGACGACACGCAACAGGACATGCTGCACACGCTGCCTACCGACTACGAGACTCTCGCCGACGACATGGACACGGTCTTGGACAACCTGAAGAACCTCCTCACAAATCCAAACTTTGTAGCAGTGGACGAGGTCGAGATGCGCGAGGAGGAGATACACAGGCTGCGGGCGGGCTGGGAGAAGATGGAGGCTCGGCTGCGCGAGTCGTTCCTCCTCATGGACTCCTGGCGAAAGCGCATGACCAATGGCGACACCATCAATCTCGAGGAGCTTAGGATGGGACTAGGATTTGGCGAAGGGTTCGACACGGTCGACAGGGAAGGATTCTCCGTGATCGATGAAGAAAGCGAGGCTGAGGAAGCTGCAAGCTCAGCCTTAGAAGAAGACGTGGACAATACAGAAGAGCAAGAGGAGGCGGTCTACCTGCCCTCACCCAAGCCACACGCGAGACCAGACAAGACAACCGGGCCCGATGTCTTCAGCATCAAGTTGCAACCCAGCCAGCCAGCGCTGAGGGAGACCAACGGCAACAAGTCGCCCAGTCGATCGCCCCGCAAAGTCGCCTTCTCAGCGTCCATACCGAATACACCGTCTCAGGTGGACGGAGAGAACGCAGACACGTCTGGGATAGATCTAGTCGATGCGGAGAAGGCTAGTCGGCCAACCTCTGCAGCCAAACCGCCTCGTTCAGAAGAACGAGCGTCAAGACCAACAAGTCAAGACAGACCACGCCATGTACGTTGTGACATCTTTCCCTCTACGTCCACTCCCTCCACAATCTCCAGCCCATCAGCACCACACCCATCCTTCAACAGATCTGACAATTTACGACAGACCAAGAAGCGCTTGTCGAGCCCACGTGCCCATCCCGACGAGCGATCGCCGAAGCTATCGGTCCAAGACAAGTTACGAGAGGCCGCGGAAGCAGCCGCTGTAACCGACGGAGACATCTCCACCAAGAAGACGGACGAAAGCACCGAAGTGTCCGAGGAAAACCCTAAGAAGCGGGCACCTAGATCTCCCGTCAAGACACGAATCAGTGGGAGGCCAAAGAGGAGAAAAAGCACCTTGACGCCAGAGGAGCTGGCAAATCTTCTAGGCTGCTAGACTAGGTTGGAGCATGTGCGATCCTCACGATGGCACCGTGAACTAGGACTTGATAGCGACTCGAGGCTGCATCGGCGGCTGGTCATGCAAGATCATGCCATCAACTGGCTTCCAGTTATATGCGAGGCTTGCATGTTGAGGAGTCGGTCGGTGGAGTGAATGATGGGCGTGACCCATGCTCTCCTCTATTGGGTAGGTCATAGATGCCAGTGCGTTTGTGGCCCTTATGCACTGGGTAACGGCGCGTATCCTGAGGCCCTCCTCGGCTGGACTATCAAATCTCGCCAGGCCCACTCATGAGCTCGCACAGATTCGGTCAATGCGCGACTGTGAACGGTCTTGATTTTGAAGGACGTCCACGAGAAATGACCTACCTCATCGTGCGAATGGGCCATGGCACAGCAGCAACACAGCATCTCCCCTGCTTCTTGTGTGCCCAAGGGGCTGCGTATCCGACGCAGTGACATGCCTTGGTGGAAGTGCTCATAGTCGGGCATCGATAATGTTATCGTCCTCGGTCGCTTCGCGTACCTGAATCCTCCCGCCCGCCCGTCATTCCTCCTGACAACTCTGCGCTCGTTCAATCTCTAGTCTTCACATGCACCTTTGCACATCATCACGAGAGACACCGGTTTTCCTCCACATGGCGCACATTGTGACCGCAGTGTGGCCGTAAAAATCGCTCGCTCCGCCTCCAGCATTCCTGAGGTTGGTGATGTGGTGTTGTGGTTGGACGGCGTTGCAAGCCACTAAGTTTATTAGCCGCCCATTGTCCCCATTCGGGACATTAGGTGATGGAGGATATGAGCACAGCTCCAGTGATTGGGCAGAGGCCGAGATGCGGATGCAGAATGGCTGTAAATAGGTCTCTATGCGGCAGGGAGGATAGCTGCAGCGCGATCAAGGTAGCAGCCTTGGAAAGCAAATTTCTCTGCATCTGTCGTCAGCCCTCGAGCCACAGTTCCCCCGTCGAAAATGCACTGTTATGCAGTGTGACAGGCGATTATCTGCACCTTGCACATCCCGGCATCACATGGCTCTCCTGTTCTCTGCTGCTCATTGGTGTGGTGTTTTCACCCCAAGCCCGTGCGCTACGTGACGGCCCACTTATGTATTCCCCGCCCGCGTTGGCGAATGAGGGCGCAGAAGCAAGACGCCCGGCTACACACGTCAAGCCCGCCCACCACTCCCGCTTCACCATCAAGCGCTCGCCGTACATTCGATAGACTGCTCTCCACACCCGCTACCAGCTTACACCCTGCGAACATGGCGTGTCTACGCAGCGCAGGTAATCAATCGCTACCGGGTGCAGCGAGACCTGGCCCATAGTTGGCGTAGTGCAATGTGCCGGCCTGCCAGCCCCTCGCTAACGCCCAATGGTCGCTCAGCAGCTGTGCGATGCTGTGTCTATAGATAAGTAGGCCTGGCGCCGCTCACATCTCGTCTTTTTTTCTTCAGCAAGTGTGTCAAGTTCAGAGCTGTTGTGTTCGTCTTTTGTCTATTCTTTTTACCCCTCCCCTTCTCCCTCTCTACTCTCCAGGCCTGGTGCCATTTAATTCCCACTACCTCACCGTCGACCTTTATACCCACCCTTTTACAATAATCCAATTCTTTGTGGCCGGTCCACTTTCACGTAATACACAGTTCTACTTGCTCGAAACGAACTTTCAAACTCACAACGACAACGCAATACTCGCAAACCTTTACGAAACTCTCAACACACAGCTTCTTCAGCAATCTTGACGTCTATCCATTAGTTTGGCATCGGACGAATTCGAAAGAAACGATTACATCATAATACCAATCTTTACAACAGAAAGAACGAAACAACATCACAATGGCCGCTATCCAGCTTAACTTCACTCTCCGCACTTCCTCCAACTGCAAGACCGTGCACTTGCTCGGCTCCTGGGACGGCTACCAGGGTCAGCTCCCGCTCTCCAAGGACCCCAAGAAGTCCGGAGGCTGGGTCGGATGCTTCAAGTTCCAAGGACAGACCTTGAAGCAGGGACAGCGCTACTGGTACTACGTATGTCTCTCCTCTAGCACTGCATGGTGAACTGGAAGCTAACATCTGCCCAGTACATCATCGACGGCTACCACGTCTCGCACGACCCCGCTAAGGACCACACCACCGAACCCACCACTGGCCGCAAGCTTAACATCATCGACATCCCCGCTGCCAAGTCGAGCTCCAAGACAACCACCTCCAGCTCAGACCGCAAGTCCCGCCGCGTCTCGACCGCCACCATCCCCAAGGGCCGTGGCCTCAGCCCAGAGCGCATCGTCGCGCCCAAGCCCCAGCGCCCACACGAGACCCGCCAGGTCATCAACACCCAGTACGACAAGACCACTCTTGAGGATCTGAACCGCCGCTTTGCCAAGCAGCAAATCGAGGAGTCGTCCGACGACTCAGACTACGACTCCGACGAGGGCTCCGACGTTCCCTCGCTCACCAGCCGCTCCACCAACAGCTCCAGCCCGTCCAGTGTCAGCTCTGGTAGCTCATGCTGCACATGCGAACGCTACGGAATCACCCGCGCTGGTGACCGCGTCAAGCTCGACTGCGGTGGTGCTCGCTGCGGATACTCTGATGACTCATCTGACTGCTCCTCCGAGGACGAGTACGTGTACGAGGAGAAGACCACCCGCCGCCAGGGTGTCGTCATCCGCTCCTAAGTGCCTCACTACCTTCCTGGATACCATTGTTCCGTCATCGACACCTGCATCCTTGCATCTTCTATCGCAGTGTGCCGATGCGCCTTTTCAACCTCTTTCTTCTGTGCATATTATGATTACGAATCTTCTTTCTTATCTTGTTCTATCAACTACGACCGGCCTCATGTTCAGAGGCTGGCTTCCGCTCTTTGGGACATTATGACGGGTATTATTGCCGCTGGTATGGGAGCTGCCCATGGGTTTTATGCTGGGGGGAAACGAGGCAACTGCCTGCACCTTACGACAATGGCTTAACAAGCCACCCAGAGAACACGCTAGATGTTCTCATCGTGCCAATGCACGCTCATGTAGTCTATAGTTTACTAAATCTACGGATCCGCATGCGCTCGTGCGCGGAAAGATACATCGCTTTTCAAATATGCACTCTAAGTGACTTTGAGGTATTGTAAGCGGCAGGGTGCACCGTGACCTCGTCAGGTCAGGTTGTCGCAGCTTCCCCACGTTCGTTGAGGGGTAACTGCCTAGCTCAACAGGTTCAGGCCACGGCTCTGACGCGACACCATCATCTTCATTGCCCCTCTCGGTCCGCTCTCTCACCAACACAACAACGTCACCTCTTTGGAATCCACCTACCCCATCGATCTTCCGATTTCTGAGACCCCTCACATGGAACCCTGATCTTCGTCCTTGCGCTCATCATTATGGAAGCCACTCGAAAGGACGTAAATTGTCAAACATGTCAGTTGAATGGGATTCGCCTCAGTACACATGGCATGGATACTGAAGGCTTTTTTCGATATGACGACGCCTTTCTTTTACTCCATGAGCCCTGTCCAAAATGCGATAATACGGAGCTGGATCCTTCCTTACGCTTGTGCGAGGTTTGTCATCACTTCCGTATTTGGCATTTGCTCACCTGCCGTGGCCAAATAAAATGGGACGGCCACCTCAAACACTGTCACAACAATCAGGGGCATTGCGACTTTTGCCATTCCGTCATCTCAGCGGCGCAAGACTCCAGTAGAGGATACGGAGAAACACTGGACCTCCAAGATGCCGATAGCGTCAAATTCAGACTTCGTAGTGACAGCGGCGACGGACTCGTGCGCTGCATTCTCTACATGTTCTTCGTCAGTGTTAATGGCAAAGAAGAGCCTTTTGCGGGCAACCACGAATGTATAGTAGACACAACACACCGACTCATTGATCGTGCCTTTTTCAATGCAGGGGTGTCATCATCTTTCGAGCCAGAGAAAAACACCAAAGCACTAATGTCGCGTCTCCATCCTTATATTGACTGGAGACAACAACGAATTTGGCTCGGAAGCCTACCATTGCTGAGATCATCGGAGGACAGCCCTGGAGGATTGCTCTTACGAAAACCACTCCAAGACGTTCGCGTGGTAGATGTCGTGGATGCGTGCATCGTACATCTACCTCGAGAAGCCGAGTTCGTTGCCCTATCGTATGTGTGGGGACCAGACTCCGCGAAAGATTTTCGGACCTTGCGCACCAATCTGCGCGACCTTGATACCCCCGGTAGCCTGGATAGGATTGACCTACCCTCGACAATATCAGATGCTATCACAGTATGCAGACAGCTGGAGCATCGATTCCTATGGATAGACCGACTTTGCATAATACAAGACGAACTGCACGCGGAAGCAATTCAGTTAGAGCAGATGGCAAGTCTATACCACCAAGCAGCCTTGACCATTGTTGCAGCTGCAGGTTCCGATGCAGCACATGGATTGCTGGGGGTGAGCCGGGCGAGGGCAGAGCAAAAACAACTGAAGTTTCACAGTCGCCTCCAGCTGGTGAAAACCGCACCAGATCTCAAACAAGTCTTACACAAGACTACGTGGAGCAGTCGTGCTTGGACATTCCAGGAGTACCTGTCGTCAACGACCATGATATTCTTCAC
>Ga0265797_10009552_pt1 | contig 12585 bp, 11 predicted proteins | sample P2T30metagenome_FD_192433 | JGI IMG/M metagenome (GOLD analysis project Ga0265797, IMG submission 192433) | Plant litter microbial communities from East Loma Ridge, Irvine, California - P2 T30 | ecosystem: Environmental > Terrestrial > Plant litter > Unclassified | place: USA: California... | reverse complement strand
AACGCATGCGAAGACTTCCTCGGTGTGGAGAAAATTGCAATATGACATGTGCGGCAATTGCGGTCAATCGCCCGCGGTGACGGGCGTTTGCATGGCGATTCGCATAAGCTTGTATTTATTTATTCGTTAGGCATAGCATTTCTGGCAGGTACGAATTCAAGAAGGTGCTGGCGGATGGCAGCTACGACTTCGTCAACCAGGCCAATAACAGCGAAGCGGTGCGCGACCGCCTGCGCCTGTCGACCCTGCGCCCGGCCGAATCGAAGCTGACCACGGTCGACCTGAGCGCCACCCGCGAACTGGCCCAACTGCCAGCCGGCGCGCTCGGCTTCGCGCTCGGCGCCCAGTGGCGCCGCGAAGAGATGGATTCGCAGACCTCGACGGCGGTGTTGTCGGGCACCGAGCTGCGCCCGGCAATCAATATGATCAACGGCACGCGCGACGTGACGGCGCTGTTCGCGGAACTGAACGTGCCGCTGCTGCAAAACCTGAACCTGAACCTGGCCAGCCGCGGCGACCATTACGACGATTTCGGCAGGGCCTTCTCGCCCAAGGCCAGCCTGCGCTGGCAGGCGGCGCCGTGGCTGCTGGTGCGCGGCACCGTGTCGCGCGGCTTCCGCGCGCCTTCGCTGCCCGAGATCACCAACTCGACCTCGGTCAGCTACGGTAATGTGGTCGACCCGCGCGATCCGATCTCGCCGACCCAGGCGCGCGGCATCACCAACCTGACGATCGCCAACCCTGACCTGTCGCCTGAACGTTCGACCAATGCCAACTTCGGCATCGTGATCGCACCGAACAACCGCACCGGCGTTGGCCTGGACTTCTACCGCATCCGTACCAAGGGTGTGATCGGGACCGAGTCGGCTGACAATATCATCGCCAACGAAGCGGCCAGCCCCGAGAAAATCGTGCGCGACGCGCAGGGCCGGATCCTGACCCTGTATCGCCAGTACGCTAACTAGGGCAATCGCTCGGTATCCGGCTTCGACATCGACCTGCGCGCTACGACCAGACCACCCGCCCGGGCGAACGTGTGAAACCCTACGGCACCTTCGACCTGAACCTGGCGTACCGGGCGAGCGAGGCGGCGACAGTGAGCTTCATCGTGCATAACCTGGGCGACAAGCGGCCGTCGTGGGATTCGTCGACCGCCTTCTTCGACTTCACTCAGGGCGACCCGCGTGGCCGGGTGGCGTCGGTCAGGGTCAATTACCGATTCTAAGCGGCCCTGCAAAGCGGTTCCGGTCGATTCCGGAGCCGCTTCGCTCCCGTCTTTCTCCGCTTCGTCCCCTGGCGCTTGATCGGCGCCGCCAAGCTGGGCAGAATGGCTGGCATCGAGTCAACCCGAGCGAGCCAGCATGAGCAGCAGCCTGTCGTCGTACATTCCCGTTCGGCGTTCGCGCCTGCGCCGCCTGGTCGACGACCTGCCGCTCGCGATCGTGGTCGGCCTGCTGCTCGGCCTCGTCATCAGCCTGATCCTGGGCAGGCGCGCCGGATTCTTCGAAAACCTGCTGGTCTCCGTCATGATCGGCATCGTGGCCTACACCCTGGTGACCGGGGTGCGCCTGCTGTTCTGGGATCATGCCAACTGGGGTTGGCGCCAGTGGGCGCCGTTCGTGCTGGTGGTGATTGGCGCGGCGCCCGTCGCGCACTTCGTCGGCCTGCACCTGTCGGGCTGGATGCTGGGGGTGCCGTTGCCGCCCCTGAGCAGCTATCCGAGCGACGAGCGCTTCAGGCTGATCGCCTTTACGCTGATCGGCACCACATTGGCGGTCATCCTGGGCATGTACCGCGACAGCCTGCGGCGCACCCGCGACGAGCACGCCGCAGCGCGCCTGCGCGCCGAGGTCGTCGAGCGCCAGGCGCTGCAGGCGCAACTGCGCCTGATGCAGGCCCAGATCGAACCCCATATGCTGTTCAATACCCTGGCCAACCTGCAGGGTCTGATCGCGCTCGACCCAGATCGCGCCAGCGAGATGCTCGACCAGCTGATCCAGTATCTGCGCGCCACCCTGAGCGTCTCGCGCTCCGAAACCACCACCCTGGAACAGGAATTCGCCGCGATGCAGGCCTACCTTGGGCTGATGGGTGTGCGCATGGGTGAGCGGCTGGCCTATCGTCTCGAGCTGCCGCCCGACTTGCGGACCGCGCGCCTGCCGACGATGCTGCTGCAGCCGCTGGTGGAGAACGCGATTGTGCATGGACTCGAGCCCAAGGTCGAGGGCGGCGAGGTACTGGTCAGGGCCAGCGCCGTTGGCGACAGCATCGAGATCGAGGTACGTGACACCGGCCTCGGGATCCGTCCGGGCCAGGTGTCGTCGCGACGCGGAGGCGGGGTCGGCGTATCGACCACCCGTGAACGGCTCGAGGTCTTGTACGGTGCACGCGCCGCGATTACCCTGTTGCCAGCCGAGCCGCAAGGCACGCTGGCCCGATTGACCCTTCCTCTGGAGATAACCGCATGACCCGCGCCCTGATTGCCGAAGACGAACCGATCCTCGCCGCGACCCTGGCCAAGACCCTGCAGGGCTTGTGGCCCGAGTTGGAGATCGTGGCCACTGCGCCCAACGGCCTGGTGGCAGTGGAGCTGGGCCTGGCGCTACGGCCGGACATCCTGTTTCTCGACATCCGCATGCCGGGCCAGACCGGGCTCGAGGCGGCAGAGGAACTGGCTGAGCGCTGGGAGGGCCCGCAAGCGTTTCCGCATATCGTGTTCGTGACAGCGTTCGACGACTATGCGGTCGAGGCCTTCGAACGGGCGGCGGTTGATTATGTGCTCAAGCCGGTCAGTAGCGGACGGCTGGGCAAGACGGTGGAGCGCCTGCGTGGCCTGGTTGATGCCCAGCGCATGCCTGCCGTGGATGTGGCGGGGGCAGAATCATTGGGGCAGCTGCTGGGCCAACTGCAGGCGCTGTTGCCGGCCGCGGTTGCGACTGAGCGCTTGAGCGTGGTGCGTGCTGCGGTGGGCAATGTGGTACGCATGATTCCGGTGGCCGACGTGGTGTATTTCCAGGCGGTCGACAAGTATGTGAACGTGGTGACGGCGGAGAGCGAGGCGCTGATCCGGGTGCCGTTGAAGGATTTGCTGCCGCAACTCGATCCGGCGCAGTTTCGGCAGGTTAGTCGGAACATGGTTGTTAATATGGTATGCGTAACGAGTGCCGGGCGAGATGATCTGGGCAAGGTGACGCTGAACTTGCGCGGGCGGACCGACAAGCCACGGGTTAGTCCGGTGTATGCCCATTTGTTCAGGCAGATGTAGCTGGCGACCGGTCAGCTATTTTATCTCTGGAACGAAGAAAACGCGCTCGATCTGTCCATCGTTCTTACTCGCCTCGAATACCCATAGATAGCCGTAACCGTGAATGCTTTCGACAGTGTTCGGCCCAACGAAATACGCTGGATTGTTGTTGTAGTAGTAGTAATAGCCGGTAGGGTGGCCCAGTAATTTTTCGATTTGTGTTCTGTGGAGCTCAGTCGCGTTGTACTTGCGGAGAAATGAGGCCGTCATCTTCCCTCGCTCAACCTGCGAGGCCTTCGCCCAAGACTGAGGAGAGAATTCCTGATTGCCCAGCTTCACTGCCTGATCAAGCGTAGAGGTTTCTTGGCATGCAGTCAGAACGAGTACGAGGAGCAGGACGGTGCCGAGAAAGCGCATGTAACTAGCGCGGTGTGGAATAATCCTTAGGGTTTGGCGCATGATTCAGCGGTGAGCTACCGATTTGCGAGGCGGTGGCTGCTTCTCCGCCGTATGTGAGATTTCACTCGACCTCCGGATCGAAAAATACATTATCGATCTTCCCGTCGTCTTTATCTGCCTCGAAAACCAGCAGGTAGCCCTTACCGTACATATTCTTCACGGTGTCTGGCCCGACAACATAGACAATGTTCGAATCGTAGTCATAGTAGCCGGTCTGGGTACCAAGCAATGCTTCGACGTCCTTTCGAGTGAAATTGCTGGTGTCGTATTGCTTGAGAAACGAAGCCGTCATCTCTGCGCGCTGCAACTGCGATGCTGTGGACCAGGCTTGGGGAGTAAATTCACGATTTCCAAGCTTTCTTGCCTGATCCTCGACTGAGTTCCACCAGCATCCGCCGAGGGCGAGAGAAGCCAGTAGCGATAAATGGCTGATGCGCATGGCTGGCCTGTTTACGGAAAGAGTCTAAGTTCACCGGAACGCATGGCAGAAACGCAGCGTTCGCTGATAATCTGGTCCGGTCCACGTGTGCGCCCAATTTTCAATCCGACGGCATTGTTATGCATGTCCATCGCCTTTTCTTTGGGGGGGATTACGAGAGAATGTTTCGTGAGCCGTCGTGTAGCGCAATGCATGCATATATCCTGGATACCTGGACAGTATCGCGGACCAGAAGCAGTGGCGAAACGCATCACCTGCGTCGTTGTGATTGTTGCCTATGAATCGTCGCTCGGTCTCAGCGGCTGCCTTGAAAACTGCATTCTTAATTGTCGAGATGTGTTCAGGGTACATCAGCAGGTAGATACGCTCTTCGCTGCTCAAACGTCCGAGCTGCTTGATTATCGAAACAGGCATGCTGAAGCGCCGGGGGAGTTGGGCCAAACAGGAGTATTCCATGAGGGCTGCGAAACGATTTGGCTGTCGTCAAGAAAGGTGGATCGTTTGCATGGAAAAAGCATGAACGTGCGTCGCCACGTGCGCGAGCGTACTGTTCCACCGGCGGATTTGCCGTGGGTGAACGCGACGATATCGAGCGCATTGAGTAAAATGCTGCCTTTCGCTTAGACGAGGCAGCACCATGGAACTCCGCGCCGCTGCGCTGCACGCGCTGCTCGAAACCGATCCCGCCACCAAAGCCCAGGCTGTCGCCGCGCTGGCCGCCGCCGCCAAATCCGGCGGCGTGCGCATCGACAAGGAAGCGGAGATGGCAGCGCCAGCCGGCATCCCCGGCCGCCCGGCACGTCCCGAGCTGGTGCCGCCCCTGCAAGTCGGCCGCCGCTCAATGGCCACGCCGGAAGGCCGCGCGATGCTGGTCCACGCCCTGGCCCATATCGAGTTCAACGCCATCAACCTCGCGCTCGACGCGTTGTGGCGTTTCGACGGCATGCCCGAGCAGTACTACCTCGACTGGCTGCGCGTGGCCGACGAAGAGGCGCTGCATTTCACGCTGCTGAGCGCGCACCTGGCGACGCTGGGCTATGCCTATGGCGACTTCCCCGGCCACGACAGCCTGTGGGAGATGGTCGCCAAGACAAGTGACGACGTCATGGCGCGCATGGCGCTGGTGCCGCGCACGCTGGAGGCGCGCGGGCTGGACGCGATCCCGCCGCTGCGCAAGAAGATCGCCCAGGCCGGCGACCTGGCCGCAGCGCTGATCCTCGACCGTTTGCTGGTCGACGAAGTAGGGCACGTCGAGATCGGCAACCGCTGGTACTTCAGCCTGTGCGAACAACGCGGCCTGGATCCGCTCGCCACCTATGACGCGCTGACTGCGCGCTACAAGGCGCCGGTGCTCAAGGGTCCGTTCAATATCGAAGGCCGGCGCCAGGCCGGTTTCACCGAAGCCGAGTTGCAGCGCTTGCGTTGATGGATACTGGTTTCCTTCTGACGCGGCACTGGCGCGACACCGCCGCCGGCTGCGAAGTCGAGTTCTGGCTCGCCACCGATGCGGGACCGCGTCGCTTGCGATTGCCGATCCAGACCCCGCTCGCCTTCATCCCCGAAGAACAGCGCGCCACGGTCGAACAACTGCTGATCGACGAGCGCGGATGGGAGCTGCGTCCCCTCGACCTGCTCGATTTTCGCCATCGCCCGGTGGCCGGCCTGTACTGCCGCAAGTACCGCCAGCTGATGCGCATCGAGAAGAACCTGCGCCAGCACGGCCTCGACGTCTTCGAGGGCGACATTCGACCACCCGAGCGCTACCTGATGGAACGCTTCATCACCGCGCCGGTCAGCTTTGCCGGCACGCCGGTCGACGGCGACCCGCTGCTGCTGGTCGATGCGGCCCTCAAGCCGGCGCCCGGCTACCGGCCGACGATCCGTACCGTGTCGCTCGACATCGAGACCACTTTCCAGGGCGAGTTGCGCTCGATCGCGCTCGAGGGCTGCGGCCAGCGCCAGGTCTATATGCTCGGCCCGCCGAATGGCGGCGACATCGAGCGCGAGCCTTTTCCCGACTTCGACCTCGAATACTGCGACACCCGTCTCGCACTGCTCGAGCGCCTGGAAGCCTGGTTCGCGCGCCACGACCCGGACGCTATCATCGGCTGGAACGTGATCCAGTTCGATATGCGGGTGCTGCAAAAGCACGCCGAGCGTTATAACCGCCCATTGCGACTGGGCCGCGACGGCAGTACGGTCGAGTGGCGCGAGCATGGCGGCAAGCAGGAGCACTACTTCATCTGCATCGCCGGCCGCCTGGTGATCGATGGCATCGACGCCCTGCATTCGGCCACCTGGAGTTTTCCCTCCTTCAGCCTGGAAAACGTGTCGCGCACCTTGCTGGGAGAGGGCAAGGCGATCGACAACCCGCATGACCGCATGGCCGAGATCGACCGCATGTTCGCCGAGGACAAGCCGGCGCTGGCCTATTACAACCTCAAGGACTGCGAGCTGGTCACCCGCATCTTCGACAAGACGAAGTTGATGGACTTTTTGCTCGAGCGCGCCAGCGTGACCGGGCTGGCGGCCGACCGCAGCGGTGGTTCGGTGGCGGCATTCGAGCACCTGTACATGCCGCTGCTGCATCGCAAGAAGCGGGTGGCGCCGAATATCGGCGACGTCGAGGGCGCCGACAGTCCCGGTGGCTTCGTGATGGATTCACGCTCCGGCCTGTACGACTCGGTGCTGGTGCTCGACTATAAAAGCCTGTATCCGTCGATTATCCGCACCTTCCTGATCGATCCGCTCGGCCTGGTCGAGGGCTTGCGCGAGCCGGAAGAAGCCACCGTGCCGGGCTATCGCGGCGGGCGCTTCTCGCGCACCAGCCACTGCCTGCCGGGGATCGTGACCCAGGTGTGGGCCGGCCGCGAGGCCGCCAAGCGCGAACAGAATGCGCCGCTGTCGCAGGCCCTGAAAATCATCATGAACGCCTTCTACGGCGTGCTCGGTACCACGGGCTGCCGCTTCTTCGATCCACGCCTGGCCTCGTCGATCACGATGCGCGGCCACGACATCATGCACCGCACGCGCGAGCTGATCGAAGAGCAGGGCTACCAGGTGATCTACGGCGACACCGATTCGACCTTCGTCTGGCTCGGCCGCGAGCACGCGGAGCTTGATGCGCGCCGTATCGGCCAGGCGCTGGTCGAGCATGTCAACGGCTGGTGGCGCGCGCACCTGCAGCAGGAACTGGGCATCGAGAGCGCGCTCGAACTCGAATACGATGTGCACTTTCGCCGCTTCCTGATGCCGACCGTGCGCGGTTCGGACGAGGGCAGCAAGAAGCGCTATGCCGGCCTGGCCGCGACCGAGGGCGGCAGCGAAGAGATGATCTACAAGGGCCTGGAGTCGGTGCGCACCGACTGGACCCCGCTGGCGCAGGCCTTCCAGCAAGGCCTGTACGAGCGCATCTTCAAGCGCCAGCCCTATGAGGACTATGTGCGCGACCTGGTGGCGCGCATGCTGCGCGGCGAGTGCGACGATGAGCTCATCTACCGCAAGCGCCTGCGCCGGCCACTCGACGACTACCAGCGTAATGTGCCGCCGCACGTGCGCGCGGCGCGCATGGCCGACGAACACCACCTGCGCCAGGGCCGCACCGCGCTGTACCGCAAGGGCGGCACCATCCGCTACCTGATGACCCTGAGTGGTCCCGAAGCGGTGGAAGTGCGCCACGCGGCCATCGACTACGAGCACTACCTCACGCGCCAGCTCGAACCGATCGCCGACGCCATCCTGCCCTTCCTGGGCGACAGCTTCGCCAACCTGACCAGCCCCCAGCAAACCCTGTTCTAGGCGTCCAGGCCACGCTGTCATGCCTCGGAAATATCGGCTCGCTAGACTGCCGACACGTTGTCAACCAGAGGGGTAATTCGTGGATCGTCGTGGCTTTTTACGCAGTAGCGCCTACTTTACCGTCGCCAGCGCCGGCAGCCTGCTCGCCGCTTGCGGCGGCTCGGATGACACGCCGCCGCAAGGCAGCTTCACCTTCCCGTTGGGCGTTGCCAGCGGCGACCCGAAGGAAGCCAGCATCGTGTTCTGGACCCGCTGCGCCCCAAAAACCGGCAGCGACGAAGTCGAACTGCGCCTCGAGGTCGCCCAGGATGCCGCCTTTACCCAGGTCACCGGCGTGGTCGAACTGAAAGCGCTGCCGCTGCACGACCATACCGTGCGCGCCAAGCTGACCGGCCTGGCCGCGGCCACGCGCTATTACTACCGCTTCCGCGCCGGCGCCGACCTGAGCCCCGTGGGCCAGGCCAGGACCGCGCCGGCCGCCGCCAGCACCCCGGCGCAAATGCGTTTCGCCTGGATGACTTGCCAGGACTGGAGCATCAACCACTGGGCCGCGATGAGCATGCTGGCAGCGGAAGAGCTCGACTTCATCGTGCACCTGGGCGACTATGTCTACGAGACCGTCGGCGCCGATTTCCAGACCGGCCGCGCCGAGCCCGCGCATGGGCGCATCAACCTGCCGGACGGCGTCACCCTGGCCGGCGGCGGGCGCTACGCCAATACACTGGCCGACTACCGCACCCTGTACCGCACCTACCGCGGCGATGCGCGCCTGCAGGCGCTGCACGCCAAGTGCCCGATGATCGTGATCTGGGACGACCACGAGTTCTCGGACGACTGCTGGCAGGACCATCAGACCTACGACAACGCCAACCAGCAGCAGACCTCGCGCCGCCGCAATGCGACCCAGGCCTGGGCCGAATACATGCCGGTCGACTGGGGCGATGTGTCGTTCGACCTGAACAAGGCCGGCTACGACAATATCCGCATCTACCGCGACTTCCGCTTCGGCACCCTGATGCACCTGGTGATGACCGACCAGCGCCTGTACCGCGACGATCACGTGGTCAACGAAGCGGCTTACGCCCGGATGCTGCAGGGCGACCCGGTCAAGGGCGATGATTCGATCGGCTCGCGCTACTTCGTGCCGCAGCCGCTGCTGGCCCAGTTCGAGGCGGGCGCCAAGGCTGCGCTGGGCCGCAACCCGGGCCTGCTGGGCCCCACCCAGACCGCGTGGTGGAAAGACACCATGAAGGCCTCGACCGCCACCTGGAAGGTATGGGGCAACGAAGTGACCTTGAACCGCATGTGGATGGACATGCGAACGCTGGCGCCGGCGCCGTTCAACAACCTGTACATCGTCAATGCCGACAGCTGGGACGGTTTCCCGTCCTACCGCGCCGAGATGCTGGGCCACCTGGCCAGCAATAGCGTGAGCAACGTGGTGGCGATCACCGGCGACCTGCACGCCTTCCAGTGCGGGGTGGTGTACGACAACAACGATCCGGCCAGCGGCCGTGCGGTGGCGGTGGACTTTGTCAGTGCCGGCATCAGTAGCTCGTCGTTCTACCAGTACCTGCGCGCCGGCGCCGGCGGCACGCCGCTGGCGCCGTTGGTGGCCACGCCGCAGGGTTTCGACCAGGTGCTGCGCATGAACAATCCGGCCTTCGCGTATGCCGATCACGATGCCCAGGGCTTCGCGGTGGCGACGGTGACGGCGGCCTCGTTCAGTGTCGTGTTCACCAAGGTCAAGCCCTTGGAAGCCAACGGCGCCGCGCCATCGGCGCCGTTGGCCAAGCGCACCCGCATCACCCTGGCCAGCGGATCGACCACGCCGCGGGTCGAGGACAACGTGGCGTAGGGCGGGCATGCCATCCGCATAAGCTCGCGGGCGCCGGGCCACACCCTGGCACGGCTCCCGTATGCTTTCTACGATGGCGACGTCTTTACACGCCGTCACCATGGAGCCCCTTGTCCTTCCTGATCGTCCTGGCCGCACTGGCCTTCCTGATGTTCGCCGCCTACCCCGCTGGCGGTCACCGGCCCGACCCACCGCGAAGCCTGCCGCGACATCTTCGCCGTCACCCTGATCAGGACGAGCGCGGTGTTCGTGATCATCGGCGTGTATTACGCGTTTGGCTTCGTGTAACTATTCGTGGTTTTTTCGCACCGGGACCATGAAAATCAGCGGGGACCATGCCTTGTATTGATACAAGCGCGAGCGGCGCGTCTACAATGACTTCCGCAATGGTTTCCGCGCAGCACTATTAATCCAGGATGGAACATGAAATCTGTACAACAAGAAGTCGACGAACGCAGCAACCTCACCGGTACCAATAAATTCGAGCTGCTGCTGTTCCGCCTGGGCGGCGATGAGCAGGGCAACCATAACGAGCTGTTCGGCATCAACGTGTTCAAGATTCGCGAGATCGTCGCCATGCCCGAGATCACGGCCGTGGCCGGCGCGCCGCAGCACGTGCTGGGCGTGGTGAACCTGCGCGGCCAGATCATCCAGGTGCTCGACCTGCCGGGCCTCACCGGCGTCAAGCCCAAGACCGGCCTGAACATCATGCTGGTGACCGAGTTCGCGCGCACCACGCAAGCCTTCGCGGTCGAGAGCGTGGAAGAGATCGTGCGCCTGGACTGGAGCCAGGTCATGACCGCCGAGCACAGTGCCGGCAGCGGCATGGTGACCAGCATTGCGCGCCTGCCCGAGTACGACGGCCAGCCGCCGCGTCTGGCGCAAGTGCTCGACGTCGAGACCATCCTGCGCAACCTGAATCCGACCCACGAGCGCGAGAACATGGAGCAGGCGGTCGGCGCCAAGATCGCGATCAAGCCGGGCGCCGTGATCCTGGCGGCCGACGATTCGGTGGTGGCGCGCGCGCTCATCGAGCAGGGGCTGGACGCGATGGGCCTGCCGTTCATCATGACCAAGAGCGGCAAGGAGTGCTGGGATCAGCTGGGCGCGATCGCCGCCGCGGCCGAAGCCGAAGGCCGCACCGTGTACGACCGCGTGGCGATGGTGCTGACCGACCTCGAGATGCCCGAGATGGACGGCTTCACGCTTACCCGCAACATCAAGTCGAGCAACCGCTTCGGCCACCTGCCGGTGGTGATCCACTCCTCGCTGTCGGGCACCACCAACGAGGAACACGTCAGGAACGTGCGCGCCGATGCCTACGTGGCCAAGTTCTCGGCCGAAGACCTGTCGCGCACCCTGCGCAAGGTGCTGGGCGGCTGATCCCCGGGGCGTCACGCCGCATGTGACACAATGTTATGATGCGGCCGTGATCCCCGAACTCTCCCAACTGCGCATCCTCGACAGCCTGCTGCGCGAGGGCAGCCTGACCCGCACCGCCGAGCTGCTCGGCATGACCCAGCCAACCGTCAGCCGCGCGCTGGCCAGGCTGCGGCGCCATTTCGGCGACCCGCTGTTTGTCCGTTCGGGCCAGCGCATGCAGGCCACCGCACGCGCACTCGAACTGGCCGGCCCGATCGCGGCGGTGCTCGATGCCGCGCGCCAGCTCGAGGGCGGCCCGGCGGTGTTCGATCCGCTGGTGGCCACCCGCTCGTTCGGCCTGTACATGGTCGACGGCGCGGTGGTGAACATCCTGCCGCAACTGCTCGACGGCCTGGCGCGCATGGATAACGGCGCGGCCGGCCTGCAATTGCGCAGCGTGCACATCGATCCCAGCTCGCTCGAGGCGCAGCTCGAACGGGGCCATGTCGACCTCGCCATCGGCCGCTATCCCGGCCTGGTCAATAATATTCGCCAGCGCAAGTTGTGGGACGACGAATACGCCTGTCTGATGCGGCCCGCGCATCCCTGTGTCGGCAAGCTCGACCGCGATGCCTATCTCACCCATCGCCACGTGCTGATCGAGATGGAGCACACCAGCCAGCACAATGTCGCCATCACCCGCAAGCTCGAAACGCTGCTCGAACCGACCCGCATCCTGTGCCATGTGCCCAGCTTTACCTCGGCCGCCCATATCGCGCTGCACACTGACGCCATCGCCACCATTCCGCGCCGCCTGGCGCGGCCGCTGGCGCGCGACCTCGGGCTGTCTCTCGCACCGGCGCCGATCGAGCTGCCGTCGCTGCAGCTGTCGCTCTACTGGCACGAGCGCAGTCACCGCGACCCGGCCAACCGCTGGCTGCGCGACTTCGTGCTCACCACGCTCACCACGCTCACCAGCACGCTTGACGCAAGCGGTCATGCGGATTCTGCATGATGTGCATGGCAGCTACCGCATGGCCTAAATAACTCCTTGTAACTATGCTTCGGCTATTCCGTATTTTTGCCGAGGCATTGCATGCTTTCTTCCACCGTCGTGCCGCGCCTGACACTGCTGTCAGCGCTCCTGTTGCTGGCCGGTTGCGTCTCGATGGTGCCACAGTCGCAACGGGCCAGCCTTGATCTTGATGCAGCCCCGAATTCATCGCGCGCTATTGATTCGCTGACAACAGAGGCTGCCGCCTGGCCGGCGCAGGACTGGTATCGCGCCTATGGCGACCCGCAGCTCGACGAACTGGTAGAGGGCGCGCGCGCGGCCAGCCCGACCGTCGCCGGCGCGCTGGCCCGGGTGCGCCAGGCGGCCGCCCTCGAAGGCATGGCCGCATCGGCGCTGGCGCCGCAAGCCAA
>Ga0265797_10009551_pt1 | contig 12586 bp, 10 predicted proteins | sample P2T30metagenome_FD_192433 | JGI IMG/M metagenome (GOLD analysis project Ga0265797, IMG submission 192433) | Plant litter microbial communities from East Loma Ridge, Irvine, California - P2 T30 | ecosystem: Environmental > Terrestrial > Plant litter > Unclassified | place: USA: California... | reverse complement strand
AAGTGGAGGCTATTGATATTCGATGGTCATAGCAGCCATTCAACATCCGAATTCAGAGACTTCTGCCTTCAGAACTGCATTCTGACTTTGTGTATGCCTGCACATACATCTCATATTCTTCAGCCTTTGGATGTAAGCTGTTTCGGCCCTTTGAAGAAGGCATACGGCTCTCAGATTGAGAACAAGATGAGGCTTGGCATCAACCATATCACAAAGGAAGAATTCCTTCCTGCATTCTTTGTAGCCCATCAACAAACTATGACTGTTGAAACCATTTCATCTGGCTTCAGAGCAACTGGCCTAGTTCCATTCAACCTAGAGAGGGTTCTAGAAAACCTTGGACCTGTCATTGAAGCTACTCCATCACCAAGAAGCAGTTAGACCTCTTAGAACCCTCAAACACCAAAGACTCTGCCTCAGATTAAGAGACAAAGCCAGCTGGTATTATCAGAGAATCGTAAAAGAAGGAGATTATCAGCTTCATCAGATGATAGGCCCTTTCAACAACTTTTGAAAGGCTTTAAGAATGTGGTACATGAGAAGGCACTTTTGATGGTTGAGGTAGCTGCTCTTCGAGCTGAAAATCAGCACCAAAAGCAAAAGAGAACACAAAAAAAACAGCACATTCGAACGACCACATCAATGACTGTTCAGGATGGTCAGGACAGTACTTAGAGACCTGTGATTGAGGAGCAACCCGAGGATAATGATGAGAATATTGATCCAGTATTACTCAATGGGTAGCCAAGAAGTGTTCGTAAGAAAGCACCAAGCAAGTGTAGCAGATGTGGTTCATTTGAGCATAATGCTAGGACATGTAGTTTATAATGCGATTTGTTTTGTTTCTATATCTTTGATATTGCTTGTATAATTAATGGTTGAAGGTCAAGTGTCCAAAATCTTGACCGGCCCGCTTGTGTGACCGGCTCGCTTGTGAAGTACGTTATGTATGAAGTCTAAACTCTCTCTCATTCCAACAACGACATTTTGGAAGGGAGAAAAGCGGTCTTGTGGCTCGGCGAAAATGACTTGGCAATGATGTTGTAGAACGGGGACCAGAACCTTGCCTTCGACTGCGGCTCCTACTGGGTCCTCAGACTACGAGTTTGGCGAATATATACGGCTAGGGATGAGGGTTGGGAGGTTGACTACTTGATCGAGTTTATTTTTTACCGTTTTGCTTGGCGGTAGTCGATGGTTGTTGTTGGTGACCGTTTTGCCATGTTTTATTTTCCTTGATGTTGTTGGCATCGGTAGGTACTTGATTGACTTTCTCACTCATCAATCTTGGATGATCAAGTAGCCTTGGTGTTTCCAATCATCGATCAACCAATCCTCCATCGAAATATATCATCATGCCTCTCCTTCTCACTCTATCTCTAATCGATCAACACGTATCGGGGACCTCCTATCAACCGATCGAGCGACTAATCAATCAATCCATCCTGATTCTCCGTCCCTGCCAGCTACAGGCAGGATCAAGGAAAGGTAGCATCCATGGAAGCATGCCGCCCGCAGAAAGCCACATACATGCAGTTTTCCCTCCGTCTAGACTCTGTAGGTACCTGGTGCTGATGGGTAGGTACTTGGAAACTTCCGGCTCTGGACTTGAAGCAAGCAAATAAGTGAGACAAGTAGACGAGGCTGGCAGACAGGGTAAGTTCAGCCGGGGCTGAGAGACAGGGAACGAAAAAAGGGAAAGATGAAAGCGGTGTGCAGTACCAGAAACCTGATGTGAGCTTGTGGATACAAGGGTGTGATAAGACACGACGACGAGGCAGTCGGGGCTGAGGGCTAGGTAATGGTAAGTGGACGCGAAGGCGAGAACGGACTCTCTCTTGCTGCAGATGCGCACCGCGCGTCTGTTTCCTTGCCACCATATGGCCGGGTCTGATGATTGACAATATAATCGGTCCCGTGCGCGCACCTTAATGCAGGCATATACCCACGCATGCACACACGCACATACGCACGCACGTACGCCTCGACGCTGGGACACCGTTGGAGCGTTTTCCATTTCTGGAAGTGTCTGTGTTGATCTTTCCTGTCTTCTCGTTTTCCCACATGTTGAGGGTTTGGGAATCGGATTGGTCGGATCGTGTGTCCTGCCTGGTTTGATTGTTATGTAACTCTGTTACCGCCATGTCCCCCAATTGCGCTCGTACACTGTCCACTGTCCACTGTCCATGTCTGGCGTCGGGCGTTCTCACGTTATGCAGCCTACCTAGTGTCGACTCGATCACCCGTTTGCTGAAGTTGATGCCTGAGATGAGTCAACAAAGAAGTGAATACATGACCTACCTTCCACCAGGGAAGGCGACCAGACAGACAGACATTAGGTCGTTCCCTTAATACATCATCCCTTGGTTCATCCCTTGGTTCATCCCCTGGTTCATCCCTTGATCCCAGTTATTATCCACTACACCTTGACTTGGCCCTTGTTGGAATTGTATGTCATTGAACATCGGCTGCGGCGGCGGCTGACTTTCGAAGGGTGGTGCTCCAGTAGGCGCAGGATTCGGGAGAGAGCTGCTGCCCTGGATTTCTGTGCTCTTTCTGGGAGTCTTCTTCGATCGAACAGGCGTTCTTAAAGAACGGAAGCGGCCCTAGCATGATAGTTCAGTGGAAAATCTTCGTGGTTGGAATTTACAGTCACTATTTACCCGACCATCTCGTGCGTTGCCAAAGTGCCGATTCAAGGCGCGCGAAATCTTTGCGTCGGTGATGTGCTCTGGTATTTGCAGCTCTTGTCGCAGAGAGTCGTAGTTTACGTCTTGTTGTTGTTGTTGTTGATGTTGTTCTTCGGCGTCGCCGGGGTTGCTCTCGTCGTGCAGCTGACGCGCCTCGAGCGCTTCTTTCTTCTTCTCTTCCTCACTCTTCGCCGGCCGGCCGCGCCTTTCTTCGCCTTGCTTTCGTCGGTCGGAATTTGAGGCCAGCGCGCGGGAGACTGAGCTCTTTGAGATTGTGTTTGGGCCGAAGCATTTCACCAGATTTCGGAGGCTGGAGCCCTCTCGGTATCCGAGATCGTTCTCGTCGAGGAATTCGACGAATTCCTTTACACCACGGAGTCGCGATTTCGTCGGGGTGTCAAGGTGTTTGAAGCCAGATGGGGGATTGGGGCGCGGAGTAGGTGCCATTTGATTGTGTTATTGTGTATGTATGTACATGGCATAGATACATAGAGCGTGTGGTGAGCTTGTATGTCACGCGTCTCCGCGCTCCAAGGTCGTGACGTGGGCGGACTCCTTTAGAAAGCGCGTTGCTAGTCCGAAGCCAAGCTTTCCATCCTCACCTTACATATCGCGATGCATTACTTAAAGTACCGAGATACACTGTTGTAATCATACAGGACGGGCTGGCTAAGACTTGAATTCTAAGTATCCACTATGCAAAGCAGGACTGTGCAATTCCCATCCGCGAAAGATCTCCACAATGCCCAAATGCTCGAAAGCGTGGTATTTTGTATTCTTCACGCATGTTGTTACAGTGCTAGTCAGCCTGCCTCTGTCCAAGGAATGCCCCCAGCCAACTCGCCATTCGTCTGCGTCTTTCATTGAATTTCGTGTAATAGCAACGTCCACTTTACTCATCTTTAAACCTCCATCTGCCCCCGCCCTTCATCGCCTCCAACCACATACCATTGACCTTGATCTTTTCGACCTCGTCCGCTTTTCTCCTGTCCTCTTCCTCTTCCTGTGTGCTTGGCATTCCCGTTCTCCAGTAACCGGGAGGCGTAGCTGCACGCGCAAAAGTCTTACGATGCCTACCATGCTCATTTGCGAACGCCTGCGCGCGAGCTTGGAAGATTACGTCTTCGCGCTGCCAGACGGGATAGTGAACCGCGAGATCTTCAGGGGAGAGCCCAAACATATCTCTGAGCAACTCGGTGTCGGATCTCTTAGAGCGTGGTAAGAGGTTGTTTCGAGCGGCATCGAGGAATTCGCCGCAGCACGCTGGGTCAATGCAGCCGGGGAGACAGCGGCGGTCGGCTTTGGAGAGCCTGTTCATGGGCTGCACGAATGCGAAGCTGCTGCCGGCGTAGTTTGGGTTGATGCGGAAGTCTTGTGGTTTGAGGAGGTGTTTTGGTTTGGAGCGTAAGGGTTCTGAGTCCGGGTTTATGGGTGGTGGAGACTTTTCGATTTCGCGTGGACGTGCGTACTTGGAGGTGTAAAGTGGTGTTTTCTTAGAACTCATGGGTTGAGGTTGGACCTGAGGTGGAGCTTCAGCCTGAGGATGTTGTGCGCGTGCTCGTTTGGCTGTGTTAGGTGTTGGACGGCGTGACTGAAGAGGCTTTCTGGCTGGCGTTGGGTTCTCGAGCAGGTTGCTTAGACGCGGACTCCCTGGTGCTTTTGCTGTACCAAACTCAGCCTTTGGTGTGATCTGATTCGAAGTTTCGTCACCGTCTTCGGCTAGCATGCTAACTTTATCAGCGGCTTCCTGGGAAATGCGTCGACGTTTCCTGGTTGTCGATGAAACCGTGGAAACGTTGGGACTTATTTGATTTAGAGCACCTCGCTGTCGGTCATGTGACCTTGTCTTGGGTGTGGTGTTTGTCTTGGGCGCAGGGGCTGTCTGGATCTTCTTCGCCACAGTATCTGCCCGCTCAGAAGCGGCGGGTAACTGTGGAAGTTCTGGAATATCACTATCTGAGAGCGAAGAGGAAGTGTGCACGAGAGACGGGCGCAGCATTGCCATCGAGCGTTCTTCGGATTTTGCACGAGAGCGAGAATCCTCTCTCAGTTTTCGCTTTCGAGGTGTCTGAAAAGTACCTCGCATAGCATCCAGATCTGAGGTTTCGGCCCGAAAGAAAGTGCGCGCTTTTGATGTCGGGCTGCTCCAGTCGTCTGATCTCAGCTCGAGAGGCTGTTCCGCTGAGCCAGGTCGTTCAAGGGAACCAGGCTCCTCTTTGATGCGTCGTGGAGGTGGCATCACAGTAGCCGACTCCACTCGATGACGTCTCAGGTTGTTCTCGCGGACTACTACGGGAGCCTCGTCGCTGTCTTCCTCGTGTTTGACATGTGGTGTTGTGATAGCCGGGCGATCGTCCTCTGTTGTCTGACTTGACGATATACGCTTCGATTCTACGCTGGACTGCGCCAAGCCCTTGCACCTGTCCACGTCCTGAGATGAGGCTGGATGGACTGAGGCACCGGTATTTGTTGGATGAGCCACATGATGTTGGTCTTCGGTCCTTGCCCTTTCAGGACTCGTTTGACGGAAGGGCCTCGGTGTTGTGTCAATATCGCTGACCTGCTGGGGTATTGACGGTGGTGGGTTTGGCATAGGCGAAGTCGATTCGTGTGATGCTACACCTTGGGTTTTTGAGCCTTTGGCCGCGATGGTCTTGTTTATGTAGGCTTGCCATTGCCTCGAGCTCTCTTTCGCGGCGGCGTATTTCGTCATTGCTTGCTTGACTTTCAGTTCCTGGCGCTCGAACTGAACTTGAAGCCTTCGATGCTGTGTCTCTAGCTCCTTGTACTGTTGTCTAACAGCGGCAAGCTCAGCCTCGAGTCCGGTGCTTGTGGTGGCCTCGTCATGGCGTTGCGGCTGGGCCTGATCTCCGTGTGAAAGAGCGTTTTCCAGATCATCACGAAGATTCGCCACCTCTATCTCCAGATCGTCGATTCGCGTGCTCTTCTGTGCAATGATATTCCTCAACACATTCACATTCTCGGAAGGTCGAGTGCCAGGATGTGGCGAAACTGAGGTGGCCTTTACGTCTTTTCTGATTCTTAGCTCAGACATGGCAACACTGCATGCTGTATCGTTTAGACGCGTGAGCACACGATCGATGAGACGACGAACCTCGTACCCGTACACTGGGTTGCTGTCGAACGCGTCGTGGTTGGTGTGTCGAAGTCGCGGAGGGCTGATGACTGCCTGGAAGAAGCTAGCGGCGGCTGCTTCCATGGCTTTAGGTGCTTTTAGATTGACCTCACACGTTTTCCGCCCGATCGATCTCCCACAACTCCGGAAACCCTTCGGCCCATTGCGTGCGACTGACTCGTGGAGCCTGCCACCAAGGTCCTGCCATGTTGGTTCTCTCACCCTTTGCTGTTGAAAAGACTTGACTTCCCTGTGTGCTCTTTTAGAAGTGATGGTGAAGAGAGGCGCCGCTGAGGCAGGCCTGGACGTCGACGTCGACACGAAGCGCATCCGTCCTTTGTCGAGAGACCATCTCTCGCGCCTCAGCGATGAGTTACTCCTGCGTGTTCTCTCTTGTCTTCCTGTTTCGCAGCTAGCGCTTTGCCAGAGGTAAGTTACCGTTCGCACGTTGCAATGCATGATGCTAAAAGCGCAGACTCTCGCACAAATATCAAGTCCTCGCAGGAGATGGCCAGCTCTGGAAGCAGCACTACTACGATCGTTTCGTCAGGCCTAGGGCGAGCCGTATACCTGGGCTAAAAGATGTAGCGACAGCTGGGAAGAGTCTTCATTTTGCCTCAAAGGCTTCCAAATGGCTGGACGACGAGCACTTAATACGAAGAGGAGGCCGAACAGATTGGAAGCAACAGTACAAGCTCAAGCACAACTGGACCAGTGGCAGCTGTGCTGTCAACGAGATCCAGGTGGCGGAACAGGCACCTGTTCCGCCCGTCGTCGTCCAAATGCACGATGGTATTATCTACATGGCTAGCCAGGCTGATGGCTTGCGAGCTTGGTCTGCAAAGAACGAGCGAAAGATGCTTGCGCAACAGCGTTTCCATGGAAGGCACATCTCACCTCCAACCTCTCTAGCCATCGACGCTACGTCAACAAATGCCAAACTTGCACGCGCCGTGGTCGGGTTCGAAAACGGTGCATTTGGCTTGTATTCTTTGGATCTCAAGGCATCCACGTTCTCTCACATCTACAGCCACGAGCCTTCCATCAACGGGGTTGTGACTTCGGTCGCTATTGCATGGCCCTATGTTGTCACAATGACTGCAACCCAGCTACTTTCGCTATACAAGTGCAAATCGGCGGCGACACCGAGCGCATCAGCTGGCCCTCCTCGATTGGTGCACTCGCTCAAGTCGCGCACCATCTGGCCTCCATTGACCACATCGTTGAGGCTCAGTTCAGGCTCAGCCGTGGTGTCCATCGCATACGCCATGCCCACCTACCTCTCTGGATGGACAATGGGCGTGCAGGAAGTCAGAATATCTGCGGCCGGAGATCTACTCGAATCTAGGATATCCTCAGCTATCGACCAGCATTACCGGCCACTCGCCTTCGCCTCTCGGCCCATGACAACTCATCTTACGCCAGCCTCTGGAGGGCTCGCAACATCAACAACGCTCGAGTTGCGCCACATACACTCCAAGCCGACCAGCCTCTCGTATACACACCCATACTTGTTGGTGGCACACCCAGACAACACTTTAACACTGTACCTGGTCTCCTCCACAGCAGAGTCATTGTCCATAAGTGCAGGCAGTCGTCTGTGGGGTCATACATCTTCTGTCTCAGGCGCGCATGTCGGAGGCCGCGGAAAGGCAGTCTCGGTCAGCAAACGGGGCGATGAATTGCGCGTGTGGGAACTAGAAGGTGGATTTGGTTCGCTTTCAGCGCGCAAGAGGCTGGCTGTTGGAGACCTCAGCGTGCGTCTCCACCCTGAATCGAGGAAAGCCGACAATTTGGACACTGCTCAGGCCGGTCTTGATCTGATCAACAACCGATCCTCCAACGATTCCGAACCTGCAGGCACCCTCTCGCCAAACAACACAGACGCCGATGCCGACGCCGACGAGCTCACACTAACCAGGGGATGGATTGGATTTGACGAGGAAAACGTGGTGGTGCTCAAGGAGCAGAGTCAAGGGCGGCAGGCGTTAGTTGTATATGACTTTACATGAAGATGATGAAGAATGAACGATTGAACGAGAAAACAGCAAGCCGTGAACGAGTTCTGCCATCGTACGCTGAAATTTTGGATTGGACTTGCGAATTTGCAAGGAAAGACCGTACGACCTGGACATCGCTGGAGATCAGAAGTTCTTGAGGTGATCCGACTCGATGCCATTCAGCCCGTCGCGGCGATAGGATACCTGATCTGTGCCAGTCAAGCCAGTGCTTGCTGTCAGGCATTGCAGCCTGCAGAACCTTGAGATCTGGATTCTGGACCGCCACGAGCTGGGACGTTGGCGCTAACAACGGGCTATGCCGATCCCGCTTTTCAGGGTCTTTACGCCTCAGGAAAACTTGCATGCGCGAAATGAGAAGTCGCGTTTGGTCAGCAGCTGGTGGGAAAGCGCATTTGACAGCGAGTGCACTCGTGGCTCTCACCAGAGCTGTGATAAACACGGCTTTCTGTTCGTCATCAGCACAACAACACCACCTCGCTTCGACACATCACCCAAATACTGGAAACCCGGATCAAAACATCCAACACCCAAGCGCGGAGCACCTTCTCCACATCTCTGCACACTTTGATCGTCAAGCGAGCCTCACCTGCCGCTCCTGTGGGGATCGAATTTCCAAGAGCCTACCCGACTTTGCTCGCTCCAAAACCTGCATTCGAACACCAACTTCACTCGAACTCTATCCTCACCTACAACCAACCAAACACACCACAAACACCTCATCAAAATGGAGTACAACACTGGAGCCCCTACCGGCGGTCGCGCCTGCTACAACTGTGAGTTACTCGCCCGCAATTGCTGTCCCGGAGCGTTCTGCCTGCTGCGAGCTCGGCACAGAGTTTTGTCGCCGGCGCTCGAGTGCTTCGTGCGCTGCGTTGACGACGGTTCTTCTGCGCGCCAGCAGCCGCAACATCACAATCACAATATCCACGAGCCTTCACTGACACAATTTTCACAGGCGGCGACCCCTCTCACCAGGCCCGCGAGTGCCCCTCCAAGGGTACCCCCACCTGCTACAACTGCGGCAACCAGGGTCACCTTTCCCGCGAGTGCACCGAGCCCGCCAAGGAGAAGACCTGCTACCAGTGCGGCGAAACTGGTCACCTGTCCCGCGAGTGCCCCACCGCCCCGGCTGGTGGTGCCCGTGGTGGCTTCGGCGGCGGTGCTCCCGGCGGTGGCCAGGAGTGCTACAAGTGCGGCAAGGTCGGTCACATTGCCCGCAACTGCCGTGAGGGCGGTGCCGGCTTCGGTGGCGGATACGGCCAGCAGCAGGGTGGCTACGGCGGTGCCCGTGGCGGCTTCGGCGGTGGATTTGGCGGCCAGCAGGGCGGCCAGACCTGCTACTCGTGCGGTGGCTTCGGCCACATGAGCCGCGACTGCACCCAGGGCCAGAAGTGCTACAACTGTTCGTCATCCACATATTTGCGTTGACAGTAGAACGCGAGCTAACATCGGACTTAGGCGGCGAGACCGGTCACCTGTCCCGCGACTGCCCCTCTGAGATCACCCAGGAGCGCGTGTGCTACCGCTGCAAGCAGCCCGGCCACGTCCAGGCCGCCTGCCCCCAGTAAGCGCATGACATAACGATCTGACATGACCGGACATGGTACAACAAAACTCTTCCACCCTTTCGCGAACGAACAAGAAACGAACGACAAAGCATGACCGAACTGGATACGACGAACCTTGGCTCGCAAGTGAACCTCGAGCCACACAAGAAGTTGATGCAGGGACGTAGAGGGCTGCAGATGTAGAGAAGGGGAACGGAGCGGAGTGATGTTTGGATGGTTTTCACAAAAAATCAAGCGATTGCATGCTTGGTCAAGGTCGCCCTAGGAGGTCGGCTACGTCAGTTTTCTTCTACTCATAACCAAAATGAGTACCACCAATTCGATATCTCTCACAACAACCACCAACACCATGCGTTGAGCGAGTAGCCCGTGTGTGGCTACTTGTTACAGCGCCACGCCCGAGAGTTCTTCGGTTGTTTCGTCAGGCGTAGGTAGTAGGCGGAATGCTCATGAAATGACATGATGGCGATGAATTCAGTTATTATGGCCGAGCTAGATCATTTCTAAAAGCTCTGTTCCAATAACACTGTCGCACAGGACTTGCCAGGTGTACAAACTCACTTGTGCCAGTCTCAAAAAGGTCTACCAGCTGGACCTGCAAATAGGTATAGTCCTACCACCATCATATATTCATGGCGTCGTCTTCAGCAAAGGCCACGCAACATACCGGGTTCTTGGCAGGCGTAACCGAGGAAGTGAGAAAGTCCGCGTCTGCTCTTTCATCATCGGGCGTCGACTGACGGCGATCACTGCTGTGTGCTGCAGCCCGCCTGCACTTGCGATCTCCAGTTTTCGGCAACCTGCACCTGGTGTACAAACAGGGCACACAACCTAACATCGGCGAGCTGTTGGACCAAGGTAATATGAAGACGAGGATCAGACCAAATCTAATGAACGTCTCCCTGCAATGTATTGTAAGGATGTATTAGCGGAATGCTAGAGATCTCATTCTCTCCCTGATACATTTTTGAAGACATCTTGGACTTAATCTTGGCTACAGTAGCTCTTGCTGTCATTAACCTCAAGTAGCCGGTTGATATCTGTGCACCTTCGGAATACCGCTTATCATGTCTTGGTTAACCTTCGCTTCCAGTACATCGTACATTAGATCCTTTTTCCTCCGACCCCGTTGTCTTTTCTTCGTCCCTCTCAGAAACGACACTCCATGACACCCATCTTGTAGCTGCAACAGCAAGAGTCGTTGAATCAAGCAAAGGTCGATCACTTGGAGGTGTCACAACGAGATGCGCTCATTACTTCATGCAGCGGCGTGCCTTGCAGCGACATGCGCCACCGTCGTACTCGCCCAGGACAACGAGACCGCACCGGTCTCAGTCTTCAAGACGGTATGTGTCATCCTCTGTCCAATAAATCGTGATCATGACTGAGCTTAGGTACTCACACATTGACAGCGCCCGCATTCAAGAGCACCAGCACTCAACGTGACCATCCAGGATGACTTCTCCCAAGGCTACATCTTCATCTCACCATACCAGGCCGATGCATCTGGACCCTACATCTACGACAAGTTTGGCAATCTAGTCTGGGACGGCTATGGAGTTACTGGCGCCGACACCACGCAAAACTTCCACGTCTGCCCTTACAACGGCTCCGACCACCTGTGCATGGTTGTTGGTAACCAGCAGAAAGGTTACCTCTTCGGTGTAGGCCTCATTGTCGACGCCGACTACCGCATCGTCGCCTCCGTGCAAACGGGCGACAGCCTAACCCCCGTGGACATGCACGAGTTTTGGCTGACTGAAGGTGGAGAGACTGCAATGGTCAGCGCGTACCAAATCATTCCTGTTGATCTGGCCTACCCGCCGTACAATGTCATGGGCCAGCAGGGGTGGCTGACACAGGGTGTCTTCCAAGAGATCGACATCGCTACTGGAGCAGTGCTCTTCGAGTGGTATTCGTCCAACCACGTCGATATTCGCGACACCAGAATCATGCCACATACCACTGATGTCGGTGGAGATGGATTCACTCCGCGTACTCCATTTGACTATTTGTGAGTGTGCATCTCCGTTACGAAAACAATCTTTTTCTAACGCTCGGCAGCCACCTCAACTCTGTTGAGAAATCTACGAACACTGGTGACTACTTGATCTCAGCTCGCCATGTCAGCACGCTCTACTCAATCAACGCATCAGACCACAGCATCAACTGGAGACTGAGCTGTCCAGGCACCGACCGAAGTCAGCCAAGCGATTTTGAGTGCCAGGGTTTCAACTTCTCCTCTCAGCATGACGCCCGTTTCGTGAGTGAGAACGACACACATACTGTTGTCTCCATCTTCGACAATGCTTCCAATGGCTTGAACAAGACCGCAACCCAGTCTTCCGGAATGGTCATCAGCATGGACCACAACGAACGCACCGCATCACTCGTCTCCCAAACCTTCGCACCCCTCGAAGGCGGCATCCTCTCCGACTCGCAAGCAAACACCCAACTTCTGGCCGACGACCACGTCTTCCACGGATGGGGTAGCATCGGCGCCATATCTGAGCATGCGCCGGACGAGAACGGCGACTACCAAGCCGTCCTCTTCGCCACTTTCGCCGACGTGACAAAGCCCGGTTCCGTTATGAACTACCGCGCTTTTTCCTTCGGGTGGCAATCGACGCCCTCCAACACCGTGCCTGCTGTCTACTCGTACGCCAAGAATGACACCTCGCCCAACGCGATTTACGTCTCTTGGAACGGCGCCACCACCGTCGCTAACTGGAACTTCTACGCCGCCGACGCCATCGGAGAGGAGTTTGTGCCGATTGGTACGACAGGACATCGAGGCTTCGAGACGTTCTTCAGGGCAGACGCTTTCCATCGCTGGGTTCGGGTTGAAGCTGTTGGACCTGACGGTACGAGTTTGAGGAACTCGAGTTTCCAGCCGACTTTCGTGCCCAGTGAGGGTCTTATAAGTGCTTGTGACGAGCTGAGTTGCACGACCTCAATGGAGACATGGGAGGATTTGGAAGGCTGATATGTCGATGATAATGACGATTATGGGCTGGTAATTTGAGCTGAGAGTGTGGAAGAGAAATGGGAAGATGATTAATGGGTGGATGTGAAGGGGAAATGACTGTCACAATGGTTGTCTGTTGCTGTATATACGATTATGACTCTGATACCAACGAGAAATGAGCGTCAACGAACGTGTTGCTTCCG
>Ga0265797_10009549_pt1 | contig 12587 bp, 3 predicted proteins | sample P2T30metagenome_FD_192433 | JGI IMG/M metagenome (GOLD analysis project Ga0265797, IMG submission 192433) | Plant litter microbial communities from East Loma Ridge, Irvine, California - P2 T30 | ecosystem: Environmental > Terrestrial > Plant litter > Unclassified | place: USA: California... | reverse complement strand
TCCTGCTTCCATGCCTGCTAGGCCTTTTGTTTTTTCGGGTTGGGGTCGACATACACCAGGGAGCTTTACACCGCAGTCACCGCACTTGGGGGAGGTACCCCTCTTCTTGATGTGAAGGTACCTGTGCTCGCCACCGGGGGTCCTGATAACGCGGACCTTGTTGGAGACGGTGTTGTACCTGAGCATGCCTGTGTTAGCCTCCGTGTTCTATTCCATCTTCCTCCCGGCTGATCGTAGGTCCAAGAAATTCGAGGTTCGAGTGCGCATATTGCGACAAGTCCATTTTTCGGGCGGAGGAACTCACGGCTGGCGGCGCCTGTAGGTAAGTCTGGTGTCGGCCATTGTGTTGGTATTGGGCGGCGTGTCTGGTCGGTTATCGGGAGGTCGCTGGTCGTCAATCCGTCGCAGTCGTTGGCGCTGGAATTTCTCAAGCTGGCAGCCAAAGCGTGGAGTGCGCAGAGACTTGGCAAGGGCAAACGGGCTTAGCGTGCACGTGACGAAAGCGAACTTCGATCCAGCCGTGCTCCAAGAACTTCAAAACATTCATCGGTGTGAGGGATGCGTGGTGAATAATCTATCGTCTCATGGATAATTCGTGGGTGTGGTTTTGATTTTGGCCCTCGAATGCCAGTCTTCCAATCTTCGTCACTGGTGTTGAGAGAAAGAATGTAGACCAGCTGGCCCACCAGTTCCATGTTCTGCTTGTTGAGAATAAGTCTAATCCACCTTGGTGGCATCGCATGCAAGAGACAGCACACAACATGATCATCGTTCTTCTTGCATGCTCGCTTTAACGCGCATGCCGTATGTTAGCTACTTGTCCTCCTCATCACTCACCAAGCGCAATGTAGTCATTTTTGTCAAAAGACTACTAGCATATGGTGTCGGAGAATCGCATTCTGTAGGTCGGCAGGACATGTTCATCTCTCATACCGACGTGGTTTATTTATCCTCCTCAAAAGTACTGCTGCCATTTGATAGACATGCTTAAACGGCCATCAATATCGCTACAATCTATTACTGAGAAACTCCAATTGAATTCCGCGATTCAAAGCAGCATGTCGCTATCTAGAGTACTACATTGGAGCAAATGTGATTGCTATGACTTGGGTTAGGTAGGGTACGCAAGCATCACTATCAAATGAAGATGAAGGAATAAGATCGAGCTCATTCAGTGAAAATGTAGAATAATATTGCGGCTCATCTAAAACAAACGAACTGAACACATACGATAATTGATCGCATTTCATTTGCCTACGAGTCGAGATATCTGTATCTCTGCTGCTCCTTAGTGGCGAGCTCGTTCAGCTGGTGAAGCCTAGCACAGCATTCGTGGGGGCGCGCGCTTTGCCTGAAGCAACTTTCTTCTCACGCGCCACCTCGCCGGAGCTCATCCACCCATCCACCGCAACACCACGCGCGCAGGCCACAGCGCATCGCATACATCATCTCCACGCCGTCCACGAATACCACATTGGAGCCTGTGTATCGTGGCAGGCGCGACAACCAATCTGAAAGAGGCCGGCTCCGCCGCGACCACTCATTGAGAAACACCACGACACACGACACGCGCCCGATTCCATCATGGCCGGTCTCCCACCACCGCCACCACCAGGATGGCAACCTCCACCTCCTCCAGGCGCACCTCCAGGATTCTCCGCGGCCGGCGCGCCACCTCCTCCTCCCGGATTCAGAGCCCCTCCTGTCGACCCGGAACTGGCAAAAAAGCAGGAGAAGAAGCAGAAATGGGTGCGCAGCCAGCGTCAGCGCTTTGCTGAGAAGCGACGTGGAGGGTTCGTGGAGACTCAGAAGGCGGACATGCCCCCAGAGCATCTGCGAAAGATTGTACGGGATATTGGAGATGTGTCGCAGAAGAAGTTCAGCAGTGACAAGAGGAGTTATCTGGGTGCTTTGAAGTTCATGCCCCATGCTGTCTTGAAGCTTCTTGAGAACATGCCTATGCCCTGGGAGTCGACGCGCGAGGTTAAGGTGCTGTACCATGTCAATGGTTGCTTGACTTTGGTCAACGAGATTCCCCGTGTCATCGAGCCGGTGTTCCAGGCACAATGGGCGACCATGTGGGTAGCTATGCGTCGTGAGAAGAGCGATCGTCGCCACTTCAAGCGCATGCGTTTCCCGCCCTTCGACGATGAGGAACCGCCCCTCAGCTGGTCAGAGAACATTGAGGATGTGGAGCCTCTCGAGCCTATTCAGCTGGAACTGGATGAGGAGGAAGATGGACCTGTCTACGAATGGTTGTACGACCCGAGGCCGCTCTCGGACACATCCCACGTGAACGGACCGAGCTACAAGGAATGGAACCTCACGCTGCCGCAGATGGCAACTCTTCACCGACTTACCGACCCTCTTCTCTCCGATATTGTGGATAAGAACTACCACCATCTCTTTGACCTGCCGGGCTTCGCCACTGCCAAAGCTTTGAACGTGGCCATCCCTGGTGGCCCAAGGTTCGAGCCTCTTTACAAGGATATCGACCCTAACGATGAGGACTTTGGCGAGTTCAATGCCATTGATCGCATCATTTTCCGTGCACCAATCAGGACCGAATACAAGGTCGCCTTTCCTTTCTTGTACAACAGCTTGCCACGCAGCGTAAAGCTTGGGGTATACTCATACCCTCAGACAGTCTATGTCAAGACTGACGACCCTAATCTGCCGGCCTTCTACTTCGACCCGGTTATCAACCCGATCTCTTCACGTTCGGTAGCGCCCAAAAACCTGTCCATCAGCAACGAGGACGAAATTTTCGGCGCCGGCAACAACGAGGAGCCCGATGAGGAGGATGGCGGATTCAGCCTGCCAGAGGAAGTGGAGCCTTTCATGGCAGACGAGGAGCTTTACAACGACGACACAGCATCCGCCATCGCACTCTGGTGGGCGCCGTATCCGTTCGACAGACGATCAGGTAAGATGGTTCGCGCGCAAGATGTGCCGCTTGTGAAACAGTGGTACCTCGAGCACGCCCCACAAGGCCAGCCTGTAAAGGTCCGAGTTTCTTACCAGAAGCTCCTGAAGACTTATGTCTTGAACGAACTTCACAAGAAGCCGGCAAAGGCACAGAACAAGCAGAACCTGTGCCGTAGCTTGAAGAGCACCAAGTTCTTCCAGCAGACCACAATCGACTGGGTTGAGGCTGGTCTGCAGGTTTGCAGACAAGGTTTCAACATGCTGAACCTGTTGATTCACCGCAAGAACTTGACCTACCTGCATCTCGATTACAACTTCAACTTGAAGCCCATCAAGACATTGACAACCAAGGAACGCAAAAAGTCCCGTTTCGGAAACGCCTTCCATCTTATGCGCGAAATTCTACGCCTGACCAAGCTCATCGTGGATGCACAAGTCCAATACAGGCTGGGTAACATCGACGCATTCCAGCTTGCCGACGGTATCCTCTACGCCTTCAACCATGTGGGTCAGCTGACGGGTATGTACCGTTACAAGTACAAGCTCATGCACCAGATCCGTTCATGCAAGGATTTGAAGCACTTGATCTATTACCGCTTCAACTCTGGCCCTGTCGGTAAGGGACCGGGCTGTGGTTTCTGGGCCCCGGCCTGGAGAGTCTGGCTGTTCTTCCTTCGTGGTATCATTCCACTGTTGGAGCGCTGGCTCGGTAACTTGCTTAGCAGGCAGTTCGAAGGTCGCCACAGCAAGGGTGTCGCAAAGACTGTTACCAAGCAGAGAGTCGAGTCTCACTTCGATCTTGAACTCCGTGCCTCAGTCATGGCCGATCTTATGGACATGATGCCCGAAGGTATCAAGCAGAGTAAGGTCAACACAGTCTTGCAGCATCTGAGTGAAGCGTGGCGTTGCTGGAAGAGTAACATCCCATGGAAGGTTCCGGGTTTGCCCAAACCTATTGAGGACATCATCCTTCGTTACGTCAAGAGCAAGGCTGATTGGTGGGTCAGCGTCGCTCACTACAACCGTGAGCGCATCAGGAGAGGCGCGACTGTCGACAAGACTGTCGCCAAGAAGAACCTGGGCCGCCTGACACGTCTGTGGCTAAAGGCTGAGCAGGAGCGCCAGCACAACTACCTCAAGGATGGTCCCTATGTGAGCACTGAAGAGGGTGTTGCTATTTTCACAACAGCAGTTCACTGGTTGGAGAGCAGGAAGTACCAGCCAATTCCTTTCCCCTCTGTCAGCTACAAGCACGACACCAAGATCCTTATTCTCGCGCTTGAGCGCCTGCGTGAAGCATACAGTGTCAAGGGACGTCTCAACCAGAGCCAGCGTGAAGAGTTGGCATTGATCGAACAGGCTTACGACAGCCCGGGCACTACTCTGGCACGTATCAAGCGCTTCCTTCTCACCCAGCGTGCGTTCAAGGAGGTCGGCATTGACATGAACGACAACTACACGTCCATCAACCCAGTCTACGACATCGAGCCTATTGAGAAGATCACAGACGCATACCTTGACCAATACCTGTGGTACCAGGCCGATCAGCGTCGTCTATTCCCTGCCTGGATCAAGCCTTCTGACTCTGAGGTACCACCTCTTTTGACATACAAATGGGCCCAAGGTATCAACAACCTTTCCAACGTTTGGTCGGTAGACGAAGGCGAGTGCAACGTTATGCTTGAGACCCGCCTCGACAAGGTCTACGAGAAGATTGACATTACTCTCCTCAACCGTCTGCTTCGATTGATCATGGACCACAACCTTGCGGATTACATTTCTTCGAAGAACAACGTGCAGCTGAACTACAAGGACATGAACCACACCAACGCATACGGTATGATCCGTGGCTTGCAGTTCTCTGCATTCGTCTTCCAGTACTATGGTTTGATCATCGATCTCCTTTTGCTGGGTCTTCAGCGCGCCAGCGAGATCGCAGGTCCACCAAACGCGCCCAACGATTTCCTCCAGTTCCGCGACCGTGCGACCGAGAGTAGGCACCCGATCCGTCTATACACACGTTACATTGACAAGATCTGGATCTTCTTCCGCTTCCCGGCTGACGACTCGCGTGATCTCATCCAGCGTTTCCTGACTGAACAGCCCGATCCTAACTTTGAGAACGTCATCGGCTACAAGAACAAGAAGTGCTGGCCACGCGACTCAAGAATGAGGCTGATGAGACACGATGTCAACCTTGGTCGTGCCGTCTTCTGGGACATGAAGAACCGTCTTCCTCGCAGTATGACTACCATTGAATGGGACGACACCTTTGCCTCGGTCTACTCAAGGGACAATCCCAACCTGTTGTTCTCCATGAACGGATTCGAGGTTCGCATCCTGCCAAAGTGCAGAAACACGAACGACGAATTCCAGGTCAAGGACTCCGTTTGGGCTCTTGTGGACAACCAGACCAAGGAACGCACTGCCCATGCATTCTTGCAGGTCACCGAAGACGATATCGCGAAGTTCAACAACAGGATCAGGCAGATTCTCATGTCGTCCGGTAGCACCACCTTCACTAAGATCGCCAACAAGTGGAACACCACTCTTATCGCGCTCTTCACCTACTACCGTGAAGCTGCCGTTGCCACTGTTGACCTTCTCGACACCATCGTCAAGTGTGAGACCAAGATTCAGACTCGTGTCAAGATTGGACTCAACAGTAAGATGCCTTCGCGTTTCCCTCCGGCCGTGTTCTACACGCCGAAGGAATTGGGTGGTCTTGGTATGATCTCAGGCTCTCACATTCTCATCCCAACCAGTGACAAGAGATGGAGCAAGCAGACAGATGCCGGCGTTACTCACTACCGCGCTGGTATGAACCACGACGAAGAGACTCTCATCCCTAACATCTTCCGCTACATCATTCCTTGGGAGGCTGAGTTCATCGACTCTCAGCGTGTCTGGACCGAGTACAGCCAGAAGCGCATGGAGGCCAACCAACAGAACCGCCGTCTCACACTCGAGGATCTGGAAGACTCCTGGGACCGTGGTCTGCCCAGAATCAACACCCTTTTTCAGAAGGACCGTTCCACGCTTTCCTTCGACAAGGGCTTCAGAGCCAGGACCGAGTTCAAGATCTACCAGCACATGAAGTCGAACCCATTCTGGTGGACAAGTCAGAGACACGACGGTAAACTTTGGAACCTCAACGCTTACCGTACCGATGTTATCCAAGCTCTCGGTGGTGTTGAGACTATTCTCGAGCACACTTTGTTCAAGGCGACGGCCTTCCCGTCCTGGGAAGGATTGTTCTGGGAGAAGGTAAGCATCACTCTCATTCATCTCCGTAATCTCATATGGTGCTATCAGACACGCTGACACGAAAACAGGCATCCGGTTTCGAAGAGAGCATGAAATTCAAGAAGCTCACGAACGCCCAACGTTCCGGTCTCAATCAAATTCCCAACAGACGTTTCACGCTTTGGTGGTCGCCGACTATCAACAGAGCCAACGTCTACGTCGGTTTCCAGGTGCAGCTCGATTTGACGGGTATCTTCCTCCACGGTAAGATCCCGACATTGAAGATCTCGCTTATCCAGATCTTCCGTGCCCATTTGTGGCAGAAGATCCACGAGTCGGTTACCATGGATTTGTGCCAAGTGTTCGACCAGGAACTCGAAGCCCTCGGTATTGAGACTGTGCAGAAGGAGACAATCCATCCGCGTAAGAGTTACAAGATGAATTCGTCTTGCGCCGACATTTTGCTCTTCGCGAGCCACAAATGGTCCGTCAGCTCCCCAAGTTTGCTCTATGACACCAAGGACAACATGACAGCTACCACTACCAACAAATTCTGGATCGACATCCAGCTTCGTTACGGCGACTACGATTCTCACGACATTGAGCGTTACGTGCGTGCGAAATACTTGGACTACACCACTGACTCCATGAGTATCTATCCCTCGGCTACGGGTCTGATGATCGCGGTTGATCTGGCTTACAACCTTTACTCCGCCTACGGCCAGTACTTCCCTGGCCTGAAGCAGCTTGTGCAGCAGGCAATGGCAAAGGTCATGAAGGCCAACCCTGCGCTTTACGTGCTGCGCGAGCGCATTCGCAAGGGTCTGCAGCTCTACGCGTCAGAGAGCAACCAGGAGTTCCTCAACTCTCAGAATTACTCCGAGCTGTTCAGCAACCAGATCCAGTTGTTCATCGACGATACCAACGTCTACCGTGTCACGATTCACAAGACATTCGAAGGCAATTTGACCACCAAGCCTATCAACGGTGCCATCTTCATCTTCAACCCTAGAACAGGTCAACTCTTCTTGAAGATTATCCACACATCGGTTTGGGCAGGCCAGAAGCGTTTGGGACAACTTGCCAAGTGGAAGACTGCGGAAGAAGTCGCTGCTCTGATTCGCTCGCTGCCAGTCGAAGAACAGCCGAAGCAGCTCATTGTGACTCGCAAGGGTCTCCTGGATCCTCTTGAAGTTCATTTGCTTGACTTCCCCAACATTAGCATCCGTGCTTCCGAACTACAACTGCCATTCCAGGCCGCCATGAAGGTCGAGAAGCTTGGTGACATGATCCTTCGCGCTACCGAGCCGCAGATGGTGCTCTTCAACTTGTACGACGAGTGGCTGAAGAGTATCTCGTCTTATACAGCCTTCTCGCGTCTCATTCTCATCTTGAGAGCCCTTCACGTCAACCAAGACAAGACAAAGCTACTTCTGCGTCCCGACAAGACTGTCATCACCCAGGAGCATCACATCTGGCCAACCCTGACCGACGATGATTGGGTGAAGGTCGAAGTGCAGTTACGTGACTTGATCTTGAACGACTACGGCAAGAAAAACAACGTCAACACATCTTCGCTGACCAACTCCGAGATCCGTGACATCATTCTCGGTATGGAGATCAGCGCTCCATCTATGCAGAGGCAACAAGCTGCAGAGATTGAGAAGCAGCAAGAGGAGGCGCAGCAGCTCACGGCTGTGACCACCAAAACCCAGAACATTCACGGCGAAGACATGGTTGTGACAACCACAAGTCAGTACGAGCAGGCAAGCTTCGCCTCCAAGACCGAATGGCGTACCAGAGCCATCGCGACCGGCAACCTCCGGGTCAGGGCCAACAACATCTACATCTCTAGCGAAGACATTCGGGATGACGAGGAGCACTTCACATACATCATGCCGAAGAACATCCTCAAGCGCTTCATCACCATCTCTGATCTACGCGTCCAGGTCGCTGGTTACTTATACGGCACGAGCCCTAAGGACAACAAGCAGGTCAAGGAGATCAAGTGCATTGTCATGGTGCCGCAAGTTGGCAGCACACGCGACGTGAACCTACCGCGGAACCTGCCTGAGCACGAGATGCTGGAGGGTCTAGAGCCGCTCGGTGTGATTCACACTGCGTCCGGCAACGAGCCTCGCTTCATGAGCGCTCAGGACGTCACTCAACACGCCAGGCTGATGCGTCAACATGACACCTGGGACCGCAAGACTGTTACCATGAGCGTGAACTTCACCCCTGGTTCCGTCTCGTTGAGTGCCTGGTCTCTGACACCACAGGGCTACCAGTGGGGCGCAGAAAACAAGGACCTCGGATCAGAGCAACCCGCAGGCTTCTCGGCCAACTCCAACTTCGGCGAGAAGTGCCAGCTTCTGCTGTCCGACAAGATCCGCGGCTTCTTCTTGGTCCCCGAGGACGAGCGCTGGAACTGGAGCTTCCTTGGCTCTGGCTTCGCCGAGAGGGAGAAGGGCAGAGTGTACGTGGGCGTCGGCGTGCCCAAGAGATTCTACGACGACGTGCACAGACCCATTCACTTCCAGAGCTTCGCTGAGCTGGAAGACGTTTGGGTCGACAGGAGTGACAACTTGGCTTAATCGGCTGGAAGAGCAGTGGAAGGTGTCAATTCTGCATGTTGCACAATAGGGAACTTGAAATGTGTAAATTCAAAAAGGAAAACGCAGCAATTTGGCGTTTTGGGCGCATTGATGCGGGTAGGAATTTGTATAGTTTGGTTGTGCTAGTATTTAAATGTATGATACCATCGAAGCAGTTGCTTCTAACTCAACGATTCGTGCACTCGATGGACATTTGGGCGTTAAATCCCGGTTCGAGATACTGTGTGAGGCTCACTAGCTCAAGAAAACCCAATCACTCCATCACTTGAATTCGCACTATCTCGACCAACTCCATTTCACTGAGCCGTACGATCGCCTGCCTTTGCTGCCATGACCCTGCGTTCCAGAATCCTTGGATCCAGCAGTGGCGAGACGACGGTCGACGAGTCGAATTCTTTTGCTGAACTTCCAATGTCAGTGGCCAAATGAATGAGTGAGCTCAAGATATGTAGACCTACGTTTCATTGCTGCCCTGGCCGCTTTTGACTTTCGCCCTGTGGGATCGAATGCCAGGTTGTTCGTGCGTTGCGCTTTGGATTCAGTGTGTGATGTTGACGATGATCGCGGTTGAGGTGCGAGAAGGGCCCGTTTGGGGATTAAATCTGACGGCATTGTCGTGAGCGATTTTTACATCGTTCTTAGAATTGCCTTCTGCCCTATAATAAAGACATAACGTCGAGATTGAGACGAGTATGGCTTATGGCTGCTTATGTGGCGTTGCGGCTTTGCGACGTCTCGCCGTCCTGCCCAAGCAGAAGCAGAAGCGAGCAAGTGTTGCCGATCGTGACGTTGTGACATTCGACACTTTTTGGGAGAGCTTTGGGTCAACCTGCGTTAACATTAATCTACTCATCAACACCATTCTCGCCATCATTGTTGGTTGAAATTGCTATCTGAGTGTGCATATACCTCTTCCCAGATTCGCACGCAAATAAAACAACACGATGAACACACTCAGCACCGCACCGCGACTCGCCAGCCGCGCCCTCAAGCAAACCGCATCATGCAGGCGCTGCCTTCACATGAACCTCTCGCAGCGCACCCAACCCACACGCCCATCGCCCATCCTCGCCGCAGCTCAGCTTCCCAATACATCAGTACGATGCCTCCACGCCTCTGCGCGCACACTCGCCGCGCCCAAGAGCAAAGACCGCGGCCCTCCTAGCAAAGAAGACACACAGACCGACTTTGGCGCACTAGACGTCCTGGGAGGCATGCCGCCGCCCACCACAGGCATTGACGCCTGCATGCCCGATGGCTTCGCGCTGAACAACGGAACCCGCATCACGGGCGCAGGCGTCATGCTCGTCGGCGGCGAAGCCTTCAAATGGCGACCCTGGGTGCGCGCCGGCAGGAAAGAAGGCACGATCGGCGAAGGCGCCGCAGGCGACGACATCAAAGGCGTGGAGAGCATGAGTGGGAAACTGAAGAACGCGAAGGGACAGTGGGAAGCTGACAGTCTGGTTTGGGGCGCACTGGACCTGGTGTGGCCGAAGCCGGATTTGCTGATTTTGGGCACTGGGCCTGGGATTCTGCCGCTGAGCCCGAAGACGAGGAACGATTTGACGGAGCTTGGGGTGAGGGTGGAGATTCAGGATACGAGGAATGCGGCGGCGCAGTTCAATTTGTTGGCTACGGAGAGAGGGTTGCAGCAGGTTGCGGCGGCGTTTGTGCCTATTGGGTGGAAGGAGGGTGCTTGAGGGGCGCGGATGATATCCTTTTTGAAGATCGAGCGTGTATGCTCGGGGATTGTACTAACATATGAGTGTATATATACGATACATTGGACGGGTGTACTGATATGGGATTTGTAGCATATTACGAGATGGGTCCTGCCTTTTCCGGCGCTTCGAGCTTGACATGTTGGCATCGCGCCTACCTCACTTTCCAGAAACCGTCACACATCACCCCATCATACAAAATCACAGCAAAGACACACATCACCGATACACACCGGATACACCAAAAGCCGTGCGTCCGAGTCGATCCATTTTGGCCACTCGTCATTAATTGATGGCCTGATCATCCTTAGGCCCCTATCCTGGGAACTCTTCGTTGTTGTCAATGGTCCACTCGCAACAACAGACGTTACCACCACCATCACCAAAGCTGAAACTTGTCGATTCACCGATGCCACCTCTCCTCTTAGCGATGTCAACCAGTAATGGAAATGCAGGAGACGGCGCACTCTCCGCGGATGATCGGCGCTGTCCGCCGAATACAGACGCTGCAAGCAAGCAGACTAGGAGACTCGCCTGCATGTATTGCTCCAAACAACTTTATTTCTGTCCAACAAGAGGCCGCGCTGCCTAAACTCTATGTGCTTTGCGCTGCAATCTCCGAATGCTATCAGAGCTCCGACACACCGAGAGGAGCTATTCGAGCTATTGCTCATGGCGGTCAAGTCCAAGAAGGTCATGCCAACGTCACATCACGAAGGAGCGCGTGCGATCATCGTTTCGCCCAGTCTGGCCTTTCGGACTGAGTAGGCGAGCAGGACGACCTCGTCTATGCAACTTGCGTCGGCACGCGCCGACAAGCACATGTCTCGTCTCACCGCGCGCGTGGAATGGATGAGTGGTGTGCTCGTGTGTTGCCCATCCTCCAGTCACGCGGGCTGAGATTGGCGCAGTACGACCAGCAGCCATGCAGCGCGTACGCCATTCATCTCTCAAGCATTCTGTGACGGACGAATGAGCAGGCGCAAGCACATCTTCATATCACCACGGCCATCTAACCACAGCCAGCCAGAGCAGCCACGGCCAACCCGCCGGCGCGAGCATGTTGAAGCGTCACATCACTTCCTCTTCGAGTCTGGCGGCGGACCGGCCAGCCTCACTCCGTCGTGCGGGGTACAATCCTTCGCATGGCCTCAGGGCTCGAGGGCTTCTGTCGTCGTCTGCCGTTTGCCGTCGACTGGTTGACTGGCGAGTCCTCTGCAAACCCTCTCCTCACCCTGCCCGGCCGATCGTGGCAGGCTGCTGGTCGAGGACGCCTGCTTGCAGTGCTTGCCTGGATGAGGTGAGGGGACGGAGGAGAGTGCGCGGTCACGGGGGCGCAGCACTCGTTCTCTCACTCATGCTCATGCTCCTGCCCTGGAGGGTAAGCCCGTCCGTCATTCAATAATCAGCCAGCTCTACTCCCTGCTTGCCTTAAGCACCACCCATGGTGGCGAGGCGCGCGATTCCTGCTTTTGCCTGATCGATCAACCGCCGGCCTGCGACGACAGCAACGGACAACCACGACGCTGCTGCCGCCGCCGCCGCTATCATCATCGTTCCCTCACTGCATCTGCACCTGCGTCTGTCTGTTGCTGCTCTGCCTGCACCCGCGCAGACAGCTGCCGTCAGCACATGTGCCCCCTTCTCCTCCGCCCACCTCTTCCACACACCCATCGCCCACCCGTCACCTGGCAACAGCAGCAGCGCGCGCGCACGCGAAGGGTTGCAGGCAGACAGGCGCACTTTGTTGCTCACCTGCCGTGCCGTCATCATCGTCGCTCCCTCCTCTCCGCACCCGCAAAGCTTGTCTGCACAGCTCTGAGTGCGCCTGCTCATAGCTGAGTTCGACTCTCTTTTTCCCTGCGTTGTTCCGCCTGAAGAAAGCGCAGTGTGAGAAAAATCCCTTCATCTGCTTCATCATCTTGCGCGCCGCGTTGCACCCCAGACCTGCCTTTCGCCCCCTCTTCCGCCACTTTTGATAGCCTGTAAATACTTCTACGCATGGCTTAGTCTTCGCAAATGCATCGCGGTCGGCTGTCACTGTAGATGACTTCCTTTCGACGCTACCACGAGAGCC
>Ga0265797_10009548_pt1 | contig 12589 bp, 7 predicted proteins | sample P2T30metagenome_FD_192433 | JGI IMG/M metagenome (GOLD analysis project Ga0265797, IMG submission 192433) | Plant litter microbial communities from East Loma Ridge, Irvine, California - P2 T30 | ecosystem: Environmental > Terrestrial > Plant litter > Unclassified | place: USA: California... | reverse complement strand
AGGCTTGGTGCAACGATGGTACGATCTCCTCGGTACGACAACCTCAGCCGCGCCTGACAACCACACGCCCAATCCAACATCCAGCGTTGAAGCGAGCCAGGAGAAGAGCAAAAACGACAAGAACAAGGAAGAAGAGCCTGAAATAGGCCCCAATACATGTACGGGCAACATAAAGATTGGCAACACAGACCTGAGCCAAGTCGATCTCAAGTGGTGGCGATCTCAAATCGGTCTCGTCCAACAGGAACCCTTTCTCTTCAACGACACCCTCTACAGTAATGTCGCGTTTGGCCTTAGTGGCACAGTCTATGAAAGTCTGTCTAAAGAAGAAAAGCAGAAAATGGTGGAAGAAGCCTGTAGGGAAGCCTACGCCGAAGAATTCATTACAAAGCTACCCGAAGGATACGATACTCTAGTAGGAGAAAGTGGCATCAAACTATCAGGCGGGCAACGACAGCGTATTTCAATCGCAAGGAGCATCATCAAACAGCCGCCTGTGCTGATCCTCGATGAAGCAACAAGCGCCATTGACGTCAGGACTGAACGTATTGTCCAGCAAGCACTGGATCGCGTCTCGAAGAACAGGACGACGATTGTCATTGCCCATCGCCTTTCTACCATCAGAAGAGCGGACAAGATTGTTGTCTTGCGGCAAGGAAAGCTCGTGGAGCAAGGCACACACGACGAACTGCTGAAGATTGATGCAGGAGTCTACTATGGCCTAGTTCACGCACAAGAGATTGCTACGGAAGCTGAGCATGCTGATGACAATACTGTATTGGAGAAAATCAAAAGTGCCTCCACTGAAGTCGTTGAGGAGCGCACTATGAGCAGTCATACAGCTGAATCGGCAGAACCAGAGTATAAGCAGCAGGGTCTGCTTGGCAGCTTTGGCCGGCTGATCTATGAGCAGCGTCGGCACTGGATCCTCTACAGCCTCGCCATCGTAGGTATTCTGGCAAGTGGCGCAGTCTACCCACTTCAAGCCTGGATATTCGCAAGCGTCATCAACGTCTTCACACTCCCGATGAAGGAGCTTGTCAGCCAAGGTAACTTTTGGGCCGGCATGTTTGGTGTACTAGCAGCAAGTACTTTCTTGTCTTACTTTTGCATGGGAGCGGCGTGTCAAGCCATTGCGATTGCAGTCACACTCAAGTACAGACAAGAGTATCTGAACAATCTTATCCGGAAACGCATCGCATTCTTCGATGACCAAGGGCATAGTCCAGGGTCCCTCACGGCAAGCCTGAGTTCGGACACCACACAGATTCAGCAGCTGATGGCGACGGAAATGTCCATGGCGCTCATTGCTGTCGTCAATCTCGTGGGGTGTATCATCATCTCATTCGTCTACGGCTGGAAACTTTCGCTCGTCGGCCTCTTTGCAGCTCTACCGCTCATTCTCGCTGCGGGCTACCTTCGCGTGCGTCTCGAGATGGAGTTTGCAAAGACCAATGCCAAAGTCTTTGAGAACAGCAGTCAATTTGCCGCCGAAGCCGTCGGCGCTTTTCGCACAGTGCTCAGTCTGATCATGGAAGACATGATTGGCAATCGCTACGAGGCACTACTCAAGGGCCATGTTGCAAAGGCTTTCTCGAGCGCAAAATACAGTACCGTCGTCTTCGCAGCGAGTGACAGTATTGAGCTGGCTGTCATGGCCCTTACGTTCTGGTATGGCGGTACATTGCTTGCGTCCCGTGAATACAGCAACGTCGACTTCTTTGTCATCTATCAAGCCATCGTGCAGGGTGCCATTGCGGCTGGCATGTTCTTCTCCTTTGCCCCCAACATGGCCCAGGCAACCGATTCTGCCAACCGCATCATCAGCATGCGTCCACCAAGTACCTCGGGCCCGGCCAATTACCCGCCGTTGTACCCAACCTCAGAAGGCGGAAGTGTTGAGTTTCAGAATGTGTATTTTGCATACAAGTCGCGGGAAGTACCCGTATTGTCAAACCTCAACCTGCAAGTCCAGCCAGGCCAGTTCGCGGCTCTCGTTGGCGCATCTGGCTGCGGAAAGTCCACCACCATCTCCCTACTCGAGCGCTTCTACGACGCATCATCTGGACGCATTCTATTCAACGGACAGGACATTACCTCCCTCGATCCAGCAGAGTACCGCAGGCAGATCAGTCTCGTTAGCCAGGAGCCTACACTCTACGAGGGTACAATCCGGGAAAACGTTGCGCTTTCCGTTGATACTGCAAGCGACGAGGAAATCGAGCAAGCATGCCGCGACGCCCAGATCCACGACTTCATCACCTCGCTTCCCAGCGGATACAGTCAGCGTCTCGGGCCAAAAGGAATGTCGCTGTCAGGCGGACAAAAGCAGCGCCTATCGCTCGCTCGTGCCCTGCTTCGCAAGCCGAAGCTTCTTCTCCTCGACGAAGCGACATCCTCGCTAGATTCAGAGTCCGAGAAGCTGGTCCAAGAAGCCATTGAGCGCGCTGCCGGCGAGGGAAGCAAAACGGTCATCGCGGTTGCGCATCGGCTTGCTACCATCCAAAAGGCAGATGTCATCTTCGTGTTGGGCAGTGGCAAGGTACTGGAGAGGGGCGATCACCAGAGTCTGCTGAGGAAGCGGGGAATCTACTGGCAGATGGTGAGTTTTATTCTGATCCGTGGCCGTATGCTCGAGTGTGTGCTAACTTTCGACTAGTGCCAGGCGCAGGCGTTGGATGGGTGACGGTATGCTTGATGTTGCAAGTATTTACACGACAGAGGCGCAAAAAAAACGGGTGATTTTCTCTACTCAATTCTTTTGATCAAACGATACGTGGCGATGAAAGCTGTTGCTTTTGGCGCATTAATAGTAATTTGAATTAATATACACACGATTAAAGCCGCTTCGTCCATAATACTCAACCAATGAAACGATCCTTGACTTGCACTTGACTCAATTGCCACGCCCTGATCCCATCGAATCCCCTCAATGTCCACGATTCACGCACGTCTGATCGTCACCGCAAGGCCCTTCACCTTCACCAAGAACATGCGTCTACAAAGCCATCACGTCTTGCCTGGCGTGAAGTATGCAAAAAAAAGTTCCGGACCGCTTGCCAGGCTACAAAACGTACATTCGGCGTTGGCTAGCATTCCTCGGAAAAAACTGAAAGTAGCAAAAAAGAAAGAATAGCAAAAAAATGTGCCAAAAAAGACGCAAAAAAGATAGCCCGACGTGGGGGTCGAACCCACAACCTTGAGATGTACTGAATAATCGCGTCTGTTAGACCGTGATGACTAAGAGTCTCACGCTCTACCGATTGAGCTAGCCGGGCAATTGCTTGATTGCTTTGATGGAGAAAATGCGTGTTACAACGTTTATATTCAGGACATTGAATCCCAGCAGTACGCACGAGCACTGGAACTGCAGAAGTTGTTTGGTTCTGATGAAAAATTTCTAATGAAGTGGGTCGCAAAAATTTCCCTTCGTAGTATGGTACTACGAATATCCAGTTACATAAGCAAAAATCCACCTTGCATTTAGAATTCAGCTAGCAAAAAGAGCTACAGTAGGTTGGTGTTTTTTATCGAAAATAGATCCACCGCGATTAAACCCTGTCATCATGCATCCCATTGGAGAATCTCCACGATTAATGCACTGCCATCTGCAGCAGCCAGAAAAATCCTCCGGAGAAACAGGCACAACCGTTCAAAGTGACGGAATCAAAAAAAATCATTACCGCATCGTCAGCAACTGTGTTTGTAAACCCGTATATGTCTGCTTAGTTAGCCAACGCGCACAAAAATAACATGCACGCCATCTGCAGGTCAAGTTACTAGTGGATACCGTTGTCCCCTGTCGTCTGGGCACATCTTCCGTAAACAAACGGGAGGAGTTAGGGCGTCCCGGGCCTAAACGCAGAAACGAAGCGGGCGTGCAATGGCGGTGGAGGGGTAGACGCGTACGGAAAGTGGCGAAGCAGCGTCAAGAAAGCTTATTGAGCAATGTGAATTGGAAGGATTGCATTGCCAAATCAAGTTTTGGATACGTTGTGCGGAAATTCCAATTCCAGGAGCGTTCTAACGTTTTGGCTGTTTTAGGAATATTGCTAGACATGCGCGGCGCGGGTGCAGCGCGCCGTGACAGGTAGAAATACAAGTGTATACGTGAGGGAATAGGAGCGTCATATCTGCAGTTGCAATACCGCGCGAGGGAGATATGGTGGCTGCGTGATATGGACCAAGGCTGTTTTGCAATGGAAAGTGGAAAGGTATGACGTCATCTTAAAAAGAACCAACTATTCATGTCTTGTTGATCACCATAATGGAATATGCGGGGGCTCATGCACATTCGATAGAGAGTCGCTTTGAGTGAGGCAAGCCAAGTTGGAATGATTGAATCAGTTTCAAAGGCCCACATCGTCAATGACATGGCATGCAGAAAAGCATCAAGCGGCTGCTAGCTTGAAATATCACTTTCTACTTTTTTAATCATCATACTTGCGACTGCATTGATATGTGCATTACCATTTCAAATTTCTTTGACGTTGTCAGCTTCAGGGCCGCTATGCTCATCATCAAGTGAATCAGCAAAACTCCGAGTGCATTCGCATCATCCTTCCCTCTTCCATAATTCCAGCACTACAAATTCTAGTCTCATTTGGCATGTTCGTCTGTGTAATCATCATACCCAGAATTCCGCTATACTCCACCTACATGACGGTATCCCGCTAACCATCCAAATTCTCAATCGCGCTATTCAATTACACCCGCGCATTCTTTTCAAAATAACCAGTAAACATATATTGTAGTCAGTAGCCCACGAAGATCCCATCCATTACCCGCCCCCAAAAGGCACAAAAGCTTAGCTTCCCATCACCACCCATTCCCCCAGCCCACGGCATCTGGGTAAGGCATACCACAAGGCGTAACCCGAGCACATGATGCCGCGGCCATAATCGGTACTCCCGCCAGACACGCTACTCCCAAAAATCCTTTCCTATCTAGGAAAGTGACAGTCCATCGCGCCAAATCTACCCCAGGTCCCCCACCGCCATCTCGGTCAAGACCGAAAACACGGCAACAGCCTCAACCATGCCCCATGTCTTTGTTTGAAAAGAAAGTTGACAAGGAAAAACCGCCCAAAATCTCCACATACGGGTCTGCTGGGGTGAGCAGGAAAGCCCAATGCGTGGCAGATCTTGCATCTCCGGTGAACTGAGGTCCTGCATCTAGATCTCCTCCCCATCCAATGTCAGCAGATCTTTCATCTTAACCAGGGCACGATTACTATGTTTAACCCACAGAAATGGGCTAGATTGGCTTTTTTTCCCTTTCGCACTGGTGAAACATGGTGGGTGTATCCGAAAATAACCCTTTTTGCATTTTCGTGCGTCACCGTGGACGGCCCGATCCTTGGACCAACATGATGCTTGGTATCTTGAAACTGTGTGGCTTAGTTTTCCGGGGTTGTGGATGACGGAGGGCCCCAGATACGGGCCTGCTTCAGGTACCAGTGATCGGAGGGGACGGAAGGCTCCGAAGAGTGGAATGAGATCGGTATCATGTGATTTTTTGCAGGGATGGTGCTTATTCGCTATCGCGGTGAAGTTCATTTCCGGGGCCTTGGGCATCGGGCTGTGGATTAATGGCTTTCTAGCTTTTGGGCCATTGTTTTCTTTGTTGAGACCGAATGGAATGACGTCGGCGGAAGAGTCTTTTAGGAGGTTCTTTCCAGGGTCTTTGCATATCATCTGATCTACTGAATGCCCTCTCGAGCATCTTCTACTGCACTTTTCCGCTTTGCGGTTGGGTTCAAAGGTATTCTGTTTAAGCCTTCCAAGTTTTACAGAGCATTTATAATCAGGCTCTTTACAAATGTCAATAAAATCAACAAATCACCACATGGTGAGGTAGTATCTCAAACTTACAGTTTGAACATGCGTAAAAACACATAGATCGGCCCGGTAGCCACATTTACGATGCAGTTACAACCATAAGCCCTAGTCCATACCCATGTTCCTAGCAATGCCGTCTAGAGTTTTCAGAGGGCCCGAATACCCCATGTTTTTCGAGCCGTCCTAGCACGCGCTACCCACAACCCAACGGATGTCACCATCCGTGGAATCTCAACGACCGGAATAGCGGTCTGTACTGTCGATGGTGCTACAACCCACTTGATCCATAATAATTGCGTCAAATGGCATCGTTTACAACACTGAGCTATGTGTTGTACAAGCACCCTGATCCTTTTCATGCGGGAACGCGTATACTATCAAACATGCCAGTGATGTTACCTCCGTATTCAAGGCAGCAGTGTAAAGACATGCCACTCTTGATAGGTGTATATCCGCGCCCCCACCCTTGATGAGCATGTAACAAGTCGCGATAGTGGTGAGCCGATGGGCATACTGTAGATCGACAGGAACGGAACGCCAGTCCACCCGTATTCCCAGATCATCCATAACAAGCGGTGATCAGAGTGAGCACGCCGATGTGATTCCGCGTGTTCTAGAAGGCTCGGCATGAAATCTCAACTTAGAAGCGGATACGTGCAGTGAAATGCATCTAGGCCTATTAGTCGGACCTCAAAGTCGCCAATCGCACGTCATGCACCACAGATGCGGCAGGTAGATCTGCAGGCAGGAACAAGGAAAGCCCACTATACAAAGATCATGTTATTAGCTCCTGACGGGTCAGGCACTCACCAAGGCAGAAAGAGAACAACAAAACCAGAAGAAAAAAACACGTGCAACGTCCAGGTTGTCTTTACTCCGCGGGTTCGTGAAAGTGGGGGAATGTACGTGCATGACTCGAAATGGAACTGAGGAGGATACCATTTTAAAACAGGATGGCGGCGGCGGCAGCAAGCTACCTAGGGGGATTGGAGTGTGTGGCAGTAAGCGATGTGAGGCATCCAGCTTTGTACTCGGGGTTTGAGGCTGTGCATGTGCCTACCTGTAAGCGACCAATGGCGTGAGGCCCCTGCTTCCTGCATGCGTCACGTGGCCAGACCCCCCGAGATCCCAGATGCTGTAGAAGCGAATACGGACGGGGGACCGTAATAGATTTTTGCTTTTGAAACAGAATCCCGGTTAGTCGGTGACAAGCAAGGGAGTAGGCGAAGATTGTGTGAATGAAATCATGTTTCCATGCATGCATGTGCGTGACTGAAACGCACATAACTCAACCTATGTACAACGGCTCAATATCTAGCCTATCAAGCAACGCCAAGCCCGTTGCTAGGACCCCCATATTGCACTGCCTCACGAATGGTAAAAGGGATAATGTGGATGCCTAGGATCACGAGACGTTGCCATAGTGTTTGGCTGATAACCGTGCCGACTGGATGTGGGAGGTGGTGAGTGGTCCGACATCACGGCATATGATGTTTGAACCGTGGAGGCTGTGTACGCAATACCGTGAGACATTGGTGGTTGCTGGGCGACAGGATATGCACTGTAGCCATAGACGGACGGATTCGTAGGCGTACTACTGTGCAGTAATGGTGACGGGTGATGCATGTAGTGTGTCGCACCGTCCCAATTTGAAGACGTGTTCAAGCCTAGCGGTGGTGGCTGAGCATATGCATGCGCGGAAAGGGCGCCAGATGAGTGGTAGGTGGTTTGGTCGGCAATGGGGGTAGATATGGCATACGCTTGGGGAGACGACCATGTTGAGTATTCATCGTTGTCCAAGTGTGGCCATGACCGACGCTCTGTTGTCTGAGATGATGGTGATAATATGGTATCGTAGATTTGTGGGTTAAAAGAGGTGTAGTCGTCGTCATCGGGGTAACTTGACATTGCAGCAGGTGTGCCACAGTCAGAAGGAGAGCTCGGAGCATTAGGAAGCGTGACACCCTGATTCTGGTATCTTCGGACAAGAACTGTGTAGCTTTCAGTTATTAGCACCCTCCTCGTATCTGTGAGCGAGTAACGTACCGATTTTTGATGTCGTTCTTCGACCTCCCGGGGAAGTGTCCACTCTGAATGTCTTTCCAGTGACGTCCGAGTCGTTGAACAGCACCGATGAGAGTCACATCCTAAGAGTATCGGATCAGTTATGAGCTACGGAAGATTGCTGAAAGCATGACTCGAGACTGACATCGACATCGCTCCATTCGCTGCGGTCTAGATTGGGATCGAGTGACTGCTGCCACCGCTTTGCACACTCTGGAATGGAGTCAGTGATGGTATATTAACAATGAGAGTGGATATAAATACGATCTGCGCTCCGTGTCCCAACACAGCCTGCTACTATTGTCCATCTTTGTTGCTTCAATCAGCGCCGCCGTCGGGTACCGCATTACTGAACTCACTTCTGACCATGCTGTTCCACACCTCTTACTAGTAGTTGATCCTCGCTACTTGACCACTGTCCTTTCTTCAGGCCCCCCGCTACAGAGTTGTGCCAGCGTTTTCGGCAGTCTTTGTTCGTACGACCTGGGAGACTATCGGCGACCTTACACCTGCATGTTGTGTTAGTGGCGGACAGAATCCATCCATGGAAGACCTACCAGTCTTTGACTTCTCCATCAACTACTACTAATGGGCTAGTCAGCACTTGGTATGAACTTTATGCTACTCATGTCCGGAAGTTATGAGAGAGATGTGGCTCTTACTATCCAATCGTGAAAAATAATACAAACTTACATTGCATCTCCACTTCTTCACGCAGTTTCTGGTCCTCTTGTGAAGACCACTTCCTTGGTGGGCGATTTGACGAGTCCATTGATATTCCTAGCTTGGCGTACTGGTTGGATATCTGAGACGACACACAGAGGCTTGGTAGATCGATAGTTGTCAACAAAGAGAACATAGGGTGAAAGACTATACGTTCTGTCTTGGTCTGGCTGGATGTGTAATGTGTTGTTCAGGTAGCAAGAATGAAGGGAGTGGAGACGGGTAATAAATGGAGTCAGAGTACGCAAGCGTACGTCGTGAAGAAACAATGTTGATATTGAGCCGCACACCAGTATCACGGCGACAGTGTTGCTTGGCATGCCAGGTACTTCGGTATTGGGGAAATAGACGGCGCATGTCACAAAGACGTCGTACGCTAAACTGTATTCTTCAAGATTGGTTCTCTGTTTGGTTAGGTAGTGCATTGAACTACAGCGTTATCGAGACTTAGTAGTGAATGACATGTTTCTGCGCTTCGATGAGGCTTTGCAGGCATGACGCGTGCGCATAGGCCTAATGCGTCTTCTGACGGCCCGTTGTTGGTGTGTGTACAGCCCCAAGGATTCCCGCACGGAGTCAGTCCCCTGTAATATAAGGCCATACACCGCTAAATAATCGGAGAAAGACCGACACCTAGCAGCGGGCCGGAATAAGCTCATTGCTCCACAAGACAGGCCGGGCAGTTGCCAGGAACCGCAAGTTGGATGGCGTGCCTGACGCAATCTCTGTTAGTTAGTTAGACATCTTGCAACGGGCCGTTTGTTCTCCAAGATACAAAAATATGATACAAGCTCCGAGACGATGAAGATTCGACAAGTATATGTCGTTACCTTCCCAATACAGGCTTCGCCCACCACCTGCTGATCGAAATCCGGTGATGGACCGATGTCGATCTGAGGCGAAGGTGGCTGAGCTGCATGCCAGGTTGGACCATATAGATTGCTTGTACAAGGTAGTAGATGCTCACCAAAGACGGAGACTAGCATATAAATTCGGGTGTAATCTGCGAGGTTGAAGCTGCGACGAGCATGTGCTCAAGGACTACAAATGGTGTGCACCGCAACCACCAGTCAATCCATGATCAATCACTGTTGGATGACATCATAAAAGTGTCCCGGAGATGAAGTGAGATGTTACGTGAGATGCATCTGGCCGGGCGAAGCGTCTCTGGGACATGTTCCCAGCGCTGATACCGGTGCAGCTTGACCGCCTCAAGTAATCTTTTGCCTGCAAGTAAAAAGTAGACACATGGTCATGAACATGGCTATGAGAGTGGAGAGTAGGATCTCGTGGTAGCGCAAGGAATCCTGGCGAATGCGTGTGCATGCGTGTGCAGCATTGACTTTAGGGTGTGGGATGTAAGAGGGATGGCGAGATGTGCAAGCGAGGCTGGAAAGAGCGTGTGGCGCCCCTAGTGCGGAGATCAGGACTCATCTGGCAAGCGCCATCCCCTGCCTCGGTATTTCTCACGCATTCGAATGGTTATTGGAATGCAGAAAGGTGGAACCATGCAAGTGATGATCGACAGTACTTGAGTTTGTAAAATCTGACAGAGGTAGTGGGTATCAATACTTGCGTATCAGAAGGAAACCCCCGGGAAAGCATTGTCAAGTCCATCGCCTGTCATCTTGGAGCTGAGCGGAAGGCTGTACAGGTAATATTACACGACCGCAGCAATAATGTGACATTGGATGAGGGAGTTTCGTTACAGGACATGTTAATTGGTTCAAGTTACTCGGACATATGTAGTATTTCAAATCTTGCATTTATTGACCACATAGCCACTATCTCCGGCTATGATAGATGGCGGTGTGTTGCGACGGCCAGACTACTAATGAAAGTCCCATGGCCGTTCAGCGTAGCATTTCCAGGATAGGCTGGTGTAGTAACTCCTGGTAATGGACGTGTGTCCACGTGCTGAGCAACATGTTTTCTTCTCAGATGTAGCCGAAGGATGCTGCTTGGGATGGCAGTGGCGTGTCTAGTGCTTATCGACAATGTCTGCACATGAACAAAAGTTCGCCGGGAAACGGTCGTCCGTACCGCCGACGCCTTGCACGAACGGGTTGATTGCCTGAGGTTCCAGATGGCGGCGGCGTCACTGGAAGCTGGTGGAGTTCCTCAAGTTTTCCCCATGAGCCTCTGCGCTTTCGCAAGCAGAACGGTGCTTTCGCGACCGAGTTTTCTCTTGCCATTGGGCCCTCCCCTCGCCTTCGCCATGGTTTTTCTGAAGCGCTCCCGTTCGGCGAGTTTCTTCTCGCGCTCCTTGTCTGCCTCTTCCCTCGCTTTTTGCCGCGCCTCGGCTTCCTCCCTCTTCTTCCTTGCCACCTCGCTCTCTTTTTGGAATGGCTGTGGGCGCGGTCTCCGCTCCCGTCTGTCTATATATCGGGTAGCTTGTGGTTCAGGCGACCGCTCTTCCAGCATGGCGACTCGGTCAGGGTGGGGCTCCAGGCTGGGCTCTGGCGCAGGTTCGGTCAGGTCGTGGGTGGCACCCTCCTTCTCAGCTTCGCGTTCGTAGACAGACTTGCGCGGCGCTGTTGCTTCGGTGTCTTCGCGTGCCTTGAGCTTCGCATACTGCTTCTTGATCTTGGCCTTGTCGATGAGGCTCTTTTTGATCTTTTCAACTATGTGCGCATTAGTACATGTGGCGACGCGGTCCTGTGCGCAAACACTGCCAACAGCGTGGTGCCGCCTTGATGTCCGAGAAGGCCTGTGCAGGAAGAAAAGCTTCAGCAAAACACCTACTTTTTCGTCTATGGGTGCCATCGGGCAGGTTTGCAGGGCCAATCCGGAAGCCCTTTTTCTGCTTCCATGCCGGCGATTTGCCGTCTCCCTCATGCGGTCGCTTTACTCCCATGACGAGGCCGATGGTGGATTGTGAAAAGTCGGCAGCTGGAAGACGGCAGAATACCGCAGCCGCGCGCGCGCGTAGTTTCCTCAGTCTTGGCAAAAGCGGGGCCGGATCGGGTGCATCACCGCGGCGGGCTTTGTTCACTGCACTTGTGTCCGGCCTCAGCCTTGAGCACCCGTTGTGTCTGCAGAGCATATTCACCTTCGCTGGGCACGTGCGGGCACCAAGCCGGAAAGTTAATGCTTTTCGTCGTGTGACCTCTTGCGGCGCCAGAGCCTCGGCCAATACCGGTTCGCCCGACTGGAGCTACTTCATCAGCAGCGATTAGGAGTTTGCTGGTCTTGTAACAGCGCGTCATCCCTCTGCTTGCGACATCCTCTCCGCACCTCAGCCAGGAGCGCTCCACGGTGTTTCGTCTTAAGACTGGGCAGTATGACTATGTAATGAGTCGGCCGTTGGAGCCAACGCATTCGCCGCAAACTGGAAACTCTTACTCACATCATTCGCCGGGCCAGCAGGCGCTCCAACCGCTTGACCTCATCGTCTCCGCCATCGTCACGCTTCCATAATCCCGCCACTGTTATCTGATTTCTCTGAGATACCCGTATCTATGCTGTTCATCACAACATTTTCTTTCAGTCATGCCCATTTTCCATGATCCCCATGATAGTCCGCCTGTCCCGTCATACTTGCCTCACACGTCGCCCACCAGCCTTCAGAGAGGTGGAGCAACGGGTCCCGCCTCAGAGAGGGACTGGGGCAACGCCATGCAACCAGAAGCCTCCCCAGTGCCTGAAGAGTCGCTTGAAGTAGAACTCGAGTCCCCCAGCCACACGCGCAAGCCGTTCATGTTCGGTCGCAATGAGTGGATCGAGAGGATAAAAAAGACCAACAGCCCATCATGGCTACAATGGCAGGGTGTGAGTAATTGAAAGCCGATATAGAATCAGTTAGCGTTTGTGTATCGATCTGGCAAATGCTAATCTGGGTTTCTAGAGCGATATAGCCAGCGACGGAACCACACCACCACACCCGACTTCTGGGGATCGTCCAAAAACGCCTCGAACGCTCTCCGCCGAACTGCAAGCCTCGCGCACTTCTACCCCTGAAC
>Ga0265797_10009547_pt1 | contig 12590 bp, 12 predicted proteins | sample P2T30metagenome_FD_192433 | JGI IMG/M metagenome (GOLD analysis project Ga0265797, IMG submission 192433) | Plant litter microbial communities from East Loma Ridge, Irvine, California - P2 T30 | ecosystem: Environmental > Terrestrial > Plant litter > Unclassified | place: USA: California... | reverse complement strand
AACGAAGGCGAAGTTGCTTTTTTCTGTCCAAACGACAGTCACTGCCCGCCGCAGCTGAAAGGACGGATTGAACACTACATTCACCGGAAAGCGATGAATCTGGATAGTTTGGGCGAAGGTAAAATTGAGCTCCTGTTTGATCTGGGTCTGGTCAGGACACCGGCCGACCTGTATGACCTGACCGAGGAGAAATTACTGGGCCTTGAAAAAAGTATTGTGAATGAAGAAACAGGTAAAGTCAAGAAAATAAGCTTCCGCGAAAAGACCGTTGAGAATATCATGAAAGGGATTACGCTTTCTAAAACGGTTCCCTTTAAAAATGTACTTTTTGCCTTGGGAATCCGCTTTGTCGGCGCGACGGTTGCAGAAAAATTGGCAGCTTATTTCAAATCAATCGAGGCGATCAAATCAGCATCTTATGAGCAGCTGACAGCTGTTCCTGAAATTGGCGGAAGAATTGCCATGAGCATTGAATCTTATTTCAGCGTTCCTGAAAATCAGCTATTGGTTGAACGTTTAAAGTCAGCCGGTGTGCAAATGGAAAGTGATGAAAAACCCGTTGAAGTGGAGAGCGACTTGCTGGAAGGAAAAACGTTTGTTATATCAGGTGTGTTTGAAAATTTTGAACGGGATGATCTGAAAAATAAAATTGAAGTAAACGGAGGAAGGATTCTCAGCGGGGTTTCTGCAAAGTTGAATTACCTGCTTGCAGGTGAAAACATGGGTCCTGCAAAGCTGGAAAAAGCCAGAAGGCTAGGAGTTACAATTTTGTCGGAGCAGGAGTTTTTGGCAATGATTGGCGGCAGTGATGTAGTTAATGAAAATTAAGTAATAACAAGTACGTAAGAGGTACCTTCGGAGCCAAAGAAATATTTATTGAATATAAATGCTATAAACAGGAAGCTCTTTCAGAGCTGATTTGGATGAAGCTATGGCTCCAATGGAGCCTCCTGTTTATAGAAAAAATAAATATTGTTTAGATGAGGGCTCCTTAGGAGCGTCCGGATAATAAATAAATTCCTGAGTTTGGTCTAACCTTAAACTCGCCCAATTTTAAATGTGAATTCCGGATTACTTCCTTACATTTGCACTTTGAAATCAAACAATAATATAAGAATATAATGCCATTGGACTTACGTTTCAAAGGGGTTGGAGCAGCGCTGATTACACCTTTTGATGAACAGAATGAAATCGATTACCCTGGTCTGAAAAAACTGATTGACCTTGTGACGGAAGGAGAAGTGGACTATCTTGTGGTGCAGGGCACTACCGGCGAGTCGCCTACGGTGTCTTCAAAAGAAAAAAAGGAGATACTTGCTTTCACGATCAAACACAATACCAAATCGCTTCCAATCGTCTACGGATTGGGCGGAAATGATACCAAGTCAGTTTTAGATGGTATAAAGGAACTTGATTTTACAGGTGTTGATGCCATTCTTTCCGTTTGTCCATATTATAATAAACCAACTCAGGAAGGTATTATAGCACATTTTACTGCCATTGCAGATGCCTCACCTGTGCCGGTTTTGCTGTACAATGTTCCTGGCCGAACTGTGATCAACATGAAGGCGGATACGATTGTTACGTTGTCGGCTCATCCGAATATTATCGGTATCAAGGATGCAGGCGGAAGTATCGAGCAAAGCATGGAACTGGCCTCACGTGTGCCGGATGATTTCCTGCTGCTTTCAGGGGATGATAACCTGGTTACAACCATGATCAGTGTTGGCTGGCATGGTGTGATTTCAGTAATCGCCAATGCATTTCCGAAAGAATTTACAGACCTTACCTGGCACGCGCTGGAGGGCCGTTTTAAGGAGGCTGCAAAATTACAGCTCGCATTTTTAGAGTTTGATACCTTATTATATATTGAATCAAATCCGGTTGGAATTAAAAAATGTCTTGAAATAAAAGGTATCTGCAGTGCTGATGTTCGTTTGCCTTTGCTGAAAGCATCGCAAAAACTGGGTGAACAGCTTGAAAACGCGATGAAGAGAGAAGGATTTATGTGATCCGTTATCGTTCAAAATAAATTGTATCACAGGTACGGAGTTGTTCTCTTGCCTGTGATTTTTTATGAAATGTGAGATGTGAAAAGTGAAATGTAAGAGGTGAAAAGTGAGATTTAAAATGCTTTGCATAAATTTACTGGTCAGCAGGTCTGGACAGTCTCATTTCACTTTATACAAGATACGCTGGGTTCATCTAACTTCTTACCCCATTACTTTCCACAAATTAGATCCGATTCATTCACGTTTTGTCAGAACAGATACTGTTCATTTCACTTCTCACATTTCACTTTTTACAAAAGCAGGCAATGAGCAACATGATCACCTTTTATCCGGGACCTTCAAAAGTTTATCCGCAGGTTGAAAAATATATGCTGGATGCATATCACAGTGGCATATTGAGCGTGAACCACAGGAGTGATGTGTTTATGGAAATGCTGCAAAATACAATCGAATCTGTTAAGGAGAAGCTTGATATTCCGGCGGATTATGAGGTTTATTTTGTTTCATCAGCGACTGAATGCTGGGAAATTATTGCTCAGTCGCTGATCAGCACATCCAGTTTGCATATATATAATGGAGCTTTTGGTGAAAAATGGCTGGAATATACCGGGAAGATCAAACCGGGAGCAGAAGGTTTTTACTTTGATCTAAATGAAATTCAATCGTTGGAAACACTGAACATCGATTTGGGCCATGATGTAATCTGTGTTACGCATAATGAAACTTCCAATGGTACGGCGCTGCCGCTTTCTTTCCTTTCCGATCTGCGAAACCTGACAAACCAGATTATCGCCGTTGATGCAACTTCATCTATGGCAGGAGCGGTCCTTCCCTGGAAGGATGCGGATGTCTGGTATGCTTCGGTACAAAAATGTTTCGGACTACCAGCCGGAATGGCCGTCATGGCCGTTTCGCCGGATGCAGTTCATCGTGCCGAACAGATTGGTGACCGGTCATTTTATAATAGTCTGCTTTTCACAAGGGAAAATTTCTTAAAATATCAGACACCTTACACGCCAAATGCACTGGGAATCTATTTATTAGGCCGCGTTATGGAACAGGTAGCTCCAATTACAGCAGTCGCTGCGGAAATCCATGAACGTGCAGCTGAGTTGAATACATTTCTCGCCGATCATCAATATGATCTGCTGGTTTCAAATGAGATGGTCAGGTCTGACACGGTTATTGCAGTTCATGCAGACAAAGAAAAGATTACCAAAGTAAAAAGTATGGCCAGGCAGGCCGGGATACAGCTTGGAAACGGTTATGGAAAATGGAAGGAAACCAGTTTTCGTATTGCCAACTTTCCTGCGATCACGATCACAGATATTTCGCTTCTCAGGAATTTTTTGTTTACAATTTCCCGCTCATAAGTTGAGTAGTAAAATTCAATATTTGCATTTAATACATTAGGAAGCACTTTTATTGTAAATTATCGTACTTTCTATACCTATTAATCATCCTACGATTAGAATTTGTGCGTTTAGATATATTAAAACAATATGAAAGCCAGACGAAATGTCTGGTTGCCCTTGACTCTATTATTTTTGGTTTTGACGGTGAACAGCTAAAGCTGCTGCTTGTAAAGCGCGGCATCGAAGAAGAGCAGCATACCTGGTCTTTGATGGGCGGCTGGCTCCAGCCGGACGAAGGTCTTGAACAGGCTTCAAACCGGATACTTTTTGAGCTGACTGATCTGAAAGACATTTATTTGGAACAGTTGAATACATTTGGGAATCCCTTACGCGATCCGGTTGAAAGAACTGTTTCTGTTGCTTATTTTGCCTTGATCAATGTTGAAGATTATGATCATAAAATTTCAAAAAGCTTTGAAGCACAATGGTTTGCAATGAAGGATCTGCCAAAACTTCTTTTTGATCATGCCGCAATGGTGGATATGGCCATTCAGAATCTGCGTTACAAAGCTTCCCAGCATCCCATCGGTTTTGAGTTGCTTCCTGAAAAATTCACGATTCCGCAGCTGCAAAAGCTCTACGAAGCTATTTTTGGCATGGAGCTGGATAAAAGGAATTTCAGCCGCAAATTATTATCAACCAATCTTTTGGTAAAACTGGATGAAAAACAGAAGGGTTACTCAAAAAAAGGTGCCTATTTTTATAAAATTGATGAGGATAAATACAAAAAGCAGTTTAACACTTTCCTGAATTTTCTGCCCGGAAGCGTTTCCTGAGCATTTTTTTATTTGCATTCTGGAAGGGCTAAACATTTGTGTAAGCAACCGCTTTTGTTCAACTTTGCGGGCAAATCGCCAGCGCCATGTTTAACTTTAAGGAAATCGTATCCGTCTCCCTCATTCTTTTTTCAGTTATTGATGTGCTGGGTTCTATTCCGGTAATTGTCGATTTTCGAAGAAAATTAGGCAAAATCGAATCTGAAAAAGCAACACTGGTGGCAGGATTTATCATGATCCTGTTTCTTTTCCTGGGAGAGAAATTACTGAACCTGTTTGGTGTTGATGTAGCTTCCTTTGCCATAGCAGGTGCAATCATTCTTTTTTTGTTAGGGTTGGAAATGATCCTGGGCCGTGAGATATTCAAGCACGGAAGCATAGATACTGGTGCAGCTTCGATTGTGCCTATTGCTTTTCCGATCATTGCCGGGGCCGGAACCATGACAACACTTCTTGCGCTCAGGTCAGCCTATGAAATCCAGAACATTCTGATCGGTGTTTTACTCAATCTGATTTTCGTTTATCTTGTATTAAAATCTTCCAACTGGATTGAAACCAAACTCGGGCCGGGCGGTATAGAAGTTTTGCGAAAAGTGTTCGGGGTAATTTTGCTGGCTATTGCAGTGAAACTTTTTAAAACCAATCTGGTGGTTTAGAGCTGAAAATTAAAAATATGCCACGAATGCACAAATAGTGCTCGAATCGTTATAAGTCTTTTACAACATCTATTACTAATCAATCATGCAACAACCGGACAGCCTTAATCAGGTCGCAGAATTTCACCGTATTTTCAAACATCCTATCTTAGATACACCAACCATTCCATCAGAAGACAGGAGCAAACTGCGTGTAGCACTTCTTGCGGAAGAATTGAAGGAACTGGAAGTAGCCATTCTGGAAAAAGATATTGTCGAAATTGCCGATGCCCTTTGTGACCTGCAGTATGTACTGTCGGGAGCTGTTCTGGAATTTGGACTTGGAGATAAATTCCGTGAATTGTTTGATGAAGTACAACGATCAAACATGTCAAAAGCCTGCCTGAACGTTGAAGAAGCTGAGGCAACGGTTGCGCATTATATGGCAAAAGGAACTGAGTGCTATTACAAACAGGATGGTGATAAATACCTTGTTTACCGCACCGCGGACGATAAAACACTTAAAAATATCAACTATTCTCCTGCGAATCTGTCGGGGATTATAGGGTGATTGTGTTTTTGTAAAATGTAAAAAGTGAAATGTGAAAAGGGGGCTTGGTACGATCTACTAGTGTATTTCTTTTGGTGAAATGTAAAAAGTCAAATGTGAAAAGATTTATGCGTAGTTGTATAACTTTGCTTTGGTACTGGCAGTTCATCCCACTTCTTACATCTTACTTCTCGCTTCTCACATTTTTCTTCTCACAACTTACATTTCACTTCTCACTTACTATAACTACTACTAAAAATGACTTCCGTTCTTGACCTTTTTCTGCGTTACGTCAAAATTGACACCCAGTCTGACCCGCAATCGGAAAGTTTTCCAAGTACTGCCAAACAGCGGGATTTGAGCAATTTGCTTGTGGTTGAATTACAGGAACTGGGCGTGGAAGATGCGCATTTGGATGAGCACGGTTATGTATATGCAACGATTCCTTCCAACTCCAATAAAACCGATATTCCGGTAATCTGTTTTTGTTCGCATGTGGATACCTCTCCCGATGTAACAGGGGCCGATGTGATACCGATTGTACATAAAAACTGGGATGGAAGTGATATCATTCTGCCTGATGACTCAACCCAGGTTTTGCGGATGGGCGAACTGAACGATCTGGAAAACCAGATTGGAAATGACATTGTTACGGCGAGCGGAACGACATTACTAGGAGCGGATAACAAAGCAGGTGTTGCGGAAATTATGGCTGCGGCTGAATATCTGATCACACATCCGGAAATAAAACACGGGACGATCAAAATTCTTTTTACGCCTGACGAAGAGGTCGGGCGCGGAACAGAAAAAGTAGATCTTGTTAAGCTGGGAGCTGATTTTGGATATACCGTCGATGGAGAATCTGTGGGAACGCTGGAAGATGAAACTTTTTCCGCAGATGGTGTTAAAATTACGATTCATGGTGTAAGCACGCATCCCGGTTATGCAATCGGCAAACTCGAAAATGCGCTTAAAATTGCAGGAGAACTGCTTGCTGCTTTGCCAAAAGATTCTCTTTCTCCGGAAACAACAGAAAATAAGGAAGGATTTATTCATCCGGTGCACGTGGAAGGAATTCAGGAAAAGGCGGTTGTTGAATTTATCATCCGTGATTTTACGGATGAAGGCCTGAGAGAAAAAGAGGATTTGTTACAAAATATTTTAAATAATGTGTTAATCCGATATCCCCACTCAACTGCCCAACTGGAGGTGAAAGAACAGTATCGGAACATGAAAAAAATTCTTGACCAACATCCGCAGGTAATTGCAAGTGCTGTGAAAGCGATGGAACGATGCGGATTGTCGGCTGTACCACGGAGCATACGTGGCGGAACAGACGGATCCAGGTTGTCTTTCATGGGTTTACCTTGTCCGAATATCTTCGCCGGAGAACATGCCTTTCATTCACGCCTGGAATGGGTTTCTGTTCAGGATATGGAAAAGGCAGTTGAAGTAATCGTAGCGCTCAGCCGGATCTGGGAGGAAGAAGCTTGAAATAATGGCAAAAAAGACAAAATTTTATGTAGTATGGCAGGGCAGGCAAACAGGTGTGTTTACCGATTGGAAGGAGTGTGAGGCACAAATAAAGGGTTTTGATGATGCAAAGTTCAAATCTTTTGAGTCATTACAGGAAGCGGAAGCTGCCATTCAAAAAAATTACTGGGAATTCGTAGCCCGTGCCGGTCAGGGCCCGAAAGAAACGAAGATTACCAAAATTGCTCCTGCCAGTATAGGCAAACCAATAAAAAATGCCATCGCCGTAGACGCCGCCTGGAACACCGCTTCGGGAGACATGGAGTATCAGGGCGTTTATCTGCAAACCGGTGAAAAGATATTTTTACAAGGGCCTTTTAAAGATGCGACCAATAATATCGGGGAATTTCTGGCGATTGTACATGGACTGGCTTATTTACAAAAGAAAGAAAGCGAGCTACCTATTTATAGCGATTCCCGGACGGCTATTGCTTGGGTCAAAAAGAAACACGCCAACACAAAGCTGGTACTTACGCCAAGAAACAAACCGGTTTTTGAAATGCTGCAGCGTGCCGAACGCTGGCTGGCTACCAATAAGTTTTCCAATCCGATCCTGAAATGGGAGACGGAATACTGGGGAGAAAATCCGGCTGATTTTGGTAGGAAATAAGCATTTATGGCTAAAAACTCATTTTTTCGGTTCAAACAATTTACGGTTCATCAGGACAAATGCGCGATGAAAGTGTGTACGGATGCCTGTGTACTAGGTGCCTGGGCAGATGTTGGAGAGACAAAGAGGATTCTGGATATAGGAGCCGGAACCGGTTTGCTTTCATTGATGGTTGCTCAGCGCAATTCACACGTAGTAATTGACGCAGTAGAATTAGATTCTGATGCTTTCGGACAGGCTGCTGAAAATATAGTGAACAGTCCTTTCTCAGACAGAATTAACGTCGTTAACTCAGCTATTCAGGATTACAAGCCTCTGTATCAATACGATTGCATTATCACAAATCCGCCGTTTTTCCAGTCGGATCTACTTTCACCGGATTTAAAAAAGAGTAATGCACATCATGCTACTTCACTTTCTTTTGATGAATTACTGACTTCAATTGATAGGCTTTTGACAAACAATGGCCGTTTTTATATTCTGCTGCCAACAGACGAAGCAGAGGTGTTTTTAGCAAAATCAATGCTGGCGGGTTGGATTTTAGTCGCTAAGCTACTTTTACATCATGATAAAAATAAAAAACCATTTCGCCAGTTAATGGCTTTCGGACGTCAACAAATTGCTGAAAGTCAGTTATTTGTTGAAGATCTGTATATATATGATGCACATAGCAGTTTGCATAATTCATATTTTAAAGCGTTAATGAAAGACTTTTATATGATATTTTGATCAGGAAAAGTGCGAACTTTGCGTTTTAAAAAAGTTAGCGTTTTTTCCGTTGTAATTATTCATGATTGACTCTGCTATTCAGATTTCCGTAGTAATCCCGCTGTTCAACGAGGAAGAGTCATTGCCGGAGCTTAGCGCATGGATTGAACGTGTGATGCTGGCCAATAACTTTTCTTACGAAATTCTGTTTATTGACGACGGCAGCAAGGATCAGTCCTGGGCAGTTATTTCAGAGCTTTCAAGAAAAAATCCGAGTATCCGGGGATTCAGGTTTGTAAGGAATTACGGAAAAACAGCGGCACTGCAAACCGGCTTTCAGGAAGTAAAAGGGCAGGTTGTAATTACCATGGATGCCGATTTACAGGATAGTCCGGATGAAATTCCTGATCTGTACCGGATGATTACGCAGGAAAGATACGATCTGGTTTCGGGCTGGAAAAAGAAAAGATACGATCCGATCACCAAAACGATACCTACGAAGATCTTCAACGCAGCGACGCGAAGTATTTCCGGTGTTAAGCTGCATGATTTTAACTGCGGGCTGAAAGCATACCGGAAAGATGTGGTGCAGAATATTACAATTTATGGCGAAATGCACAGGTATATACCGGTGATTGCCAAATGGAATGGTTTTGCAAAAATCGGTGAAAAAGTTGTACAACATCAGGCAAGAAAGTACGGCTACACGAAATTTGGCCTCGAAAGGTTTATTTTCGGCTTTTTAGATTTACTTTCGATTGCATTTGTTAATAAATTTGGCAGAAGGCCCATGCACCTTTTCGGAAGTTTGGGTACATTGATGTTTTTCTTTGGCAGTATTATCGCCCTTTGGCTGATTTTTACCAAGATATACAAGATTTATATTTCACATGAACCTTTCAGAAATGTGACCGAAAATCCGATGTTCTTTTTAGCACTTGTCGCTATTACCGTCGGTTCCCAGTTATTTCTGGCAGGATTTATAGGAGAATTGTTTGTTAAACAGTCTATTTCCAAAACAGGCGATTACCTGATTTCGGGCAAGGTAGGGGAGGCAAACCAGATTTAGAGTTACTAAAATAAGTTGTTACCATTTAAGCCTTTTATAAAATTTAATAATGATCGCTAACGTACACAAAGCCCATCCCTGGCACGGTATTCCAATGGGAGAAAATGCACCTGAACTGGTAACCGCATTTATTGAGATTGTTCCGACTGATACAGTAAAATACGAAATAGATAAAGCTACGGGCTATCTGATGATCGATCGTCCTCAAAAATATTCCAATATCGTTCCCGCTCTTTACGGTTTCATTCCTAAAACTTACTGTGCAGAGAAAATCGCTGCACTGGCCCGCGAACGTTCCGGACGTGATGTTACGGAAGGTGATGGTGACCCGCTTGATATTTTGGTTTTGTGTGAAAAAATTATTTCTCACGGTGACATTATGTGTCAGGCCAAACCAATTGGCGGAATTCGCCTGATCGATGGCGGTGAGGCAGATGATAAAATCATTGCGGTTCTTAAAGGAGATGAAGTTTACGGTCAGTTTTCAGATCTTTCTGAATTACCGGAAGGGATTGTTGAGCGTTTGAAACATTATTTCCTTACTTACAAGAATCTTCCTGGCGAAAAGGCACATATCGAGATTACGAATGTGTATGGAAGGGAAGAAGCACATGAAGTGATCATGACTTCGGTAGAGGATTACAAACATTCATTCTACTGAGAATTCTCTGTATGACTAATGGTGTTATTCTGAATCATTAACATTTCGATGGCTTGATAATGAATAACTTAATTCAAATTGATTAATAAAGTGTCGGTGACACTAAATAGCTGATTTTTAATGAATTTAAGCCGTCTCGAATAGGGACGGCTTTTGTTTATTCGTATCTTTGTGCAAAATTTTAAAGAGCGGCTGGTAATAGGTTACACAGAGCGGACGCCGCGCGGGTGCACGGAGATTAAAATGAAGATCTTAGAGTTAATTGATTTCAATTCTAAGCCTTGAATCATAAAAATTAACATTTCGAACTTACCAGGTGGTTTGAAATTGTTTATTGGCCTAATAAACGATAGATGAGTAATTTACAGGAAATAAAAAAACGCCGCACATTTGCGATTATCAGTCACCCTGATGCGGGAAAAACAACGCTAACCGAAAAACTTCTGCTTTTCGGGGGGGCGATCCAGACGGCTGGTGCGGTAAAGTCGAATAAAATTAAAAAGACTGCAACCTCCGACTTTATGGAGATTGAAAAGCAGCGTGGTATTTCTGTTGCTACGTCTGTAATGACATTTGAATACCATGATCTGTTAATCAATATTCTGGATACACCCGGTCACAAGGACTTTGCTGAAGATACCTATCGTACTTTAACAGCGGTTGATAGTGTAATTCTGGTGATAGACTGTGTAAAGGGAGTAGAAGAGCAGACTGAGCGGTTAATGGAGGTTTGCCGCATGCGCAATACGCCTGTGATTGTGTTTGTTAATAAACTTGACAGAGAGGGGCGCAATCCTTTTGAGTTGCTTGATGAACTCGAAACCAAACTGAAAATCCGGGTTCGTCCGCTTACCTGGCCGATTAATATGGGTGTTCAGTTTAAAGGAGTTTATAGTTTGTATGAACAAATGCTGTACTTCTTCAAGATTAACAAAACGAAGATCGAAAGCAACGTTGCCAAAGTAAGTCTGGACGATGACAATCTTGCCGAACTGGTAGGGCAGCGCGATGCGGATCAGTTGCTGGAAGATGTGGAACTTGTTGAAGGCGTTTACGATCCTTTTTCCGAAGAAGCATACCAGAAAGGTGAATTGGCACCAGTATTTTTCGGGAGTGCTATTAACAATTTTGGTATCAAAGAATTGCTGGATACATTCTGTGAAATTTCTCCGATTCCACAGCCACGTCCGACTGACGTTCGCGAGGTGGAACCTACAGAGCCTAAGTTCACCGGGTTTATTTTTAAAATACACGCCAATCTTGACCCACGCCATCGTGACAGGATCGCATTCTTGAGAATTTGCTCAGGGAAGTTTGAACGCGGCAAGTTTTATAAACATGTCCGGTTAAATAAGGACATTCGTTTTTCTAGTCCTTTCAGCTTTATGGCCTCAGATAAAAGTGTGATGGACGAAGGTTTTCCCGGAGATGTGGTTGGTTTGTACGATACAGGAAGTTTCAAAATCGGCGATACATTGACAGAAGGAGAGAAACTCCAGTTCTCAGGTATTCCGAGTTTTTCTCCTGAAATATTTAAGGAACTGATTAACCTGGATCCGATGAAGTCAAAACAATTGGAAAAAGGTATTCAGCAGCTGACAGACGAAGGTGTTGCACAGCTGTTTACACTGGACCTGGGAAACAGGAAAATCGTTGGAACTGTGGGTGAACTTCAGTTTGATGTAATCCAGTATCGACTGGAACATGAATATGGTGCCAAATGCCGCTGGGTACCAATGAGCGTTTCCAGAGCTTGCTGGCTTACTGCTGATGAAAAGCCAGCTATGGATCAGTTTGTACGTCTGAAAGGAAACCAGATTGCCTACGATAAAGACCGTAATCCGGTGTTTTTAGCAGAATCTGAATGGATGATACGGATGAACCGTGAAAATAATCCGGCGATCCATTTTCATTTCACTTCGGAATTTAAAACAGAAATTACTGCTTAGATAAAAATGTATTAGAATAAAAAAGAGGCTTAAATGGTAATTTTACCTGTTAAGCCTCTTTTTCCTTTTGAAGGGAAATTAGTTTCCGGGACGTCTTCCACCTCCGCCGCCACCTTGTCCGCGGCGTTCCTCCATCATCTTTTTGTAAGATTCCAGCTGTTCCGGAGTTAAAATTTTGTTGATCGCTGTATTATAAGTTTCCATCGATTCTCTCATTTTTTCTCTGTCCGGATTCTGAGAGTTTCTCATTTCCATCATTTGCTTTCCTCTTTCAAGATTCAGCGTATAAACCTGTTTTTGTTGATCTTCAGTCAGTTTAAGACTTTCAGTCATGTTTTTGGTTTGTGCTTCGGCCCTTTGTTCCGGAGTCGCATTGGCATCAGGGCGTTGCGCAAAAGCGGTAAAACTTGCAAAAGCCAGTAATATGGCAAACAGTCCTTTCTTCATGGTTGTAAAGTTTAGATACCACGCTTAGAGTGTAATGAGGTTACAAGGTTTAATGAAGTTTTGAAAAAATATTTTTGTTAAATCTTAAAGTTTATCTTTAGTAACCTAGCTGGAATATTAATTTGTAAATGATTATTCTATTACAATTATAACAATGCCAATACCAAAGCTTTCCACTCTTCTTTCAAAGTGCCTTTAAATACCTCAACGCCCGCTCTCCGATAC